>Ga0209465_10000071_pt1 | contig 44829 bp, 39 predicted proteins | sample PanSoiPlot1MoBio_FD_188321 | JGI IMG/M metagenome (GOLD analysis project Ga0209465, IMG submission 188321) | Tropical forest soil microbial communities from Panama analyzed to predict greenhouse gas emissions - Panama Soil Plot 1 MoBio (SPAdes)... | ecosystem: Environmental > Terrestrial > Soil...
GAATCCCTCTCCTCCAAACCGAGTCAATCGGTCGCAGAAAACTGCCCCATCAACCCAAATGTCTACAGGCCCTAGCCCATTCGTGGGTTTTGATTCTTCGTGGGGGCCGTATCGGTGTCCTCGGTGCACACAAGACAGTCTACAGCTTCGCCCCACAGGGCACTGGGACTAGGTAGCCAAAGATCAGCGAATTTTAATTTCGCTTGTGTGTCAGGAGCCGACCGATCGTAGCGACACGGATCGACCCGCCGCGCCATCGAGGATTCTGATAGATCGCTCCCGATCGGCGTTGGCTTGCTTGCGAGCCGTGTCTTTGACCTTCACAACCATTGACGCAAATTGGACGCGGCACATCACGGGCGCACCGCCGGCGACTCCATCGGCATGCCACCGGCGCGGCGCATCAGGAAAAGCTCGAGGTCTACGTATTCCGGCGCGCCGTAGTCGGGAACTTCCGCCCGCATCCCCGAGATGCAGTTGCGCAGCCGGCGCTGCAGCGAGCCGAGGCTCTGCCATTCGAGCCGGTAGACCGGATAGCCTGTGGGATGCCCTTGCGGCACGATGTTGCCGGCGAGCCGTTTGCCCCAATTGTCATCATGGCAGAGCGCGCAGGAGAGGTTGAGCTGGCCCTGGCGCTTGTCGAAGAAGTCCCGGCCGGCCGCCACGAAGGGCGCGAGCCGTTCGTCGTCCGGCGGCGCGATCGGCTGCCCATGCGACTGGCGCGCCACATAGGCCGACAGCGCCAGCAGTTCGTCGCTTTCCATGCGCAGCGGCGGCGCCTTCTGCCGTTCGGTGCGCTCGATATTGATGCGTTCTTCTAGGTCGACCGGCTTGCCGCTTGCGGGGTCGAATGCCGGATAACGGGCGGCGACGCCCTTCATGCTCTCCGCGGCATCATTGTGGCAATCCGCGCAGGAGCGGTTGGCGGTGCCCGCCTTGCGGTTCCACAGTGCTTCGCCGTCGAGCACGGCCAACATGCCGGGGTTGGCCGTATCGTCATCCTGCATCGCCTTGGTCTCGCGGCTCATGTCGACGTAGCCCGAGCGGCGATCTCCCGGCGCGATGTCGGTCGCAAAGGACGGGGGAAACGCCAGTGCGACAACAAGCGACGCGCACACGATGCAGGTCGGTGCTGAACTCGCAGCCCATCTTTCTGCGACGCTCGCGAAAGCTGGTCTCATCGTGGCTCCCTCGATCGCGGCGATTCTAGTGGAGCGCGTCAACTAAATTGAAGAGTCTGCAAGACGTTCGCTTTCGTAGGGGCGGGCCTTGTGGCCGCCCTACTGGCCGCAGCATGCGGCAGCGCCCGGGCGGGCACAAGGCCCGCCCCTACGCAATACACTTCCCCTTCAGTTTTGATGAAACACATGTCTAGGTCTCGTCCTGCATTCGGTCGCCCCTCTCCTTGGACACCTCTTGGAGGCAGCCCGAAAAGTGCCTACCATGCGTGCTCGTTCGGGGTCCATTTGAGAAGTCCGGGCCAACCCGCGCCGATGCAGGGAGCTACCATGTCGCGTCATGCCGTCTACATCCACGTCGTCGCTGTTGTGTTCGCGACAAGCCTGATGGCCGCGAGCTCGATCGACACCGCGCGTGCGCAAGGCAGCGTCCATCAGGCGACGCTTGCCGAACCAAATCAGAAGACGCCGGAAGTGAGCACCGAGGAGGTGCGCCGTATCTTGGCCGACGGCGGCGCCATCCTGATTGATTCCCGCAAACGCGCCGAATACGTCGCGGGCCACATTGCCGGCGCTAAGAGCCCCATGCTGGAGGGAAATGCGCCGCCGGAGGCCGCTGTCGCGGCAGTCGGGCGCATTGCCGGCGGCGACAAGGCCAAGCCGCTCGTGCTCTATTGCAATGGTCCTCACTGCCAGGCGAGCCGGCAGCTCGGCGAGCAGCTGGTTACCGCCGGGTTCACCAATGTGCGGCGCTATCAGCTCGGGTTGCCGATGTGGCGCACGCTCAGCGGGCCGGTCGAGATCGAGCTGGAAGGTATCCTGCGGGTGTACAGGATCGATCAGACGGCGGTGTTCCTCGACGCGAGATCGGACGAGGAGTTCTCACGGCGTCACCTGCCCGCGACGCACAATGTGCCGGCCGACAAGCTCGCCGCCGACGGACTGCGCAAGGCGCCGATGCCGAACAACGACTTCAACACCCGCATCGTCCTGTTCGGCCGCGACGGCGCGCAGGCGCGCGCGCTCGCCAACGCGATCGGCAAGACGCCCTACCAGAACGTGTCCTATTTCCCCGGCACATTCGAAGAACTGGCGGCAGCCGCCAAGGTGGACTGATGCATTGATCGCAGCTTCAATCGCCGCGCGATTCGGCCGCGTTTGAATGCTGCCTTTGACGCGTTGCTGCGCGCCACTATGACGCGAAAAGTGCCGACGGCACATCTCGCGGCTGCTTGGCGCCTTCCCCTAGGTGCTCGCCCTGATTCCTGTCCGTTCCGTACGTTCTTATGTTTGCAGAACTGCGGCCTCAGGGACTTACTTATGCTTGAAAGGATCAGGGCGTTCTTTAATGCTCAAAAGACATCCCGCTGGAGCCTTTATTTCATTCACCAGCGCGAGGGCTTAAGATACGCACTCCACGAAGATGCGGTAGACGTCCTGCTCGGCTATTTGCTGGCTCCCATCAAAAGAGGCAAGCGAATTTCACCGGATTGGGAGCTGCATCTCAATTTCAATCTCGAGCATAAATCGATCAGGCTCGTCGACGCATTTTTCGCCAAGGGCGATATCTCCAGAAACCTGCGTGACCTGATCGCCGTCGTCGATTCGGGATGGATGGTCCCGAGGAGCGAACTGGTATTCATGGATGCCCAGACGAGCAGACAACTGCCGTTGGGAACTGCAGATCAGGCCTTCGTGGATCGAGCACCGCGAAGGACGACCACGAGCGCGCGCGGGAACGGCCGAGTCGGCGACGACAAGGATGCGCACGTCACATTGGCTTCGGTGCTGCGCACGGTCATTCATTAGGCGTGGCGCTGCCCTCCAGCAGCTCTTGGAAGGCGTGGTTCATATGCTGCCACTGCCGGCGGACGAGATTCGATCTATTCATAATTCATTTTCCTGGAATTGAACTCGCGATCATTGGGGTGATACTGCTAATCATTGGCTGCTCCGGCGCTCGATTACGGAGGACAAATAGTCGAAAATGAGCCCGCTTTCCTGAGCTGGCGGGAGGGTATCTACGATCTCCCTGGGCTCACGGCATCGAGGCTTGTTGTGACGATCACGAATTGCGGACCCGACTTCGCGATGATGGCCGGCAGTTTCGCCAGTTCCGGGCGCGACCTTATGCGCGTCACTTCGAACCCGAATGCGCTACCGATCAGCGCAAAATCCGGGTTCACGAACCTTGTGCCGATTTCGCGGCCGGGATACTCGCGCTCCTGCTGGATCCAGGTCGAAGCGTAGGTGCGGTTCTCTGAGAGAATCACTTTGAGCGGCAGCTTGCGTTCCATCGCGACCGCAAGCTCGTTACCGGTCATCAGGAATCCGCCGTCGCCGACGAAGCAAATGACCGGCCTTGACGGCTCGCGCAGCGCGGCCGCGACTGCGGCCGGAATGCCGAAGCCCATGGCGCCCGAAATCGGGGCCAGCAGCCTCTGCGGCGGCGCGAACGGGACGACGCGATAGACGGGCGCTCCAAATGTGCCAGCATCGACGGTGACGATCGCGTCCTGCGGCAGATTCCGGCCGACCAGCGCCACTACGTCCTCAAACGGCACGCCGTCATCGACATCGAAGTGTCGCGGCATCGTAATCTTGTGGCGTTCGGCCCGGAGGGCATCTATCCACTTTGCGCGTGCGGCGCCGTCCGGCTGCCGCGCCGGCGCACCGAGCGCCGTAATGAATTCTTGGGGATCGCACGCGATGGCGAGATCAGCAGCGAAATGCGTCCCGATAACGGACAGATCAGGATGTACATGAACGAGCCGCATCTGCGGCCGCACCAGGTCCGGATACGTATAGCCCTGGGAGGTGATGTCGGTGATGCGGGCGCCAAGCACCAGCAGCAGGTCGGCGCAGCGCAGCACCGCCATCTGCCCCGGCGGGTTTGCGAGGCCCATGTCGCCTGCATAGAATTGATGCGCGTTGGAGAGGAGGTCGTGGGAGCGGAACGAAACCACCGCCGGCAGCTCCCACCGCTCAAGGAACTTCCGCAGCGCTTCGCGCCCGCCGGGACGGTCGAGGCTGCGCCCGCACAGCACCAGCGGCCGGGTGGCGGCCTCAAGCCAGCTCCGGAGTGTTGCGACATCGGCGGCAGTCGCGGCTGCCCGAACCGCTGCCTGCGGGTAGACGGGGGCGGCGTCGGTCGGCGCCGTGAGCACGTCCTCGGGGATCGCTATCACCACGGGGCCCGGCGTACCTGTCGTGGCGGTCTGGATCGCCCGCAGCATGGTTTCCGCCATGCGGGCCGGGTCGGTGACCTCAGCGCACCACTTGGCGATCGCACGGTACATCTGCCTGTAGTCGATCTCCTGGAATGAGTCGCGGCGAACGTTCTCGATCGGCACCTGCCCGACAAGAAGAATGAACGGAACCTCATCCTGCTGGGCAGTGTGCACCGCGATCGCGGCGTTGCTCGCACCCGGTCCGCGGCTCACGCAGACGACGCCGGGCCGGCCGGTCAGCCGCGCATCCGCAATTGCCATGAAGCCCGCCCCTGCCTCGTGCCGGCACGCGACGGTGTCGATATCAGCGCGGCCGTAGAGCGCATCCAGCAGGCCCAGATAGCTCTCGCCCGGCACGCAAAAAATGCGGTCGATGCCGTTCGCCACCAGACTGTCGACGATCAATCCACCGGCGGTACCCACGCTGATCGCCTCCCGCTCCGTCGGTTTTCCATCTTCTCACGTTTCAATGCGGCGCAATGCATATAGTTTCAAATGCAACTATCTCATCATTTTGGCGGAACGAAATACCCTCAAAACAAGGTTCAAAATCAATGGCTTATTGAAGGGCACAAAACGCCTCGATCAGACGCGTAGGATGGGTTGAGCGAACGCGAAACCCATCGTCGGCTTTTCCGTGCGGCACGGCCGCTGATGGGTTTCGCGTTCGCTCAACGCATCCTACGGGGTCTCTGGCGGCACGGTCGCGTCAAATTCCGGATGCTTGGCGCGGAAGGCGTCGAGCCAGGGCACCAGTCCTGAGAAATCCTTGCGCCAGTCGACTTGGCGTCGAAAATCGAGGTAGCCGAGCATGCAGGCCGCCGCGATGGTACCGACATTGAAGTGCGTCGGATCGGGCGGGGCCTTGGCAAAGGCCGTGAGGGCGCGCACCACCTTGCCGCGCTGGTAATCGAGCCACGGCTGATGATGGATCTCGGTCGGTCGATGCCGTGCCTCGTAGATGATCAGGATGCAGGCGTCCATGATGCCGTCGCACATGGCCTGCATGGTCAAGACCCCGAGCCGCGCCGGCCAGTCGTCCGGAATGATGATGCCGCCACCGGCCGCATGGTCGAGAAATTCGAGGATGACGCGGCTGTCATAGACGGCCTTGCCGTCCTCGGTCACCAGCACGGGAATTTTGCCCAACGGGTTGTTCTGCCGCAGGACATCTTCCGGGTTCATGGGATCGGCTCTCACGAATTCGATCTTCTCCACAAGGCGGAGATGCAGGATCGCCATGCGCACCTTGCGGGCGAAGGGCGACATCGGGGAACCGCGCAGGATCATCGGCATGGTAGGTCCTCAGTTGCGTTCGAATGTGTGTGGACGCGGTGGCTTGCCGCGCATGGCGCGCCAGATGCGCTCAGGCGTTGCGGGCATCTCCACATGGCATACACTGAATTCGCTCAACGCATCGACGATCGCATTGATGGCGACAGCGAGGGCCGGCGTCGTGCCGCCCTCGCCGGCCGGACGAATGCCAAGCGGATGGGTCGGCGTCGGCACTTCGCTGATGCCGGTGTCGAAGAACGGAAGCATGTCGGCTCGCGGCATAGCGTAGTCCATAAACGAGCCCGACAGGAGCTGCCCGGTCCGGGTATCGTAAAAGCATTGCTCGAGCAATGCTTGCCCGACGCCCTGTACGATTCCGCCATGGGTCTGGCCGTCGATGATCATCGGGTTGACTGCGCGGCCCACGTCATCGACGGCGGAGTATTTGACGATCGCAACCGTGCCGAGGTCCGGATCGATCTCGACCTCGCAGACATGCGATCCGAACGGAAAGCTCGCTTCGGGCGTGACTTGATCACAGGTCGCCGCGAGGGGCCCGCGCAAATCCTCCGGCAGGTCGGTGCGGCGCAGCATTGCGGCGGATAGCTCGAACAGATCGAGTCCCTGATCGCTATTCCCGACCACGAAACGACCACCGGAGAATGCGATGGCCTCGGGCTTCGATTGCAAAAGCAGCGCAGCGACGCGCTTGCCGCGCGCAACAATCTCCTGCGTCGCCTTCCACATGATCAGGCTCGCGAGCCGCATGCCGCGGCCCGAATGGGCGCCGCCGCCGAACTTCACGATGTCGGTATCGTGGGTGATGATGCGCACCTTCTCGATCGGCACGCCGTACCATTCGTTGACGAGTTGGGCAAAGCTCGTCTCATGGCCCTGCCCCTGCGACGTCGTGCCAATGACGACATCGATCCAGCCGTCCGGGTGAACCGTCATCTCGGTGCGCTCGCGCGCCACCCCGGTCGCCGTGTCGATGTAGTTGGCGACCGCGATGCCGCGATGCTTGCCGCGGGCGTGGGCGGCTGCGCGGCGCTGCGGAAAGCCGTCCCAATCACCGATCTTCAACGCCCAATCCATGGTGTGGTGATAGGCGCCGCTGTCATAGACCATACCGAGTGCGTTCCGGTAGGGAAATTCGGTTTCCTTCACAAGATTGCGCTGTCTGATTTCGACCCGGTCGAAACCGTGCTCCTGACAGGCGAGATCGATGAGCCGCTCCATCACATACATGACCTCCGGACGGCCGGCGCTGCGATAGGGGCGGGTCGGTGAGGTGTTGCTCACCACCGCACGGGCACGGAAATGCGCCGCTGGAATCCGGTACACCGTGGTCATGATCTCGACGCCTTTTTGGAGCGGCGAGTAGTTTGTCGTGTGAGCGCCGGCGTTACTGATGTTCGAACCGCGCAGGCCTAAGAAATTGCCGTCCCTGTCGAGAGCGAGCTCCGCCGTTACGGCGAGGTCGCGGGCTTGATAGTCGCACAGAAACGCTTCGTGGCGGTCGGCCGTCCACTTGACCGGCCGCCCCACGCGGCGTGCCGCCCACGCGACGAGCGCGAATTCCGCATAGATCATGCCGCGGGTTCCGAAATTGCCGCCGACGTCGTGCATGATCACGCGGACCTGTTGGGCCGGCACGCCAAGAATCGTGGCGAGATCGTCCTTGAGCCGCCAGGCGCCGCCGTTGCCCGCGTAGAGTGTGTAGCGCCCGGTGCCGGGATCGAATTCGGCCACAGCGGCGCGTGGCTCCATCGGCACGCCGGTGACGCGCTGCACCCGGGTCTCGAATTTGACCACGTGGGCGGCGCGGGCGAAGGCCGCCTCGGTTGCGGCGCGGTCGCCGAGCTCGCCGTCGACCACCACGTTCGATCCTGCGTTCTCGAATAGGCGCGGCGCATCCGGATGTGCCGCCTCATGCGTATTGCTGACGGCGGGCAAGGTGTCGTAATCGATTTCCACTAATTCGGCGCCGTCCTTTGCGGCCGCGATGGTGGTGGCAATCACCATCGCGACCGCTTCACCTGCAAAGCGCACCTTGTCGTGCGGCAATGCATAATGGGGTGCCGTGAACGTCTTGAAGCCGTTGTGCGGCCGCAGCATCAGTTCGGCGGGATGCTGCGACCACACTTTGTGGGGGATCGGCCGGAGTCCATCAGCCAGGAGGTCGCGCCCGGTGAGCGCAGCGAGCACGCCCGGCGCCGCCAGCGCGGGCGCGATGTCGATCCCCCGGATGTGCGCGTGGGCGTGGGGCGAACGCACCATCACGGCGTAAGCCTGTCCGGGCAGGTTGATGTCGTCGGTGTACCTGCCGTTACCTGTGATGAGGCGGAGATCCTCCTTGCGGCGGACGGGTTGTCCGATGCCGGCGCTCGTTGCCTTCTCCACCATTCCCTTCTTTCCCAATGTGTCAGGCCATCGGGCTTGCTCGAACAAGAATACTCGCATCACGCCGCCAGCGCGCGGCGGATGTTGATCCGCACGTCTTCGCGATCGCGTTCCGTCATATCAGCGTGAAGCCTGGCCTCATAGACAATCCGTGCCGGCCGTTCGAACACCATCAGGCGGCCGCCGAGCTTCAGGGCCTCCTCGATCGAATGGGTGATGAAGATCGCAGTTGCCTTTGTTTCCGCCAACAGGACGCGGAACTGGTCACGTAGCGCGTTGGCGGTGTGCTCGTCGAGCGCCGAGAACGGCTCGTCGCATAAGAGAATTTCCGGCTTGATGGCGAAGGCGCGCGCGATCGAGACGCGCTGGCGCATGCCGCCGGACAGTGCATGGGGGAAATCATTGCCGTGATCCTTAAGACCGAGCCGCGCCAGCCAGGACGCCACGATCTCGGCACGCTTGTCCTTCTCCATCTTGTTGAGTTCAAGGCCCAGTTCGACATTCTGGAAGGCGGTGCGCCAGGGCATCAGGCGATCGTTCTGGAACACGATGCCGATCTTGCTGCGGAACCATGCGAATTGCATGAACGGATCGCGGTCCTGCACCGTGACGCGTCCGGAGGTAGGGCGCAGCAGTCCGGAAATCAGGTTGAAGGTCGTCGACTTGCCGCAGCCGGTGCGGCCGAGAATCGCTAACAGCTCGCCGCGGCGCACCGCAAAGCTCAAATCCCTCACAGCGTCGAAAGTGCCGCCCGACTCGTCGGTGCGGGGGAACGACTTGGTCACGCGGTCGAACTCGATTTCGGGCGCCTCCTCATTCACGAGTGACGCTCCGACACCGCCCGGTAGCTCAAGGCGTGTATTTCGATCAGCGTGATGAGACTTTGGACGATCAGCACGAAGATAACCAGGACGATGGTCCAGGCGATCGCGCCGGCCATATCGAAGACCTGCTGCTGCAGCAGGAGCTGATAACCGACCCCTCCGGTGGCGCCAACCAGTTCCGCCACCACCACGACGCGCGAGGCATTGCCGAGATTGACCTTCCAGGACGTGAGAATGCCGGGCAGTACCGCGGGCCAGATCAGCGTGCGCAGCAGGTCAAAACGGCTCGGGCGAAACGACAGTGTCATCTCGTAGAGATCGTTGGAAATGGCACGATAGGCATCGAGCAGCTGAAACGTGAAGGCGGGCAGCGTCGTCATGACCATGATGAAGAAGATGCGAAATTCGATGCCCCTGAACCAGATGATGGCGATGACCACCCAGGACAGAGCCGGGATGCCCTGATTGAAGCTCAGCAGCGGATAGGCATAGCGCTCGAATACGGAAGATTGCGCCATCAGGGCAGCGAGGGCGCCGCCCAGAACGAAGGCGCCCGCGAGCCCCAGCAAGATGCGGCCGCCGGTCGCGAATGCGTCGAGCGCAGTATCGAGCGAGACAAATATCTCCAGGAACCGCTCGGCAATGGCCGGAACGGTCGGAAACAGAAAATTGGGGAAGAAGTACGAGGCGATCTGCCACGCGACCGCGAGGCCTGCCATCGCCACCACGCCCTCGAATTTACCGAACTGCCGCGGCCTTGCTTCGGGTCCACGTTCTCTGGCCGGCGATCGAAGGTTGGCCGGAACGTCTCCGGCGTCACTCAAGCTTGCCCCCGTATACCGACGTTGCATCGGGCAGCGCTTTGAACAAACCGACTGCGATGCCCATCCGGTAGACCGCCTCGATCTCCTTCACGGCCCTGCTTGCTGGATAAAGATTCATCGCCAGCCGTGAATTGTCGCGGATCATGTCCGCAATAGCCCTACGTTCGCTGTCCTCCTTGACGGGGGCGACCAGTGGCGCCGCTTCGGCCGGATGAGCCACGACCCATTCGGCCGCCTGTTTGTAGGTGCGGTAGAGGCGAGGGATCAATTCACGGTTCTGCTCGATCCAGTCCTGATGGGCGGCAACTCCCAGATTTGGGAAAAAGTCGCTGCCCGCATAGTCGTGCCACACCTTCGCTATGCTGAGATCGAGAGTGTGGATGCTGGGGCGCTTTGCAAGCAGCATCGAGTAAGCGGGCTCCCAAATCTGCACTGCATCGGCGCGATCCGCGAGCGCATAGCCAAGGAGTCCTGGCGTAGCCGTATTGAGGACCTGCAGTGATTTCGGATCGACCCCCTGCTGCTGCGCAAACCATTCAAATATCGTGAAATTGGTAGTGCCTTTGGCGGCGGCCATCTGCCTGCCTTTGAGATCTGCAAGTGTCTTGATGTCGGACCGGTTTGTAACCGCCGTGCCCCAGTAATCAAACAGGTTGAAGAGGTAGCCGATCCTGATGCCCCGCGTATTGCCGAGGCCGAGGATCAGCACCGAAGCGCTGCCGCCGACCTTGAACTCACCCGAATTGAACTGCGCCGCATAGGCGTCAGGCGGCCGCTCGACAAAGCTGATGTCGATGCCGTTGGCGATATCGTACTTCTGCCGCTTGATGATGGCTGGAAAAACCGAACCGAGCGAAGGCGGCGCGAACACCACGATCGTGACTTTGGGGGTCTCTGCCGCATTGGAGCTGGCTGTGCCGGGCAACGCGGCGCTTACGGCGGCGGCGAAGGTCACGACGCTCAAGATTTTAGAGCGTGCCGCGATGAACTTGATTCGCACGTATCGCTCCTCCCGTCCTGTGGCCCGCTCTTTCCGCTTTTTATCGACCCGGCCGGCGTTTCCCTCAAGCCCGCCTCTCTGCGACAAACCGTGCCGCGGCCTGGAGCAGTGCAGCATCACGGCCAAACGGCGCGAGGGCGGCTTCGGCCTGCTCGATCAGCCCAAACAGCTTTTTCTTTGCCTGCGCAACGCCCAGGATCCCGACTGCGGTTGCCTTGCGGGCATCCGCGTCTTTGCGGGTCGCCTTCCCAACGGTTGCGACGTCGCCCTCGACATCGAGAATATCATCGGCGATCTGGAAGGCTTCTCCGATAGTGGCGCCAAACCGATCGAGCGCCGTCCGCTTGCGCCCATCAGCGCTGCCGAGGATCGCCCCGGCGACGCAGGCATAACGCAACAGCGCGCCGGTCTTCATCGCCTGCAACTGCTCGACATCCGGCAGATCGAGTTGCGGCTGGGTCGCCGCAAACCGACCTTCCGCCGCGAGATCGAGCATCTGGCCTCCCGCCATGCCGCCGAGCCCTGCGGCGCGCGCAAGCCCGAGCACCAGGGCGCTTCGGATCGCCGGGTCCGGATGGGTCTCGGGCCGGGCCAGAATATCGAACGCAAAAGTCAAAAGACTGTCGCCCACCAGAATGGCGGTCGCCTCGTCGAATGCCCTGTGCAGCGTCGGTCGGCCGCGACGCAAATCGTCATTGTCCATTGCCGGCATGTCGTCATGGACCAGCGAATAGCAATGTACGCATTCCAGCGCGGCCGCCGCCATCAGGCTCCGCTCCTGTGGCACTGCGAACAACGCCGCGCTTTCAACCACGAGAAACGGGCGGAAGCGTTTGCCGCCGCCGAGGCTCGCGTAACGCATGGCCTTTAGCAGGCGTTCAGGGCGAGCGCGTTCGCCGGCGGCCGGACTTGGCCCAAGAAGTCGATCGAGAAGAGTTTCCGTTGACGCCGCAATCTCGCTCAGGTGCGCTTCGAATTGTGCGCCGCCGTCATTTGCCGCCATGGTAAATCCTACGCTGTAGGGCTTCGATTTCGGCCGTCCGGCGTTGTAGAAGTAGATAACGCGGAAACCGCAACTTCAATCTCGCAAGCGCGTTATATTGCGTATTCGTTTTCCGGATACAACAGGTCCGGCAAGCCGGACGCATAAGTAACCGACGATAGAATGATCCTTGAAATCACTGCATTCGTTGCATTGGCGATATGGTCCTATCTGGCCGTTGGGCGCGGTGCGTTCTGGCGCTGCACCGAGCGCGACGACGGCAATCCGCGTCCGCCGGCGGTCTGGCCCAGCCTCGCCGTGGTGATCCCGGCGCGCGATGAGGCCGACGTCATCGGCCCGTCACTCAATTCGCTGCTCAACCAGGACTATCGTGGGCCTTGGTCGGTTGTTCTGGTCGACGATAACAGCCGCGACCGCACGGGGGACATTGCGTGGCGCGTGGGTTGCGATTGCAGCGCAGCGAATCGCGTGACGATCGTATCTGGAGCGCCGCTGCCCAGCGGATGGACCGGCAAGCTATGGGCGCTGAGCCAGGGCATCGCGGTTGCCCAGGCTCTTGATCATCCGGTCGAATACTTTCTCTTGTCGGATGCGGATATCGTGTATGCGCCCGAAATATTGCACTGGCTCGTTGCCCACGCCATCTCGCGCGACGCTTTGCTTGCGTCCTTCATGGTCAAGCTGCGCTGCGACAGCAGGGCGGAGCGCTTTCTTGTTCCGGCATTCATTTTTTTCTTTCAGATGTTGTACCCGTTTTCCTGGGTCAACCGCCGCGACCGTGCGACCGCGGCCGCCGCAGGAGGGTGTATGCTGGTGCGTGCCGATACACTGCGGGACATCGGCGGTGTCGGAGCTATCCGTAATGCGCTGATCGATGATTGCGCGCTGGCCCGCAAGTTCAAGGCAAAAGGGCGGATCTGGTTGGGGTTGACCCATCGTGTCACCAGCATCCGCAGTTATCCACGCTGGGCCGATGTGGCACAGATGGTATCGCGCTCGGCCTATGCGCAGCTTGGCTATTCCCTGGTGCAGCTCGCCGGCACTGTTTTGGCCCTGATGCTCACCTTCGTGGTCCCGCCGATGGCAGCGCTCGCGGGAGCAGGATACGCCCGCCTGTTCGGATTCAGCGCGTGGGCCATAATGGCCCTCCTGTTCTTGCCGACGCTGCGGATATATAGGATTTCGCCTTTGTATGGAGTGGCGTTGCCGGCGACGGCATTCGCTTATCTGATGTTCACCCTTAATTCCGCGTTCCAATCGATACGTGGAAAGGGTGGCTTTTGGAAAGGCCGATTTCAGGCCACGGGGGCGAAATGACCACTGCGGCAGAGCTAAGGTCCGGCAAAGGTCACAGGGATGAGAATTTTCCGGTCGCATCCCTGTTGATCAGCGCAAAGCACCGTGACCCTATTCTTGCCTTTTATGAATTCGTTCGCACGGCCGACGACATCGCCGATCATCCGACGCTTGGGCCGGATGCGAAGCTGGCCCATCTCGATGCGCTTGAAGCCGGTCTTCTCGGCCATATTGAGGGCGAGGCAGTGGCGCGCCGGTTGCGTGTTGTCCTTGAAGGGCGGCGCCTGCCACCCCGCCACGCCCAGGACCTGCTCACAGCGTTCCGCATGGACGTCACCAAGCGGCGCTATCACAATTGGGACGAGCTGATCGAATACTGCAGTTATTCGGCGATGCCGGTTGGGCGCTTTGTGCTCGACGTGCATGGCGAGCCCCGTTCGACCTGGCCAGCGAACGATGCATTGTGTGCCGCGCTGCAGATCAACAACCACATACAGGACTGTCACGCCGATTACACACGCCTTGATCGCGTTTACGTGCCGCTCGACGCTTTGGCTGCCGCCGGCGCCACGGTCGAAGAGCTTGGCGCGGCGCAATCGTCGCCGGCGTTGCTGCGGTGCCTGAAAGCTCTCGCGCATCGCACTGATGCGTTGCTGCAGGAGAGCCGCGGTTTTGCCGCGATGATCGAGGATTTCCGGCTGTCCCTTGAAGTAGCCGTCATCACAACCCTGGCTCGGCGGATATTAGGGCTTATTAAGACCCGCGATCCATTGAGTGAAAACGTGCATTTGACCAAGATCGGCGTTATGGGAGGCACGCTGGCGGGGGTGGCGACAGGGTTGCTCACCCGTCTCGTGCGAGGCAGGTTTGCCTTGCGCAGATCAAAGGATGCATGAGTGCCCGCGTGATACAGCCCGATCGCACCTCCAACGCCAGTCGCGCATCTGGCAGCTCGTTCTATCTGGCGATGCGGATTCTGCCCAAGGCGCAGCGCGACGCAATGTTTGCGATCTATGGCTTCTGTCGCCAAGTCGACGATATAGCGGATTCGCCGGAGCCGCGAGAAGGGCGGTTCGCCGAACTCGCGGCATGGCGTGTTGACATCAACGCTCTCTACCTCGGCCGCTTTTCGGTGCGCACCTGCGACCTCGCCCAACCGGTGCGGGATTATGGTCTTGAGCAGGCGGATTTTCTGACCGTTATCGACGGCATGGAAATGGATGTCGCTGCCGATATTCGGGCTCCCAAGTGGTCGGATCTCGATCTTTATTGTGACCGGGTGGCAAGCGCGGTGGGTAGACTGTCGGTGAAAATCTTCGGTCTTGAGCCCAAGTCGGGTCGGCAGCTTGCGCATCATTTGGGGCGTGCGCTGCAGCTCACCAATATTTTGCGCGATCTTGACGAGGACGCAGAGGCCGGACGGCTCTACCTGCCGCTAGAGGCCCTGGTCGAGGCCGGCATCCAATCCACTGATCCGTCCACCGTTCTGGCGAGCCCGCGGCTTGAGCGCGCCTGCGCACAGGTTGTCGAAGCAGCGCGCAACCACTTCGACGAAGCCGATGAAACTATGTCGTTCGCCTCACGCCGCTCAGTGCGGGCACCACGCATTATGGGCGAGGTTTACCGACTTAAGCTGGAGCACATGGTGACCCGCGGGTTTGCGCCGCCGCGTCTGCCTGTTCGGCTCGGTCGAATGCGGCTCCTGCCCATCATTATGCGTTACGCGCTTATCTGATGCCCCAGTCGGTTCACATCATCGGCGCCGGACTGGCCGGGCTCGCCGCCGCAGTCACTTTGGCCGCACGCGGAATTGCAACCGTCATCCATGAAGCGACCGATCAGGCCGGCGGCCGCTGCCGGTCGTATGACGACGCTGTGACCGGTTTGCGCATTGATAACGGCACGCATATTCTGCTGTCCGGGAACACGGCTGCGCTCGATTTTGTAACTCGCATCGGCGCGATCTCCCTGCTGACCGATCCGCAGCGTGCGCGTTTTCCGTTCGTCGACCTTGCCGCGAAGCAGCGGTGGACGCTCGATCTCGGTGCGGGACGACTGCCAGTGTGGGTGTTCGATCGTGACCGCCGGGCACCGGGCACCCGGCCGCGCGACTACGTTGCCCTGGCGCGGATGATGTGGCCGACACCAGACCAACCGCTCGGCCGCATCGTCTCTTGTAGCGGACCCGCCTATGAAAAGGTTATGCGGCCGTTTCTGCTTGCGGCCCTCAACATCGACCCAAAGGAGTCTTCGTCAGCTCTTGCGCGAGCGGTTGTACGCGAAACGATCGCGCGGGGCGGCTCGGCCTGCCGGCCCTATCTGGCACCGCGGGGGCTGAGCGCGGCCTTCGTGGAGCCTGCGATTGCCTATCTCAATCGCCACGCTGGAGCTGTTCGGTTCGGCAATCAGCTGCGTCGGTTGATCGTTGTCGCGGACACGGTTACAGGGCTCGATTTCAATAGTGGCGTCACTGCGGTCGCGCCCGAAGATGCGGTCGTACTTGCGGTCCCGCCGTCTGCGGCGCGTTCGATCATCCCTCAACTGCAAGCACCCGACGAATTTCGCGCCATCATCAATGCCCATTTCCGCATTGCGCCGCCACCAGGACTTGAGCCGATGATCGGTGTGTTGAATGGGACGGCCGAATGGATATTCGCCTTCGAGGACCGTATATCGGTCACCATCAGCGGAGCCGATCGGTTGTTGCAGCAAGGCCGGGACGAGTTGGTGAAGATGATCTGGCATGATGTGCGCAGGATCGCGAATGTTCCGGCCGAACTGCCGCCATGGCAGATCGTGCGCGAGCGGCGCGCGACCTTTGCGGCAACGCCGTCGCAGAATGCCAAGCGTCCAGGTGTGAGGACTGTGTGGCGCAATCTTGCACTCGCAGGGGATTGGACCGACACAGGTCTGCCGGGCACGATTGAGAGCGCAGTGCGCTCTGGAGCGCGGGCGGCCGACCTTGTAATGCAGTCGTGAATAGTTCACATCCAAACGTCCATTCCTCCAAACTTCCTGCCTTCCGGGCGCCCAGACATGCAGTACGAATCGCGTTACCCATCTTCTCTATCTTCCATATCCGCCGTCGAGCGTTCCACGCTTGACAGGGCCATAACGGCAGCGACCCGAGCCCTGCTCGACTGTCAGCGCAGCGATGGTCATTGGGTGTTCGAGCTGGAGGCCGATTCGACGATCCCGGCCGAATACGTGCTTCTCAAGCATTACCTTGATGAGCCGCTCGATCCGGTGCTGGAACAGAAATTCGCCGCCTACCTGCGCCGCCAGCAAGGCGACCACGGCGGCTGGCCGCTGTTTCAGGATGGCGACTTCGATATGAGCGCGAGCGTAAAAGCCTATTTTGCGCTGAAGATGATCGGCGACTCTCCCGACGCTGCGCATATGGTGCGGGCACGCGAGGCCATCCTCTCACGCGGCGGGGCCAGGCAATCAAATGTATTCACCCGCGTCTTGCTCGCACTTTATGGGGTGATGAGTTGGCACAGCGTTCCGGTCATGCCGGTCGAGATCATGCTCTTGCCGCGCTGGTTTCCGTTTCATCTCACCAAGATTTCCTATTGGGGACGCACCGTCATCGTGCCACTTCTTGTGCTGCAGGCGCTCAAGCCCATTGCCAAGAACCCTCGTGGCGTGACGATCGACGAGTTGTTCCTGGAAAACCCGCGTGAGATCGGTCCGCCCGAAAAGGCTCCTCACCAGAATGCGGGCTGGTTCGCGTTATTCCGGGTGATTGACGTAATCCTGCGCGCCGCCGAGCCTTGGTTACCGATTTCGCTACGTCGGCGTGCCATCGCGCGCGCGGTCGATTTCGTCACCGAGCGACTCAATGGTGAAGATGGCCTGGGAGCCATTTATCCGGCCATGGCTAACACGGTGATGATGTTTGAGGTGCTCGGCTATCCGAAAGGTCATCCACATGCCGCGCTGGCGCGCACCGCGGTCGATAAGCTTGTGGTGGTCAATGATCATGAGGCCTATTGTCAACCTTGCGTCTCGCCGGTGTGGGATACCGGGCTGGCCTGCCACGCCTTGATGGAAGCCGGGGATGCCGCCGCAGCGGCAAGTGTTCGCCGCGGCTTGCAGTGGCTGCTCCCGAGACAGGTCCTCGACGTGAAGGGCGATTGGGCGGCACAGCGTCCCAGCGTCCGACCGGGCGGTTGGGCTTTTCAATATGAGAATCCCCACTATCCGGATGTCGACGACACCGCCGTGGTGACGATGGTGTTGGATCGCGTGCGCAAGCGGCAACCGACTCGTGAATACGACGACGCTATCGCGCGCGCGCGCGAATGGATCGAAGGCTTGCTGAGTCGCAACGGCGGGTGGGCTGCATTCGATGCCGACAATACCTATTACTATCTCAACAACATTCCGTTCGCGGATCATGGCGCGCTGCTCGATCCACCGACCGAAGACGTGACGGCGCGCTGTATTTCCATGTTGGCCCAACTCGGCGAACGACCCAACACCAGCATGATGCTGCGCGCCGCCGTCGACTATCTGCGCGACACCCAGCTTCAAGACGGCAGTTGGCACGGGCGCTGGGGCATGAACTACATTTACGGCACCTGGTCAGCGCTATGCGCGCTCAATGCAGCGGGCTTCGGCTCAGAATCCGACCCCGTCCGCAATGCCGCCGATTGGCTTGTTTCGATCCAGAATCTTGACGGAGGGTGGGGCGAGGATGGAACAAGTTACAAGCTCGAATATCGCGGATACGAGCGTGCCCCCAGCACCGCGTCCCAGACCGCATGGGCGCTGCTCGGCCTGATGGCAGCAGGCCGGACCGACCACGAAGCCGTCGCGCGCGGCATCGCCTACCTGGCCAAAACTCAAAGCGACGATGGGTTCTGGGCCGAACCCCGCTTTACGGCGACCGGATTTCCCCGTGTATTCTACCTGCGTTACCACGGCTATCGCAGGTACTTTCCGTTATGGGCTCTGGCCCGTTACCGGAGTCTGAAATCTGGCAACAGTCGCGCCATCGCATTCGGCATGTGACACAAAAGCCACGTTCCTTAACTAATTGATAACTAAACTTGAAGTCTCACAAATCACGTGCTTATTTTGCTAAGCGCGGTGGCCGGAGGGGCGGGCTTTCTGCATTTTCAATTTCAGAAAGCCGAATACAGGGGGCTTTGTTGGCGGGTGTTAATGGGCCACGATTTGTGGCTGTGACAGGCCTTGCTTTTGAAGCGCGCATTGTGGCTGGCCCCGGCGTGACCGTGGTTTGCGGCGGAGGGCAGCTACAACTGCGGCGCTCACTCGAGGTCGCAATCCGGAAGGGCTGTAACGGTATTTTAAGCTTCGGCATCGCCGGGGGACTAGCGCCGCACCTCAGGCCGGGTTCGTGTGTGGTTGCGCGCAATATCGTTGCAGAAAATGGCCGCTACGCAAGTGACAACTCCTGGGCGCAATCGCTGATGGGCATGGTTAGGCAGGCGACACCGCAGCGAGCCCCCCTGCGGGACGTTTCATTTGGCGATATTGCGGGGTCCGATGTACCTCTCGTCTGCACCCAGGCTAAACGGACACTACACGAAAAGACCGGCGCGATTGCCGTAGATATGGAATCTCATGTGGCGGCGCGGATCGCGGTCGAGCATCGGGTTCCGTTCGCAGCATTCCGGGTCATCACGGATCCTTCCCACCGTGCGCTGCCGCCCGCGGCGCTGGTGGCGACAAACGCTGACGGCGAGGTCGACTTTCAGGCCATCATTCTGTCGCTGATGCGACACCCGAAGCAGATACCCACGCTGTTCCGCCTCGCACTCGACAGTTGGGCAGCGCGACAAGCACTAGTTCCGAGTCGCCGCTTCTTTGGCCCGAACCTTGGGCTCCCCGATTTGGGCCAGCATCTTTTGGACGTGGCGTGAGAACACGTACTGCGCTGGGCGCTGCCGCGCGAGCGATATTTCCGGTGCCATCGCGCCTTCGGTTCGCACGCCGAATAGTGCAACCCGTAGCGCTTCGAGCGGGTGCGCAAACGTAGCGGCTGCTGCGGTCGGCTCATATCCACAATGGGCCATGCAGTTCGCGCATTTTTCGTAGCGGCCCGTGCCGTAGGCGTCCCAGTCCGTTGTTTCCATCAGCTCAGCGAATGTGTTTGCGTAGCCCTCACCGAGCAGGTAGCACGGCTTCTGCCAGCCAAAAATGTTCCGGGTCGGCATGCCCCAAGGCGTACAGTGGTACGACTGGTTGCCGGCGAGAAAGTCAAGGAACAGGGCGGAATGCATCAGGTTCCAGCCCTTATCCCTGCCGAGCGCAAATACGTGGCGGAACAACTCCTTGGTCTTACGCCGGCTGAGAAAATGTTCCTGGTCGGGTGCGCGCTCGTAGGCATAGCCCGGCGAAATCGAGACGCCGACGTCGAGAGTTTTGGCGAAGTCCAGAAAAGCCGCGATATCCTCCGCCGAATGTCCCTCGAATATAGTGGCGTTCACATTGACCGCGAAGCCACGCGCTTTCGCGGCACGGATCGCCGATACGGCGCGATCGAATACGCCCCGCTGGGATACCGATTTATCATGGTGTTCCCTCAGTCCATCAAGGTGCACGGAAAAGAACAGGTACGGCGAAGGTTCGAACTGATCGAGTTTCTTCTCCAAGAGCAGCGCGTTGGTACACACCGACACGAATTTCTTGCGCGCCACGATCCCTTTGACGATGGCGCCGATATCTTTGTGGATGAGCGGTTCGCCGCCAGGGATTGCCACCATCGGGGCACCACACTCATCCACCGCCGCCAGACACTCCTCGACCGAGAGTCGACGGTTAAGGATCGGATCCGGATAGTCGATCTTGCCGCAGCCAGCGCAGGCGAGATTGCAGCGGAACAGGGGTTCCAGCATCAGCACCAGTGGGTAGCGTTTGCGGCCAAGCATCCGCTGCTTGAGCAGGTAGATGCTGATCTTCATCTCCTTGAAGAACGGTATCTTCATTCCTGGCTCTTTCTTCTGAAAAGACACTCACGTCCCCGCCGGCTCTACGGCCAGCAACGAACTCGTCCCGGGCCGTTTGACGGCACCGGTTATGCACCTTGATCGGATGAAGCCCCTCACCCTCACCGATGTTCCTAGCATGGATCACGGTTGTGGGTGCACCACCAATTCGAATTATTACTATACCTATCGCCTACCTATCGCCCTCTCGTTGAAGGCCAAACTCGGGCTGCCTTACGCCCTAACTGTGGTTAAGCAGCATGCTAAACTCATCCCTGTGTTGCGAGGTCCCCCCTGGAAGATCTGACCAGGGGACGTTAGGTAGGAAGGTGCGTCACAATATAGTCTAGATAGTCTAGCGTTTTGCCGTGTGTGGTTATGTAACGGTTTCGATCTCAACCGGTTGCAGATGTAGGACTCGAACGTCGTTCGTTCAGGTGGCCTCCCTTATGGGAGGGACAGAGCAGGAAATCAGACAGCATGGTGCAGAGAGCGATTGTTGCTATTATCAGCTTTTGTACTAGGCATGCCTATGGAACGATTACGGTGGCAATGTTGATCGCTGCAGCGGCAGCGTACTATTCCGAGCAACATTTCTCAATCAACACTGATATAAATACGTTGATCTCAGAAAAACTTCCCTGGCGGCAGAGAGAGCTTAAATTCGAGAAATCTATTCCTCAACGCTATGACAATATACTCCTCGTCGTAGACGCGCCTACCCCCGAGCTGGCCGCGCTCGCGCGCTCCGCGCTTGCAAATAAGCTGGCAGACAATAAAGAATTATTTCCATCTGTAACGCAGCTAGGCGGAACGCCTTTTTTTGCGCAGAATGGGATTTTATTCAGATCAAAAGAGGAAGTCAGCGGGGTAACGACGCAACTGGCGGCGGCCGCCCCCCTGATACGCGTTCCCGTGGTGGATCCCAGCTTGCGCGGCCTCAGCCAAATGATCGCGCTGGTCCTGGCCGGCGTGCGCGAGCACGAACTGACGCTCGACGATGTGGCGGGCCCGTTCGCTGCGGCAGCGGTAACGCTCGAGAACGTGTTGGCCGGCCGTCCGGCTACATTCTCTTGGCATGAACTGATGAACGGCGCGCCGTCAACGCCGAGCGATCTGCGCCGCCTTATCGACGTCAGGCCTAAGCTTGATTTTACAGCCCTGGAGCCCGGAAAGGAGGCGGCTGACGCGATCAGGGCTGCCGCCGCGAGCCTTGACCTGGCCTCGCGCTTTCAGGCCCGTGTGCGGCTGACCGGCCCGGTTCCGATCGCCGACGAGGAATTCGCCACCGTCAAGGACGGCGCTTTCGCCAACGGGGTCGTCACGTTTGGGCTGGTGCTGTTCATTCTTTGGCTGGCGTTGCGGTCGCTCCGGATCATCCTTGCCGTCGTGATTGCTCTGCTCATTGGCTTGTCCATTACAGCCATGGTCGGGTTGATGCTGGTTGGCGCGCTCAACCTTATTTCGATTGCTTTCGCGGTGCTGTTTATCGGTCTAGGCGTCGATTTCGGTATTCAGTTCAGCGTTCGCTACCGCCAAGAACGGTTCAAAATGCCGGACTTGCGCAAGGCGCTGCTCCACGCCGGCGTGCGCGCCGGAATCCCGCTGACCCTTGCGGCTGCTGCTGTTGCGGCGGGATTTCTGTCGTTCCTCCCGACCGCGTATCGGGGCGTTTCGGAGCTCGGCGTGATTGCCGGCGCCGGAATGATGGTCGCATACATCACCAGCATTACGGTGCTGCCCGCATTACTCTACGTGCTTCATCCGGCCGGAGAACCGGAAGGGCTCGGATTTGCCTGGCTGGCGCCGGTTGACGATTTCCTGGAAAAGCGCCGGCGTCCAATCATCGTGGTGACCCTTGGGCTCGCGATTGCGGGTTTGCCGCTGTTGTTCAATCTTCACTTCGACTTCAACCCGATGAACTTGCGTAGTCCGAAGGTGGAGTCGATTGCGACTTATCTGGATCTGCGGCGTGACCCGACCGTCGCGGCCAATTCCATCAATGTGCTGGTGCCCTCGACTGCTGCGGCCAATCAGACAGCCGAGCGGCTCAAGGCGCTGCCCGAGGTTGATAGCGTTGTGACGATGGCGGATTTTGTCCCTACCGATCAGCCGCAAAAGCTCGGCAAGATTGCCGAGGCTGCGGCCGCCCTCAATCCTGTTCTGCGTGCGCCACCGCGACCAACACCGTCCGATGCGGACAACATCGAGGCGCTCAAGCGGACAATTGACGGTCTTACCAAGGCGGCAGCCGAACAGGCGGGGCGAGGGGCCGATGCTTCACTGCGTCTCGCCTCCGCATTGTCAGAACTCGCCGCGGCGGATCAGGCCGTACGCAAACGCGCAGAAGATGTATTCATCGTGCCGATCAAGAGCAACCTGGACGATTTCCGCAATCTCGTACAGGCTAAGCCTGTATCGATCGACAATCTGCCGCCTGAAGTCATCGACAATTGGCGTGGCAGGGATGGCAACATTCGTGTCGAGGCGATGCCAAAAGGCAATCCCGATGACAACGAGAACATCCGCGCATTTGCGAGAGCGGTCCTAGCGGTCGAGCCGAACGCGATCGGCGGCCCGATTTCGATTCTCGAGTCCGGCAATACCGTCGTGCGGGCATTCATTGAGGCGGGCGCTTGGGCGCTGGGATCTATCACAATGCTCTTATGGCTTACGCTGCGCCGGTTCGGCGATGTGCTGCTGACCCTCGTTCCGCTCATACTGGCAGGTATCGTAACGCTGGAACTCTGCGTGCTGATCGGTCTGCCGCTCAATTTTGCCAACATCGTTGCGCTGCCGCTGCTGCTCGGCGTCGGCGTCGCCTTTAAGATCTATTACATCCTAGCGTGGCGTGCGGGCCGCACCAAGTTCCTTCAATCAAGTCTGACACGCGCTGTTATCTTCAGCGCCGCTACGACCGCAACCGCATTTGGCAGCCTCTGGCTATCAAGCCATCCTGGAACGTCCAGCATGGGCAAATTGCTGGCGCTGTCGCTTTGCTGCACGCTTGCGGCGGCAGTGCTATTTCAGCCCGCCCTTATGGGCCGACCCCGTGCCATCCGCAATGCCTGAACAAGCGGTGGGGGTCGCAGAAAGCGCCTGCTTGGGCCTGCTGGTGCGTTGTGGGGCGGGTGACCGTTGCGGCGTGGCGAGATCTCCGGACGTCTTGACTCGTGTCCAGCTCTCGCCGCCGCACAGGAAGCCAAGTACACAGCCCTCGATTCGCAAGACATCCGGTGAAGTCAGGCTGATTCGCGAATCATAGGTCTTGCCGTTCTCGGCGTTATAGACCTCACCTTCCCAAAGGCCGGGTTTGGTCGGCTTCATCGCCAAAAGGATGTGCAGCCCAAGCGTCGGGCGGCTGCGCTCGGCAGGATTGGGGTTATACAAATCCACCCCTCCAGGGTCCTTCTCCCACGAGATGATGCCCCAAAGGACGCCCCCGCAGTCGTCGATGCGAATGTTGGCAAGCCCATTGGCGGTGTGCCATTCGCCGGTCGGATCGGCAGCGGCGGCGTGGCCTGCAAGCAAAAATGTCGCAGCCCAGATTGCGAGAAAGGAGCGCATGATGCCTCCTGGTAGCGACGTGCTTACCCAACTTATAGCGAACTGCCACTTTACCAATCGTTTCCGGCGGCATTTCGGCAACCGCTGAATTACGAAGGGAGGAGGAAGCCCAGTTGAGTCATCGGCCCCACTTGATCTATGCGTCCGACAGCCCGCTCATGAATTTGAATATTGCGCAGCTGTATGCGCAGAACGAAGCCGATCGATATGAGGTGCATGCGCGCCATCTTAACGAGCAGATGGTCCGGGTCCTCCGCACAATCGGTTATGACGTGGGGTTCTGCCGCGGCGCCGGACAATACCTATTCGATCGCGACGGTAACAAATATCTCGACCTTCTGAGTGGATATGGCGTATTCGCGATTGGCCGCAATCATCCGGCACTGCGCGAAGCGCTCAAGAGCGTGCTTGATGCGGATCTGCCCAATCTGGTCCAATTCGATGTTTCTCCGCTCGCTGGCCTGTTGGCCAAGCGATTGCTCGAACTCGTACCCTATCTGGATAAGGTGTTCTTTGCGAATTCCGGCACCGAAGCATCCGAGGCTGCAATCAAATTTGCGCGGTGTGCCACCGGCCGCCCCGGCATCGTTTACTGTGAGCATGCGTTTCACGGGTTGACCAACGGCTCCCTCTCGCTCAACGGTGACGCCATCTTCCGAAACGGTTTCGAGCCATTGCTGCCGCACTGCCGCGTGGTTCCATTCAATGATCTCGCCGCACTCGAGCGCGCACTTGCGTCACGGGACATTGCGGCATTCATCGTCGAGCCGATCCAGGGCAAGGGCGTCAACATGCCCGCCGACGATTATTTGCGGGATGCGGCGGCGCTGTGCCGCCGTCATGGTACGCTGTTCGTCGCCGACGAGATTCAGACGGGTCTTGGGCGCACCGGGCGGTTCCTCGCAGTCGAGCATTGGGGGGTTGAGCCCGACATGGTACTGCTTGCCAAGGCGCTGTCTGGCGGGCACGTGCCGGTGAGTGCTGTACTGACCCGTAAACGCCTATACGACAAAATTTTTGATCGCATCGATCGCGCCGTAGTGCACGGGTCGACCTATGCAAAAAACGATCTCGCCATGGCTGCCGGCATCGCCACTCTCGAAGTCATGAAGCAGGAGCGCATCATAGCCCGTGCCGAAAGACTCGGTGAGCGGCTGCGGCTTACTTTCCGGCGTCTGTTTGAGCGGTACGAGTTCGTGCGCGAGGTTCGAGGTAAAGGTCTGATGATTGGGATCGAGTTCGGGCCGCCGACTTCTTTGAAGCTGAAAGCAAGCTGGAATTTACTGGAAACTGCGAACAAGGGGCTGTTTTGCCAGCTGGTCACTATCCCGCTGTTCAAGGATTATCAGGTGCTGACTCAGGTCGCCGGGCACGCGAGCCACACCATAAAGCTGCTACCGCCCCTCATCATCACGGATGAGGATTGCGACCTGATCGAGCATGCCTTCGACGATGTCATTGCTGCCACTCATCGAGTTCCAGGTGCGATCTGGTCGCTCGGTAAGACATTGGTTGGCAATGCCGTGCAAGCGCGTGTTTGAAGAGGAAGAGGAATACGGGGCCGCGCCTCGGCAAGGCGATGATGCTCCACCGGGACGAAGAGTGAGGATCGTCAGCTCGCTGATACGCAACGACCGTTCGCTTTCAATGCAGCCGGGGCGCTTTGAAAAATCTGCTGCGATCGGCTGACGTGATCTTCTGGTCAAACGTATGCCCGTCGCGATTCAGCCGGATGGGAATTTCGGCTCCTGCCCGGCCGAGCGACCAGACCTGACGGAACATCGCGGCCAACCCACGGACATCCTTACCCCCGACGGTCTCTATGATATCGCCGGCGCGCAGGCCGGCACGTTGCGCCGGGCCGCGGTCCGCGACCCCAATTATCACAATCCGGTCATCGATTTCGGCCGCATATAGGCCAAGCCACGGGCGCGGCGGGCGGCTAGGTCGGCCATTGCGTAGCAGATCATCGAAGATCGGCTTGAGGAGATCGATGGGCACGATCATATTGAGATGATCCGAATTGCTCCTTTCACGACCCTGCTCGAGCTGCAGCGAGCCGATGCCCAGCAGTTCCCCGGAGGCTCCGATCATGGCCGTACCGCCCCAGTTGGGGTGAGCCGGCGCAGTAAAGATCGCCTCGTCCAGCACATATTCCCAATAGCCGGCGAACTCCTGCTTGGCGACGATGCGCGCCGCAACCGAGCGCTTACGTCCTCCGGCGCCGGCCACGACAACGCGTTCGCCGATCTGGGACTTGCCGGAATGGCCGATCGGCAGCGCCGGCAGATCGAGCCGCGCAAGAGCCTGCACCAAACCGAACCCGGTTTCCTGATCATAGGCAAGAGCGTGGCCCGGCACCGGTGGGCCCACACTGGGACTGAGCCAGATCGTTTCCGCCTCCGTAATCAGGTATCCGATCGTGAGCACGAGCCCGCTGCCGCGGATCACCACGCCGTTTCCGGCCCGTTCGGTGCCGAGTATCTGGGCCGTGAAAGCATCTTCCGGAACTATCGCGCGCAGGCCCACCACGGCGCTCATGGCGGTCTCAAGATCGAAATCATAATCGGTGGCTTTAGGCTGCTCGTCGGGCGGAACATTCCAATCGCTCAATGATGGCATGCTCAAAAATCCTTTTCTGCCGCCGTAGGCGACGAATGAGAGCAGGTGCAGGCGATCGTTTCAAGCGTGCGGTGTCACCATCGGTGCTCGGTTCATTCGGACGACGTCCTGGACTTCTCGGCAGCCTCATGTTCGGCCGATGCACCGCCACGCGAGCTGAGCCAGCGGTGGGACATGCGCTCAAACGGCCCACCGAACACCAGCAATGCGAACACCAGCACCACACCGGCCGCGACGATCGGCCATGCCGCCAGCCCGCACATCAGACCGAGGCACGCCGTGGTCCAGGCGCAGGCGGCGCTGGTCAGTCCATGGATGCGGTCACCAACATTGCGCCTTACGATCACACCCGCGCCAAGAAAGCCGATGCCTGTCATTACGCCCTGGATGACGCGGCTCGCCGCATTGGCGGAATCGACGCCTTCGCCGGCGTCCGACACAACCGCCAGCGGAGCCATCGCGCTCGCCAGGCCCACGAGCCCGAGAGTGCGCACACCGATCGGCTTGCCGTGGAGATCGCGATTGAGCCCGATTGCGGCGCCGATCAGCGTCGCGGCGCCGAGCCGCAGGATGACTTCGGGGAGATCGATCATCGGTTCACGTCCTTGCGTCCGATCGGGGACAGGTACTACATCTTTGGAGTAAATTCGAGATCGAAGCCCTGCACGCCGACGTTAACCGTGTGCACCCGGAGAACGCTGAGCGTGCGGTGAAAGGGGCGACGCTCGAACGGCTCGCTGGCGAACTCCGGCCAAGCGAATAAGGTGCCGCGGGCTGCGCATCTCGACGAGCTCAGATATCAACCGCATTGACGTCATAGGTGAAAATCCATTCGTAACGGCGAATGATGGCTTCGCGACTCCATTCGCGATCCACATAGGTGGTGCCGCCCTCCTCAGTGCGGAGTGCCGGATTATGAAAGCGCGCGGCATTCTCGTTTGCGCCCACGACCCTGCGGCTGGTGACGGCGATGCGAGCATCCTGGTAGCGCGACAGCGCGGTGGCGACGTCAGCATATTTGTCGAAGCAACGACCCAGAATCACGGCGTCCTCGATCGCCATGACGGCCCCCTGTGCGAGCATCGGCAGTGTCGGGTGGCACGCATCGCCCAGCAATGTGACGTTGCCGACCGTCCATTTCGGCAGCGGGTCGCGTCCCATCAGGGCCCATTTGAACAGGCTCGGAGACGCCGCAATCAGCGCCTGCACGTCCGCATGCCATCCCGCATGGTCAGTGGCGCACTCCCGCGCAGTGCCCTGCGTGGTCCACGATTCGACCTGCCAGTCGGCGCGTTCCTGAATACCGACGAAATTCATCAGCTTGCCGGCGCGCAGCGGATAATGGACCACATGGCCGCCAACTCCGATCCAGTTGGTTGCCTTCTCGCGGCTGATGTGCTGCGGTACCCGCTCCATCGGGATCACGCCGCGCCACGCGATCATGCCGAAGAAGCGCGCGCGGTCGCCGCCGAACAGCTTGTGGCGAATGACCGAATGCACCCCGTCGGCGCCAATCAGGGCGTCGCCCTCGACGGTCTTGCCGCTCTCGGATTCGAGGATCACCCGGTCCTTACGCTGGGTCACGCCGGCGGCGCGCCAACCGAGATGGATTGCGTCCGGCTTCCTGGCGCGTACCGCATCGACCAGCACCTGTAGAAGGTCGGGGCGGAACACCGTGACGTAGGGAAAGCCGTAGCGCTCGATCGCCTCGGCCCCGAGATCGAATAATTTCCAGGTCTGGCCTGTGTTCCACAGGCGGACCTCCTTGCCTTCGGTATCGCAAGAGAGCTGCCGCAGCGTCTCCAGGACGCCGAGTGCATGCAGGGAGCGCGTACCATTTGGGCTGATCTGGACGCCGGCGCCGAATTCCTTGAGTTCGGGCGCCTGTTCGTAAACGTCGACGTCGTAGCCGCGATTGATCAGCGCGAGCGCCGCCGCAACGCCACCGATGCCGCCGCCGGCGATGAGGATGTGGTGGGTCACGGAAGATGCCCCGACTACGCGACACGAAGGCCGGCCCTCATCGCGCGCCACACCTTCTCGGGCGTCGCCGGCATCTGCACGTAAGGCGCGCCGACCTGCGCCAGGGCGTTGTTGACGGCGTTCATGACCGATGACAGAGCACCGACAGTGCCGGATTCGCCAGCGCCCTTGACGCCGAGCGGGTTGGTTTTGGTCGGCACTGCGTTTTCGCCCAGTACGAACTTACAGAAATTGTCCGCGCGCGGCATGGCGTAGTCCATAAATGAGCCGGATACCAATTGGCCAGAAGCATCGTAGGCGATGTTTTCCATCAGCGCCTGGCCGACGCCCTGCGCGATGCCGCCATGAAGCTGGCCCTCGACCAGCAGCGGATTGATCATGTGGCCGACATCATCGACGGCGGCGTAGCACACCAGCGCAACTTCGCCGGTTTCGATGTCAACCTCAACCTCGCTGATATGGCAGCCGTTCGGATAGGTGCGCTCGCCACCCGCGAAGGTGCCGGTCTCGAACAGGCCAGGCTCGATATCCCGGGGCAATCGGGCGGGCACGAAGGCAGCGCGGGCAACCTGCACGAGATCGATTGCCTTGTCGGTGCCGGCCACCGCGAATCGTCCGCGCGCGAAGACGATATCGTGCTCGCCCGCCTCCATCAGGTGTGCCGCGATGCGCCGGCCTTTGGCGACGATCTTTTCGGCAGCCATGATCATAGCCGTGCCAGCCGACACGGTGGAGCGCGAGCCGAAGGTACCGGTGCCGATCGCGATCTGATCGGTGTCGCCGTAGTTGAAGCGGATGCGATCGGGGGGAATGCCGAGCCGGTCCGAGACGATCTGCCGGAACGTGGTGGTGTGGCCCTGGCCGTGATCGTGGGTGCCGACCGAGACCGTGACAGTACCGGTGGGATCGAAGCGGATTTCGGCATGCTCGATGAAACCGGCATTGGAGGCCTCGACGGTCGAGGAGATGCCGAGGCCGCGCAGCTTGCAGCGCGCTTTCGATTCGCGGCGGCGCATCGCAAAGCCCCCATGATCCGCGAGTCTGAGGCAGTCCTCGAGATTCTTTCCGAAATCGCCGCAGTCGTAGGTGTATATCAGCGCCGTCTTGTACGGCATCGCGCCAGCCGGGATCATGTTGCGGCGGCGCAGCTCGACTGGATCGATGCCTAGCTGGCGCGCTGCGACATCGACCATTGTTTCCATTACGTAGGCCGCCTCGGGGCGCCCGGCGCCGCGATAGGGGCCAGTCATCATCGTGTTAGTCAACACGGCGGTCGTTTCGACGTGGATCGCCGGGATCACATAAGTGCCGGCCAGCACGCCGAGATTGTTGGTCGGCGGGCCGGCATTGCGGTCGGACGTGTAGTAGGCGCCGATGTTGCAAAAGGTCCGCACCGAAAATGCCAGGAAGCGCCCGTCGTGGTCGAGCCCAAGTTCGGCGTCGGTGATGTTGTCACGGCAGTGCTCGTCAGTCTGCAATCCTTCGCTGCGTTCTGCGATCCACTTCACCGGTCGGCCGATGAGACGAGCCGCAAGCGCCGCCAGTACATATTCGGGATAGAGCCCGCCCTTCATGCCGAAGCTACCGCCGACATTTTCCGCGATGATGCGAAATTGCGTCTCCGCAACCCCAAATACTTCGGTTGCGATGATCCGGCGGATCATGTGCGGTCCCTGCACGGTGCAGCGCAGAGTGTAGCGCGCTTCCCGGGCGGCGTATTCCGCGATGCAGCCGCGCGGCTCCATCGAATTGGCGGTGAGCCGGTTGATAGCCATGCGATGCCGGACCACATGCGCCGCCGCGCCCATGGCTTTCGCGACCGCTGCCTGATTGCCCGCCGCATGCGTGAAGGCCTGGTTATCCGGGCACTCTTCCCACACTGCGCGGGCGTTCGGTGCGACGGCGTCCGCCGTGGTCGGCACCGCGGGCAGCGCATCGTATTCGACCGCAATCGCCTCAGCAGCGTCCTTGGCCTGCTCCGGCGTTTCGGCGATCACGAAGGCCACAGGATCGCCCGGATAACGTACCCGTGCGCGCGCCAAGAACGGCTGTGGGGAAATAAAGGCCGGCGTTCCATCGCGCCGCTTGCGCGGGGTAAGCGGCCGCAGCGGACCGAGCCGGAGCACCTCAGTCTCCTCGCCCGTCAGGACCAGAAGGACGCCCTGCATCCCTCTCGCTTTCGTCGCATCGATTCGCACGATGTCGGCGTGGGCGTGTGGCGAGCGCAGCACATAGGCGCGCGCCTGTCCAAGTGGCTGCACATCGTCGACATAGCGCCCGGCGCCGCGCACCAGATAGGGGTCTTCCTCCCGCGGTACTGCCTGCCCGATGCCGAATTCACCCATCGCCAGGTCAGCTCTTGAACTTCTTCGCCAGCGCGTCGGCACCGCGCGCCAGCAGACCGACGTCGGAGCCGACCGCGACGAATGTGTAGCCCCAGCCGATATAGCGCCGCACTTCCTCTTCGTTGCCGCTGAGAATGCCGGCCGGCTTGTCAACGGCCTTGAGCCGGCGGACGCAATCCTCCAGTGCCTTTTGCACCTGCGGATGGGCAGGATTGCCGATATGACCGAGCGACGCCGACAGATCCGACGGGCCGATGAACACGCCCTCGACGCCTTCAACCATAGCAATGGCCTCAAGATGTTGCATCGCGCTGCGAGTTTCAACCTGGACCAGCAGGCAGATTTCGGCGTTTGCCTTCTTCAAATAGTCGGTGACGCGCCCGTAACGGCTGGCGCGGCTTGCGACGGCCACGCCCCGCATGCCGCCGGGCGGATAGCGTACCGCCTCGACGGCGCGTCTCGCCTCATCGGGATTCTGTACATAAGGCACCAGCAACGTTTGCGCTCCGAGATCGAGGCACCGCTTAATGATGACGATGTCGTTCCACGCCGGCCGGATGATCGGAGTTGCGGCGCCCCCTTCGCCCGCCTGCAATTGCGACAGAACGTCGGGGATTTCATTGGGGGAATGCTCGGTATCAAGTAGCAGCCAGTCGAAGCCTGAGTCCCGTACGATATCGGCCGCGATATTGCTGCACAGGCTGCACCATAGACCGATTTGAAGCTGTCGAGCCGCGATGGCGTGTTTGAAACGATTACGGGGGAGTTCCATCATTTTCTCCAATTTGGAGCCGATTTTCGATTAATTGGACGCACTGGAGGGTGGGCGCGCTTCACTTTACCCCCGTTGTTGCGTGGCATGTGCATCTACACGAATTGAACCGCGATGCCGCCGAGGGCGCCGAAATCACCGTGCAGCGTGTCGCCTTTTTTGGCGAACACCACCCGGGTAAACGAGCCCGCCAGAACGAGATGGCCGGGCTCCAGTGCGACGCCGTGGGCGCCGAGTTTGTTGGCCAGCCACGCAACGCCCAGCGCCGGATGTCCAAGCACGCCCGCTGCAACGCCGGTTTCTTCGATTTCGGAATTCCGATACATAATGCCGCCGACCCAGCGCAGATCGACGTCCATTGGCCCGACCGGTCGCCCGCCTAACACGATGCCGGCGGCGGCCCCGTTGTCCGCCACCGTATCTACGATCTTGCGCGGGTCCTGGATCCGTGCATCAACGATCTCCAACGACGGTATGACGTATTCGGTTGCGCGCAGCACATCCGTAAGTCCGATACCGGGCCCCAGGAGCCGTTTGCCGAGCACGAAGGCCAGTTCAACCTCCACCCGCGGCAGACAGAAATTCTCGTGCGGTACCTTGGCGCCGTCGGCGATCATCATGCTGTCGAGCAAGTGACCGTAGTCCGGCTCATCGATCTGGGACGATCGCTGCATTGCCTTCGATGTGAGGCCCACTTTGTGGCCGATCAGCTTGGCGCCGGCAGCGACCTTGCGCTTCATCACCTCGGTCGAGATGGCGTAAGAATCGTCCAGTGTGATCTCGGGCCAAGTTTTGGAGAGCTGAACCGCCTGTTTGCGCTCCTTCTCAGCTGTCATGAGGATGTCGGCAGCCTTGTTGCGGTCAGCTTCCGAAAGCATGGGCTCCTCCGTGAATGCGCCCGCATTGTTTATTGCACCGCCTCGCCGTTGACAACGAAGCGCAAGCGTCATTTTGCGGATACCCTCGAGTGCAGTACATTCATGCGAACGGGTAAACCCAAAGGTCAGGCATGGATGTAATCGATAAACCCGGTACCGGGACGAGTCTTGTAACAGCAGACCTCGATCAGTTCCGCCTGCGCCGTTTCATCGAGAATCTTGCCGCTGCCGACGAACTTGAACGGCGCGAGGCGCGGGTCGACCTCGCCGATATCGCCGAAATCCTCGATGGCAATCCGCGTGCGGTACACTTTCTGGCAGTTGGCCCCGAACAACAGGAACTGGTCGGCAACGTGATGTCGTGCCGAAGCCGCATTGCTCGCGCTTTTGGGGTCCCGCCGGAACGGCTGGCAGCGGAGATCAGGCGCCGGCTCGCCAATAAGCTGCAGATCGTGGAGGTGAGCGCTGCGGAAGCGCCGGCCCAAGAGGTAGTGCTCGTTGGCGAAGAAGCTGACCTGACGGCGTTGCCCGTGCATCTCCAGCACGGCCTCGACGGCGCTCCCTATATTTCGGCGTCGATCGACTATGCGGTAGATGCCAGGACCGGCTGGACCAATGTGGGCATCCGGCGGCTAATGCTGCGCGGGCGTCGTGAGACCGGGGTCGACCTGGTATCGCCGAGCGACTTGCGCGCGCTCTACGAGGCGAGCGCCGCCGCTGGCAGGCCGTTGCCGGTCAGTTTCGTGGTCGGAGCGCATCCGATCGACCACGTTGCCGCCATGATGCGTATGCCGGTCGATGAACTCGGTATCGTCGCATCGCTGCGCGACGTACCGCTGCCGGTGGTCAAGTGCATCACCAACGACATCCGCGTGCCGGCCGACGCCGAGGTGGTGTTGGAAGGATACTTTGACCCGCGAGGTCACGTAGAGGCGGAAGGCCCTTATGGCGAGTTCCTCGGCTACTACGGCGCCGTGAAGCGCAATCCGGTGTTCCACCTTACCGCCATCACGCGCCGTCGCGATGCCCTGTTCCAGACCGCGACCATCGGGGGACGCGCCATGAGCCGCACTGACACCGCCGTCCTGACGTCGGTCCGCACGGAGGTAATGATCTGGCAGGCGCTTGAGAGCGCGGTGCGCGAGCCCGTCGCCGTCTATGCGACGACGTCAAGCGGCGGTAATTTCAACGTCCGCGTGGCGCTGCGCCAGCGCGTGCCCGGCGAGGCGCGTAACGCCATTGCGGCCTGTATGGGCGCACTCGTCAACGTGAAGAACATCTACGTGGTCGATCCTGACATCGATATCACCTCGGACGAACAGATGGATTGGGCGATGGCGACGCGGTTCCAGCCCGACCGCGACCTCGTGATTGTGTCCGGCATGCGTACGCTGCCGCTCGATCCCTCCATCACCAGTAGCCGGATCGGCGCCAAGGCGGGCTTCGATCTGACCTGGCCGTTTGGCAGTCACGACCGCCTCGAATCCCGCGTCCCCGAGCCGCCGCGCTTCGAGGGCAAGCATTTCGCCTCGGTTGCGGCCGCACTTGCCGATGGACCGAAACATTTCGAGCAGCTCATGGCTGCGGTGGGAAGCCGCGACGGGCGCGAAATCGTACGCGAGCTTGAAGCCTTGCGAACCAGCGTGGAGCTCGGTCGCGACAGCGACGGGTGCTATTTCGTCAAGCCGGCCGGCAACTCGTGAGCCGATGCTGCGCGCTGTTGCCGCAAAGGGGCCGGGCCACAGACATGCTAATAACGGATTTGACGGCGTGTGCGGAGTTAGAGGCAATATGAGTGCGTTGCGCGGCATCAAGTCAGCCGCATGGGGCATTGCAGCGGCGGTCTGCCTGGCGCCGCCTGCAGCGGCCGAGGAGAATGTCCGCATCGGGATCGCGCGCTCAGTTTCGAACGGGGCCGAATTGATCGCGATCGAAAAGGGCTATTTTCGCGACGTCGGCATCAAGGTCGAGATCGACGACATCGACACGTCCGCAAACACGATGGCACTGCTTGCCACGAACCGGCTGCAGATCATCGCCGGTGGCATCTCGGCCGGCTATTTCAATGCGATCGAGAAGGGCCTGCCGATTGTGATCATCGCGGACCGCGTATCGACGCCGATCGGCCATAACCTGATGTTGCGACCCGATCTCAAGGGCAAGATCATGAGCTTGGGAGAACTGAAGGGTAAGGTCATCGCCAGCAATGGCGTGGGATCCGTGTCCACCTACGAAGCCGGCAAGATGCTGGAGACCGCGGGTGTCTCGATTGCTGACGTAGATGTGAAGATCATTCCGTTTACCCAGATGCCAGTGGCTTTTGCCAACAAAGCCATCGATGCCGGCATCGTGATTCCGCCGTTCGTATCGCAATTTCTTGAGCAGGGCCACGCGGTGGGTTTCGCCGAGCCGGATCTGCTCATCACGCCGAGCCCCATGACCATTGCGGTCATCATGGTCAATACCGACTGGGCGGCGAAGAATTCCGAATTGCTGCGCAACTACTACACCGCCTACTTGCGCGGTGTGCGCGACTACTGCAACGCCTACCACGGAGCGCCCATCAAGAACGAGATCATTGCGGCACTGATCCGGCACGGTTCCGAGCGGCGGCCGGAACTGCTGCACAAATATCCGTGGCCGGCACGCAGCCCCGACGGCCGCATCAACATTGCGAGCATGCTCGACATGCAGGACTGGTTCATCAAGAATGGCTTCTCGCGGGCGAAGTTCCCGGCGGAGCGTCTGGTCGATCCCAGTTACGCAGAATTTGCCGTGCAAGAACTGGGGCCGTTCGTTCCCGCCAACAAGGATTCCAAGCTCGAAGGCTGCCGTTGAAGGGAACGGGAGCGAGAGGACACGCATGGAGGAGCGGCGTGGCGCGGCGATCGCGATCGCGAATTTGCGCAAGGAATACGGCGACGGGCGGCAGCGCGTCATCGCTTTAGACGGCATCGACCTGATCATTGCGCCCGGCGAATTCGTTTGCGTTGTGGGCCCGAGCGGCTGCGGAAAATCGACACTGCTGCGCATTCTGGCCGGCCTTGAAAGGGCCAGCAGCGGGACGATCGATGTCGACGCGGCGGGCTGGCCGGTCGCGAATGCCATGGTGTTCCAGGAAAGCGGTCTGTTTCCATGGATGAATGTGGAGAAGAACGTCGGTTTCGGACTGATGACGCGTGGCGTTCCGTCCGATGAAGCTGCCCGTCGCGTCGACGCCGCGCTGCGTCTCGTCGGACTGACCCGCTTCCGCCGTCACTATCCGCATCAGCTGTCCGGAGGGATGCGCCAACGCGGCGCCATCGCGCGCGCCTTCGTGACCGATCCGGGCATGCTGTTGATGGACGAGCCATTCGCCGCCCTCGATGCGCAGAACCGCACGATCCTGCAAGCCGAGCTGGTGCGCATCTGGGAGGAAACCGGCAAGACCGTAGTCTACATCACGCATTCCATCGATGAGGCATTGCTGCTTGGTGACCGCACCGTGGTGATGACGGCGCAGCCGGGCCGCATCAAGAAGATCATCGACATTCCATTCCGGCATCCACGCAATCTGATGGAGTTGTCGGTGACGGCGGAATTCGGCGCTCTCAAGCTGGCGATTTGGCGGATCCTGGAGGATGAAGTGATGCGTGCCAGGGCGGAGATCGAGGGATGAGCGAGCCGGTGCCGAAGCTGCAGGAGCGGCTGCTCTACCTCGTCTCGCCGATCGGGCTGCTGGCGGTCTGGGAGATGCTGCTTGCGTTGGGGTTTGGCGACCGCCGCTTCGTGCCGGCACCGAGCGACGTCGCGGTGCGTTTCTGGGAACTTACCATAAGCGGTGAACTCATCGGACATACGGCGGTAACACTCTGGCGGGTGTTCGCGGGATTCTTCATCGGGTCAGTACCAGCGGTCGCGATCGGCCTCCTGATGGCGATGTTCCGGCCCGCGCGGTTTTTCTTCGACCCGCTGATCGCGGCGCTGATGCCGATTCCAAAGGTGGCCCTGATGCCGTTGCTACTGCTCACATTCGGGTTCGGCGATGCGTCCAAAATCGCGCTGGTAGCGATCGCTGTGTTCTTTCCAGTGATCATCAACACCTATGCGGGCGCCGCCAACATCGACCGGATCTATCGGGATGTGGCGAGGAACTTCGGCGCCAGCAGTTATGTGATGTTCACCCGCGTCGAGTTCTTCGGCGCGCTGCCGCTGATCTTCGCCGGTCTCAAGATCGCGCTCGCCGTATCCTTCGTTGTACTGGTCGCAGCGGAGTTTGTGGCCTCGAAGACCGGCATCGGCCGCCTGATCTGGGAATCCTGGGAACTCCTCAAGGTCGACGATATGTTCGTCGGCATCGTGGTGATCGGCATCCTGGGACTGATCACCACGGTGCTGTTCCAGGAGATCGAGCGGAAGGTCATCCCCTGGAAGGAGACGTAGGCCGGATGGAGAGCGCGGCGTAGTCCACGGCGGCCTTGCCGCAACAAGACGCGCTGATCCCGGATTACGGGACCGCAAAACCGTGATCCCTCCATCCGAGCTACCGGCGCTGGTGCCATTGGGCTTGGGTGTTCCGCCGTTGCGCGCCAAGAGCGGCGCTCCATGCGGGTTACCACATTACTCTGCGATCTCTAGGGCGGTCGGACGCCAATCCATGCGGACGTGACCTGGTTGCTCGGCAATGCGCTTGAGCCACCCGCGGACGGCCGGAAAGCCCGTAAGATCGAAGCCGCATTCGTTGGCGACGTGCGTAAAGCCGTAGAGCGCAATGTCCGCGATCGTGTAGCGGCCGGCAGCAAAGAATCGATGATGTTCGAGATGCTGCTCCATCACACGCAGTGCCTGATAGCCCTTCTCCATCCACTCTTCGATAGCATGCACCTGCAGCTCGCGCCCGCCTTTGATGAGCACAAGCCAGAAATGCGCGGCGCCCACATACGGCTCGAGACTATGTTGCTCAAAGAACATCCATTGCAGCGTCTCGGCACGATCAAGCCGATCCTCGGGCGCGAGCGGTGTACCGCCGGCCAGATACCACAGAATTGCGCCGGATTCCGGCAGATAACGACCGGGCGCGGCTTCAAGGAGCGGTACATGTCCGCTCGGGTTCTTCGCCAGAAACTCCGGTGTGCGCGTATCGCCCCTGAGGACGTCAAATTCCACCAACTCGTAGGGAATACCGAGCTGCGCGAGTGCGAGCCGCACTTTGTAGCAATTGCCGGAGCGCTGCATCGAATAGAGCGTAAGCATTCCTCTGTCCCGGCTTCGGTTTCTCGAATGAACATTCTCCAGCGCGCATCGCCATAGAAACGCGCAGCAAATTAGCTTACCGAATGCGACCTCAATACGGCTTGGTCATGCCGCCATCTGTCGCACGGCAGATCGGCACGTATTATCCTACCAGATCTGCACCGAACGCCACCATAGCGGCGACCTAGTTATCATGATGACGCGCCGCAGCATCAAGCCGAGCACGACCGCCGTGGCTGGCACACCAATCGGGAGCAGCATCGCTCCGGCGAATCCTCTTGCCACAAGCGGCGTAAGCGAAAGAGCCGCGAGTGCGGTCTTTCGTAATCCGGACGTTTGTGCTTGCCGTTACAACGTCAGGACATTAGGAAACGGTCGCTCGTGGTTCGGGAATGGGAAATTTCTCGGATCGACCATGTCAGCCGGCCCGATAGTCAGCAATTTTTCGCGGTCCGGCGTTAAGGAGGTTGTCTTGGGCTTTCTTGCCAACTCACTACAACGCATCAAGCCATCAGCGACCATCGCGGTAACCGATAAGGCGCGGGCGCTCAAATTGGCCGGCCGCGATGTCATCGGCCTCGGCGCCGGCGAACCCGATTTCGACACCCCAGACAACATCAAAGAAGCGGCCATCAAGGCGATCCGGGACGGCAGGTCGTCCAAGTACACGAACGTGGACGGCATCGCCGAACTCAAGGAGGCGGTCGCTGCAAAGTTCAAGCGCGAAAACGGGCTTCACTACAAACTGAGCCAGATCACGGTCGGTACCGGTGGTAAGCAAGTACTTTACAACGCCCTGATGGCAACGCTTAATCCGGGCGACCAAGTCATCATTCCCGCGCCGTATTGGGTCAGCTATCCTGAGATGGTCCTTCTCGCTGGCGGCACGCCGGTGGCGGTGGCAACAACAGCCGACACCGGCTTCAAGCTTAAGCCCGAGCAGCTTGAGGGTGCGATTACGCCCAAGACCAAGTGGATCATCCTCAATTCGCCATCCAATCCGACCGGCGCCGCCTATACCCAGTCAGAATTGAACGCGCTGACCGATGTGCTGGTGATGCATCCCCACGTGTGGGTGATGTCAGACGACATGTATGAGCACCTGGTCTATGACGATTTTAGCTTCACCACGCCGGCGCAGATCGAGCCGCGCCTTTACCAGCGCACCCTCACCGTCAATGGCGTGTCCAAAGCCTATTGCATGACGGGCTGGCGTATCGGCTTTGCGGGGGGACCGGAGCCGCTCATCAAGACGATGGCGATGATTCAGTCGCAATCGACCTCCAATCCGGCGGCGGTGTCGCAATGGGCTGCGGTGGAGGCGCTCAATGGCCCTCAGGATTTTATTCCAAAGCACAACAAGATCTTCAAGGAGCGTCGCGACTTGTGCGTCTCCATGCTCAATCAGGCGAACGGCATCAAATGCCCAAAGCCGGAAGGCGCATTTTACGTCTATCCGTCTTGCGCCGGAACCATGGGTAAAACGGCGCCGTCCGGTAACCGGATCAGCACCGACGAGGATTTCGTCACCGCGCTTTTGGAGGCGGAAGGCGTCGCGGTGGTGCAGGGCACGCCTTTTGGGGTTGGCGAAGCTTTTCGAATCTCCTATGCGACAGCGACGTCGTCGTTGCAGCAGGCGTGCGAACGCATTCAGCGGTTTTGTGCCGATCTGCGGTAACCCGCTGAGGCGGTCCGGCCAAGGTGTTCTCAATCGATGGGATTTGCTTAGGGTGAGGGGGCGACAGCGGTTCCATTATGCCGTATATCAGGCATGGGGACGCAGGCGGATTCCGTCATCTGGGCCTGCCGGGCAGCTGGACATGCCGAATGGCAACGGGGGGCTTTCATGCGAAAATTCAGTAAGCTTGCGGTCATTGCGGCGGCGCCGGCGCTGATCGCCGGAACGGCAGCACAGGAGCGCGTACAGGCGGGCCAACTTACCTGCGACATTTCCGGCGGCGTCGGATTGATCTTTGGCTCGCAACGGACACTGAATTGTACGTTCACACCGTCTGTTTCCGGGCCGGTCGAATTCTATGCCGGTACCCTGACCAAGCTTGGGGTCGATATCGGCGTCACTGCGGGGGGCGCAATGGTGTGGCTCGTTTATGCCCCCACCTCGCGGCCGGCTGGCGCGCTTTCGGGGAGCTATGGCGGCGCCACCGCCGAGGCAACTGTGGGAGCGGGTGTCGGAGCAAATGTACTTATCGGCGGTTCCAATCGCACCGTCGAATTACAACCGGTTTCGTTGCAAGGCCAAGCCGGTTTGAACGTCGCTGCCGGCGTTGCCGGCATCGATCTACGCTGGGCGCGTTGATGCACCAGTTTTCAATCCAAAAAGGGGCTCATCCAAACAAGAGGGGAGATTGTTATGACTCTGCGTGCGAGATGTCTTTCTGCGATGGCGGCCGCAATGCTGATGGCGGCTGCGCCCGGCGCCCAGGCCAGCGTTGAGGTCGGCGGCCTCACCTGCCGCAGTCCCGGTGCTGTCGGTTACGTAGTCGGCTCGGTGCTTAACTTCCAGTGTCTGTTTATGCCATCGGCCGGCGGCCCGCCGCATCGCTATGTCGGCGTCATTCGTCGAATCGGAGTTGACCTTGGTTTTACTCAGGCCGTGTCGATAGGTTGGGTGGTCTTCGCTCCGACCGGCGTCATCCATCCGGGTGATCTCGCCGGCAATTACGGTGGTGTGCAGGGCAACGCTTCAGTCGGTGTCGGCCTGGGCGCCAATGCATTGGTCGGCGGCTCCAACAACACCTTCGCGCTGCAGCCCGTTAGCGCCGAGGCTCAAACCGGCCTCAACGTCTCGGCCGGCGTGGCGGGTCTTGAGTTGCGCTCGGTCGACCTCCTGGTGCCGCACCGCGTACGGCACCACAGACACTGACAAGGTTGGCATGATGATCAAAAGCCCCGGCCTATCCGGGGCTTTTGTGTTTCTGGCGATGGTTTGATTTCCGCGCGCTTGCTCAGCTCCAACAAAATTTGTGCCACGTCGTATTGTCACACCTCCATCAAAAATGCGCACTTGCCAATCCCCCCGTTCCCCTGAAACGATAGCAGCACGGACCGGCGGAGGACCGATCTCGCCGATCGAGGGAGGCAGTCATGGGAGACAGGGAAAGCGGACCGAGAGGCCCACAATGTATTGCTTTGGTGGGGCCGTTTCAGAGCGGCAAGACCACCCTTCTGGAAGCGATACTCGCCCGCACCGGCGCGATCCAGCGTCAGGGCACGGTTGAAGCGGGAACAACGGTTGGCGATGCCAGCAAGGAGGCGCGCCACCATAAAATGAGTGTGGAGGTCACGGCCGCGACCACGACCTTCATGGGTGACAGCTATACGTTTCTTGATTGCCCGGGCTCGGTTGAATTCGTCCAGGACACGCGCGCCGTTTCGCCGGCGATCGATGCCGCCGTCGTGGTGTGCGAAGCTGACGACCGCAAGGTGGCGCAGCTTCAACTTGTCCTGCGTGAACTCGAAGATCTGAAAATCCCACGTTTCCTGTTTCTCAATAAGATCGACAAAGCTGATAAGCCGATGCGCGAAAGCCTCAAGCTGTTGCAGCCGGCATCGCGCGTGCCCCTGTTGCTACGCCAGATTCCGATCTTCAAGAACGAAATCATAACAGGCTTCGTTGACCTCGCGCTGGAGCGCGCTTTCGTCTATCGGGAGCATGCGCCGTCCGAGGTGATCGCGCTCGATGGCGAGGCACTCGACTCGCAGAAGGACGCCCGCTTCAGCATGCTGGAAACTCTTGCCGATCACGACGACGAGCTGATGGAGCAGTTGCTGGCCGATATTCCGCCGCCCCGCGACCGGGTGTTCGACGATCTCGCCAAGGAGCTTCGCGACGGGCTCGTGTGCCCCGTGTTGATCGGCGTTGCTACCCGCTCGAACGGCGTGCTCCGCCTGTTGAAGGCGCTGCGTCACGAAGCACCTGGCATTGCGGCGACGGCGAAGCGGCTCGGCGTCAAGGCCAATGGTGATGCGGTCGCGACGGTACTTAAGACCTTTCACACCACCCATGGCGGCAAGCTTTCAATCGCCCGCGTACTCAACGGGCAGATTGGCGATGGTGTCACATTGAGTTCGCCGAACGTGGAGGTAGGGCGCGTCTCAGGTGTTTCCAAACTGTTGGGCCAGTCGACCGAGAAGCGCGGCCCAGCCGTTGCCGGCGAGACGGTCGGGTTCGGCAAGCTCGATAGTTCCAAGACCGGCGACACACTGTCTTCAGGCAAGCAGCCGCACCCCGCAGTTGCTGTGGTAAAGCCTTATCCGGGCGTACTCGCCATCGCGATCTCTGCGAAGGAACGCAAGGATGACGTGAAGCTCGGTCTTGCGCTCAACAAGCTGCTCGAGGAGGATCCTTCGCTCACTGTGGTGCAAAATCCCGAGTCTCAGGAGACGGTGGTATGGGGGCAGGGCGAGATGCACCTGCGCGTCGCTACCGAGCGGCTGGCCGAGCGATTCGGCATTGCGATCGAACGCCGTCGGCCGACCGTCGGCTATCGGGAAACAATCAGAAAGCCGATCCAGCAGCGCGGCCGGCACAAGAAGCAGTCCGGCGGGCACGGCCAGTTCGGCGATGTCGTCCTCGACATCAAGCCGCTACCGCGCAATTCGGGTTTCACATTCGAGGACAGGATCACGGGCGGCGTGGTACCGCGCAACTACATTCCATCAGTCGAAGAGGGCATTCTTGATGCGCTCAAGCATGGTCCACTCGGATTTCCGGTGGTCGACATAGCGGTCGCGCTGATCGACGGTTCTTATCATGCGGTGGATTCTTCTGATATGGCGTTCCGCATCGCCGGCCGTATCGGCATTACCGAGGCACTGCCGCAGTGCCAGCCGGTGTTGTTGGAGCCGATACACATGGTCGAGATCGCCTGCCCATCGGACGCCTCTACCAAGATCAACGCCATCCTGTCCGGCCGGCGTGGCCAGATTCTCGGCTTCGATACCCGCGAAGGCTGGGAAGGCTGGGACATGGTACGCGCCATGATGCCGGAGTCCGAGATCGGTGATCTCATCATCGAGGTACGTTCTGCCACTGCCGGCGTTGGCAGCTTCACCTTCAAGTTCGATCACATGGCGGAACTCACCGGCAAGCAGGCCGATCAGATCGTGGCGGCAAAACGGGCTGCGGCAGAGTGAGTTCGGAATGGGGGGCCCCGACGCGATTTGTCGGCATTCTCCTCATGAGTCATTGCCTAGGGAAGAATGTAGGGGCGACCCTTGTGGTCGTCTCGTCGTCGCATCTGGGGATAGGGCGACCACAAGGGTCGCCCCTACAGGGACGCCGCTTGTGCGGCCTCTCTAACGTTGTGACTTGGTTGATGCGCCAATCCAATCAGATTGGCTGAAGCCGATCGGCTAATGAAAATTGCGACCTTTGGGCATAACCGCCTGGACTCTCTCCACCGGCGCGAACTCCTCAGTAAATGCAAACTCAGGCTCGATTGGCTTCATGGGCGAGGTCATGGAATGCAGAGGTGCGCGCCAATCCGAAGTGCTGCGTTTGACGTGATCTCCATGGGCAAGGGTTTCGACGCAACCAGTATCATGGGCGAGGCGACGGAGCAGCGATGTGAGATCATCGAGCCGGTCGGCTACCACATGGATCACGCCGGATTCGTTCTGCAGTTTTCCGGTGACGCTGACGAGCCGCGCCCCGATCACGATCGGACGGAAGATCTCGAAGGTTTTCGGCCACACAATGATATTGGCGACGGCGGTCTCGTCCTCGAGTGTCATGAAGATCACCCCGTTGCCGCTGCCGGGTCGCTGGCGTATCAGCACAAGGCCCGCGACGGTGACGCGGCAGCCAGATGAAATCTCCGCAAGCTGCTCGTGACGTAGGATGCCGCGGCGGTCGAACTCGCCGCGCAGGAACGAAACCGGGTGCGCCTTGAGCGATAGATGCAGGTGGCGATAGTCCTCGACCACCTGCTCGCCGATACGCATAGGCGGCAGCGCGACATCTGGCTCAAGCGGCGGCACAGCGGTACTCGCAAACAGCGGCAGATCGTCTTTGTCGCCGGCGCGACGCAACGCACGCACCGCCCACAGCGCCTGCCGGCGATCGAGGCCGAGAGAACGAAAGGCATCAGCCGCCGCCAACCGTTCCAGCACCGACGGCTTGAGGGCGCTCCGTAGCCAGAGGTCGCGGACCGAATCGAAGCCTGCGCCGCGACAACGCTCGATCGCATGGCCGTCATCCTCGGAAAACCCGCTAATCTGGCGAAAGCCAAGCCGCACCACATGGGTGGTGCGGATGTCGCCTGCCATTTCCGCATGGCGGAGGTTGATGCGGGAGGCTCCCATTTTCGACGTGTCATGCCCCGCGAAAGCGGGGCATCCAGTAATCTCAACATTTGCGGCTTTATCGCAATGCTGCGGCGTACTGAATCGTCCGCTTTCGCGGACGATGACACCGGAGAGGTTATCTGTCCTTTTCCTCTGCAGGTAATGCGCCTTCGCATTTCCCACTTCCAACGTACTATCCCAACAGGAGTGGTTGATGTCGACCGGTCGCACCTCGACGCCATGCTCCTGAGCATCTCGCACGATCTGGGCCGGTGCATAAAAACCCATGGGTTGGCTGTTGAGCAGCGCCGCCGCGAATACGTCCGGATAGCGGCACTTCATCCAGGCAGAGACATAGACGAGAAGTGCAAAGCTCGCAGCATGGCTTTCCGGAAAGCCGTATTCGCCGAAGCCTTCGATCTGGCGGAAGCAGCGTTCGGCAAAATGGCGTGGATAACCGCGCGACACCATGCCTTCGACGAACTTGTCACGGAAATATTTGATGGTGCCGACGCGGCGGAACGTTGCCATGGCGCGGCGCAGCTTATCGGCTTCAGCGGGCTCGAAGCCGGCCGCGACGATCGCGATGCGCATGGCCTGTTCCTGGAACAACGGCACGCCGAGCGTCTTGCCGAGCACCTGTTCAAGCTCATTCTTTGGATAAGGCGGAGAAGGAGAGGGATACTCGACCTTTTCCACTCCCAGTCGACGTCGCAGATAGGGATGTACCATGTCGCCCTGGATCGGTCCTGGGCGCACGATCGCCACCTCGATGACCAGATCATAGAATTTTTTCGGCTTGAGCCGCGGCAGCATCGACATCTGGGCGCGACTCTCGATCTGGAACACGCCGATGGTGTCGGCGCGCGACAGCATGCGATAGACCGCGGGTTCCTCCGGAGGGATGGTGGTGAGGGAGAAGTTTTTTATCCCTTCCCTACTTGCGGGCAGAGCAATCGTGTTTGAAACGGCGGGCTTCACCTCTCCCCGCTTGCGGGGAGAGGTCGGAATTTGCGCACTTCGCGCAAATTCCGGGTGAGGGGGCCTCTCCACGAGTCCGAGCTTGTGGAGAGGCCCCCTCACCCCGACCCTCTCCCCGCAAGCGGGGAGAGGGAGCAGTCATGGTGCT
>Ga0209465_10000072_pt1 | contig 44794 bp, 36 predicted proteins | sample PanSoiPlot1MoBio_FD_188321 | JGI IMG/M metagenome (GOLD analysis project Ga0209465, IMG submission 188321) | Tropical forest soil microbial communities from Panama analyzed to predict greenhouse gas emissions - Panama Soil Plot 1 MoBio (SPAdes)... | ecosystem: Environmental > Terrestrial > Soil...
GAGTCAAGGGCTATTCGAAAAATGTTATGACTACATAATTAGCCCGCCCCCAATAAAAACAACCGCTTAGCTCAAAGCTGGGGAAAGTTCGGTTTAACCGCGACGAACGGGCCCGCACCCCATCCGTTCCGGTGTGATATCCTGAATCTGTGGCGCGGGCGCGTGCCACGAGCACGGAATTTGCATGGATACGGTCACCCGATGCAGTGAAGGGCAAGTATCATGGATCGCAGATTATTCCTGAAAACCGCGACCGGTGCGGCGGCACTCGCGGCGACCGGCGGGCTCGCCACTCCGGCCATCTCGCAGCGAGCAGCAGCGCGGACGCTGCGTTTCGTGCCGCAGGCCGATCTCGCCAATTTCGATCCCATCTGGGGCACCCAATACGTGGTGCGCAACGCGTCCGCCATGGTGTGGGACACGCTCTATGGCATGGACGAAAAGCTGCAGCCGCAGCGCCAGATGGCGGAACACGAGGAGGTGTCGGCGGACGGCCTCATCTGGACATTCCGGCTGCGGCCGGGGCTCAAGTTCCACGACGGCGAAAAGGTCCTGGCGAAGGACGTGGTGGCGAGCCTCGACCGGTGGACGGCGCGTGATCAGATGGGCCTGTTGATCAGGGCCGTCCAGCAGGAACTCACAGCGGTCGACGACCGCACCGTGAAGTGGGTGCTCAAGAAGCCCTTCCCGAAGATGTTGCTGGCGCTCGGCAAGATCTCGACGCCGATCGCCTTCATCATGCCGGAACGGATCGCCAAATCGGACCCGTTCAAGCAGATCACCGAATATATCGGTAGCGGTCCGATGCGCTTCGTATCCGGTGACTGGGTGCCGGGTGCCAGGGCGGCGTTCGAGAAATTCGCCGACTATATGCCGCGCCAGGAGACGGCGTCCTGGCTGGCGGGCGGCAAGCGGATGCAGGTCGATCGCGTCGAATGGGCCGTGATGCCCGATCAGGCGACTGCCGCAGCGGCATTGCAGAGCGGCGAGATCGACTGGTGGGAAAACCCGATCTCCGACCTCGTGCCGCTGTTGCGCAAGAATCGCAATGTGGCGGTCGATATCGCCGATCCGCTCGGCAATATCGGCAGCTTCCGCATGAACCATCTTTACCCGCCCTTCAACGACGTACGGGCGCGGCGAGCGGTGCTGATGGCCATGAGCCAGGAAGACTACATGCGCGCCATTGTCGGTGACGACAACGAGCTATGGAAGCCGCTGCCCGGTTTCTTCACCCCCGGCACGGCCCTCTATACCGAAGAAGGCGGCGAGATACTCAAAGGCCCGCGCAATCTCGACTCCGCCAAAAAACTGCTGGCGCAGTCGGGCTATGCGGGTCAGCCGGTCACTTGCCTCGTCGCCCAGGACCAGCCGATCACCAAGGCGCAGGGCGATATCACGGCCGACCTGCTCAAGCGCCTCGGCATGAATGTCGATTTTGCCGCTATCGACTGGGGCACGGTCGGTGCCCGCCGCGCCGTGAGGACGCCTCCCGGTCAGGGCGGCTGGCAAATGTTCCACACCTGGCATTCCGGGGCGGATTGCATCAATCCCGCGGTTGCCATCGGCGTGCGCGCCAGTGGCGACAAGGCGTGGTTCGGCTGGCCGGACGTGCCCGCTGTCGAAGCGGAAGTGGCGGCCTGGTACGAGGCCAAGACCTTGGGCGAAGAGAAGGCCGCAATTGGTCGGCTCAACAAGGCAGCGATCGAGGGCGTGGTGTATGCGCCGACCGGCTTCTTCCTGATGTACCAGGCGTGGCGCAAGAACGTCAGCGGCGTCGTAAAGGGACCGCTGCCATTCTTCTGGGGGGTCAGTAAGAGTGTGTAAGGAAGGATGATGAAGGGGCGACCCTTGTGGTCGCCCCTTTCCTGGCGGACGATGAGAATCCGGAGAAGGTCGCGGCATTACGCGTCTTACCCATCCGGTCAGGGGCACACGCGGTGCTCAAACCGGGCGACCACAAGGGTCGCCCCTACAACCGGCACGTTGGAGGCCGCCATGCATCGCAGAGCATTCCTGAAGACGGCAGCCGGCGCGCTTGCCGCGTGCGGCTGTGCGAGGCCAGCAATCTCCCAGCGCGCGGCGGCGCGAACTTTGCGCTTCGTCCCGCAGGCCGATCTCGCCAACTTCGATCCGATCTGGAATACCCAGTATGTGGTGCGCAACGGCGCAGCACTGATCTGGGACATGCTTTATGGGGTCGACGACAAGTTGCAACCCCGGCGCCAGATGGTCGAAGCCGAGGAAGTATCGGCTGACGGCCTTACCTGGACATTCCGGCTGCGGCCGGGCCTCAAGTTTCATGAAGGCGAACCGGTGCTCGCGAAGGACGTGGTCGCAAGCCTTGCGCGGTGGCAGGCGCGCGACAATATGGGCCTGATGATCAGGGCGATCGAGAACGAGCTCGTCGCCGTTGATGACCGCTCCTTCCGCTGGGTTCTCAAGAAGCCGTTTCCCAAACTGCTGGTGGCGCTGGGGAAGGTCGGAACGCCTTCGTGCTTCATCATGCCGGCGCGGATCGCCGCGACCGATCCGTTCAAGCCGATCAGCGATTATGTCGGCAGCGGGCCGATGAAGCTCGTCCGCAACGAATGGATTCCGGGCGCGCGGGCGGTGTTTGAAAAATTCGCCGACTACGTGCCGCGCGAGGAGCCGGCTTCATGGCTCTCGGGAGGAAAGCGGATACTGGTCGATCGCATCGAATGGATCGTGATGCCCGATCCCGCCACCGCTTCCGCTGCGCTGCAGAGCGGTGAGGTCGACTGGTGGGAAACCCCGATCGCCGATCTCATGCCGGTGCTCCAGAAGAATCGCAACGTCATGGTCGATATCGCCGACCCCCTCGGCAATATCGGCAGCTTCCGCATGAACCATCTGTATCCACCCTTCAACGACGTGCGCGCGCGCCGCGCCGTCCTGATGGCGCTGAGCCAGGAGGATTACATGCGCGCCGTCGTGGGCGACGATCGGTTATGGAAGTCGCTGCCCGGCTTCTTCACGCCGGACACGCCGCTCTATACCGAAGAAGGGGGCGATATCCTCAAAGGTCCGCGGAAGCTCGAGGCGGCCAGACGCCTGCTCCAGGAAAGCGGCTATTCCGGTCAGCCGGTCACATGTCTGGTGGCGCAGGACCTGCCGATCACCAAGACGCAAGGCGAAGTGACGGCCGACCTGCTGCAGCGGCTTGGCATGAACGTGGATTTCAACGCTATCGACTGGGGCACGACGGCGGCGCGCCGGGCGCAGAAATCGCCGCCCGGCCATGGCGGCTGGCACATGTTCCACACCTGGCATGCCGGCGCGGTCTGCATTGACCCATCAAGCTATACGGCGATCCGCGCCAACGGCGACAAGGCGTGGTTCGGCTGGCCGGATATCCCCCGGGTCGAGGCCGAGATCGACGCCTGGTACGAGGCCCACAATTTCGACGAAGAGAAAGCCGCGATCCGTCGCCTCAATAAGGCCGCGTGCGAGGAGGTGGTCTACGCCCCGACCGGCTTCTTCCTCGCCTATCAGGCCTGGCGCCGGAATGTGGCCGGCATCGTGAAAGGGCCGCTGCCGTTCTTCTGGGGCGTGAGCAAGGCGGCGTAGGTGCACGCCATTTTGTCCCCCCGCTTGCGGGAGAGGGAAAGGGAGGGGGCAGCTCAGCAAGTCAGTGCCGTGGAATGAGCCCCTCTCTAATCCTCCCCGCAAGCGAGGGAGGGGATTCGGCTGCATCCAGGTGCGAGAATTGAAGGCGCCAGTTTCGCAGGATTCGCGACCAGGCATCAACAGAACGGGACAAAACCTGTTACCATCCCGGCATGCTGACCTATGTTATCCGCCGCATCCTCGCCACCATACCGGTGATGGCGATCGTGGCGCTGTTCGTGTTCAGCCTGCTCTATATCGCGCCCGGCGATCCGGCGGCGGTGATTGCGGGCGATCAGGCCACGCCGGCGGACGTTGAGCGCATCCGAGCGAGCCTCGGCCTTGACCGGCCATTCCTGGTTCGCTTCGGCGAGTGGGTCTGGCAGATTCTCAACGGCAATCTTGGCACCTCGATCTTCACCAATCTGCCGGTCGCCGCTATGATTGCGCAGCGCATCGAACCGACCTTGTCGCTGATGGCGGTCACATTGGTGTTCGCGGTGTCCATTGCCGTGCCTGTCGGGGTCATCGCGGCGTGGAAGGCCGATACCCTCGTCGACCGCGCCATCATGCTGTTTGCAGTACTCGGCTTCTCTGTCCCGGTCTTCGTGGTTGGCTATCTGCTTGCCTTTGTGTTTGCCCTGCAACTCGATTGGCTGCCGGTGCAGGGATACACGCCATTGTCGGAAGGCCTGTGGCCGTGGTTTGAGAACCTGATCCTGCCCGCCGTGGCGCTCGGTTGCGTGTACATCGCGCTGATTGCCCGCATCACCCGCGCGGCAATGCTTGAGGTGCTGCAGCAGGACTATATCCGCACGGCGCGCGCGAAGGGCATTGGCGAGGCGGGCATTCTGTTCATCCATGCGCTCAAGAATGCGGCCGTACCGATCGTCACGGTGATCGGCATCGGCATCGCGCTCCTCATCGGCGGCGCAGTCGTGACCGAGACGGTATTCGCAATTCCCGGCATCGGACGGCTCACGGTCGATGCCATCCTGCGCCGCGACTATCCGGTGATCCAGGGCATCGTGCTCCTGTTCAGCTTCGTCTACGTCCTGGTCAACCTGCTGATCGACCTTGTCTATGTCGTGCTTGACCCGAGGATCCGGTATTGAACCCACCGCCGACCGCGACGGCCCTGGCGCCCGACCCGATCACCACCACTGCCGAAGCCGTTACCGCTGCACCTGACCTGCCGGATATTCTGCCGCCCGTAAAACCGCGGCATGGCCTCGTCGGATTCATGCGGCGACATCCGGCGGTCGCAGTCGGCGGCGCGCTGGTGCTCACGATGCTCTTGATCGCGCTGCTCGCGCCGTGGCTCGGCACCGTCGACCCTACGGCGCTCGCGCCGGCGCGGCGCACCCGCGAACCCTCCGCCGCCTTCTGGTTCGGCACCGACATGCTGGGTCGCGACATCTATTCGCGCGTTCTCTACGGAACGCGAGTGTCGCTCACAGTCGGCTTCTCGGTGGCGATTCTCGCTTCGCTTGCCGGTCTCGCCATCGGCCTCGTTTCGGGCTATATCCGCTGGGCCGACGGCTTCATCATGCGCGTAATGGATGGGCTGATGTCGATCCCGCCGATTCTGCTGGCGGTCGCCCTCATGGCGCTCACGCGCGGCAGCGTCGGCAATGTGATCACCGCCATCACGATCGCGGAAATTCCGCGGGTATCGCGCCTTGTGCGAGGCGTCGTCCTGTCGCTGCGCGAACAACCCTATGTGGACGCTGCGGTCGCCGCCGGCACCCGTACCCCGATGATCATCCTGCGCCATATTCTGCCCAATACCCTTGCGCCGATGACTGTGCAGGCGACCTATGTGTGTGCCAGCGCCATGATCGTAGAGGCCATTCTATCTTTCATCGGCGCCGGTACGCCGCCGACCGTCCCGTCCTGGGGCAACATCATGGCCGAAGGGCGTGCGCTGTGGCAGGTCAAGCCTTACATCGTATTTTTCCCGTCCGTTTTCCTGTCGGTGACCGTGCTGGCCGTGAACCTGCTCGGCGACGGCCTTCGCGACGCCCTGGATCCACAGCTAGCCAAACGATTGTGAACGACAAATCGGATACCCATTTCAGTTGCGAGTGGCGGTGGGCTTCGCCTGTGGATACCAGAAGGTTTTATGGCAGCTCTCGCAAACGTCCTCCATCCGACCACCGATCTCGATCAACAGATCGGTGTTTTTGGCCTCAGTAGCATGCAGCGCTTCCACGCCAAGGGCCTGCAACGCCTTGGCAAACGCGTTAAATTCCTTTCTTTTCTTCTTTATCAGCGCGGCTATCTGCGGCGGCTCCAACTCAACCCCTGGAGCATCCGACTTGGTTCCCGCAGGCGCCGCGTCGCGACCGGCCATCATCAGCAGGTTACCGCCCTCGATTATGCGCACCGCGGCACGACGCACATCGAGCCACCCCTCTTGTGTCTTGGGAGCCAGGTCGTGAACACCCTCTTTGTCCAGAACGCTTCCCGCCGCTCCCCAAAGGACATCTGCAGACGGATCTATGATGGATTCCATGAGATCCTTGATGGTGGAGTAGACTTGGCTATCTCTGGCAGAATTGCTGGCGCCAGCCATTAAAGCGGTGGGTGCTGTGCGACCAGCCAAGCATGTTGACGCCGTAAGTCCCAAGGCTGCCGAGTACAACAAGATCGCCGCGGTGGGCCCTCTCATCACCCCTCTCCCTCAATGAATAGGGCACATTGAAGTAGCACAATGCGAAGCCGCGAACACCGCCAAGGCTCCCGCAGTGCCGAACGCGAGAGCCAGCGGCAAGCCGTGCGGGGCGCAGGTCACCCGTTGACGACCCCGCACCTTACAACATACCGTGATCAGTGGTCCAACGCTGTCGGATCGTGAAGCGCTCACGAGTTGATTTCCGAACACGACGCGGATTTTTCAAATATCGGGTCGCCGAGATTGCGAGGCTAGCTTCCAAGGCACGGCCATGAGCGACGACCCGGAGGGAGGTAGCGATGCCTGAGCAACTCAGGAACGTGTCCCGATATTCCAGGACCGCCGGCCTACTGGTCGGCATATGCTGCGCCGGCGTCGCGCCCACCCTGCCGCAGCAAGGTCCGCCTGATTTCTCGGCCAATCATGCTGGATGGATTTCGGTCGGCGGCGAATGGACCCCTCTGCCTGACAGCCCGCCACCGGTCAAGCAAGACCCCGCACATCGCTATGTGCCAAACAATACTGGCGAGCAGCCGACATTTCGGATCGCGGATCTCAACAATCCCAATCTGACACAATTTGCCAAGGACTCCCTGAAACAAACGAACGACGCCGTGCTTGCCGGCAAGCCGATGTGGTCACGCTCGGCGCGGTGCTGGGCTACGGGGCCCGCCTTTCTCCTGACACCGGCGCAACCGATGTTCTTCATCCAGACACCGCAGCAAGTCAGAATCCTCGCGCAGCACGATAACGACGTCCGTCGCATCTATATGAACGTACCGCATTCGGAGAACCCGAAGCCGTCGTGGTACGGCGAGTCGGTCGGTCGTTACGAAGGCGATGCGCTGGTGATCGATACGATCGGCTTCAACAACAGGACCTTTGTCGACAATTTCCGCACGCCGCACAGCGATAAGCTGCACTTGATCGAGCGCTTACGCTTGGTCGAAGGCGGCCAGTTTCTAGAGGCCGAAGTCTTCATCGACGATCCCGCCGTTTTCCTCAAGCCGCTGCAGGTGACCAAACGCTCGCGGCGCGTTGAAGCAACACTCGCCGAATGGCGCTGCGCCGCCGGCGAAATGAACAATCCTTTCGCAAACGGCGCCGACCCGCTGCCGATCGCGGAAAAGCCCGATTTCTGAGCTGCGTTGAGGCCACCCGTAAAGACGGCGATTGACTCGTCGAAACAGGCTGACAAAGCTAACTCGCCTTAGGGAGGCGGTGCACCTGCGGGAACGGCAGGAGATTTAGAGAGGAGGCGCAGATGCGAAATCGGTTGACAGGCGCGAGATTTGCGGGCGTTGCGGCGGCCTTGATTGCCGCGTTGCTGCTGGGCGTGATGCCGACCGCGCGCGGGGCAGAGGCCTACAACGCACCCCGTGCGGCGGACGGTAAGCCAGACCTTAACGGCATTTGGCAGGTTCTCAACACGGCAAACTGGGATCTCCAGGAACATGCGGCGCGGCCCGGACAAGTGGTTGCACTCGGTGCGGCTGGCGCAGTTCCGGCGGGGCTAGGTGTCGTGGAGGGCGGTGAGATCCCCTACCTGCCGGCAGCGGCCGCGAAAAAGAAAGAGAACTTTGAAAACCGTTTGACCGCCGACCCGGAAATCAAGTGCTATATGCCCGGCGTGCCGCGGGCCACGTACATGCCCTATCCGTTTCAAATTGTTCAGACGCCAAAGTACATCCTGATGGCCTACGAGTATGCGGGCGCCGCCCGCACGGTCTACATGGACAAGGCGCCCGCAAACCCCGTCGATAGCTGGATGGGGCACTCTGTCGGACACTGGGAGGGGGATACGCTGGTCGTCAACGTAACGGGCTTGAACGAGCAGACCTGGTTCGACAGGGCCGGGAATTTCCACAGCGATGCGTTACACGTAGTCGAACGCTACACGCCCCTGAGCCCCGACGCCCTTACCTACGAAGCTACCATCGAGGACCCGAAGGTATTTTCGCGGCCCTGGAAGATCAGCATGCCGCTCTATCGTCGGTTGGAGAAGAACGCACAACTGTTGGAATTTAAGTGTGTGGAGTTCGCAGAAGAGCTCATGTACGGGCATCTTCGCAAGCAATCGAGCAAGTGAAAAGGAGGTTCACATGAGCCATCGATTTCTCACTTCTACGAGTGGTTTGGCCGTTGTGATCGCGGCTGCGTTGTTGGCGCCGCTGCCCGTCGCCGGCCAGTCTCAGTCGCCCGCGGCGAAGACGACGGTGCCGCGAATGGCGGACGGCCACCCGGACTTACAGGGCGTATGGGACTACCGCACCATTACCCCAATGGAGCGACCCGTAGCGCTGGGAACGAAGGAGTTTTTTACGGACGAGGAAGCGGCGATCTGGGAAAGGGAAGAAAATCGACGCCAGGATCGTGATAAGATCGACCCGGAGGTTGGGGGGTTGATGTATCCGCCGGGCGGCGTCGTCCCTTACAATGAGTTTTGGTACGATCGCGGCAACAAGGTCGTGGGGACTAAACGTACGTCGTTGATCGTGGATCCGCCCAATGGCCGACTTCCTGCCATGACGCCGGAAGGGAAGAAGAGAGCGGACCTCCGCGCGGCGGAACAGCGCGAGACTCAGCTTGGACGACCTCACGCCGATTCGTGGGAAGATCGGCCTCTGCAGGAGCGCTGCATTGTCGGGCTGAACGCCGGACCGCCAATGCACCCGGGCGCGTACAACAATGACTTTCAGCTGTTCCAGACACCCGGATATGTCGTGATTCTCAACGAAATGGTCCACGACGCTCGCATCGTTCCCCTGGACGGGCGCCCGCATCTGAACGTTCGTCAATGGAAGGGAGATTCGCGCGGCCACTGGGAGGGTGACACGCTGGTCGTCGACACGACGAATTTCAGACGTGAGACTAGTCTGCCAAACTCCGGCGCGAGCACGCACCTCGTCGAACGCTTCACGCGGACCGACGACAACACGCTCCTCTACCAATTCATGGTCGACGATCCGACCATGTGGACGAGACCGTGGACCGCGATTGTTCCAATGGTGAGGAGCGACGAACCTATCTATGAATATGCGTGTCACGAGGGCAATTACGCCATGGCGAGCATCCTCGCGGGAGCGCGCGCCGCCGACAAGGCCGCGGAAGAAGCAGCGAAAAAAGGATCGAAGTGACGTGCCGGAGCGGAGCCTGGCGACCAATCCAGTGCCGCTGGCGGGATTTGAACATTACAGCGAATTGCGATCGTTTCGGATCACATCCCATGTCGTCGCCGGCCTTGTCCCTGCGGCCCCGAGCGTTGGTGCACTGAGCAAGTACAATCGGGGTGGCCGGGATAAGCCCGGCCACGACGCCCGAGGCATGGCAGAGCTTCGATGCTTCAATATGTTGCGAACCGCTTTAGTTAAGCGCCGCGGCCGGAGAGGGGAGGCCCTATGGCTTTGGTCGGGTGGTCGGTGCCCACGCGCGGGGTTCTACCGCCCGGCCGTCGATGCACGCCATTGGGCCAGGGCCGTATTGTTTGTGCGGATCATTTTCCAGCCCTCGGCGAGCCGTCTCGCAATATTCTGCCCGCTCAGGGCCGTAATTCCACATGCCACATTGTGAGCGTGGCAGGCCTTCAGGATGGTCTGGAATGCCTCCTCCACTTCAGGCGCGTTGCTGTCGACTCCGAGATATTGGTGAAGATCTCCCCCTGCGCCCACGAAGATCGCACCCACGCCCGGCACCGCCGCAATCGCATCGGCGTTCTTCAAGCCTTCCGTCGTTTCGATCATCATGATGGCCAACAGGTCGCCATCAGGATTCAATGGCCACAGGTCCGCCCGCCGCTCGTACTCTGCGGCCGACACGCCCCACCACCAAACCGCGGTTGCCGGCGCGTATCCGCGCAATCCTGGAGGTTCGGGGTACTTCGAAGTCTTTCTTTGCGGGTAGCGCATGTTCCGTACCGCTAGCAGCGCCTGTTCAGCGTCGTCGATTCCATTGAAAATGACGCCCATCAGGCCAATGTCGAGAGCCTGTTTCACGAACCACTGCGCCTGTTCCCGGCCGTAGGGAGGAAAGCGGGCAAATATCGCCACGTCCGGCTGGGCATTGCCCTTCTTGAGAATGGCGGCTTTGTCGATCATGCCGACCGTGAACTGCTGCAGCCCGGCAAAATCCATCGGCCCGTGCTCCATGTCTAGGTACACATAGTCGATATCGGAGCGGGCCAGGGTGCGGGCATTCTGAAGGGACAAATCGCTGCTCTGAAATCCGATGAATGGCTTACCGGCGGCAAGCTTCTCAATGACCGGATTGAGATGTTTCACCGTCTCCTGAGCGGACAATGGGCCCGTTTGCGCAACAATCCCGACCGCCAGCAGCGCAATGTGCAGGTAGTTGATGCGATTTGCTTCGGTCATGTCCCTCTCCTTGAAGAAATAGAACCCATCCTCGGTTTTCTGGCAGGGTCTTTGAGATGCCGAAACAGCTTAGGGCCTGTCTCGAAAGAAGTGAATCACCTCCAGTGTCATGCCCCGCGAAAGCAGGGCATCCAGTAACCACCGGGTCATGGACTGTGCTCAATCGAAACCAAGTGGTTACTGGATCGCCCGCTTGCGCGGGCGATGACACTCTTTGGAGTACTTATCCCTGGACGGGTTTTTGGCATCCTCTCCTGTGGAATCCGATCGGGCATAGTGTAATCCAAGCCAACCCGCGATGGGCTAGGTTCATGTAAAGTTTCGCTATAGGATTGGTCAGCCGGCGAGCGATCACATTATGCCAGGGAGGGAGCGCCACCGTGGCGGGCCGATAGGCAAGTAGCGTCGCGAACGGCAAAGCCGAAGCCGCAAGGGATCGTGCGCAAGGCGGGACTATGTTCACGCGTGGGTTAAAAACAGAAGCATCTTTTCATGCAGAGGAGCGCTGCGATGTCGATATCAGCTTTCGCGAGAGGTTGCTTTGCTGTGGCGGTTGTCACGTGGATGGCCACGGAAGCAACCCAGGCCCAGACGCAGGATGTTGCGCCGGTCAACAGCGGCGCCAACCCTTATCGCGTCATCCGCGATTGGGGGCAACTCACGCTGGAGCAAAGGCCGTGGGGCGGGTCCAACGGCGTCGCCATCGACCGGGATGGCAAGTCTGTGTGGGCGACCGACCGTTGCTCCCCAGGTACCGCCCCTGGCTGCCTTGGCACCAACGCAAACCCCGTCCATCATTTCGATGAATCAGGGAAAGAGATCAGGAGCTTTGGCGGTGGAATGTTCGTGTGGCCGCACGGCATTCATGCCGATCGGGACGGCAATGTGTGGGTGACGGACGCGCGTGTAGCGAGCCCAGATGAGCTCAAGAAGTTTCCGGGAGAAGACAAGAAGGGCAGCGTTGTCGTCAAGTTCAGTCCCGAAGGCAAGGTGCTGATGACGCTGGGGAAGCCTGGCGTGAGGGGAAATCCACCGGATGCCCTGACGGAGCCGACCGACGTCGTCACCGACCCCGGCAACGGCGACGTTTATGTGGCCGAGAGTCATACGAACGTTGAGGACCCGAATCTGATCGGACGCATCTCGGTGTTCGACCGGAACGGCAAGTTCCTGCGGATCATCGGCAAGACCGGTACGGGTCCGGGCGAATTTCGGACGCCGCATGCGATCGAGTTCGATTCCCAGGGGCGGCTGATCGTCGCCGATCGTCACAACCACCGAATCCAGATCCTGACGAAGGACGGGAAGTATGTCGGTGAATATCGGGAGTTCAGCCGCGCAAGCGGGCTGGCGATCGACGCGAACGACATGATTTATGTGGCCGACTCCGAATCGACGCCGCGGAGCCATCCGGGCTGGCTCAAGGGCATTCGCATCGGGAGCTTGAAGGATGGCAAGGTGACGATGTTCGTGCCGCCGCATAAGGCAGACACTCCCGATGGAGCCATGGGAGAGGGGATCGCAATCGATGCCGCCGGCAATCTCTACACCGCAGAAGCCACGGTGAGGGGCGTGACGAAGTACGTCAAAGAATAGTCGCTCGCTTCGGCCAATCTGAAGTGAGCGGACCGTCATGAAAGCGACAACAATGGACTCGTCCTGACGGAAGAATGATGTAGGGCGACCCTTGCGGTCGCCCTGTTGCCGCATACGACAAGTCTTCGAGGAGCGATCATGGCTAGGAAAACGAATAGGCGCGAGTTTGTCCAAGTCGCTGGATTGGCGGCATCGGGACTGATTACGGCCGCCGGTCCACTGGCCGCCGCCGACCGAGAGGCGCGGCCGGCAGCGAGAACAATGGGTGCACGCTTTCGCGAATTGATGAATGGCCCGGAGCCGCTAATCTGTGCCAACGCTTATGACGTCCTGACGGCTCGTCTGATCGAAGTTCACGGATTCAAAGGCGTGTTTGTCGGCAGCAGCGCCACCAATCTGGAACTACTTGCGCTGCCGGACCAAGCGGTCGTCACTGTGTCCGAGATTATTGAGTATGACAGTGTCATCGCCGCGAACGTAGATATTCCGGTGCTCGCAGACGTGGACGATTTCGGCGCTACTCCCCGGAATGTTTACCGCTTTGCAAAGCAGGCCGAACGAGGCGGCATTGCCTGCGCGGCTTTCGACGACCGAATGCCCCTCAACCGCGCCACCGCCTATTCCGTTCCGGGTGTCTTTCCCAAGACCCGGATGATCGACAATATCCATGCTGCGGCCGACGCGCGGACGGACATGGTTCTTATCGCGCGCTGCCTTGCTCCGACTCCGAACAATTCGTACACAGAGATGCTCGATCGGGCTGCCGCCTACGCCGAAGCCGGTGCTGACGCCGTGTGGATTGGACTGCCAACCGCGCAGGACTACGTAATGGCAGCCGACATGATCAAGAAGCCGCTTATGGCTGTGATCGGTGGCGCAAATCTCCCGGCATCTCCAGCCGCCATGAAGGCAGCCCGAATCGCCGTAGGCCAGACTCCGCCAGTGGTAAACATCGCGTTGGGCGCCGTCGACAAAGCCCTGGCCGAATTGAAGGGCACAGGACGAATGACGGAAGCGCAAAAAGGCGCTCTGAGCCGGGAGACTTCACGCAAGGTTCAGCAGGTCGACGAACTCAACGCGCGCTCGCGGAAGTACAATCTCCCCAGCGCCTCGGAACGTTAGAAACGACGTAACGTGCCCCTCCTCGAGGTCGAAAATCTGCAGACGCATTTCCGCACACCTGACGGGGTAACGCGCGCAGTGGACGGCGTGTCGTTTACTGTCGAAGAGCGTGAGACGGTGGCGATCGTCGGCGAAAGCGGGTGCGGAAAGTCGGTTACGGCGAACTCTATTCTGCGCCTTATCCCGGAGCCGCCCGGCAAGATCGCCGGCGTCATACGTTTCGACGGCATCGACCTCCTTGCCCTCGATGACCGCGCCATGCGCGACATCAGGGGCAACCACATCAGCATGATCTTCCAGGAGCCGATGACGAGCCTTAACCCGGTACTCACTGTAGGTCGGCAGATCGCCGAGACGCTGCGCCTGCATCAGGGGCTCGGCCGCAGCGCGGCCGAAGCACAGACCATCGAAATGTTGAAGCTCGTCGGCATCGCGGAGCCGCGTCGGCGCGCCCGCGAATATCCGCATCAGCTGTCCGGCGGCATGCGTCAGCGCGTGATGATCGCCGCCGCGCTCGCCTGCAATCCCAAGCTCCTCATCGCCGACGAGCCCACCACTGCGCTCGACGTCACCATTCAGGCGCAGATTCTCGACCTCATGGCCGACCTCAAGAAACGGGTCGGAGCTGCCATTATTCTCATCACCCACGATCTCGGCGTGGTGGCGGAAATCGCCGAGCGCGTCGTCGTGATGTATGCGGGTCGCAAAGTGGAGGAAGCGGGTGTCGCCGAACTCTTCCGCGAGCCGCGTCACCCGTACACGCAGGGCCTCATCGGTGCATTACCCAAGCTCGGTTCGTCGCTCGCCGGAGTAGAAGCAAAGCTCGCCGAGATTCCGGGCGTCGTTCCGGACCTGAAGCAGCGCATTACAGGCTGCGTGTTCGCAAGCCGCTGTCCCTTGGTCCGCGATCTCTGCCGACGCGTAGCACCTGCTCTCGAAGAGAAGGCGCCGGGTCATTTTGTGGCTTGCCATTTCGCGCCCAAAGCCATGGTCGCCGCATGAGCGTGCCGCTCCTTCAGGTCAACGACCTCAAGAAACATTTCCCGCTGCGTGATTTCACGGCTCTCGTGCGCGGCCGGAGGCGATATGTGTATGCGGTAGACGGCGTATCCTTCCACATCGACAAGGCGGAAACGCTGGCCCTGGTCGGCGAATCCGGGTGCGGCAAATCGACTGTCGGCCGCGCCGTTCTGCGGCTGTTCGACATCACGGCCGGGCAGGTCGTGCTCGACGGCAAGCGCATTGACGACATGCCGGCCGATCGCCTGCGGCCGCTACGGCGGCGCATGCAGGTGGTGTTCCAGGATCCATTCGCGAGCCTCAATCCACGCATGCGCGTACGCGATCTTCTTGCCGAGCCGATCCGCAATTTCGGCCTCGCCGAGTCGTCCGCCGAACTGGACGCTCGTGTGGTTTCGCTGCTGGATAAAGTCAAGCTGCCGCGAGACGCCGGCAAGCGCTGGCCGCATGAGTTCTCCGGTGGCCAGCGTCAGCGCATCGCCATTGCGCGAGCGCTCGCGGCCGATCCCGACCTCGTCATTTGCGACGAAGCCGTGTCCGCGCTCGACGTATCCGTCAAGGCCCAGATCGTCAACCTGCTCAGGGAGCTACAGCGCGACCTCGGTCTGGCGCTGTTGTTCATCAGCCACGACCTTGCGATCGTCGAGCACATCAGTCATCGCGTGGCCATCATGTATCTCGGCAAGATCATGGAACTGGGACACAAGCAGCAGGTTTTCGCGGCCCCCAAACATCCCTATACCGAGGCGTTGCTTTCGGCCGTGCCGGTGCCCCGTCCGGGCGCGGCGCGCGGGCGCATTATCCTCAAGGGAGATGTGCCCAGCCCGATCAGTCCGCCGAGGGGGTGCCGCTTTCACGCCCGCTGCCGGTATGCTTTCAACCGTTGTCGTACCGATGAGCCCGAACTGCGGCCAACGCATGATGGGCACTTCGCTGCATGTCATTTGCATGATCTGCGGGCCGAGCAGAACCCTTTGGCCAACGACTCCCGCATCATCGGCCCCGGCCTCAAAGGAACGGCTGGAATCGCTTGAAATCGGGAACAGCGCGAGCGCGCTCGGTCAGCGAGGGCATCGGCCCGGGCCGCTTGAAGGAACACATATTTCATGGCAGCTTTGAACGTCACTGTCGTTCAGAGGAGGCTCAAGTGATCACTCGTATTTGTGCGGCCATTGGTGCGATTGCCCTTCTCATCGCAGTCGGTTGCGCTTCCGCATACGCATGCGGTGCTGGGCACCATGCTGCCCGTGCTTCAGCTGCGACGAAGGTCAGCTATGTCGCTCCACCCGCGAACGTAAAGCAGGCCAGATAAACAGCTCTGTGTTCGCGACCTCGGCTGGGATCTACGCGACTAGGATCTCCGACGCGGCGGGGAGTTCGCCTCCCCGCCTGCTGTCTTTGGGGTCGGCCATAATCTGCGGACAAATCGCGTGAGGAAATCGACAAAGCCCGCCGACCTACTGCGGTTGACCCGATTTCGATGACGTAACCCTTGAAATAGCTTGTACTCTCGGTCTTGGACCGCAGACAGATCCTGCCAGACATCGGCTCGGCAAAACAGCACAATCCGCACAGCGGGCATTGCTTGTGCGGCGTGAAAGACGCAGCATTGAGACGGCGTCATCATGGGTGCGACACCAATTTCAGGCGAACGTAGCGCCGAAGCCGGGAGGGCAGCATGCGTGTGGCACAGGAAGGTCGTCTAACCACTCGGCGCGGTTTCCTTCACCGCGGCGCTGCTCTGGCCGGGGCGGCGGCGTTGCCCATGGACAGTGCCAATGCTGTCGAGGCACGCCCCGGCACTGCAAGTGCCCGGCCGGCCCTCACCCATGCGGGTGCCAGTACGACCGCGGCATCCCCCATCACGACAAAGTCAGCGCGCCTCGTCGGCGGCGCTGTCAACTATGCATATGCGGTGAAAGCGGGACCGTGGGTGTTCCTCAATGGTCACGAAGCCTTCGATTTCGAGCAAGGGCTTGCGCCAGAAGTCGAAGGGCCGCCCGGCAACCGCCTGAGCGGCCGGCCGCCGCTGCGGCGCGAAGCCGATTATCTGCTGCGCCGCATGCGCGCCATTCTCAAGGAGTTCGGAACCGATCTGAGCAATGCCGTGCGGGTTGACCAGTTCTACACGATGGGCCCGGCCGTCTCGGCCTATCACCTCGCGCGCTTTGCAGAATTCGGCAGCTATATACCGCCCAGCACCTCGATCATCATGGAGCGCTGCTTCACGGCGCGCACCAATACCCACACCTCGATGATCGCGGTGGTCCCGGACCAGGGTTACGAGATCGACAAGTTCACCCTGCCCGGCCAGGCGATCTCGGCCTCCGGCTATAACCCCGCCGTGGCAGCGGGTGATTTCGTGTTCGTTGCCGGAAACATGGCGTTCCGGCCGGACGGAACCCTTGACCCCAGGGTTTATGTCAGCCCCGGCCGGAATTGGGGCGGCGAGACGGCGTTCCGCAGACAGGTGCGTTACGTTATCACCGATCGGCTGGAGCCGTCATTGAAGGCCGCTGGCTCGGCGCTTGAGCATAGCCTCAAGGCTCAGGCCTATATTCGCGGCGTCGAGAATTTCCCCGATTTCTTGGAGGTGTGGTCGCAACATTTCCACGACATTCCGTGCGCCATCACGCCGGTTCCGGCGAAGGATTACGGCAACACCGAGGGGAAGATCGAGATCAATCTCATCGCGCTCAAGAGCAACGCGAGAAGGCGCAAGGAGGTGATTGCAACCGACATACCGGCAGTGGCGATGTACGGGCCCTGCGTGCGAGCGGGTGAGTTCGTTTTCCCATCAGGGCTGATTGCCATCGGTGCCGACGGCCGTGTGGCGGGCGGCGAACAGGCAGCTGCGTTCGACGCGGTAAGCCTTGCGGGCGAACTGCAGGGGACGCTGCTTATGTCGTACCTGGATGCGGTTTGCCAAGCCGTCGGCGTTTCGGCCGCGAACGTGGTGCGGGCGCAATATTTCCTCTCGGACATTCGCGACTTCGCCGGGATAGCGATGGCCTGGCAAGACCGCTACGCGCGGCAACCGCATCCGTTCGCCTGCGTACAGGTCCCCACCCCGATGCCAGCGTCTGGAGCTGCGGTGCTCGGCGACTTCTGGATCTATGCCGGCTAGTTCGGATTTTCGTTCCCTGTGAATCACCGACCGCGTCGTCGCCGGGCTTGTCGCGGCGACCCCGAAAGCTTGGGACCCGTCCACGAATAAGTACTTCAAAGGAGTGTCATCGCCCGCGCATGCGGGCGATCCAGTAACCACCTGGCCTCGATTGGGGCCCAGCCATGACGTAGTGGTTACTGGATGCCCCGCTTTCGCGGCGCATGACACCGAGCTGATTCACCTATTTCTGGACAGGCCCTTAGGCACAGAGCATCAAATAATCGAGGCGGCCGGGAAGGTGCGCGATTGATCTCTTGATGCCAGTTTGCAGATCGAACCTGATGGCATTTACGTCGATGGGGCATGGCAATGATGACGGGAAACCTGTTTGCGAATGTGGCTCACCAACTCCCCGACGAACAGATTGTGGAATTGCTCTCGGCTCCAAACATCAGGATTGAGCGAATCGTCTCGACCGGTCATGCGACCGCACCTGACGTCTGGTATGATCAGGACCGTGCCGAGTGGGTGCTCCTCCTTGCCGGGTCGGCTGGTTTGGTCTTCGAAGGCGAGACCGAGCCACTTCTGCTTGAGCCCGGCAGCTATGTTCATATCGACGCCCATGTACGTCATCGCGTGGCGTGGACCGACCTTTCGGTGCCAACCGTCTGGGTCGCGATTCATTACCAGTGAAGTTGTCGGTCGACCGCTCGAGCATGTCCCTCGTCAGGCTGAATTGCGAGCGCAAGCGCTCCGATGAAGCCGATCTCCGGCAGTTCAGAAATCCGGTTTTTCTGCTTGCGGGACCATCGAGAGCTTTCCGCCGGGCTCGCGCGGATTTTCGGCGCATATGAGGTCCGTCCGCGGGCTCACGGCGGGTCGATACGTGATGGTCGCGGTCCAGGGCATTGCGAAAATGTTTTCATCCTCGACCGTGAAATGAAGCTGCAGCACCTTGCCACGGTACTTGGGGTCGAATTCCCCACCCCCGCTGGCGCGAAAATTCTCCTTTTCGTTGCGTTCAATCGCGTCCTTGGCGATTTCATAATCAAGCAGGCGATACCGTTCGACCACGTGCAGAGCCGGGCTCTGCGGCGTCCCGTACATGTCGACCATCGAAAACGGTCCAACCTTCATCCCCACGGTATCGATCACCAGCGTATCGCCCTCGTAATGACCAACCGAATCTCCGTGCCAGGACGGCGTCAGCTGCACCGGATGAGACTGGTTCAAGCGAACCCAACGGACTTCGTTGCCGTGGCGGTAGATCATCACGATCTTGTCAGGCTTCTGGATCATCTCCATCCAAAAGTCCCAAAAGATGTAAGGCACTCCCTGGGGCCAACACTGATTGCTTGGCGTCGGATAGCCTTCGCCGGCCAGCGAAATTGCGCCATGCTGCTTCACGACTTCGGCCGCGTGCGGCTTCAGGATCGGATTGGTGTAATCGCCAACCAGCTGCTGGAAGTTGGCCACACCGTTGCGCAAGCGCGACTTGTTTCTAACCGGGCCTGGGCCGGATGGAGGCGGCTCAAAACCCGTGAGATAGGGGTGGGCCCATCGGCCGGAAAAATTCGGAATCGATGCGACATCTTGCATGGCGCCGGCGGTTGGCTGGACTGCAGGCGTTGCGGTCTGTCCTAAGGCAGGCGTTGCCGCCACCACCATCGCCCACAAAAGGAAATCGCGCGGCCGCTCACTCATGATCTCCTCCCGCCTCCGTCACTCGCCTCGCCCTCAAAGTCGTTACAGGCACGGTTGAATATTCTATGCGGAAAGCGGGAACGCTCAACTCGTCCAGTCGGCTGCTGGGCGTCGCCTGCGGGGTTGCGTATTGCCCGCGCAGGCAGATAATGTCTTCAATTCCAGTATCACCAAACGTGCCGATGCCTCCGAGGACCGGTGCATTGCAAAGAGGGGGATGCATCCAAAGGTTCATCTGGGACCATCTTGGCTACGAGGAACCTAGACATGCGCTTGATCGCTTTTGCTCTGGCGGCATTTATCTTCAGCGGCCCCGCCACCGCCCAGAATTGGCAGGAGTACAGCTACCCGGCTTATTCCTTTACGGTCGCCTTTCCGGCCGATCCGCAATCCGAAACCACGACCTATCGGCTTGCTGACGGACGCGCAGTCGAAGCACATGTCTATTCGGTCCGCCAAAACAACAGCGTGCTCAAGGTGACGGTCGCCGAACTTGCCAATACCAACCTGGCGGAAAGTGCCGTCATCGATCACGCGATCAAGACGCTGTCCGAAGGCGGCGAGGTGAAGATCAACATTCCCCATCGCGTATACCGGATCTACGGCCGTCAGCTGAGCATCATGGGGACCGACGGCAGCCGCTCGACGGTCGCGATGTTCGACCACAATGGGCGGCTTTATCTGGTCGAGGGTAAGGCGTTTCCTGGCGGGGACCCCATCGATATCATCCGGTTCCAGCAATCCCTGGTGTTTACCGACGGTGGCTCGAATCGCTCCCCGGAAGCCATCCGTGCCATTAACGATGCTTGCCGTGCGGCCGGCGTCGCCAATCCCGCGGGCCCGGACGATCCACACTGCGCGCGGCAATGAAAGTTTGCGTGATCGTCACTCGATGGGCGTAGCGGCGAACTCGGCGAAATGCATATAGCTGTCCGCCTTCGACCTTGGACCGATCTTCCCGGACACGGGTTCCGGCAAAGTGTGCTGCAGATAGCGTTTGCCGTCGAGATAGCCTTCAACCTTGTTGCCGGCAACGCGGACTTTGAAGTCGTGCCACTGTCGGCTTGCAGTCGGTGTATTGCGTACCCATTCGACCGATGACCGCCAGCCTTTTTCGAATTTCCACAGGACCAGATTGTTTTCAAGGCAGTTCGCCCGGATCGTCAGATAATCAAGGCGAGTTTGTGAGAGATGGGAAGTTAACGTACCCGCGTACAGCGGGCTGGTCACCTTGTCGGTTGCATTTGCAGTTGAATTGGGATTGCATCGGTGCTGCGCGTGGGAGTAGGCGATCCTGATATGCGCTTGTTGATTGTCGAGGATGAAACGCGGATTGCCGAGCTCGTGAAGGCGGGTCTGGGACGCGCAGGATTTGCCGTGGATGTGGTCGGACTATGTGCCGATGCGCGTGCTGCTCTGTCCGTCATGTGTTATGACGCGGCCGTCATCGATCTTGGGCTCCCCGACGGCGATGGGCTCGACCTGCTGCGAGAATTGAGGGGCAAAGGCAATCAGACTCCTGTGCTGGTGTTGACAGCGCGTGATGCCGTGGAGGATCGGGTCAGCGGCCTTGACACCGGCGCCGATGATTACCTCGTCAAGCCCTTTGCAATGACGGAGCTTGTTGCACGGACGAAAGCACTGTTGCGGCGCCCCGGCGGGGTGCTCGGAGTGACATTGAAGGCCGGCAATCTCAGTTTCGATACCATTGAAAGAGATGTACGGATCGGCGGCGTTCCGTTGGTCTTGCCGCGGCGGGAAAGCGCTATTCTGGAAAATCTCATGCGGCGTGTCGGTCGCGTCGTGCCAAAACTCGTTCTCGAAGAAAAGCTGTACGGGCTCGATGACGAACACGAGTCCAATCCCATTCCTGTTCACGTGCACCATCTCCGACGCAAATTGCTGGACGCAGGCGCGAGTGCCGAAATCCACACGGTGCGTGGCGTCGGTTACCTTCTGACCGAAACAGAGGCATGAGTTCTGCCCAAATCAGATCTTTGCAGGTGCGGCTGGCGGTTCGCTTGGCAGCGCTGTACGTTGTGGCAACAGCGGTCGCGGTCGCCATCTTGTTCTATCAAGCCTACGAAACCGCCGATTCTCTCAACGATCGTGAACTCAGTCTGCGCGCCGCCGATCTTGCTCGCCATGTCGTTGTCGATACGGATGGCGCGGCACGCGTCGATCTGCCGCCGGCGCTGGCAGCAGGCTACGAAGCGGCGGGCGAGATAGACATATTCGCGATTCGTGGAACCACCGACAAGATATTGGCCGCGTCGCCGCCCGCCTTTGCTGAAATCGCGGCGAAATGGCCGGAGGCGACCGATGAGCCAAGCTATTTCCATCTGAAAGACTTCGGCTCTGAGCGGCAAGACTATTATGGATTGACGATCCGTCAAAGCAGCCTGGCCGGTCCGATATCGATTTCGGTCGCACGCGCAGCAGACGCCGATATACTGGTTCACTCGCTGTTGCGCGAATTCGTTTTTGATGTCGGTTGGGTTTTCCCTCTCCTGGTCGTGGTCACCGTGACGGTTGGGGTACTCGCGATTCGAAGCGCATTCAAACCGATTACGGAAGTGTCTCAAATGGCAGCGGCAATCGGGCCGGGAGCAACCTCCATCCGCCTGCCCGACAAGAATCTGCCAAGCGAGATTACGCCGCTGGTTGCTGCGGTTAATCGTGCGCTGGGACGCCTCGAGCAGGGTTTCGACGTTCAGCGGCAGTTCACTGCAAACGCCGCGCACGAGTTGCGAACGCCGCTTGCCATCATCACCGCCGCGCTCGACGCCCTCGAAGGCAATGGCGATATAGCGAAGATAAAGTCGGACGTGGCACGCATGAACAGGCTTGTCGATCAGCTCCTGCGCGTCGCACGGCTCGACGCGGTTGCGCTCGATATATCCGACGACGTAGATTTAAATGATGTCGCCGCCGAGATCATCGCCGCCATGGCTCCGTGGTCTCTGGCGCGCAAGCGATCGATCGCATTGCATGCGAGCGACTTCCCGGTCACCGTTAAAGGTAACCGCTACGCTATCGGCGATGCGATCAGAAATCTTGTCGAGAACGCGGTTACTCACTCGCCGCCCGAAGATGAAGTCATCGTGACAACCAAGGTGGATCGAACTGTCAGCGTAACTGATCACGGACCCGGGATTTCTCCGGAGCATAGAAAGCATGTCTTCGAACGATTCTGGCGTGGCAGCGGCGCCGGTTCACCTGGCGCAGGGCTGGGACTAGCTATAGCAATGGAGATCATGAGGGCGCATCACGGCACGATCACATTTGATGACAACCCGGGTGGCGGCACGACCTTTACGCTCCGCTTTCCGGGCAGCGCCAACGCCTGAGTAGAGTCGGTCGGAAACGTTTCGGCCTGACGATGACCCGAACTGACGGTGTTATTCCTGCAATCAGATGTCCGTGGGCAAAGGTCTCACAACAGTTCTCGCGTTCGCGCCTCCACGCCCGCCCTTCGCTACCAGGAACTTTTTTCCATTGGTGCAATGCGCGACTTCAGGGCGAAAGCTCTCCAACCCTGTGTCGGGGCTTGGCGCGACGTCGATGCGTTCGACGGCACGACAATCGTAACCGGCATGGCGGATGATTTGCGCGAGTTCGCGCTCGCGGCTTCCGGGCGGCGAAATCGTTTGGCCAGCCACAAGCGCCGGAAAAAGCGTCGGAGGCAATGCGAGGAAGGCGCGTAAGACCAGTCGGCGCATAATCTATCCGTCGGGGATCGTACCATCACCATAACGTTTCCCCTACCGTCGGGCCAATGAAAAAAGTTTCCGCTCATCTCAAAAGTGGGCCCCGTTGGCCCATAAAACGGCGTTAAACAGGGCGTCTAGCCTGACGGACCATCACTCCAGTTGACAGCCAAACATGTACCTCGGCCCTTGACAGCACAGGGATGACCTCGTTTCGGATAGCGGTGCAGGAACATGGAGGAACGAAATTGAGTGTATCGAGCATCATGAGGGCTGAATCCAATGCAGGCGCACCTGCGGTCGGTTGCCGTGCACAGCGTGTCATGTTCTTCGCCGTTGCTTCAGCGGCATTCTCTCTGACGATGAGCGCCCATGCACAGGATACATCCTTCGGCCAGCGGCTGTTCCAGGACAAAGCGGATTGCCAGTTCTGCCATGGGATCGACGGCGATGGTCGCGGCGACCCCCGCTCGCCCGGCAGAGCTGCCAATCTGCATGAGACCCATCTCAATCGTGATCAGTTGATTGAGGTGGTGGCTTGCGGGCGTCCGGGAACCGAAATGCCGCATTTCGATAAGTACGCCTACGAGGACACGGACTGCTACGGGCTGAAAGGAAAGAATTTGGGCAACGATGCCGCACGCGATCCGCATTCGACGAGCTTGACCAAACGGGAAATCGAGGCGGTTGTAGATTACATCCTTGCAAAATTCGTGGGCAAATAGCGTCTGCACGCAATCAAACAATCCTTGTCATGTACGAGACACGATAGACACCCAGATCGACGCCACAAGCCTGAGCCAGTTGCCGGTGGATGGCCCAGCGCTATGGGCTTAAACAGGCGATTTTGCCAGTGTCCGGATTAGCGCATGCCGGGTCCGGCCTGGGCAACCGGAAGCGAACGTACATCCGCAAAAGGAACCATGGCGCCCTCCAAGAGTCATACTTGGATGACTTCCCAGGAAGAACCCATGGAACATTCAGCTGAGAAAAAAGATCAAAAGCGGAAAAACAAAAAGCACGAAATCGATCGGGAGCTCGACAAGGCCCTCGAAGAGACCTTTCCGGGCTCCGATCCGGTTTCCGTCAGTCAACCAGTCGCTGACTCCGACGAGCAACATCGCAAATGAGCCGCCGTAGGGCTAGCGCAAGCAGGCCGCGGACTGAGGCTACCTTACTATTTGTCCAAGGCCTGCGCCATTTCGCGCGTCCCCCCTCGCGGGACGACGGAGCCCTGTCCACGTATAGTGTCGTTTTCATGAATGAGGGAGCGCATAACAAGTCACGTTTATGATTGCATACGCATCGGATGATTTTGTGCGATTAGGCTCTGATGACGCTCCCATTGCTACGACCTTCGGAGGGTCCGCCACAGCTATACTCGGCGACGGGCGTTGAAACAGACCCTCACCGCGAGGATTTCGACGGCCAGCACGCACGCGGAGCAGCCATTTGTACCGCCTCTCCCCGCTCGCAAGATTCGCGATCCTGTACACGGTCCTTTATTCCGCTTTCGGTGTCGTTTCTCCGTTCTTGCCTGCAATCTTCGAGAATCGCGGTCTTACTGCCCAAGAAATTGCCGTGGTGATTGGATTGGGAACAGCCATCCGGCTGGTATCCGGACCGCTCATCGGGAGACTCGCGGACTGGCGACGGATTTGGCGCGGCGCCTTGTCAATTTGCTCAGGCGGCGCTGGTGTGATCGCCCTCGCATATCTGCCGGCTGCCGACTTCGGGGCCATCCTGGTGGTGAACGTGTTGCAGTCCGTCTTGTTGGCGCCCTTGACGCCTGTTGCGGATGCAATGGCGCTTTCCGCATCGCTTGCCCCTGCCAGCAAGAGCTTTGAATATGGCTGGGTGCGCGCTGCCGGATCGGCCGCCTTCATCGTCGGCTCGATCGCCGCCGGTCAGGCGGCGGCGGCATATGGCCTCGTGATTTCCATCTGGTTGAATGCCGTTCTGCTCGTTGCGGCAGCGCTTGCCGCGCTGCCGCTTCCAAATATTGCGGTGCCCGCGGACTCTCCTCGTTCCCAACGCGCCGCCGATGTCCTCCTGCTCCTGCAAATACGCCCATTTCGCTGCCTGTTGCTGGTGGGCGCCCTCGTGCTGGGCAGTCACGCGCTGCACGACACGTTTGCTGTGATCCGATGGCGCGAGGCCGGGATCAGCACCGTGGCTGCAAGCCTGCTGTGGTCGGAGTCGGTGATAGCTGAGGTCGTCGTATTCCTTTTCGTCGGTCCTCTATGCGTACGTCGCCTTGGTCCGGCGCACGCCGCAACACTGTCCGCAGGTGCCGCAGTTGTGCGCTGGACCGTTCTTGGCGCTACCACTCAGATCGTTCCGCTGGCGCTGGTCGAGCCATCGCATGGCCTGACGTTCGCATTTTTCCATCTCGGGGCCATGCGCCTGATCGGCGGCATCGTACCAAACCAACTTGCCGCCACCGCTCAGGCGCTTTACGGCACGTTGGCTGTCGGTCTTGCAACCGCGCTGCTGACGCTCGCCTCTGGGTCGCTGTATCTCTGGTTTGAAGGCCGGGCATTCTGGGTAATGGCGCTTCTTTGCATTATTGCTATGCCGCTCGCCCGGGGACTGGCGATATCACAGCCGTCCATGCCGGCCCGCCAAGGAACATTCGCTGGCACCCCGCGTTAGCAAGAAAAATCGGCGCCATCTTTCAACTGGAAATACTTCGGCTTCGGAGAGCGAGCGATGGCTAAGGCAACAACAAAACGCAAATATGGCCCCAGTGCGGGCCAGGACGTAAAGAGCGAGATGCACCGCTACAAGCGGGGTACTGCCAAGAGTGGTCCCGGCGGCAAAGGCGGCAAGGTCAAGAGCCGCAAGCAGGCCATAGCGATCGGCCTCTCAAAAGCGCGCAAGAAGGGCAAGAAGGTCCCTGCAAGAAAAGCCTCCTAATTAGCTTGCCTCAGCAGCTTCAACACGGCGACTGAGGTCTGTTGGACTTGATGCAACGTGCACTGCCAGGGTGATTTGTCGGGCCGCGATCGCAAGAGCCGCGTTCCGTGGCGGAAGCGCCCGCCCGAAAAGTGACCATAGCAAACTTCCACGACGAGCTTGGGTCTGAGCGGCTGCCATTCAGCTGAGCGACCAGCGGCTGGGGCCGCCCGGTTTGTTGCCTGTAAAGCCAGGCGACGCAATGAGCGTCTTGAGCTTCGTTGTCAGCGCCCTCTTGTCTCTTGCCTTTATGGTGGACGTAAATCCAATGTGATTGAGCAGCTCGTGCTGGTCATAGAGTCCCGGCAGCAGTGACCCGACGACATCCCTGGAATGGCGGATGCGTTCATGGCAGCACACTATTACGTACGTGCCTCTCGCCCGCCCTTTGTGGACGAAAAGAAAGTATAACGGCTTCGTTACTGCGTTCGGAATAAGCAAGCGTTTGCGCTTTTGACAGGAACCGCGAGTTTGAATCATACCGCCCCCCCAGCGGCTGCGCCGCGGGCCTTTTTAGCGCGGTGCTGTCTGCGCATGGCGCTCGCGGCCGCGCTCCTCGGGGTTTGCGCATTGGCCGACAGTGCGGCGGCGCAAGCTTACCCGTCCCGTCCAATCCGGCTGGTCGTTGGCTTTGCGGCCGGCGGCACCACCGACTTCATGGCGCGGCTCCTCGCCGACAAGCTGCGCGACCCGCTTCGCCAGCCGGTCCTGGTGGAGAACCGGACCGGCGCCAATGGAGCGCTTGGGGCCGAATACGTGGCGAAATCGGACCCCGACGGTTACACGCTGTACTTCACGACCGCCGGCGTAGCCGCGGTCTATCCGCACCTGCGCGCCAACCCTCCTTATGATCCCATCAGGGATTTCGTCGCCGTAAGCCTCGTCGCGTTCAATTCCACCATGCTGGTGGTGAATGCCGCGATGCCGGCCAATTCCGCCGTGGAACTCGCCGCGCTGGCGCGGCAGAACCCGGGCCGGATCACCATTGCGATCACCGGGCTCGGCTCGGTCTCCCATCTTGGGGTCGAGCTGTTTCAGTCGGCGGCCGGAATCAAGTTTCAGGAGGTGCCCTATCGCGGCAATGCCCCGGCCATGACCGACCTGCTGGGGGGCCAGCTCGATGGCCTGTTCGGCGACGGGCCGACCGTGATGCCCCATATAGCGGCGGGCAAGATCAAAGTGCTGGCCGCCATATCACGGCGGCGTTCCGATGTCTTCCCGGATGTGCCGACTTTCGCCGAGCAGGGCTTTGCCGACGCTGTTGCGGATCAGTGGGCCGGCGTTCTTGCTCCGGCGCAGACGCCCGCCGCCACCGTCGCCAAGCTCAACGCCGCCATACACACGGCGTTGAGCGATCCCGAAGTGCGCGCCAAGCTCGCCCAAACCGGGGTGACGCCGGCGCCGGATTCACCGGAGGAATTCACGCAGTATCTCAAGGACGAGTACAGCCGCTGGGGCCGGATCATTCGGGACAAGGGGATCAGGGTGGAATGAACTGCTGCGCCGTTCCCGACGTGGTGCAACGGGAGCTTCGGCGCGGCACAGCCGTCTCGCTGGCCCCCAGCTAGCGTAGCAAGCGTAGCCCGGATTGAGCGCAGCGAAATCCGGGACTGACTATCCACGTGGCGGCGCCGGCCCCGGGTTTCGCTGCGCTCAACCCAGGCTGCAGCTCTATGGCGGTTTCGCTCGACACTATAATGATAATCCTATATAATATTTTTAAATAAAGCACTCAAATAGCTCCGCGTGCAAGAACGCGCAGAGTAGCCATATGCATGAAATAGAATATGATGGATCTACGAGGTGAAACCAATCGCAGCCAGAAAATTCCATGTTCCGGCGTATGAATTCCCTGATTGGCGAAAAAAGATTCCCTGTTCCGAAAAGATCAGGGAATTCCCTGCAAGTTATTCAAATTTCAGTACGATTTTATGCTGGCTAGCACTAAAATGACGCTAAACAGGCCGACTTTCACAGAATACCCTGTTATTTTCCCTGTTCTCAGGGAATCCGAGGATCAAGGCCGATCCGCGATGTGCGCTGTCCTCATCATTCCGGAATGCCGGCAAGCCGCATGCCTCTAATCTCGAGATCCTGACCCGCCCGATAGCCGGGATCGGTCCACGGCTCGCGCGTCCGAAATGCGCTGACCGTCTCCTTGGGATAGCGGCGCAGCAATTCCGCCGCAGTCGCGCGGGCCTCATCGACCCGACCCGCCAGGGCAAGCGCAGCCGCAAGCACGCGATAGGGATAACGCAAATTCGGATTGACCTCGACGCCGCGCCGCGCCCATTCGACCGCCTCATCGTAGCGCTGCTGGTGGATGTAGGTAATCGCCAGCTGATAATACCACTCCGCCAGCTGCGGATCGCGCGGGCTCAGCTGGATCGCCTTGAGCGTGGGCTCGGCAGCCTCGTCGGCGCGGCCGAGGAAAACCTTGATCTGGCCGACGTAGTTGTGCGCGACCGCAAGATTGGGATCGATGGCGATCGCGCGCTCGAAAGCGGCCAGGGACTGATTGAGATTTTTCCGCAACCGCTTCAGGACGTAGCCGTGAAAGTAGGTGGCCAGCGCGTCGTCGGGTTTGACTGCGAGCGCCCTGTTGACGACGCGATCGAGCGCCTCAAGATGCTCGGTGCTCGTGCCGGTGTACCAGGTCGACCCCCATTCGACCAGCAGCACGTGGGAGAGCCCGTTGAGAGCCGGAAGATGATCGGGACTAATTCGTAGCGCTTCCTCGAACAGCTCGCGTGCGCGTTGCATGCTCTCGCGGCTCGCCTGTTTGTTGATCAGTGCCAGCCCGCGCATGGTCAGATCGACGGCATCGGGATTGTTCGGTCGTTCGCGCAGGGCGCGCTGGCTCTCTGCATCGATCAGCGCCACGTTCAATGCACCCGCAATGCGCTGAGTGACATGGTCCTGCACCTTTGCGAGCTGCGCGATCTGTCCATCGAATCGTTCCGCCCACAACTCCGAGGCGTTTGCAGCCTCGACGAGTTGTGCGTTGATGCGCAGGGAATCCAGGATCTTGCGCACACTGCCCTGCAGAATGTAGCGCACCGATAATTCACGCCCAACCTGCCGGACGTCGACCGATCTTCCCTTGTACGCAAACGCGGTGTTTCGGGCGATCACAAACGAGCCGGGAATGCGCGACAGGTCCGTGGTCAGGTCCTCGGTCATTCCTTCTGCGAAATACTCCTGCTCCGAATCGCTAGCTGCGCTCGCAAAGGGCAGCACCACGATGGACAGCCGTGGCGGGTCGGCTTGCAAAGCCGGTGAGGCGATGGACGTGGTCAGGGTAGTAGGCAAGGCGGTCGGGGTATTGGTCGCCTGGCCCATCGGTGGCGCAAGGTAGGGCCACCCGGCCCACAGTACCGCGGCGCACGCACATATGATGACAACCGCTGCAGCGACCCAGTCCCAACGGGTCTTGGGCATATCCGAGGGCAAATTGTTGGTCGGCAGGCCAGCGATTTTCTCAGGGCCAAGCGCGTAAATTCGTACCGGGTCGGCTATGTTCTTGAGCGCCCGCTCTCCGCGATCCTCAAACGGATAGGCAAGCTTTGCCCGCACATGCTCATACACCGTGGCGGAGATGCAGATACCGCCGGGATCCGCCAAAGGCTCGAGGCGGGCCGCTATGTTGACACCATCCCCGAGGACATCGTCATTATCGGTGATGATATCACCGAGATTGATGCCCACGCGCAATTCGATGCGCTGCGCGTCCGGGAAAATGGCATTCCTCTGAGCCATCGCCTGCTGCAGCGCGACCGCGCCGGACACTGCCTCCACGGCGCTCGCGAATTCCACCAAAATGCCGTCGCCTTTGATCTTGACGATCCGCCCGGCATGGGTTTTGACATGGGGCCGAACTACCTCCCGCAACACACCCTGCAGACGGCGCCACGTGCCGACCTCGTCCTGTGCTGTCAGCCGGCTATAGCCAACCACGTCGGCAAACAGGATTGCGGCCAACCGGCGTTGTACGCGCTCTTGCGACACAGCTTGCTTCCGAATTTCAGCCATCCCGGGCGGGGTGCTGGACCGTAATTAGCATTGCGGAACGGCGCAAGTCTGCTCGGACGACTGCGCGGGAAAGTCGCAATTAGCAGAGAGTCAACCTTGCCATTTGGCGACGCCGCAATAGCAGCTAAACGAGCGTAGGTATTCCGGGTTATGTCAGGGTTTTCCGCATGCTTGCCACCGACGGCAACTGTCGCCGCCGGCTCGCCCCTGACTCGGCGCATCTGCCACCGACTCCTGACGGGATTACATCAGTCGGTCTTCAAGAAATGCTGTACTAAGGTCTCAAGGCATCTGGATCGCTGCGCCGCCTTGCCATAAGCTCTGCTGTACGGCCTGGGAGCCATTGGTTCCGACGGAGGAGACGGCTTGCAACTGATCTGGCCATGGCAGGACAGGAATCGCCGGTTTTCCTGGCTTAAAGCGAGCACATTCGCTCTTATGCTGTATCCGGCGATCCGCACCGCTTACCTGGTCAGCATCGGAGACTACGGAATCCTTCAAGTCGCCCTTGGCGGCCTGACCTACTGGTCCGGCGTATGGGCGACTGTCATCCTGCTGATGGCTTTGGCGGTTACCCCGGCGGCGATGATATTCCGCTGGCCGGCTCTCATCGATGTGCGGCGCATGATTGGCGTGACGGCGCTCGTCTATACGATTGCGCATATGGTCATCTATTTCGCCTTCCGGCGGTGGGACTTTGCGTACATCGCCAACGACATGACGACGAGGCTGACGCTGATCCTGGCAACGCTCTCGACTGTCGGCCTGCTCGTCCTCGGCGCAACCTCCGTCGACGCCGCAATCCGGTACATGGGAGCGAGAAACTGGCAGCGGCTGCACACTACTAATTATGTGATCAGCGGGCTCGCGATCCTCCACGTCATACTGGCGCGAGGCACATACACTGAGCAGTACATGCTGACTGCCATATTTTTCTGGCTGATGGTCTGGCGGGTGCTGGCCCGGTATGGACTGGGTGCCAGTGTTAGGGCACTGGCGATGCTCGCGGTGGCATCGTGTCTTGTTGCGGCATTTCTCGAAGCGGGGTTCCTTTGGGGTCGCCGTGGTTTCGATGTATTAGGAACGCTCGGCTACAATCTCACCCTGTCCATACTGGACGTGGGGTATCCACCGGCATGGCAGGTGCTTGCGTTCGGACTCCTGGTTGCGCTGGGCGCTGTCGGCCGCGAAGCTTTCCACCTCAAGGCGGCGCGCCTTGAGGTGCGCCGGGCCAGTTAGCAGAACCCTATTTCAACAAATACCCAAACCGCCGCCGCGCCAGGCGCGCAGCCTCCGGTGACGGTGCGTTGACCTTGGGGAACTTGTCGCGCCAGTGCCAGGGCCGGCAAGCGTTTATGATGGCCCGGCTGTTGGTGAAATCCCCCTTGGCCTTGCGCTCCGGCTCGATGCGTGGATCGAGCGGCGTGCTCCACGCATTGTGAATGATATCGATCGAGGTCGCCGGGTCAGAGCGCGTCAGCATCGCCCAGATCAGCTCCTCCAGATTGGATACGTCGATATCGTCGTCGGTCACGATGACATAGCGGCCCGCATAAGCGCCGGAGTGGCACATCGCCGCGATATGGCCGGACTGCGCGGCATGGCCCGGATAGCGCTGCCGGATGGCAACGCCGAGCAGGAGGCGCGCCGTGCCGATCTCGTGCGCCCAGGCGGCGACTACGTCGGGAACGCCGGCTTTGGCGATGTTCTCGCGCACGATTGCCGAACGCGTCAGCGCGCGATAGCGGGCGATCTCGTCGGGTGGGCGCTGCGGTGCACAGCCGAGCAGGATCGGATTGTTGCGATGATAGATCGCCTTGATGTCCATCACCGGCTCGTCGCGGACATCGCTGCCGTAATAACCCATCCACTCGCCGAACGGTCCTTCGGGCTTGACCTTGCCAGGTGCAACGAAGCCCTCGATCACGATCTCGGCGTTGGCCGGAACCGGTAACCCGGTGATCGGCGCCTTCACGAGATCGACCGGAGCGCCGCGAATGCCGCCGATCACGTCGTATTCGCACACGCCGTAGGGCACCTCGCTTGAAGCCATCAGGAACGACATCGGGTCGCAGCCGACGACGATCGCGACCGGCATCGGTTCCTTGCGGGCCTCGTACTTGTCGCGCTGAATGCGCCCATGCTTGCCGGGCGAGATGTAGAAACCGACGGTCTGCCGGTCGTGGATCATGACCCGGTAGGTGCCGCAATTGATCCAGCCCTCGTCGGGATCGCGCGTGACGTTGAAGCTGCCGGTGCCGATATAACGGCCGCCATCGTCGGGGTGCCATTTCGGGGTCGGAAAGACGTTGACGTCGACCGCATCGCCCGTGACCACGTTCTCGAACACCGGCCCATCAATGACGTAGCGCGGCGCAATCCGCTTGAGATCGGCGATATAGTGCTGGCGGAACGCCTCGCTGAGCTCGAGCTTCGACAAATGGAGTGGAAACCCGAGCGTCATGCGCTGCCGCTGACCGCCGAAGAAATTGACCAGCACCTTGCTGCCGGGAAGCGCTGCCGGGATATCCTCGAAGATCACGCAAGGCGCGTTCTCGTCGTGCAGGAGGACCTCCGCCGCCATGCCGATGTCGGCCTGCCACGTAAGGCCCTTGACCTCACGAATCTCGCCGAGCTTGCGCGCCGCCTCGATCCACTCCCGCAGGTCGGTGTAGGCGATCTGCGGGCGGAAATCGGAAATGGACGTACCGCCAGCCCGTACCGATTCCGCGTTGCTGACGACGTTTTCCATGTCGGAGGATTCAGAATCGTTTCTGGCCATCGCATTCTCCGCACGTCTTCAGCGGGGCAATTGCTCGCACATCCTGGAGCGCCATAGAACGAGGTAATCGCCGTATGGACGGCACCTCTTCTCCCTCTCCCCGCTTGCGGGGAGAGGGTCGGGGTGAGGGGGCCTCTCCCCAAACTGAGACCTGCGAGTCAGAGCCTGTGGAGAGGCCCCTCACCCGAAATGAGCGCAAGCGCTTCATTCCGACCTCTCCCCGCAAGCGGGGAGAGGTGAAGGCCGAGGCATCTGCGCTTCCCCTGCGCTCGGAGCGGTACACGCCTTGTTGCCACCCCGCCCCTTGCAGGGCGGAGGTAACACCAACAGAATGCACGCAATCCGCATTTGATGCCAGCACAGTCAGCCGCCGGAACAGGAGAACTCGCATTGGGGAAGTACCGGGTGACGGTCGATACCGGAGGCACGTTCTCGGATCTCGTATGCTTCGATGAGGGCACCGGTGCGATGTCGATCACCAAGCTCCCCACTACGGCCGACGACCCGTCCCGCGCCATCCTTAACGGAATCGAAACGCTCAGGGCGGAGGGCATCTGCGCCGAGGACATCTCGTTCTTCTGCCATGGCACTACCGTCGGCACCAACGCGCTGCTTGAAGGCAAGGGCGTGAGGACCGCCCTTCTGGTGACCGAAGGATTTCGTGGCATCTACGAGGTCGGCGAGCAGGCACGGCCCTATGGTCCAGCCATTTTCGATGTCTTGTACGACAAGCCGCCGATGCTGGTGCCGCGGAGCCTGACCGGTGAGGTCCGCGAGCGCGTTGATTTTCGCGGCGAGGTGCTACGCCCCCTCGACGAAGACGCGTTGCGCACGACATTGCGTGCAATGGCGCGGCAGCAACCCGCCTCGATCGCGGTGTGCCTCCTGTTCTCATTCCTGCATCCCCAGCATGAACAGCGCGTCGGTGCCGTCATCGCCGAGGAATTGCCGGGATGCAACGTCTCGCTGTCATCGCACGTGTTGCCGCAGATTCGCGAGTATTACCGGCTGAGCACCACCGTCATCAATGCTTACCTGCAGCCGGTCCTCAGCCGTTATATCGGCAATCTCGACCACCGGCTCGCTTCAGCCGGAGTCGCGACGCCGCAGAAATACGTCATGCAGTCGAATGGCGGCATGTCGACCTTCGAGGCGGCGGCGCGCCGGGCGGTGACGACCGTGCTGTCGGGCCCGGCTGGCGGCGTCACAGCTGGTGTCGCGGTGTGCCGCACCGTTGGCATCGCTAACGCCATCACCTTCGACATGGGCGGCACCTCCTGCGATGTGACGCCGATCCAAGGCGGCGAGCCGTTCGTGTCGGGCCGCAGCAAGATCGAAGGGCGCGATATCGCGGTTCCGACGATGGACATCGACACGGTGAGCGCCGGCGGCGGGACGATCGCGAGGGTAAATCCTATCGGCGAGATTGAAGTCGGCCCGCAGAGTGCCGGCGCCGTGCCCGGTCCCGCCTGTTACGGCCACGGCGAACTGCCGACGGTCACGGACTGCAATCTGGCGCTGGGGCTTTTGAGTGCCGACAATTTCCTCGGCGGCCGCATGCGGCTCGACGCCGAGCGCGCACGTTCAGCGATCGACACCCAAGTCGCGCGTCCGCTTGACATCACGGTCGAGGCAGCAGCGGACGGTGCCATCCGCATCATCGACGTCAAGATGCAGGAGGCCATCAAAGCGATCACGACCATGCGCGGCCACGATCTGCGGGATTTCGTGCTGCTCGCCTTCGGGGGCGCTGGGCCGCTGCATGCCGGCCGCATCGCGCACGATCTAGGCATGGCGGGCGTCATCGTGCCGCTATATCCGGGAGTGTTTTCCGCCATCGGACTGCTGATGTCAGACGTCAAGTACGACTACATCCAGTCTCGCATGACGCCGATCGGGGACCTGACCGCCGGCGCCGTCGAATCCATGTTCGCCCGGCTTGAACACGAGGCGCTGACCGATTTGCATCGGGACGGCTTCTCGGCCGACCGCATCCGGCTCGATCGCGCGCTCGACATGCGTTATGCGGGCCAGGGCTATGAGATCACGCTTCCTTGCGATGGGGAAACGCTGCGTCGCGACGGTGTCGACGGATTGCGCCGGCGTTTCGACGCATTACACAAGCAGATGTTCGGCCACATGGCGTCCGATCAGCCGGTCGAGGTCGTCTCCTATCGACTGTCGGGCATTGGAATGGTGTCGGCGCCGCCAATCCCGAAATTCAAGCCGACCGGCGCCAAGCTGTCCGATGCGCTGCGCGAGCACCGGCAGGTGCGGTTCGACGGCAACTCCCTCGCCTGCCCGGTCTATCAGCGCGAGCGCCTTGATGTCGGGTTGGTGCTGCGCGGCCCCGCCATCCTGGACCAGTTCGACTGCACCACCCTCGTGTGCCCCGGCCAGATCGCGCGGGTCGACGAATGGAAGAACGTCATCATCACCGAAGGTGCGCTATGACGTCCGCCATCACCATCGATGCCATCGACCTCGAAGTCGTCAAGGCGAGCCTCGGTGGCATCGTCCGGGAAATGCAGAACTCGTTATTCCGTACCGGTTTCTCGACCATCGTGCGCGAGTCGCAGGACGCTTCCTGTGCGCTGATGAACCGAAACGGCGATGTGGTTGCCCAGCATGTGGTGCTGCCGCTGCATATCGGAGCATTCCCGGCCTGCTGCGCCGCTATACTGAACACATTCGGTGATACGATTGCGGAGGGCGACGCCTTCCTGATCAATCACCCGTATCACGGCGGCAGCCCCCATGCGCCCGACATCGCGGTGATCACCCCGGTGTTCGTCAACGGCGATCTGTTCGGTTTCTGCGGCAGCATCGCCCACAAGAGCGATATCGGCGGGCCGGTGCCGGGAAGCTGTTCCGCCCAGGCGCGCGAAATCTTTAACGAGGGTTTGCAGATTCCGGCGGTGCGCTATGAAGCGCGCCACGTTCGAAACGGCGATCTGGAGCGCATCATCGCCGCCAACAGCCGCACGCCCGAACTGGTGCTCGGCGACATCCGCGGCCAACTTGGTGCCGACCGGCTCGGCGAACAGCGGCTGATCGCTTTAGTGGGAAAATTCGGTGCGGCAAAAATACGTGCGAGTTATGAACGGTTGTTCCAAATAGCGTGTGCGCGTGTGAAGCTCACGGTCGCGGGCTGGCGGGACGGACAGTTCGAGGCGGAGCGCTTCGTCGACGATGATGGCGTCGAACTGGAACGACCGGTGCGGGTCCATGTGGCGGTCGATAAGCAGGGCGATGCTCTCCGCTTCGATTTCACCGGATCGGCCGATCAGACCAAAGGTCCGGCAAATGTCCGCCCGCCTTTAGTGCAGGCGGCTTGCGCCTATTGCCTTATCTCGCTCATTGATCCACACCTTTACGTGTGCAGCGGATTGCTGCAGGGCTTCTCCATGACAGCGCGGGAAGGCAGCGTGCTCAATCCACGCTTCCCGGCGCCGGTCAACACCTACAATCCGACCATCCACGCGCTGGTGGACGCGATTTTCGCGGCGCTAAGCCACGTTGCGCCGGCCAAGGCACGTGCCGACGGCAGCGGCAGCCGCTCCATCATTCTGGGGGCGGGCCGCAACTATGTCCAGTACGAGATCGTGGCGGGCGGCTCCGGCGCCCGCGCCAGCAAGGACGGCGTATCGGGCATCACCGTCAATCAGAGCAATGCCAGGATCGCCCCGATCGAGATCATTGAATCCGAATTTCCGACTCGCCTGCTGCGGTTCGATCTCATCCCGGATTCCGGCGGCGCCGGTCGCTACCGCGGCGGCCTCGGCCTGCGACGCAAATATCTCAATCTCGCAGACGCCCGCTTCTCCATTCGCTCTATGAAGCACGTCATCCCACCAAATGGCTGCGCCGGGGGCCGCGATGGACGCACCGGCGACATCGTAATCAATCCGGAAAGCGTGGCGGCCAAACGCCTGCCCACCCGCTATGCGGATTACCCGCTGCGCCAGGGCGATGTGTTCCGTCTCGATACGCCCGGCGGCGGAGGATTTGGCGACGCGTTCGAACGCGAGCCCGAAAAGGTGCTGGCGGACGTGCGGGAGGGGTATGTCACGCGGGAAGCAGCAGAACGCGACTATGGTGTCGTGGTGGTTGAAGCCGAACATGACTTCGTCGTCGACGTGACCGCGACGGCGCGCAAACGCAACAAGGACAAACCATGACGGAAACAGCAATCGCTAGAACCGGAATCATCGGTCTCGGCGCCATGGGGCTGCAGATGGCACGGCATATGGCCGCCAAAGGCTTCCAGGTGTGCGGCAACGATATCGACGACGACGCCATGCGCCGAGCGTCGGCATATGGCGTGCGCCTGTGCGGTTCGGCGGCCGACGTCGGCGATCTGGCGGAGATCGTCGTCGTGATGGTCGCAACCGATGCGCAGGTCGACGACGTTGTCCGCACATCGGGCCTCCTCGATCGCCTGCAGCCCGGCGCCGTTATCTGTATTGCCAGTTCGATCGCGCCGCAGACCTGCCGCGACCTCGCAGCAACCGCAGCGGCGCGCGGGATCGGGCTGATCGACACGCCGGTTGTGCTGGGCCAGGAGGCTGCCAATAGGGGGGAACTGACCGTCTATGCGGGTGGCGAGGCGAAATGGGTCGAGCGGGCAACTCCCGCGCTTCATGCGTTCGGCCGCAAGATCATCCATGTCGGGGCGATCGGCAGCGGCCAGATCGCCAAGACCATGAACAATCTGCTGCTGTGGGCGACCATGTGTGCGAATTTCGAGGTGCTGACGCTCGCGAAGGCGCTCGGCGCTGATGTGCCGAAGCTGGTGGAGGCGCTCGGCCACGGCAGCGGCGCGAACTGGTCGCTGGCGCGCTGGGGCGCAGGTACCGGCAAATGGGCCGAAAAGGACATGGACGTCGCGCTCGACATCGCTCAACACGCCAAGGTACCGATGCCGCTGGCCGGCTTGGTCGACCAGCTGGTGAAATCCATCAATCAGGAAAAGATGAGAGCGCTGTTGGCTTGAGAATTCACTCCACCTTGATGTGCGCGGCAGCGATCACCTTCCCCCACAAGCGGGTCTCTTCCGCAAAGAACGCGGTCGCGTCCGCCGGCGAACCGATCATCGGCTCCAGGGTGAGCTTGGCCAGGCTTTCGGCGACGTCCGGCCGCTTGAGGTTTGCGACCACGTCGGCGTTGATACGGTCGGCGATTGACGCGGGCGTCCCCGGCGGCGCCACCAGGGCAAACCAGGTAACGGAGCGGAAACCCGGCAGTCCGGATTCCTCCAGCGTCGGGACCTCGGCCACCACCGGAGAACGCTCCGCGCTGCCGACGGCGAGAATCTTCACCTTGCCGGCGCGGTACATCGGCACCGATGTGGTGAGCGTATCGAAGAACATGTCGATGTGGCCGGCGATGACATCGTTGAGCGCCGGTACCGCGCCACGATAGGGAACGTGCACCATCGTGATATCGCCGAGCACTTCCAGTTGGCTCGCCGAGAGATGCGCCGTCGAGCCGGCGCCCTGGGAGCCATAGGTGAGCTTGCCAGGATTGGCCTTGGCGTAGGCGATCAACTCCCTGACGTCGTTGACCGGCAGATCGTTCTTCGCCACCAGGGCGTTCGCGACCTTCGCGAGCAGCGCGACCGGGACGAAACGCTGCGGGTCAAAACCGGGATCGCGATACAAGAGATGAATGAACGCGACCTGTGCCGGCGGGCTCACCATCAGGGTGTAGCCGTCAGGGGCTGAGCGAAACACCGTCGCGGCTCCCAGCACCATGCCGCCGCTGATGTTTTCGACGATTACCGATTTGCCCCATGTGCGCGCAAGCTGGTCGGCCATGATCCGCGCGAGCGTGTCGGTGGTCGAGCCGGCCGCGGCCGGGACAACAAGCTTGACGGTGCGGGACGGGAACGCCTGTGACGACTCTTGCGCGTGGCACACTGGGGAAGCGAAGGGTGTGGCGAGGAGCACGATTGCCGCGAGGCGTCGCAATGCCTTCATCACCGCCTCCTCCCGTCGAAGTCACTCACCGGCATCACCGCGCGCCGCGACCGTCCGCGGCGGGACCGAAACATACCCCTCTGCGATATCCCGGTCGATGGCAGCGCGGTCGCGCAGCTGTGGGTCGCCGTAGCCACCGCCTCCGGCGGACTGCACCAAGAAGCGTTCCCCCGCCTTGATCTCGTAGCGGCCCGAGGCCGGCGCCTCGAATTCGTCTGCCGCGCCGAGGCGCACCACGAACCGACTCCGTCCACCCGGCTTACCGCCTGCAAGACCCTGCGGCGGAAAGCGTGATTTGTCGAACCGGCGTATCACCGTCGCGTCCGCCAACAGTTCGTATTCGCGCCGCATGCTCAAACCGCCGCGCCATCGGCCGGCGCCACCGGAATCCGGCACAAGCTCGAATCGTGTAATCCGGCACGGAAACTCGGCTTCGAGAATTTCGATCGGCGTGATGTGCAGATTGCTCAGGTGCGTGGCGGTCGCCGAAGCGCCGTCATGGCCCATGCCGCCCCCATAGGCGGAGCCGATGATCTCGTACTGCATGGTCGATTGACCGGGGCGGCCTTGTCGCCACGCAATGCTGAGCGCACTCGATGAGCCCGCATTGGCGATGGCGCGGGCAGGATGGAATTTGGCGAGTGCCTCCAGAATGACGTCGACCAGCTTGAGATTGACCATCTGATAGTTCGACACGGCAGCCGGCGGCTCCGCATTGGTAACGGTGCGCGGTGCGAAGCGGAAACGCACGACATCACGCATGCCGTCGTTGAAGGCGAGCGTGGGGTCGAGGCAGCCGATCAGGCAGTAAAACACGCAGGCCTCGACCATCGAAGGGCGCAGGTTCACCGGCCCGCTGGCCTGGGCATCGCTGGCCGAGAAATCGAACGTGATCGCGTCGTTCTCGATCGTTACCGTAACGGCCAGCTTGATTGGCCGATCCACCACGACGCCGTCGCTGTCGAGGAGGCCTTCGGCTGATGCAGTTCCACCGTTCGGCAACCGGGCGATTGCGGCGCGCAGCCCGTCGGCCGCAGCCTTCAGGATAGCAGCAAATGCTTCGCACAGCGTCTCTGCCCCGAAGCGTTCGCACAATCCCTTCACACGTGCGGCACCCATCTGGGTGACGGCGATCTGCGCATGCATATCGCCGCGCACCAGCGCCGGCTGGCGGCTGTTGCCGAGGATCAGCCGTTCGATGTCGGGCAGCGGCCGCCCCGCATCCCGGATTTTTATCGGCGGGATCAGCAGGCCCTCATGATACATCTCGGTGGCATTGGCGGAGGTCGAGCCCGCAACAGTGCCGCCGAGATCGGCCTTGTGGGCGATCGAGCCCGCGAAGGCGACGATCCTGTCCCCGGCGAACACCGGCGCCACGAAGGCCATATCGGAAACGTGGGGCAGCCCGCCTTCATAAGGGTGGTTGGAGACGAACACGTCGCCCTCGCGGATTCCGCCTTCCTGCCCTTGCCTATCCCCTCCCTGTCCCTCCCCCGCAAGCGGGGGAGGGTAAATTGAAATACCCTCCCCCGCTTGCGGGGGAGGGTAGGGTGGGGGCCCGTAGAGCGCGAGGATGCGGCCGACCAGGTGGCGATAAACCGGCGCGTGAAAGAACATCGGTGGCGCGACGATCAGGCGGCCATCCCGATCGAGGATCACGCAGGAAAAATCGCGCGATTCGCGGATGATGGTGGAATAGCCGGAGCGGTAGAAATGGTAGTGCATTTCCTCCATTAGGCTCGCGATCTTGTTGCGCAAAATCTCGATCGTGACGGCGTCCAAGCCCATTTTTTCAGGCCTCGCGCTTCGCGATCACGAGATTGCGAAAATCATCGACCGTCGCGTGCCAGCCTGGTGGGATCACGGTGGTGGCATCGAACTGTTCGACGATGGCGGGACCAACCAGCGTCGCACCCGGGTCGAGCTTGTCGCGCTCATAAAGCGCCGACATTGTTGCGGCGGCACCGTTGAACCAGACTGCCCGTTCACCTTTACCAGGAGGGGGTGTCAGGCGTAATGACGATTGTTCACGGCGCTGCTCGAATTTCGGCACCGCAACGCGCAAGCGCAGCCGATAGCTGACGATCTCTACCGGGCGGTCCCTGGCCCTGTGTCCGTGGATTTGGCCATGGCGCTCGTCGAAGCGCCGACGCGCCGCACCGAGCGTCGCGGCGGATAAGCTGCTGACAAAAAGCCCGTCCAACGGCGTTCGCAGCTCGTAGCCCTGCCCCGCATAGCGCAGATCGAGCTCGCGTGAGCAGCGGGCATCGGCCGCATTCAGCCCTTCCGCTACGATGTCTGCGTGCGCCTTCGCCTCAAGCGCCGCAAATATCTCCTCCGCATGATCGGCATCAATCTCCGCAAGTGGCCGGAGCTCCGAGCGCATGTAGTCATGCACCACGTCGGTACAGATGAGGCCCAGCGCCGAAAACGCACCCGGCCGCGGCGGCACGAGAATGCGAGCCATCCCAAGTTCTTCTGCGACCGCCGCGGCGTGAACGGCGCCGGCGCCGCCGAACGGAAGCAGCGTAAATGCCGTGAGGTCGACACCGCGTTTCGCCGCGAACACCCGCACCTCGTCCGCCATGCGGATATCGACGATGCGACGAATGCCGGCAGCTGTCTCGAGCACGCTCATCTGCAGCGGTTCGGCGACATCGCGCCGCAGGGCCTCCTGCGCGGCTGCGATGTCGAGCTTCTGCAGCCCGCCGAGAAAACCATCTGGATTAAGGAAACCGCACACGAGGTCCGCGTCGGTCACGGTCGGCTGCGTGCCGCCGCGCCCATAGCAGGCGGGCCCCGGGTTAGCGCCAGCACTGATCGGCCCGACTGTGAGGAAGCCGCCACGGACCGCCGCGATCGAGCCGCCGCCCGCCGAAATCGTGGTCAGGTCGAGCGCCGGCACGTCGACCTGGCGGCGGGCGATGACGCCTTCAGTAACCTCCAGCGGCGTTCCGCCCTCAATGAAAGCGATGTCGGCACTGGTTCCGCCCATGTCGAGGGTTACGAGCCCGAGCCCCCTTGCCTCGTTCTCCTCCCTTCCCCCAATCGAGGTCGGCTGTTGCCGACTTCGGTCATTTTGTTGAGGGGCCGAACCCTCGCTATAGCGAGGTCCGGCTGGTGAGGTGTTGAGAGGCACGGGCGCTGGGTTGAGCTGTCGCCGAGCCGCCGCGACTCCCTCCCCCCTTGTGGGGGAGGGTTGGGGTGGGGGGTCGAGGGGCGTTGGCAGGGATGTGCCCCACGGCCCGACCCCCTCCCCACAAGGGTGAGGGGAGGAACTCGCGAGAGCGCGCGCCAGACAAGCGGCTGCCTGCGCGCCGGCCGCTGGCCCCGACAGCAGCGTATGCACGGTCTTGCCGCCGGCGATCGCCGCCGCAAACGGCATCACGCCGCCGTTCGACTGCATCAGGAAACGCTGACGCGTGCCAACCCCAGCCGCGTCGAGGCCCCTGTTCAGATCGTCGATGTAACGCACCAGCACCGGCTCCAGGTAGGCATTCACCAGCGTGGTCGACAGCCGCGGCCATTCGCGTATGCGGGGCAGCACCTCGCTGGACAGCGAGACGTGAGCGTCCGGGCACTCCTGGGCAATGATTGTGCGGGTCTCCTGTTCGTGTGGTGGATTCATGAAGGAGAACAGGTAGCAGACGGCGATCGACTGCACTCCGGCCGCCTTGAATTCGCGGGCGGCGCGCCGCACCGCTTCGCGATCGAGCGCAAGGAGGACGTTGCCGAGGTAATCTGAGCGCTCCGGGATCTCGTGCGTCAGGCTTTGCGGCGCGATCGGCACAGGCTTTTCGTAGAAGTAGTCGAACAAATTGCCGTCGCGGGCCTGGGTCTGGATTTCCTGGATCGCCCGATAGCCCTTGGTGATCAGGAGGCCGACCTTGGCGCCGCGCATTTCCAACAGCGCATTGGTCGTAATGGTCGTGCCGTGGGCGAAAAAATCGATCTCGCCGGGATCGATGCCGCGGCGGATGAAATTGGCAAGACCATTGAGCACGCCGAGGGCCGGATTGTTCGGCGTACTCGCCACCTTCTCGACCAGCAAGGCGCCGGTAACCACATCGTACAGCACAAGGTCGGTGTGCGTGCCGCCCACATCGACGCCGATCCGATAGCGCGGAACCGTCATGGAGATCGTGGCGCCCCGGGCATTCTGCGAAGGCCGCCGTTAGCGCGCCTCTCAGTGGGTTGATCCGAGTTTTTACCCGTCACCCGCGGGCTTGACCCGCGGGTCCATCTTCTTCGCATGAAGCTGGATTGCGGAGTCAAGCCCGGCAATGACGTTGAATGAACATCAGCGGGCACCAGATCTTATCATGCGGACTTTTCCCCGACCATCATGGCGCTCACGCCGCCGTCGACGAACAGCATGCTGCCGGCGATGAAGTCGGAATCGTCGGAGACCAGGAACAGCACCGCGCGGGCCATATCGAGCGGCACGCCGGGGCGCCCCACTAAGTTGACCACCGGGCGGGTCGGATCGAACTCGTCCTTACCTACCGGCGAGCCGATCTTGTTCGGCACCACGCCGTTGACCCGGATCTTGTAAGGGGCGAGCTGCACCGCCATGGCGCGCGTGAGGTTTGCGATTCCGCCCTTGGCTGCCGCATAGGCGATTGCACGGGAGCGCCCGAAAAACCCCGACGTCGAGCCCACATTGACGATCTTGCCGCCGGAGCCCTGAGCCACCATCTGGCGCGCCGCATGCTGACTCATCAGGAACGGACCGGTGAGCGTGACGGCGATCACCGCGTCCCATTGCTCCTTGGTAATGTCGAGAATGTTCTTGTTGTCCGAGATCGCGGCATTGTTGACCAGGATGTCGATCCGACCCCACCGTTCGACGACGGCAGCGACGACGCCCTCAATGTCATCCTCGATCGCGACGTTTGCCACAAATGGCTCCGCTTCTCCTCCCGCCTTCACGATCTCGGCCGTGACTTTTTCGCCGCGGCTCTTGTCCAAATCGATCACCGCCACCTTGGCGCCCTCAGCCGCCAAGGTTTTGGAAATCTCTTCGCCGATATTGCGACCGGCGCCGGTGACGATGGCCACCTGATTGGAAAGTTTCATCGTTTCGAGCCTGGTTGGAAATAATGGTTCGGCCGCATGTGGCGTTGTCTTAACACGGGCGTGAAACCGCCGCCAATGAGCGCACTTTGCCTTCCATTGAGGCCGAATTGTCGGGATGGGGCGAACAGTGCCGAGTCAGCAGATCAATTACCGCGCGCCCTGGTGCCTCCTCTGCGTTTCCGAGGGGCTCTCCCCAAAGCGTTGCCGATATTCGACAGCGAAACGGCCGAGATGGGAGAACCCCCACTTCATTGCGAGTTCTGCAACGCTTTGTTCCGGTTGGGCACGCTTTAACGCATCGTGGACCGTTTCGAAACGCGCGTCCTTGAGGTAGCGCATCGGCGAGGTGCCCCGAAAGTCGCGGAAATACTGGAACAACGTTCGTCCCGCAATTCCGGATGCCTCGGCGATATCCGCAATCGTGATCGGCGCCGCGAGATTGGCCTTCATGTAATCGATGGCGCGCCGCAAGTCGCGCGGTGTAACCGATGGCTCGCGCCGTCGCAGAACGTCCGTGTAGTTGTTCGGATGCGAAAGTAGTAGCCTGCAAATGATGAACTGCTCAAACAGGCTGATTGTGATCGCATCCCATCGCATCGAACCCGCCGTTTCGATGTCCGTTACTGCGAGGCAAACGTTCTGGGCCAAGCTACAACCATAGCCCGTGGTGAGGTCCATCGAAGGCGCAAACTCGACCGGTGCAGTGGGCACCGCGCCCAATAAGCCCGCAAGCTGCCGGGTCAGGGCGGCGGCATTTAACGAAATATTGAACCGGGCACCGCTCCCCCCCGTCCTTATCACCAGCCCGGTCGTCGGCGAGGAAACGGCGGCGCAATCGGGACCACACACAATGCGTTCACGCGCAACGGCAACCTCGATAGGCTCGCGGATCGGAATCTGCAGCCAATAATCATTGCGCGCTGGATTAGGGCCTGTAGACATTCATCTGAGAGCAAGCAACGCGCCGACGAGATAGATGGCGGCGGCGAAGCTGGCATCGGTTTTGTCGTAACGGGTGGCGATG
>Ga0209465_10000073_pt1 | contig 44255 bp, 58 predicted proteins | sample PanSoiPlot1MoBio_FD_188321 | JGI IMG/M metagenome (GOLD analysis project Ga0209465, IMG submission 188321) | Tropical forest soil microbial communities from Panama analyzed to predict greenhouse gas emissions - Panama Soil Plot 1 MoBio (SPAdes)... | ecosystem: Environmental > Terrestrial > Soil...
CGTTGCCGGCCAAATTGGACGGGGCAGGGATGCGCTGCCCGTTGCTGGTGAACTCGTCCAGCAGTAGCCAGTTGCCGCTCGGATCGGTGGCTGGTCCGCCAGCTGAGGCGATGACGCGGTAGTACAGCGTCGCCTCGTCGCCCACGCGCATGACCGGCCCGAACAGGCTGAAGCCCAGCCAGTGCTTGGTATCCGCCTGGAACATGGCGTGATGCATGGGCAGGACCAACTCGCTGGTGCCCAGCGTGAACTCGGCGCCGCTGTTCGGAGCAAGCGGATTCTTGACCAGCTTGAACCAGTCCCAACCGCCATCGGTGAAGCCGACGTACAGCCGGTCGGTGCCGCTGGCGCCCGAGACCGACATGGCCGAGATGGTGCGGTTGGGCCAGTGTGCGAGTGCTCCGTCCCACTGATCGTCAAAGACCGCCTGCGCCCCGTCATCGGTCTCCTTCATCTCCCAGCTGCCGTAGCTGAGCAGGTAGCTGGTCGGCGGTGTGCCATCCACCTGGGTGAGCGGGTTGTAGATCCCCAGGAATGCCTGGTAGCCACCCCAGCCGGTCAGGACGCGGGCGTCACCCCGAACGGGTGAGGCGTTATCGAGCAGCTGCCCAGGGCCGACTGGCGTCAGCTGCGCGCCTGGCATGTCCAGGCGGTAGAAGGTGGGCCCAGCGTTGAACCAGAGGGCGTTCAGCCACGCCTGGGCGCGCAGACCGTTGCTGGCGTTCGGCGTCGAGGCGATACCTGGAAACAGGTCGTTGACCGAGCCGTCCGAGTTCAGCGTGTACAGCGTGCCATCCTGTTTGAAGATGACCAGCGTCTGGCCTGTCTGGCGAATTGCGCTGATCGCCACACTCGGATCCCCGATGTAATACGGGCCTGACCAGTTGGCTGCGACCTTCGGATCCGCGGTGACCTTGCGTACAACACTGTTGCCCCCATCAGCCGCCCATAGTTCAGTCCCGACAACCTCCAGATTGTTCGCAAAGAATCCCGATGGCAAAGCCGCCTGGGTCCACGTTCCAGCAGGCGTGCGCTCCCACAGCGCGCCGGTGCTGAGCGTGACGTACAGGCTCTTGGCTGCGCCCGAAAAGCCACCCTGGTAGATCGCTGCGTCCTGTAGCGTGGCGGGGGTGAAGTCCTTGTCCACAATCTGCCCCGCGGTGGTGTCATCCTGGCGGCGGTATGCCTTGGTACCGCTCAGGATGAACTGGGTCAGGGTGTTGGAGGCGGTGTTGAAGCCGTCGATGATGCGCACGACCGCGCCACCTGGCGCCGGACTGGGCATGATCGGGTGGATCAGTGGACCCTTGCCGAACAGGCCGCCCGAGACCCAGACGTCGATGCCCCAGTAGTAGCGGCGGTCTCCATAGCTGGTCTGGACCCGCTCGCCAAAGCCGCCAGACGGTCGGCACGTCCACGTCCGCTCGCGGTAGACCGGCGCCGAGCCGTACTCCTGCACACTCGGCACCACCTGATCGAGCATCTGCTGCTTCTTACCGACCAACACACCCTTGTCCTGGCCGGGCACGAGCATCAGTCCGATGCGGTCCAGCTGGGAGCCCAGGATGCTGCCCATGCGCATGTGGTAGGGCCAGGGGCGTCGCTTCGAGGACAGCAGGCTCACGGCAGCGCAGCTACCCCATTCGGTACGGGTTGCTTCAGCTTGATCTCGCCCGTCTCCCAGTCCACGTCCACGTCGCCATGCTTGCCTGGCGGAACCGCCATGCCCTCGTCGGCGCAGGCATCGGTGACTGCCTGGTTCAGCCGCTCGCGCAGCTTGTCGTGCGCCAGGATGGCGCCCTCGGCGGCCAGCTTGGCGCCTTCCATTTGCAGGAAGAGACCGCGCAGGCGGTTCAGCACACCAGGCCGCAGCGTGATCTCGGTGATCTCAGACATACAGTCCTGCCAATCGACGGCTGAAGGTGCCCAGGTCACGTGCCTCGGTGATGACGTCCTTGCCCAGATAGATGTTCGCCAGGAGCGACAGGTCGTTGAAGGCGCTCTTTAGCACCGCGACGTCCATCGGCTCGTAGTTGAACGGAGGCTTGGTCAGATCGTCCTCGGTCATCGTGTCCAGCCACGCCTTGAACTTCAGGGCATCCGGTGCCCACGCATCGACGGTGCGGCTGATCTGACCGCTCAGGAAGTCCACCTGATTCTTATCAACAACGTTGCCAACGCTCACGTAGTGCCCTCCTAGCCTGGGTACTGGTCGGTGGGGATGAAGTACATGTCGAAGTACAGCGTGCCGCCACCGAAAGACGCCGTCGCGGCCTGGGCGGTTAGCTGCTGACCGTTACTGAGCACCCCCTGCCAGAAGTCGCCAGCGCTCGGGCTACCCGAGATTGCGCCGCCCGCGTCGAGGTGCCAGAAGTACCCGTTGAAGCCGCTGATCACGCCGCCCCCGCTCAGCACACGCGCACCGCAAGCTGGGCCGTGGACTGTGGCGCGAGCGATAGCCACCCACTGGCCGGTGCGGTTGGCTGTAAGTGCGCAGAGCGCCGTCGAAGTGCCCCAGCCGTCGCCACCGTTCGGAATCGCTGCTGACGTTGCCAGGTGGTCTAAAGCTGGAGGGCCGATTGAAGTCGCAGGCCACCAGCGCAAGTAGTTGTCGCTGTTGATCATGCCGGCGATGTACTGCGGCTTGCCACCCTGGACGTCGGCGGTCATGTTGATGTACTGGGTGCGGATGTACCCATTGGCGTCCCGCTGGACCATGTAGTTGCCGCCGAAGCTGCTCGAACTGTAGGTGAAGTGGCCCGAGTGCCAGAGGGTGTAGCCGCTGGGGTACTGCTTCGGGCCGCCCGCATCGAACGAGATGCCGTAGCCGCAAGCCTGGTTGTAGATGCCATAGCCGTTGGTGTTGACGCGGAACCAATCGTTTGTGTACGGACCACCGGCGAAAGTCCCCGACCCATTCACGGTCAGAGTGCTACTCACGGTCAGCGTGCTCAGCGTTGCGGCACCAGTCACACTCAGAGTGCCCGCGACGCTGGTGTTGCCGCTGGTGTCCACTGAGAAGCGACTCGTCAACGAGAGCGCCCCCGTGCCTGCCGCCGAAGTCATGAGGTTGAGGCCGCTGGAATCCGTCCGAACGACAGACGAAGCCGCAGTCGTATCCCAGCGCTGCCAGGCGGCGCCGTCCCAGTAGGCATTGCCGTCAAGGAAGCCACCGGCCTTGCCGCCCGCGAAGGCGTACTGGCCTGAGGACTCCAGGCTGAAGCTGCCCGTACCTGCTGGCTTGAGTTGCGCCCCGCCGGCCAGGTTCAGGTTGCGGCCCAGGTTCAGGTCGCGTGCGCGGCTGTCCGCTGCGTTGCCGATGTCGTAGGTCGAATCCGGCGCAAACGTGAGCGTCTGGCCGAGCGGCAGGGTGATGCCCGAGGGGGCTGGTGCGAGCCAGGACGCGTCGTAGTTGGTGGCGGTGTTCTTGGTCAGGATCTGACCAGCGGTGCCGCCTGTGGGCACGCCCTGGCCGGGTGGCCCCTGGGTGCCAGTCGCACCGGTTGGCCCAGCTGGACCCGTGCTACCTGGCGGACCGGTCGGTCCGACCGGTCCTCGGATGTTGGTGCTGGTCTGGCCCCAGCCAGCTGGGTTGGTGTTCTGCCAGACGTCGCCATCGGTCTCCAGGTACATGTCGCCTGGCCTGCCGAGGGTAGTGGCCGGCGGCGCGGCAGAGCCGGTGTACCACTGGGCTGCGGTGGCCCCCTCCGTCAGCAGCGACACCTCGATGTCGGTGCCGCTGTTGGGGATCGTCCCGCCGCCATCCAGATAGGCGACCGAATAAGAGAAGTACGTGCCGTGGTTGGTGCCCGCGGCCAGGATGTCGAACCTGGCCCAGCGCGAGGCGTCCGTCTTCTGCGCCAGGCGGAAGTCATCGCCCGCCTTGATCGACGCCAGGAATGCGGACGTGTCGATGTTGCCCGAGCGCATGATCTGGATGTTGAGGACGGTCGCGGTTGTCCAGGTCCCCGTATCGGTGCGCACCTGGCTCGTATTCGGCGGCAGGGGCGTCTGGTTACTCCATGTCCAGGTGCCGCTGTAGACGGCGTTTGCCGCGCCAGGCTCGCCTTGCTCGCCCTGTGGGCCAGGCGGACCAGGTGGACCAGGCACGGTGCTGTCATCGCCTTGCGGACCCTGGGGGCCAGGCGGACCCTGGGGACCCTGAGGACCAGCTGGGCCTGGCGGACCCTGCGACCAGGTCGGGGGCAGCGGCTCGCTGCCGACTGCGTTCCAGTTCACAACGGTGTTCATATCGGCAGACTCACAACTTGGTTGAAGCGGACGTCGCTGCTCGGCTCCGGACCCCAGATCATGGACTGACGGGTGAACTCCCGCGCCGCCATCTCCTGGGTGGCTTGCAGGTTGTCCTGGGCCGCGGCGAACATGCGGCCTGGCAGGATGTGCCAGGCTTCGATGTGCCCAGCTGACGCACCGTAGTCGATGTCGACCAGCAGCTGGTCGGTGTCGTTGGTTGGGCCATCCGCGTCGTACGTGCCGTTGACCCAGTTGAAGTGCGGGTACAGCGCAGTGATCCACACGCTGGTCGGCGCGTAGCTGCCCCAACCCGCCAGCATGACGTGCCCGTCCTGCATGATCGCCTCGAAGGGCGCCTCGGCAATCGGGCGGTAATAGCCGTACTGCACCCGCAGCACCTGGCCTGGATCGGTGATCCACGGCTGCTGGACGGTCAGGTCCATGTCGCCATAGGCGCTGGTGACCGAGGCGCCGAAGCGCTGCGGAAAGAAGCACCGCCGCAGGCCCGCCAGCACCGCTCTGCGCAACTCCTGGGTCGGGTTCAGGTGGGTGAAGTCGGCCAGTTCGTTGGGCTGCATTGGGTCACGCCAGTTGCGGTCCACCAGCACCCGTCCAGCGCCCGAGTCGAACGCCTGGACCAGTCGCTCGTGGTCAGCTGCCTGAACCGCATTCGGCGTCGCGGTGCCGTCCGCTCGCACCCCGCGGCGGATCAGCCACAGGTTCTCTGGCCCGCCCAGCACCGCGTTGGTCTTGAGCGTGGGCATGATGGCGCTGGTGGTTGTCGAGGACGTCGGGACGCCCGAGTCCTGGGCCGCCTGGAAAAACGGCCCGGTCCTGCGGGCGACCTCCTGCTCCAGCTGCGCGTAGGTGATCACGCCGCTGGCGGTGCCTGGAACACCTGTGGCGGCGGCGGACCGTCCAGCAGTTCGGCCTTGCCCTCGAGCAGCAGCGACTTGATGTACTCGTAGTCCGCCTCGACGTAGTCAGTCTCGTGCCCAGGCCCGTAGGTGGTGGCGGGATGATCTGGCCGCGGGTCCACCGAAAAGGCCAGGAAGCGCAGACGCGGCATCACTTCCTCTCCCGCTTGGACTCTTCCTTCGGAGCAGGCGCCTCGGCGCGCTCTACACGAGCGCTGAAGACACCCCCCTCGGCGGCTTTGATCGCTGCCTGCTCGTCATCGATAGACAGCGCCTTGCCATCGGCGCGCCAGTCGCGGAACACCTCGTCATCCACGTCCACCTCGGTGCCCGCGGCGAAGTTCTCGCCGGTCTTCGGGTGAGTCAGCGGCACGAGCGTACGGATCTTGGGCATCACTTCTTACCCTTCTTCTCGGTGCCTTTGATCTTGCCCGCGTTCTGGGAGGCGTAGAAGACGCTCTTGCCCTTTTTGTCTCCGTACTCCTCCTTCATGTTCTCGAGGATCTTCTGGCCTTTTTTGGTCAGCGGCATAGTCGCCTCCTATGCGGTGGTGAACGTGGCGTCTGGAGTGAGCGTGGTGTAGCTGCCGACCGTCACCGAGATGCGGTAGTGGTAGAGCGTGGCGGTTGTCAGACCCGTCAGGTTGGCGACGATGGCGCCACTGCCCGAGGCGGGCGTAGCGGCCTGGTTGGAGCCGTACGCCGTGGTCGTACCGTAGTTCACCACCATGCCAGTGCACGGCTGGTCGACAGTCCAGTTGATCGTCGCCGTGGTCGCGGCAATCGGCGTCACGCGGATCTGACGCACGTCTGAGCCCTGCAACGCCGCCTTGCCCGAGGCAATCAGGGCCCTGACGAACGCCTCGTCCGTCAGGTTTGCCTGATGATTCTTGCCGTAGTACGTGGTGGCAGTCACCGAGTCCTGGGCTGGCGCCATGAAGATGACGTTCGACACGTCAGCCCTCACCACCAGTGCTGGCCTTTTGCTGCACCACCGCGAACGGGTAGCGGTTGGCTTTGGTCTGTTGCTGGCGGTTGATCGGGTTGGGGATGGCCCAGGCGAACCGAGCGGTCACCCTGAGCGCAACCATGTCTTGCTGCATCAGGTTGTACTGAATGACCGGCGGCGAGCCATTGTCTGTGATCACGCCGGTGTCGAACATCTCCATGCTGATGTCATCTCTGACCGCCAGCATGCTCTGGTCCCACTGGCCCATGATCATCGAGTAGTTGGCCGCGCCCGTGGCAAACCCGGACAGACCAGCGTTCGAGAAGACTACCTTTTCGCCGTACAGCGAGCCGGTGTTGACCGACGCGTTCGGCGGGGTGTCCGGCAGGAACAGCAGACCCTTGGTGGTATCCCGCAAACCGCGCAGCTTGGCCTTGACCTGGCGGCGTGCCCAGAAGCCGGTCACGTCGAAACCGTCCGCCTCGACAGCTGCCATGGCGTTGTTGACGTCATCCAGGTAGTCCACCGTCGAGGTGCCGGCGATGACCAGGTTGCCCGCGCTGTTGGCGCCGGTGACCAGGGCTGGCGGGAAGGTGGTCGGGGCGTTCACGCCGAAGAACACCGCCTCGTCCAGGGCTACGCCGAACGCCTCTGTGACCTTGGGTTTGACCTGGGTCCAGAAGTCGTAGTCCATGTCCTCGAGCAGGTTCTTGGCAATCGGGACGATGACCGCCATCTCTTCAGCGTTGAGGTACACGTTGTCCCAGGCCAGGGTGGTGGTCTGCTTCATGCCGATGTCGCGGGCGTCCAGGCTGGCACCGGTGATCCAGTACGCCACGGGCAGCTGCGACATGACCGGGATGCGCTGCTGGGCTCGCTTCATGCGCACATGCGGCATCAGCTGGAGCGCAGCGCTTTTTTCTTCTACGGACTGGACGATCTCGCGTTGGACGTCCTCGGGGATCAGCGGCCCGGAACCTGGGGTCGCTCTTGTGGCGATTGAGTTGTATGGCACCTCGGCTCTCCTGGGGGCCGAGGCTTACCTCAGCCCATGTGGTAGTGCTTCCTCAGGAGAGCCGACACGGTGCGGTCGGATTCGGATGCGCTGATGGGAGGCAACAGGTCGGGCTCAACGGTCTGGCCGCGGGCCTCCGCGAGCAGCTGCTTGCGGAATGCCTGATTGCGCCGCAGACGCTGCTCGGCGTCCTTGGCCCCTTCGGCTCTCCAGTGTTTTTCCAGCGCCTGGAGCGCTTCATCCACAACCAGCTTGCGCCCCACCAGTCCAGTACCTGCACCGTCGATCTTGCGGATCCGCTCCTGCTCTGCCTTGGGCAGTGCCAGGAACAACGGGTCAATGCTGATCTTGTCGTGCTCAACGCCGATGTTGCCCAGGAAGTCCTGGAGCGCCTGGTTGCCTTCGTTCTGCTTCTCGGCCTTGCGCTCTTCCTCGGCGTATGCCCAGGGGTCGGAATCCCGCAGCTGGCGCCTGCGTTCGACATTCTGCGTCTGTGCCCGCTTCGCCTCGCGGCGATCAGTCTCGGCCTGAATGCGGCGGTCTAACTCGTCCTGGGTCAGCGTCAGGGTTGACGATGCGTTCTCGGCAGCTGAGTCCGGGCTCGATTCGGCAGGATCCGCGTCGCCTCGGCGCAGGAACATGCGCTGCCACCAATGCGGGGAAGAATCCTTCGACTCTGGCTCGACCGAACTCGGCTCGGATGCGCTGGCATCAACAGCCTGCGGTTCCGCAGAAGGAGTGTTTGGTTGTTCGTCGGCCATCGTAGTGCTCGAGTCTCCTTAGATCAAGACGGAAATGCGTACTGGGATGACAGCCAGGGGTTGTTGAAGCTGGTGCCCGTGCCGGCGCCCCAGGTCGGCGGCCTGGGACGCGTGCCCAGGTACACCGGCGAGTTGGGATCGACCGTGCCAGCCATGCCCGCCATCGGCGCCAGAGCATTGCCCGCGGGGGTCGGGCCCATCGACTGGTCGGCCCGCTGCCAGCCGCCGCCCTGGTCTTGCGGCTGGCCCTGGCCCTGGCCCTGAACGGTCACCGTGACCGCCGGCTGGCCCTGGCCCTGATTCGGCTGAGGCGCTGGCTGCGGCGCTGGCGCAGGCTGGGGTGCCGCCCAGTTGGTGCGCGCCAGACCAGCTGCGATGTCGGTGCCCTGGTAATTGGGGGTCGGCTGACCGGTCATCGCAGCTGCGGTGGGTGAGATGTACTTCAGCGCATCGGCCACCGCGGCCTGCTGCATGCCCTGGATGTCGGGCATCTTGTAGAACGCGGCGTTGCTGAAGTCGACGCCCCGCAGGTTGCCCTGCTTGGCGACCTGATTGGCGACCTCCGCGGCGCGTGGCCCGACCATGTACGGCGCCTGGGCCTGGTACGCCTGGGTGACGTTCTGGGCGGCCTGGAGCGCCTGCCCGTACGCGGTTGACCGAGCGCTGGCCTGGTCCTTGGCCTGGTCGGCAATCGCCTGCTGCTGGGCGGCAATCAGCGAGTCCTGATAGGGCTGGACGTTCTGGTCGTACCAGCCGTTGAAGTCCTTGAGCGCCTGGTCGTGGGTGTAGTCGGTGCCGTTGACCTTGGCGTTCAGTTCGGCCATCTTGGCATTCGCAGCTGCCTGGATCTGACCTTTACGCGCCTCCACCTCGGCCAGCGTCTTGGGCACGTAGCCCTGGCGCATCTGCTCGGTGATCTGGCCGCTGGGCGCCTGGGTGGCGTACGTCGGGCCCTGGCCCAGGTCGACAATGCTGGGCTGCTTCGCCTTCTGCTTCAGGTCGGCGACCTGTTGCTCGGCCAGGTCGGCCTGGGCGCCGGCCAGACCCGCCCGTGCAATCGCCTCCTTGATCTCGGAGGGGGTCTTGTCTACCAGCGCCTGGGCCTGCGCATTGGTCAGCCCGGTCTCGGCACCGGTCTTGGTGGTCTGCGCGCCGAGCAGCGTGGTCTGGGCGCCGATCTGGCCGACACGCGCCGCGGACTCCTTGATGTCCTGCTCAACCTTGGCCGCATCAACCTTGTCCTTGGCGTCCTGGGCCTTTTGCTTGATGTCGAACTGGCGAATGTTTTCCTTCAGCTGGTCTTCGCTGACGCCCGTCTGGCGGGCGTCGTTTTGCATCTTCGCCAGTTCCGCGTCGGTGGCGTAGCCCTTGCCCAGGTCCGAGTTCTTCTGACGCTCGTTACGCAGGGCTTCCTTGTCCTGCCGATCAACAGCCTTGGTAACCAGCGCGTCCGGGTTGGGGTTCAGCACCACCCGACCGTTGCCCTGGTCATCCACCGTGAAGTAGCCCGAGTCCGCCGAGCCGTACACCGTGGTCTTGGGCGCGTCAGACTTGAAGTTCAGGTTCTCGTCGTAGTGCAGCTGGTCCTTGTCATCGAACCAGGCGACGTACTTCTGGTCGGGGGGTGCGGACACGCCGCGGGCGTGCGGATCCTGCCCGGCCAGGAGGCGGGCCATCAGGGCAGATGAAGCTGCGGATTGTTCGGCTGGGGTTGGGTCTGCCATCAGGACCTCCGGGTCACTACTGGGGTGCTGGAGCCGACCACCGCGCCACCGCGCACCGGCGTGGCGCCGCCGACCACGGCACCGCCGCCGCCCACGATTGGGCCAGTCGAAGTCGGCGTGGCCTCAGCGGGCGGCAGCACGTTTTCAGGGTTGTCCTCACCCTTGCGGTGCATATCGTCCACCAGCGCCTGCACCGCCTGGTCCCACAGTTCGGGCGTCATCTCGGTGCGCACTGCATCTCTGACGCGGCTCTCCACCAGATCGACTGCCTTGGCTTTGTCGGCGTTGCTGCTGGTCTTCCACTCGTCCGAGCCGACCAGCACCTGCAACATGGAGTACGTCAGCTGGCCGACCTGGCGCTGGTAGTCCTGCTGCTGCTCGTTGCGCAAATCGACGGGCTGGCCGGCCACGCTGATCGACTTGCCCACCAGCCCTGGCTGGACGTTGTAGTCGCGCAGATCCAGTTCGGCCAGCGCCTTTTCGACCGGATCCTCGGTGGCGGTGCTGGGGTTGAACGGGTTCAGCACCTCCAGGCCCGAGGTCGGGCCACGCCGCGGCTCACCGAAGGCGTTCAGACGCGGCTGGACACGCTCTTGCAGAAACGGCACGCGGGCCATCATCGCCTCCAGCGGGTTCTGCGGGTCGCGGATGGTGTTGTCCTGGGCGCGTGCCAGGATGCCCATGAGCGCCGAGGCGGGCGTGATGCTGGTCGCCTGGCGTTCGGCGTAGTCGTTCAGCATGCCCATCGGATCGCGACCCTTGGCACCCTGACCGCTCATCACGTCCATGGCGTCCATCAGGCCCTGGGTCCAGGGCATGTCCAGCATGCTCTGACCCGCGGTGAACGCCGCCAGCGCCGCCAGCCCGGCCACGTCCTTGGACTTGCGCGGGTCGTTCAGCTGCTGGCGCACGTTGGCAGCTGCCGAGATGAGCGGCGTGAACGGCTGGAGCGACTGGTAGCTGTACCACTTGCTATCCAGCGGTGAGCGGAACGAATACGGCTGCTTGCCCTGGCGGTAGAAGGCGTCCCGCTCGGTCGGGTCATCCGGCGCCCGTCCCGTCAGGTTGTCGCCGCTCCAGGCGGTCAGGCCGCCGAAGACCGCGGAGCCCAGGGCGGCGCGTGAGATGCGCTCGGCCAGGTCGCCCGCGCCCTTGGTCCGCAGCGCTTCGCGGCCAGCTGGCGTGGCAAAGTCGGCCAGGATCTTGGCCGCGCCCAGCGGGGAGCGCTCCAGGGTGTACTGCATCATGTTGACCGGCGTACGGGCGAACGGCATCAGAAACCGCGTGGCGGGCAGATCGTGGCGCAGCCTGAGCAGCGCATTCGACACGGTTGTGTCCTGCTGGAAGGTGCGGTACTTGCCTTCTTCCTTCAGCTGCTTCAGGAAGTCCTCGGTCGGGTTGCGCATGATCTCGAGCATGCGGTCGCGCACATCGCCGGCGCCGCGCACGCCTTCCTGCATCGCCTGGCGGTACGCCATCCGATACGCGGCTCCCTGCTGATTCAGGGCCCTGAAGAACAGGTCCTCGGCCTCGAGGGCGCGGCCTGGGATGTGCACGCCGGCCAGGGGCGTGCCGGCCCACGCCTCGGGGTGCGCCCGCTCGGCGATGATCTCCTCGGCGCTGGGCCCGTGCAGCATGGCGTCCAGGGCATTGCGCACGCCGCCGCCCAGACCACCCTCCAGGCCGACCATGTCAGCCAGCTTGGGATCCAGCCCGGCTAGCTGGCCGAGGGGTTGCGCCAGGGCTTCGCCAAAGAAGCGCTCGCGGCCCGCGGTCTTGCCGCCGATGGCCCTGATCATCAGGCGCGCCAGCGGGTCAGCTGCCGCGGCGCCAGCTGCCTCGGGCGTCACGCTGGCGGCGGCCACGCTGTTGCCGATGACGTTGCGCATGTGCGTCACCGGCGAGGACAGCATGTTGAAGTACCAGAGCGCCATCAGCTTGTCCATCTTGGACGCGGGGTTCAGTTCCCTGGCGAGGTTGCCGAGCGTCTTGGGGTCGCTCAGGTCCACGTTCGACAGGTGGTTGACCAGTTCCTCGGCGCCCATGCCCTTGGCCTGGGCCATCTTGGTCAGACGATCCAGCAGCAGGTTGGTCCCCTCGACGGGCTCGCGGAACTGGCGCACGGCGCGGCCTGCCTCCGCGGTAACCCCGGTGACTGCCTCCTGCACCGCCTGGTGGCGGGTCATCGCCTTGAGCATCTCCATCCTGGCGTCCAGGCTGGTCGGCGCGTCGCGGAGCGCCTTCTGGGCTTCGACCACCCTGGCGCCCGAGTCGGCCATAGCCTGGCGCATGGCGTAGATGGTCTCGGCGTTCTTGGCGTCGCCGGGATTCCAGAAGTTGATCATCGCCCGCAGCCGCTTGGGGTCGATCTGGTCAGCCATCTCGCGCACCACGTCATCTGGGATGACCCCGCGGCGCGCCGCGTCCATGGCGTCCGGCATGCGGTCGTACGCGTCCTGAATAACCTGCTGGATCTCTTCAGGCTGGAACTTGTACTTATCGAAGTTCAGCCCGTAGCGGCCAGCTTCACCAGCTGCGCCCTTGACCTCCTCGGCGACGCGAGCCACCCGCCCCAGCGCACCCAGGCCGAGCGGCAAGCCGAGCGCTCGAGACACACCGGCGCGTCCAGCCCCAAGCGCAGCACCGCCCAGCGCTGCGGTCGCCACGTCCTGGGGGGTGGCACCGGGTTGCTGGGCGGCAGTGGAGCCACTGGCGAGGGCTCCGTAGGCAGCTTGTTGGGCGAGGGTGCTTCTTAGCGGCTGCGCCCCTTGGTCTGCGACGATGCCTGCTCGGGGCCCCTGGAAGAGGCGGGCGGCTTCTGCGGCGAGATCTCCGGGTCCGCCTGCTCCAGCATCTGATAGACGTCCTGCGAGCCCACTCTCAATTTCTTGCCATTTAGCAGCTGCGCTGCCTCCGGACTGCCGAATGGAATCGAGATAACCTTCGCCATTGGGCTGATTGCTCCAGTCGTTTGAGAAGAATTCGCCATCGAAGCGTGCGGGCGTTTCACTAACGGTGGCGTCAGATTCTAACGCGTTGAGGGCTTTTCTCCCAGCAACGTGGAACGCCTTGTTGGGGCTGTCGCTGCGGTTGATGATCCAGGCCCCATCCTCCGTTGGAATCACCTTGCCCACGCCTGGGCCGGTGAGCGCGTCGAGATGATCTTGCAGCTGGGCGATCTCGTCGGCGGAAAGTGCACGGTCTGCGGTGACTGCCAGCCCGTTCGCCTCGTCCAGCTTGCGGGCGTCGAACATCCTGGCCCAGCTGGCCTCAGGCAACTTGAGCGCCTTGGCAATTCCGGCGGTGTAGACGTTCATCGCCTGGCGAGAGGCGGCGTCTACCATGCCGATGGCTTCGGGCAGTTCGACACCCTCGCGTGAGGCGCGAGCCTTCGCCAGGAAGATCTTGCCATCAGCCCCCAGCAGCCCCAGGTCGCGGGCCACGGTATCCACGCCGCTTTCGTCCTGCACCAGATTGCGAATCTGATCGGCGGCGGCACCGCCCATCTGACCCAGGCGCTCAGCCAGGGCCGTGCCGTAGTGATAGGTGCCCGCGGCAGACAGGTCCATGGGCACCTTGCGCGTAGCGAACTTCGCGCCTGGGTTCTCCCAGCCCGCCTTTGCCGCGACCCAGATCGCGGCCTGGGCCTGCTCGGGCGTCCAACCCAACTCCTTGGCGATGCGGCCCACCTCGTCAGCAGCGAACTCGTACTGGCCGGTCTTGGGCGACGGGGAATTCCGCAGCGAGTTCATCGCTCGCATCATCCAGAAGTCGATGGTCGAACCGGTCTCGCCCGACTCGCGGCCCATCTCGAGGTACTTCTCGTTGTCGATGTTCTTCATCAGGTTGCGATAGAAGTTGTTGGTCTTGGCTCCCTCCCAATCGAGCCCTCCCTCCAACAGCTGCCGCGCCCGTTCGTTCGGTCCCGACATGCCAGGCACGTCGATGGGCACGCCTTGCTTGAACTGGGTCCACGCCATGAGCGCCCGGTTCATGTTGTCGTTGACGGGCGTGCGGTTCGAGTAGATCGCCACCAGCTGCGCAATCTTCTCGGCCTCAGTCTTGTCGCCCTGAGCGGCCTCCATGATCTTCTGGCTGGAATCGTCGTACCAGAAGCGCTGCTCCTTCCCCATGTCGGCCAGGGCGCGCAGCTGGTTGCGGATGCGCGCTAATCCCTCGGGCGTCTGGGCCATTTCGAACGGATTCAGCGCTGCCTTGCCGTACTTGCTCGGAGCCTCGTCAAGGGTTCGCTGGGCATCGGCGATCTCCTCAGGCGTCAGGTCCTTGCCAATGGCGGCTCTGACTGCGTCCGCCACGTCACCGGCGATGTTGTCCTCGAGCGGTGCAGTCTGGATGGCGCCGGTAGCCTTGCGCACCTTCGAGACGACGTCCTCGCCATCCGCCACGAGGTTGGACATGCCACCCAGACGCTCCGCGCCGCGCAACAACTCGGGCACCTCGGTGGCGCCCTGGAACGCCAGAAACGGGGCCTGGCCGGGATCCAGCCCGACGCCAGCTGCCAGGCGCGCCGCACCCGCAGCTGAACTGAGGGGGAGTTTCCCGGCCAGGGTCTCGGGGGCGATCAGGCCCGCGGCCAGCGACTGGGCCAGGCCGGACTGCGCCTCGGTCGCTTCGTAGTTGGGGTTGCGCCTGGCGAGGGCGTCGATGGCGTCCCAGCTGTTCAGGGCCTGCTGGGTGTAGTCGCTGCGCGCCTGGCGCAGCTGCTGCAAGCGATCCAACTCCTCGTCGGTGCCGCGCCGCCCAGTCGCCAGGTCGGCAGGCCGCGAGGCGATGTCGTTCGCCAGCTGGTAGTACTGGTCGGTCAGCGAGCCGTACGTGGGATCCTCTGTGCGCAGCTGCTCCTCGGCCAGGTTGCGCCGATCCAGGCCCCTGAGCGGTCCCGCCGCGGGACCTTCGGTAAAGGCACCCCAGCGCTCGCCGGCCCACTGAGCCGGAGGCGACTCGCGGGCGGCGTTCACACCCGTGCCGAGTCCGCTCAGGACGTCGCCGGTGACGTTCGCCATGGCCCGTCCGCCCAGCGCCTCGGGCGCCTGGACTGGCACACCGGCCACAGTCGGCGCAGGCCGGTTGGGCAGCGCTTCGGTGTAGCCCAGAGCGCTCTTGAAGGCGTCCGCGATGCCGCTGCCGAGTCGGTCCCAGACCGAGGTCTGCGGCGCAGTCGCCGCATTCGCCCGCCCGAAGTCGGTGTAGCTGGGCGGACCACCCGGCGCGCCAGGCTCGAGGCGATTGACGGTTGGCGCAGCTGGCGCTGGTGGCGCAACTGTTGGCGCAGCTGGCGCAGCCAGGGCACTCAACGCTTCGGCGCCAGGCGTCCTGGCATTAAGGTCCTGGGCGCCCCGGGCTGCGCCACTGACCGCCTGGTCCAGGTTGCGCGTCTGCTCGTCCAGCCAGGCGCGGCCACGCTCCTGGGCGGCATTCGACTGCTGCATGAGCGCATCCCACGGGCTCGCACTCGGCGTCGCCGAGGTGAACTGCTGCCCAGCTGAGGTCGGCGGATTGGCGGTGCTGGGGGCGGCCACGGTCGGGTTGTTCGCCAGCAGCGCTCCCTGAACGGGGCCCATGACGGATGTCATCTGGTCGGGCGTCATCCACTCCGAGCCGCCTTTCAGATCGCTGCCGGAACGCCCGACGTGGAACTGGCCGGTCTGCGGGTTGTAGCTGTCCGCGGTGAAGTAGTGACCCTGGGTGCTGATGGTGACCGGGTTACCCGTCTGCGCCTCCTGGGCGATGCGGTCCCACTGCGCGCCCTGGATCAGCGTCGTGTCCACTCCCATCTTGTTCATGAGCGCCTGCTCGCTGGCGATGCCGGCCATCCCGCCAGCCTCGGTCCAGCCCACCGTCTTCGCCAGGTCGACGGCTTCCCTCAGCGTCGGATTGCGCCCGAACCTTTGAGCAAATCGGACAGCGGCAGCTGGGCCACATGCGCTATATGCCTCATCATTCGACAGCTGGGGGTCTCCGAACTGGGAGATGTCCTTGTAGGCCGCTTGCTGGGCGGCCCCCGTGCGCGCCAGCAGCTGGCCGACATCCGGCGGGGCCTGGACGTTCTGCCCGCCCAGGATGTTGTTGACGTAGCGGTTGGTCTCCTCGAAGGGCGGCACGCCACCGTACTTGTCGACGTTGCCCTGGCCGGCGTTGTAGGCCGCCAGCGCCCTGGAGTAGTCGCCCCCGTTGCGCGCCAGGTTGGTCTTCATCAGGTTGGCGGCGTAGTCCAGACTGGCGTACGGGTCGCTGGTGTCCACGCCAGGGTGGTACTGGGGCACGATCTGGGCGATGCCGCTGGCCCCAACTGGGCTCTTCGCGTTCGGGTTGAAGCCCGACTCCTGCTGGATCTGCCGCTCGAAGATGTCCGGGTCGACGCCCGCCTGGGCGGCCACATCCCGTGCGTACTGGTGCAGATCGCCACCCCGCTGGGGCTGACCGGTGATGGCTCGGCCTGGCTGGGCCTGGTTCAGCGCTTGCAGCTGGTCGCCCAGGCCGGCGGTGCCCGCACTGATCGTGCTCTGCAACTGATTGAGCATGTCCGGCGAGGCGCCCGCCAGGGGCGGCTGGTTGGCCTGCTGAAGCTGGTCGCCCAGGCCGCTGGTGCCCGCGGCAATCGTGCTTTGCAGCTGGTTGAGCATGTCCGGCGAGGCGGCGCTGGGCGCGCCTGGCTGTGGGGCAGCTTGGGGAGAAGCAGCTGCCTGGGGGCTCGGCGCGCCAGCGCTGATCGCGGCTTGCAGCTGGGCCTGCATGTCCGGCGTGGCCGCGCCCTGGGGCGCAGCCGGTGCTTCAGCCGAGGGAGGCTGGGCCAGGGGCGGCTGGTTGGCCTGCTCCGCGGCGGCGCCCACCGTGCTGGTGAAGTTGCTGGCCGCGGTATGCAGTTCGTTCATCTTGTCCTGGGCGGCTTGCAGGAACGACCAGCTGTCGATCTTTTCCTGCGCCTTGCGCTTGAACTCGTCCTGCTGGTAGCTGGCGTAGGTGTCCTGGTCGACGTCGGGCAGCATCGTCATGCGGGCGCCTCGCGGCGGACCTGGGTGCGAGCGGCGCAGTACGCGCAGAAGCGTGGGTGACGGATCAGGTCCTCGAGGCACACCACGCCGAACTGGGCGCCGCACGCCGAGCAAGTGCAGGCGTACACGACCACCCCCTCGGGCACGTCCAGGGCGATGCGCCTTACCTCAACCGCCACGTCCCGGCCCCAGGCGCATTGGTGGCGTACTTCGGCAGGCTCTGGCCGAGCAGAGCGCTGACGTCATCCTTGTTCCAGCCCTGGGACTCGTACTGGCCCAGGATCATCTGCTGCTGGCTGGGCGCCAGGTTCTTCCACGATTGAGCGGCGATCTGGTTCGGCGCGGGCAGGTTGTACTGGGTGTTGTCGGCGCCCATGGTGTTGGTCCCGCCGCCAGCTGCCTCCTGGGGTGTGCCCGTGCCGGCCACCTGGCCCATCATCGTCTGCAAGTTGGCCGCCTGGGGTGCCTGGCCGGTGGTCGCGCCACCACCCGGCACGTACTGGCCCATGGCCGCGGCGACCAGGTCGCGCATGCCGCCGGGCGTGGAGCCGAGAACCTGCTGGTACTTGGCCCAGTCGGCGGGCCCGCGCAGCTGGGACAGCAGGTTCAGGTAGTTCTGGGCGGTCTGCTGCTGCGCGGTCTGGTTGGCTCTGGCCTCCTGGGCCGAGGCGAGCCACTGGTTGTACTGCTGCTGCTGGGCCTGGAGCGTCTGCTGCCCAGTGGTCGGCGTGGCGCCTGGGGCGTAGTACTGGCCGTACTGGTTGGACAGGTTGTACGCCTGCTGCCACTGCTGTTGCTGCTGGGCCATCGTCTGCTGGCCGCCGGTCGGCGCGCCCCAGGTACCGAAGGTCTCGGCCTGCCACTGCTGGACAGGCATCGTGAACTGACCCTCGTACATGCCCGTCAGGCCAGCCTTGTCGGTGACCTCCTTCCAGGCTTCCTGGGCCTTGCGGAAGGCGAGGTCCTCGCGTTGGTACTGGAGCATGCCCTGCTGATAGGCGTCCTGGGCGGCCTGGCGGGCCTGGTCGATGACGTTCTGGTGGTATTGCGGGTTGTAGCCCTGCGGCGCGTCGCCATCAGCCATGGCTTACGGTCCTCCTGTGAGCGGGCCAGCTGCCATCCGCGGGGGTGGCGCCGGCGGCGGCGGTGCGCCCGGAGTGATCAACCCCGGGGGTGCGCCGGGAAGCGGGACGTTCGGATTCTGACCAGGGATCGGACCAGGCGGTGCGCCACCCATGGGCGGCAGGCCCATCATCTCCGCGGTAGGACCGGGCGCAGCGGCGGGCGGCGGCGGGGGCGCCAGGGCGTCGATGGAGTCGTGGTCGACCGGCTTGGGCTTCAACTCCGGATGGGCCTTGATGACCGCCTTGTAAACGGTGGCGAAGCCCTCCGGACCCAGGCGGGCCAACTCCTTGGCGCGCCCAGCTGCGTTCGGCGAGCCGTCCGGGTTGAACAGCAGGCGGGTGTACACCTCGATCTTCTGCTGCTCGGTCAGTGTCGCGGCGAACGGCGCCTGGCGCGGCGCCATAGCCACGGCGATCTCGGTCGCGGTCTGGTCGATCCACAGCGCCAGGTCGTTCGCCACGTCATCGAACATGCTGGTGGGCGGCATCAGGCGCAACTCCACGGCAGCTGGAGGGAGTCGATGGGCGCCAGTTCATGCTGGGGGACGAAGAACGCCGGCGAGCGCAGCTGGTGCTTGCCCATCTCGGTCTTCCAGTAGCGCTCGGCCTGGGCATCCCGCCCCAGGATCCAGCCGCGGATCCAGAAGCGAGGTCCGCAGCCGCACACCAGCACAAACGGGTCATCCGGCGGATCGCTGCGATGCACGATCAGGTGCCCGCTCGGCAGGGGTGTGCTGCGCACCTGGGCGCCGCCGACGTCCTTGGCCCGCTTGTTGCCCAGCGCGCCGGACCAGTACACGCCGAAGTGCTTGGCGACTACCTTCTCAGCCAGGGCGCCCTCGATGTTGCGCTGGGCCGCCTCGCTATCGGGGATGGCGTGGGCCGGTCTCGAGCCGTCGTACAGATCGTCTATGTGGCGCGTGCAGCCGACCATGTAGCCCTGCAACATCTCGCTCTTGCCCATCACCACGAGGACTCCCTGCTGGAGTCCGAGGTCGGACTGGAGCGACAGGCTCACGCCGGTCCTCCACCGGGCATCGGCAGCGCATTGGCCGGTGGACCGGGCACGACCGGTGTGCCAGGAATGCCACCAGGCGGCATACCACCCGGCCCTGCGGCTCCGGGAGGCGGCGGCGCAATGGGCAGACCCTGGCCTGGGGATGGCACAGGGTTGGGCGGCATACCACCTGGGCCAGCGGCTGGCGGGGCGCCTGGCGTACCACCCGGAACACCCGTGGCGCCCGCGCCAGCCATCTCTTCGGGCGGCGGCATGCCCGCTGCGTTCATGCGCGCCGACCGGATCGTGGCAACCTTCTGGAAGATGGCGTTTTTCAGTTCGGCCTGGATCTCCTGGGAGTTCTTCAGGTCGTGCAGCAGCCAGCTTTTTTCGACTTCATCCGGATTGGAGCCAGCTGCCTCGACGGCATCCTCATACGAGATCAGCTTCAGCTGCATCTTTTCGCCAATCGAGCGGGTCTGGATGATCTCGTTGGATGGTGTGCTGGGCTCCAGGTGGGCCTCGTAGCGGTGGACTCCGTTCAGATCATCCGGACCGATACCCAGCCACACCGCTTTGGTCTGGCCGCTGATAGTCTTTTTGCCCTTTTTGGCTTCCTGCTCACCCCAGGCGTACACCTTCTCACCGATGCGGTGCTCGATCATCCAGCTTTCAAAACCGGTCCGCTCGCCCAGCGCCACCTCGGCGTTTTTGACAATCGGATCCCAGCCCAACCTGGCTAGGTAGGCGGCCTGGTTGAGGGCATACCCGGACTGATCGCCACCCACCAGGCCCTGGACTACGGACGGCAAAGCCAACTCGAGCATGTTGCGCACATTCTCGATCAGCTTCTCGGCGTCCGCGCCGGACTTCGGCTGGTCGATGGGGTTGACGTCGAACGGGAAGATCTTGCCGGGCTCGACAACTTCGGCCTTTTTGCCCTCGCGCCCGTCAGTGCCGTACGGCATGGCTGGCAGTCCGGGGATGACACCCGGTGGAGTGGTCTTTTTGAACGCCGGATAGGCGGTCATGTACGCCGCCTGACCCTGCATCGTCAGCAGTGAATCCAGCAGAGGGAAGAGCCGAAGAAATCCAAAAAGAATGCTAAGACCAGCATGTTCAGGCAAACGACTCGCGGTAGTGATGCCGAGCGCATGAAAATACGGTCCGCGGAGCGTCTTGAGGATCGGGTCGCCATACGAATGCTTATTCACCCTGCACAATGTGGCTTTGCTCAAACCGTGGCTGGACTGATTGGGACCCTGCAAACAGATCACCTGGACCTGGTGATCCCAGGCTTCGATGCAGCGGATGGTGTTGGTACTGGCGCTTTTCATGACGCGGGTCCACTCCGCTCGAGCCAGTCCAGCTGAGCGGGGGTCCAGTCCACTCCAGGTGTGCGGATCGACCACATTGCCGCTGCTATCCAGTCCCGCACCGAAGCGCTCCAGGGCCGCGCTATACGGCACCTCTTTGATCTCCATGACCGCGGTCAATCCGTTTTCGTTTTTCTCGTAATAAAACGTTTCCGGTGGCACATCGGTGGAGCAAATGGGGTACGGCAGAGCCAGCTTGTAGTCTTCGGTTTTCTGGTTGTAGATGCGGTCCTTGGCGTCCTGGTCGAAAGTGTGCTCGTCATCCAGCTGCTGCTGGAGATCCTTGCTCTTTTCGTCGTAGTCGCCCCACACCGTTTTGGTGCGTTCGACGGTCTTCAGGATGCCCTCGCCCTTGACCACCAGGCTCCACAAAAACAGCCGCAGCAGCTGCCTGCGGGCTTCCTGCTCCTGGCGCAACCAGCTGCTTTCGAAGAATTTCTCACGCTGGGTGGAATTGGCCTGGTACACGTCGCCGAAACCAATCGGTTTGAAGACCACCGACATGGGATTGACGCTGAGCGCCGCGGTGACGGTGTTGGCGATGTGGAGTGCCAGGGGCGAGCGGACCTCGATGGCGGTTTTACGGTACGCCTCGGGGATCTCGACGGGCAGATCCCCGAAGAGCACCGCATCGATGTCGCGGTACAGCTGGTCCCTGTCCGCGAACTGACGCGTCAACTCCTGAGCCAACTCCAGGGTAGCCCGCTCGGCGGCGTCCTCCGGTTTGTTGGTCCCGAACCAACCAGCTGGAGCCCCGGAGACCGCGGCCAGGGCCATCAGAAGAGTCCCGTCAGGCGGTTGATGAAGGTCATGTCGATGGCGTCCAGAGCGTTGTCCAACTCCAGGATGGCGGTCTTGATGAGCGTCTCTTCGTCGGCGGTCATCTCGTACGGCGGCAGCTTGAGGTCGGCGGTAGCCAGCCAATCGCGGTCGTGGCCGATGGTCTCCTTGGTATCGGTGAAGTTGCGCAAGTGCTGACCGATGAAGGTGTTGACTTCGGCTGCGTTCGCGGGACTCGATCCAGCCATGTGGGCCTCCTCAATACGCCCGGTACGACAGGTTGCCCAGGTCGAACCACTGGCCGGCGGTGCCAGCCGTGCCGTTGGGTCCCATCCAGGGCGAGACAACGCCGCTGCCCCAGACGGTGATGCCGCCCTGGCCGTTACCGTTGGGGCCGTTCGAGTAGCAGCCGTAGTGGTGGTATCCGGGGCTGCCAGCCTCCATCGCGAGCGCGTAGCCCGCTGGCATGGTGAACGCCGCCGTGCCGTGCGTCCAGCCGCTGGGGCAATTCAGCAGTCCTCGAAAGCGCACGGTGCCGTCCGGTGTCTTCATGTACTGGCACGGTCCCCAACCGGCGATGGCACTGAAGCCATTCTGGTAGGCGATGTTCTGCCACTCGGTCGGCAGTCTCAGGTGCGACCCGTCCCAGCCCCAGGACGGAGTCCCGCCACCATCCGCAAACAGATGCCACCACGTACCGGCAACGGTCCCCACCATCGTCTGCCAGGTGCCTGCCACGAAGCGCACGAACGCGCCCGCCCCGGTGGCGGTCTGCGGTGTGCTGACCTCCAGCGCCGGCGTATAGGTCGGCCCCAGCCCGGCGTCGTAGGAGATCGTCTGCTTACCGCCATTGACCTGGAAGGTCCCGCCCTGCGGTTGGAGGGCAAGATTTTTGGCGTTGAGGTACAGGTCCCTCCACTGGCTGTTGGTGCGGTCGTACGAGTTGATATAGCCGTAATTGCCAGGCGGGTTGTAGTTCAACTCTAGCCCTACGCCTGAAGGTGGGGTGGAGGAATCGGTCGCCCGCAGCCCGCCGGCGTCCATGCGCCCCTTGTGCGTCCACAAGCCGGAGGTGATCTGCTCGTAGCCGTTGGTGACTTCTCTGAAGTGCTGGGCGCTTACGACCACCGCACGTCCTCGACCAGGGTCGGCTGGGGTGGCTGGGCCTCCGCGCACAATCCGTAGCGGAGTGCGTCCGGGGCGTGGTCCTCGGTTTTCTGCCCGCTCAGCGCGTCGGCGACGTCCTCCGGATCGAGCGGGTCGTGGACCAGCGTGGGCAAGGTGCGGCACAGATTGGGAGCCCTGCCGCCGAGCACCCTTAGTCGCGGAGGTCCGCTGGAGTGGGATAGTGCTCGGCGGACGATGGCCCAGCCCTGCTTGCGGCTATTCATGCCTGGATACACCGGCCACACGCCGTGCTCTGCGTATACGTGCGCAATCGACGGGCGCATCTGCTCGGTGCGCGCATTGAACATGGATGGATCCAGGATTCTGAGTGCGAGGACCTCGTCACCGGTGGCATTCACAATGGACTCGGCTTGTTGCTCGTCCCTGACCCCCGCGGCGTACAACTCCCTGTACACATAGATCGTGCGCGTCTCGGGTTCGCGGGCGTACCACAAACAACAAAACGGCGCGGCGAAGCCGTAGTCCACCGACAACCATCTGGGCCACTCATCCGGAATGGTGAAGTCCGCCACCACGTGCACGCTGGGATCCCACTCGGTGAAGTACATGCCCTCGGCGGCCACCCACAGCCCCAGCCGCAGCCGCTGGTACTGCCAACCGGTCAGCGAATCCAGCGCCTTCATGTACTCCTCCGTCAAGCTGGGATTGTCGGAGTGCTTTGACTCCAGCAGGATGGTGGCGCCGCTATCGCACCGCTTTTTCAGCCAGTGGTCGGGCGAGGAGGGGTTGCAGTCGGCGATGATCTGCTGATAGCCGAGCACGCCGTTACGCAAACCGCGCAGCAGCATGCCCCAGTCCTCGGCCTCGAGTTCGGTGGCTTCATTCACGTAGATCAAATCGAACTCGGTGGAGGCCAGCCGCTCGGCGTCATCCAGTCCAGCCAGGACGATGCGAGCCCCGGACGGATAGCGGTACTCCTGGTCGCCGGTGTGAAACAGGACCGCATTGGGCTGGGGCAGGACCTTGGTCTCGAGGGTGACCATGGAGGACTGGGTGATGGACTTCCTGGTCTTCCTGACAATGGCGCAGCGGACCGGCAGCTGCATGCACACCAGGTTCAGCTTCTCGAGACACGCCCGCGACTTGCCGGTGCCGGCAGGTCCGGCCAGCAGCACCTCACGAGCGGTGCAGCGCATCAACTCCCTGGCCGCGCCAGATGGACGGTAGTGACGCTCCTGCTCAGTTGCAGAATCGCCCTTTTTGACTTCAAGGGTGGCTGGCAAGCGTCACAACTCCGTATTGTTTTTCAGACGTGGGTGTCACACTTTCAAAATTGGTCGGCGCAGCCCCTTGCAGTCTGAACTTGGAGGGTGTTGACTCACCCGAACGCGCATCCTCTTCCCGGATGCCATCGCGGCTCAGCACGTACTTACGGCGTCTCGCAGAAGTCCAGTAGCGCGCCAGATCGCGCCGAGCCACCCACACCGCCGTCCGATGCCGCGGCTTGCAGTACTTGAACTGGACCCGACTCAGAGGCTTGCCGCACCAGCACTCCGGATAGTCACCAGGTCGCATGGATTGTTTGCCAATGGCTATAGACATGGGGTTCCGCGGAGGCTGATAGCGAATGCTCGCCACTCTCGTAGCCATTGGCTAACCCACTTGGGCCCCAACTGGGAATTTTGGTGCGTGGATAACCACAACGTGGGGGTTGCCGGGCCAGGGGGGCATGTGGCACCCGTCCCCTACCTCTCCGCGCCTGAGCGCCCGCGGACGCGTTCCTTCTCCCGCCGCGGCGCAAGGCCAGACATACACCCGCTGGAAGTTCAGCCGCATCTCAGACCAGCCTTCAGCTGAACTGGGCGGCCCGAGATTGTTACCTCGGTTGTCACCTTAGGCTCCGGCAGGAGCGGGCAGGCCGAGAACCTCGGCAGGATCGAATCCCTCGACAGCCTTGATCACCTGGTTGATCGTGATCAGGCTGTTGTCGCGGTAGCGCTCTGGCGCCTTGGCCCGCAGGAGCAGCATCAGCAGGTTGTCCGAGTACTCGGTGCGGATGTCCTCACCCACCATTTCGCCGTGCCAGAACTTGCGGGAGCGCACCACCGTACCTTCGACGGCTCGCCGCATCGCTTCTCGCTCCAGCTTCTCGAGTACCGCCTGCTCGGCCTGCCGATAGCCCTCTGCGAACTCGGCGTCCTTCTCAATCGCGTGCTGCACCGCCTGGTAGCTGAGGCCGGCCAGGCGAGCGCACTCAACCATCGTGCCGCGCTCTGCGTACTCGGCCAGAAAGCGCTCCTTCGCCTCGCTCAGCTGCCACAGGGGACGGTAGTTCGTAGTCTGGTTCAGCCCCGTGGCAGAACCCGTGCGAGATGCCAGGCGGCCCCTGCGATCTGAACGGTGATTCGGCTTGGGCTTCGGCTCGGGCTGAGGAGCCAGCGGCACGCTCTCGAAGCCTACGGGTCGGTACTGGGCCATCTCGGGCGCCAGCTGCTCGGCTGCGCGCTCCCGAGTCCACCGCTCAACCTTCTTGCCCATCCCGCCCGCCAGTTTTGCAGAATCCCTCTTTTCAGTTCAGTTTGTGACGCGTTTGTTATATCGGCCATCTCAGCGGACAGCCCCGTTTTGTTGGCACTTTTGTAGCCAATGGCTATTGTGTCGGCACGTCGCAGCGATGCGGCGGACGGCACCTGAACAACCGAAAAGCGAGCGCAGGCCCCTCGGCCTGGTTGAGCCAGCTGGCTCCCACCGAGTGACGCGCCCCGTTCGCTGCCGAGCCCAGGAGCACCTGGGTCGGTCTCCCCGAGGAGATGCACATTGGACGGTGCGGAGCATCGCCCAGCCAACCCTGACGCAGTGGAAAACACCCAGCAAGAGCGGCTCACGAGACAGCGTGAGCGTCGAAGTACACGAGGCGGGCCAGGAGCGCTGAGCATGAGCCGGAACACCTGAGGCTCAGCCGAGATTGAGCCAGCTTGCAGGGTTGAAAGCCCTGCATCTCGGAAGGACGAAACGCCATGTGCGTCTGTCAGGGCTGACCGCCTGGCACCGATGAGTCAGGTCACCACGAGGAGCAATCTCATGGAACGCAATCACTCTCTTGTCCGCGTCTACCGCGTCGAGGACGTCACTGCCGCCACCGTCATCATCCGCCGCGACGGCAGCGTCAGCGCTCGGCCCGATTCGACCGACACCTACACCTTCGAGTGGCGCCAGTACGGTCGCGCCGAGACCGCCGCGTACCTTCGCTGCGCTCGAGCCAACGGCTGCACCGTCTACCGCCAGCTGGTGGCAGGCCGATGAGCCTGCCCAAGTGGCTGCGCCCGTGCCGCTACTGCGGTGAGCACATCGAGTACGACCAGCTGCTCAACCTGCGCTCGGGCAAAGTCGCCCACATCGAATGTTTCCGCGAGGCGGCCCGCCGCTTCACCCCAGCCCCGAAGGAGCAATCTTCATGAGCACCACTGCCACGGGCAAGACCGCCCGATACCTGGCCTGCCTGCGGCTGGGCACCCACAAGGGTGCTCGGCGGGTCTGGCTCCAGGGCAACCGCCTGCAAGCCACCGGCTTTTTGAAAGGCGCCCGCTACTCGGCCCGCACCACGGCTGGGGTGCTGCGCATCCGCCTGTCTGCCACGGGCGATCACAAGGTCAGCCACAAGCCCAGCGGCGCGCCGGTCATCGACCTGCTCACCCGAGGCCTGGGCGACATCGACCTGGTCGAAGTCCGCTTCTACCGCGGTGAGATCACCGTCACCGTCGACCCGACCGACCCACGCGCTCGCCTGGTCCGTCTGAATGCCCGCCTGGCAGCGGGTCAGCCCGTCCGACTCGGCTCCCTGTCGCACGGCGGCGGCGTCGCCTCCGAAGCCATCCTGCGCGGCCTGAAGGCAGCGGGGCACAAGGCGCAGCTGTCCTTCGCCAACGACATCTCTAACGACTACCTCGACCAGGCGCGGGCGCACAACCCGGCCTGGTCGGCGTCGACGCTGGCGGTTGAGGCCGACCTGGGCGACATCAACCCAGCCTCGCTGCCCGAGTGCGACGTCCTCGAAGGCGGCCTGCCGTGCGTCGCCGCGAGCCGCGCCGGCAGGAGCAAGAAGCACCTGGGCCGCCCCGAAGAGGACGTCCAGGTGGCCGACCTGGCAGCTGCCTTCTGCGAGGTCATCCGCGTCCTGCAACCCGCCGCCATCGTGCTGGAGAACGTGCCCGAGTACGCCGACTCGGCGTCCGCCGACCTGATCCGCCGCCGCCTGGGGCGCTGGGGCTACGTCATCCACGAGCGCGTCCTCGACGGCGCCGAGTGGTCGCTCGAGGCGAGATCACGCTGGATCATGGTGGCGACCACCCGTGGCCTGGACATCGACCTGGACGCACTGGTCGGAGTGCGCGAGCACACCAGCCTGGGCGAGGTCCTGGACAAGCGCACCCCAGCTGAGGACTGGCACACCTTCGCCCACCTGGACCGCAAGTCGGCTCGGGACGCGGCGAAGGGCAACAAGTTCCAGCAGCGGCTGCTGTCGGCGTCCTCCACCTCGGTGCCCACGCTGCGGCGCGGCTACCAGAAGGGCGGCTCCACCGACCCGCGCCTGGCCCACCCGACCAGGCCGGGCCTGAGCCGCCTGCTGAGCCCTGCCGAGCACGCTCGGATCAAGGGCATCCCCGCTCAGCTGATCAAGGGTCTGCCCAAAACGACAGCCCACGAGATCCTGGGCCAATCGGTCATCAGCCCCGCGTTCGCTGCCCTCGGCTCCCTGGTCGGGGCAGCGCTCGCCTAGTTCGAGAGGAGCAATCTCATGAACAACCAAACCGCCTCCATCCGCTTCCGCGACCTTTCCGTTGGCGACACCTTCGACTTCATCGATGACAGCCGACCTGGCTACAACAGCTTCTTTTCCCGCTGCATGAAGACCAGCAGTCGCATGTACGCCAGCCAGGACCACCCAACCTACCGCTATCGCGTTGGGTCGATCAACGTCGAGGTGTTCCATGTGGAGCGGGCGTCATGAACGCCTTCTACCGCATCCACGTCGAACACGATCCCAGCCAACAACAAGTGGTCCGCCTCTGCGCGGACCACCTGCGCATGGCCGAGTCCTGCCTGATGGTGGACGAACGCGACGTCCCCCAGATCGACAGCGAGTGCTTCTGCCCCACCTGTCACTTCTGCGACATCCTCCGCTAGGGCGAAACGCCGCGAGGCGTCCAGGCGTACTGCGCCTGCTGATGAGCCCATCAGTCTGACTCGCCCCCTGCCAGGGGCCATTCACCGAGGAGCAATCTCGTGAGCAGTCTCTACTCCGCTGGGTCTGGCAAGACCATGACCTACCTGTCGGGCGCCATCGTGCCCGCCGCCCTGGGCGCCCGATCCGACTTCGGCGTCCTGTTCAACCCGTACATGGGCAACAACCCACCAGAACTGGGGGTTTTTGGTCTTGACAACGGGGTCTTCACCGAGTGGCTGTCGAAGGGCAAAAAACCCTTCAGCCTGCCCCGCTTCCTGGGCCTGCTTGACAAGTGGGCTCACCTCCGCGACCAGGCCCTGTTCGCCGTCGCGCCGGACGTCATCGGCAACTGGCAGGCCACCGTCAAACGCTCGCTGCCCATCCTGCCGCTCATCCGCGGCCTGGGCTACAAGGCCGCCCTGGTCGCCCAGAACGGGCTCGAGTGCCACCTGGCAAAGATCCCCTGGTCCGCCTTCGACGTCCTGTTCCTGGGCGGCGGCCCGGATGCCCAGCTGGTCGACCGCGACAACCGTCAGGGCGAGTGGAAACTCAGCCGCGGCGCCCGCCGCCTGTGCGACCTGGCTATCGCCAAGGGCAAAGCCATCCACATGGGGCGCGTCAACTCGGCGCTTCGCCTGCGCGCCGCCCACGCCATGGGCTGCGACTCAGCCGATGGCACGTACCTGACCTTCCGCGGACGCGACCGCGGTGTCCCCGAGATCCACCAGTGGCTAGACGCCATCAACCTGCAAGGAGCAATTGCATGACCACCACCCGCATCTGGGCTGACTTCACCGCTGAAGCGTCAGCCAACATCGCCGGCCTGTACCGCCTGAACATGCGCGCCATCGGCGGCTTCGACCCGGACGATACCGAAGAGGTCGCCTTCTCTGACGCCGACCTGGAGCAGCTGCGCTCGCTCATCGACCAGCTGCTGCCGCGGGGCGAGCACAACCACGAGGTCGCCGACCCCGACGCACACGTCCTGTTCGACTCCGTGTGCTGCGGCGCTCAGCTGTACCGCTGCGAGCGGCTGGACGGGCCGCTGCCCAGCAAGCCGCTCATCGCCCATGGCGAGGACGCCTGCCGCAACTGTGGCGTGCCCCTCGCGCAGTTCTGAGCCCCCAGGAGGACAATCTCCATGAAGCCCAAGCCAGTCTGGGTCGACTGCCCAGGCGTCACCAACGAGGGCGCCTATGGTCACTCATTACGCGACAATTGCTGGAGTTGTGCGCCCTGGTGGGCGCGCTACCCCAGCTGCCCGAGCCACCGCGGCAAGCTGAACCAGAGCGGCTGGTGCAAGCAGTGCCGCCGCTACTACGAGGTCGGCCATGACCGGTGACCAGCTGGCCGCCTGGCGCAACTACTACCAGCTGACCCAGGGCCAGCTGGCGCGACTGCTCGGCGTGCACCAGGTCACGGTCGCCAAGTGGGAAGTCGGCATGCGCACCATCCCGCCGTTTCTGGGGCTGGCGCTGGAGACCATCCAGCGCGAACTGCCCAGGTCGCACCGCAAGATGATCCGCAAGGCCAACCCCAGGAGCGTCGCATGAACTTCTTTCTGCTGCTGGTCGGCATCGTCGGCCTGATCGTCATCGGCGTGGGTATCTGCTGGCTGATCATGGTCGGCGCCGAGCGCTTCCAGGACTGGCGCAACACCCGCTTTCTGGAGCGTGACCGCCGCGAACACCCTCGCCACTGAGCCCATCCCCTGCCCGGCCATTCGCGTCGGGCGGGGAATTTTTTTATTTAAGCCGACCCACAAGGGTGGGGGCGGGATGCGCCCAACGCAGAGCCCGCTTGGCCGGGGAAACTACGTCCGCCCCACCAGAAGAAGAGTACGTAACTCCTACGTACTTATATATATGTCCAGAGGAGCCCCATTTTTGAGATTGAGCCCACCCCGTGAAACACCGTGGAACGCCCCATAAACCGGAGCAGCTACGGTTTAAAACCGGAGCAACCGGAGCAATGCTCCGGTTTCTGGGTGAACTGGAAACCGGAGCAAGAAACCGGAGCAAAACCGGAGCAAACCGTAGCATGCTCCGGTTTACGCCCGTAGAGCCCAGGTCGTGGCCTTGCCACGTCCCCCGCCGCCGATGATGGGGAACACGTCCGGCATGCGCCCGCATTCCACCTTGACCTGGTCTGGCTTGATGCCCAGGATCTCGGCCAGCTGGTTGGTATCCAGCCTGCCGTTGCGAGCCAGGGCGCGGCGGATCTTCTCGCCCAGCGTCATCGTGGTCTTCTCCAGGCCGGGCATGTCGCTCAGCCTGGCGCTCTGGAAACGCACCAGGTGGTTCACGTTATCGAAGTCCATGGTGTACGCCAGGGGACTCTGGGGTGGTCCGTCGAACGGCTTGCGGGGTGTCATGCTGACCCCGAACCTGGCAGTCCTGGCCTGCTCACGCTTCATGTGCCAGATCGCTCGAGCGCGGTACTCGAACAGCGTGGAGCCGATGACGCTGATGTCCTCGGTCTCCGCATTGCGGCTGGCCTTGTTGGGGTGAGCGCTGATCAGCTTGGTGACACCTTCACCCAGCGAGCCGATGGCGGCCATCGTTGGCGCCGCGTACTCAGCTGAGTTCAGGTCGGCGCCGGTGGCGAACGTCAGGCTGTCGATGACCACCAGCACCGGCTGGATACGCTCGATCATGTGCCGCATGTCGCGGACACGGTCGAAGATCCTGCCCCTGGTGGACATGTTCACGTAGTGCAGAGACCGCGGCGGGCTCGAGCCGAGACCTCGACAGATCCACGCCAGCCGCTTGTTGGCGACCCGCTCGTCCACTTCCCAGTCGAAGTAGATCGCGGGTCCCGTGCGGGACGGCTCCGAGAACACCGTCCTGGCGCCCAGGGTGATGCACGCCGACAGGTACAGCATCAGAAACGACTTTGTCGAACCCTGGTCTGCCAGCAGCAGCGTCACCTGGCCGAGCGGCAGGACCGGATCGATCAGGTTGTCGGTCTCCAGGTCGGCCTCCTCGACACCCGTCAGGATGACCGGCTCGGGCACCGCGGTATGCCGCTCGTAGACGTCCATGAAACAGCGGTCGATGTCCTGCTCCCAGGTGCCCTTCGGCAAGCCTGGGACCAGGCTCTCCAGCTTGGCGGTCACTATCTTGCGGTCGCTAGCAGTGGTCAGCGAGACCGCCTGCCAGTACAACCGCTCGGGCCCAGCCCCACTGCGTCGGTCAGGATTGACCGCGGTCATGAAGCCCAACACCCGCCCGCTGTCGGACTCGTGCAGCTTGGTGAAAATCAGCTGGACGTGCCGATCCACCCACAGGTAGCGAATCTCGTCGGAGTACTCCGAGATCTGGGGCGGGCTCACCAGCCTGGGCCTCGCGGACCCTCGGCGGGGGGTGTCACAAATCGCTCTACAACGCGTTTCTGTGGGGGCTCCGGCTGCGGGGGCCCATGTTCCGCCTCGATCTCTGCGGGCCCCGCCAGCGGCTGCTGCGGCTCATCCTGGGCCAGCTGCGCCTGGTAGCCCTCCCAGGAATCGAGCCAGTCAGGCAGCGGCTCCGACTCGGCCTCGCGTCCGTACTTTGAGCGCAGTTCTTGCAGGCGGTTCTCGACGTGCAGCCGCCGCTGGCGGTCACGCTCCGACATCGACGTGCTCCAGCGGTGATGCCTCGCACCAGGCGCAGCGCTCGCCCACGTCGCAAGCTTCGCGGGTGATCAGCCGCTCGCATGCCGGGCAGCGGGTCAGGTCGACCAGCGGCTCGTGGCGCAGGCTAGCTGAGCGATAGTCGCGGACGAACTCGCGGTACGCCTCGAGCATGTCTGCATACTCGTCATAGCCGGCGTTGCGGACCTTGCGCAGCTGGACCTCGATGCGGACCATCTCGTGGGCCAGCCAGCGGGTGCTGGCCCAGGGCAGATAGGGTTGCCCGTTCACGGCTCAAGACCGCTGGGGCTCTGGCTCAGCTGCCTCCACGGCTGGGTCATCGGCCACCATCAGGATTGAAAAGCTGGCGCCCAGGCGGGACGCCAGGCGCAGCAGATCAGGACTCAGTTCAGTAGCAAACTCAATCTCGGCGTAGCCCCCGCTGCCGACTTGGACGCGGCGCAGGTTCGCCCGAATACGCAGTGGCTCGCGTGACATGCAATCCCCCGGGGTGGGAGTTCAGGGCGGCGGTCAATTGTTCAGGAGCGTTTCGAGTTCGCTGTTGGCCGCCTCGATCTCTTCCAGGCTGGCGCGGCCAGACAGCGTGCGCGGGCGAATCTTCTGCTTGTGCGCCTCTTCGGACAGCTGCTTGTTGCGCTGCCAGGCGCGGCTCAGTGCAGTCCCCGGCCACTCGTCCCCCTCTTCGATGTCGCTATCCGCGGTCACGTCCGCCTCCAGCTGGGCCGCCCGAGCGGCGACGTCCTCGGCCACGCTCACACCCCGCGGCACCACCGGCAGCGCCGGCTGCGGCCTGGGCTCGTCCTCTCCAAAGATCTGGTCGTACTTCGCCGCGTGCTGGGCCACCTTGACGGGGTCGTTGCGCGAGGCGATCTCCTCCGCGAGCAGCTGCTCCATCTCGGCCTCGTCAGGCGCGGCCTCGTGGCCGAAGGCGGCGCGAATGCAGTGTTGGGCTGAGCGCTTCTGGGCCATCTCGACGGGGTTGGATCCGATGGGGGTCTTCTGGGACTGACCCTCGCGCACCTCGTCCTGGGTGACCTTGCCCCACTGGGTGATCTCGCCCCAGGACCTGGTCCTGATCGTGGTGGCCCACACGATGTCGCTTTTCTGCCAGCCACCGGCTACTTTCTCGTCCTCTTTGAGCGGCCACTGCTGGAAGCCGGCGTACTCACGGTGGCGGCGCATCATCTTGAGCGTGCCGTTGATCGTGTACCACGGGTGCCCGTGCATCAGGGTGATGTCTTCGAGCGGGTCCAGGTCCAGGCGGCGGCACAACATGAAGATGATGTTCAGCTGCGACACGGTCGCGTTCTGCAACCCGAAGCGGGCCTGCTGATTGAGTTCAATGCGCCGCTTCAGCTGCTGGTTGTTCATGCGCTCGATGGACTTGGCTTCAGTTGCCATCAGTTGCGCCTCGCCAGCTTCTCGTAGTGCTCCAGGTACTCGTGCTGCGCCTCGGCCATGTGCTTGGCGCGCACCTTGAACTCGCGTGCCAGACGGTTCAGGCACGCCTCCAGCGAGGCGATCTCCTGCTCGGTGTACGCCGCTGCCTCATCCAGGCGGCGCATGTCCTCGGGCATCTCGGCAATGCGGATCTCGGACAGCACCATCGACGCAATCGTCAGAGCGTGGAAGTACGCCTCGCCGGGTGACATCGGCTGGTCCTTTGCGCGGCTCATCTGCAACCTCCAACTGTCCACTGGGCGCGCCGCCCCATAGCCAGGTCGTGGGCCGCCACCAGGCGGGCCTGCCAGGGCACCCAGAGCGACCACTCTGGATGCCCCAATTCCTTGGCGCCGCGGGCGAACGTGCCAGGGAAGTACTGCATGACGCCGCCCGCGCCACTGCCGCCGCGGTTCCAGACGTTGGCGCCGCCGCTCTCCGCGGCCTCGATGCACTCCGCCTGGATGGCGTACCTGTCGGCTACCGGTCGGGCCAATTCGCCCACGGCGTACAGGTACTCTCGAGCGTCCAGGCCGGTGCTGGCGGCAGCTGCCGCCAGGTCGCCAGGATCCACGCCGGCCTGCTGCGCCAGCTGATCGACGTCCGTTGTCTGGGCGATGACGAGCATCGCCAGGCCGACCAGGGCCATTAGAACGGGGCCTCGTCTTCGGGTACCCTCACTTCCGCGGAGCGCTGCGTCGGCGGCGGGCTCGCCGCAGAGCGAACCTGCGCCGATTGAGACTGCGCCAGCTGCCTGTTGACAAGCCTTGCAGCCTGGAGCAGTAGCAACTCTGCCAGTAATTCGTCATCGTCCACCGTCCAGTCCTCGAGCGACAGTTCGGCTGCTTCTGTCCCGTATCGGCCATCGCTCAGCTGGCGGCGGTAGGTCACGCGCACCTGGTGCTGGTGTTGCTCGCTCACGCTGATAGTTCCTCCACAATTCGCTGCCAGTCGCGGGGACGCCAGACGTCCACGTCGAACTGGGTGCATGCCTTGATCAGGTCGATGGTTTCCCGCTGCGGGAGGGAGAGCCCGCCCGTGTTGGTCTTGAGTTCGCGGATGCGCATGAAGGGCGGCTTGAGGATGATGAGATCCGGCCAGCCCTCGGGTGAACCCTTCGAACGCTGGGTGAAATACACGCGGGCGTGCACCGCTTTGCAGAAGCGGGTGACCTCGGCCTGGAAGTGCTTCTCCGACTCACCTGGGATCACCCGTCTGCTCCTTGCTCTGGTGCTGCTCCTCGAGTGGGATGTGAAACATGGGCTGCTGCACGTAGCCCTCGGCGCGGATGCCGTGCAGCTGGCCGCGACAGCGGCAGCGGCAGCGAGGTTTGCGCGAGCGCTCGCACGTCTTGATCTGCCGCTCGCTCAGCGCTCTCACGCCTTGCTCCGCTTGGCCGCCTCCTGGGTGAAGTTGTCCATCAGCCGCTGCTCGATCTCTCGGCGCAGCCGCAGGTACTCCTCCAGGGCGGCGTCGCCTGCCTGGACAACGTCGCTGTACGGGTAACACTTGACCTTGATGTCGGTGCCCCTGGTGCTGGTGGCGATCTCCACGCTGGACTGCGACTCGCTCTGACCCAGGCGCTCCTTGATGTCACGCACGTCCTCGGCCAGCTGCCTGAGCAGATTCACGTTTGTCCAGGGATCCGGGAAATTGCTGGACGTCGAGATGCTCACGCTTCACCTCCCGCTTTGTGCGCCAACCACTCCTCGAACTTGCGAGCGTGGATGCGGACGTGCCGCGGCGTACGGATGGCCGGGAAACCAGGTTCGTCCAGCCACTCCTGCAACTTGCTCAGGCTGACCTGGGCCCAGGCAGCTGCCTGCTGCTTGGTCAGCAGGATGGGCATGCCCAGATCCGCGTCGCGGTCAGCCTCGTAGTCGATGTCTTCGAGAGCCCTCATGGCTCAGCCTCCAGTTCGGCGCCCGCGTCGGTCCCGGCATAGGCGTCTTCAGCCCAGGCGGCCAGCGCCTCGGCGACCAACACCGCTGCCTGCTCCTGGGGGCGGCGCCGCTGCTGTTCGGCCATGACAGTCAGCAGCCCCATCTCCCGCGGGCGCAATCGGATTTGAAACGTCATCCAGCTGGACACAAACGCCAGCTTGTGCCGGCCAGCTGAGCGCCCGCTAGGCGGGAGTTGTGCATGAATTTGCCCTGTGCCGAATTTTGGTACAGCTGCCCATGCTCATCATGCAATCCATAGGGGCATACTGGGCTGTGCCCTAACCCCAAGAGAGACCAGTTAGGTGACTTGTCGACACATGTCCGCGGGCGTAGGCTGGTGTGCATGGGCGCGGGGCACAGCTGCACACGAGGAGGCGCGGTGAATTGCATGACGTGCAGTGGGCGATGCCGATGCCATAGACAAGCCTGGGACGCACTCGATGCCGCCGCCGGCATCCGCCACGTTGGACTCGGCGTAGGCCGACCTCCCTACGAGCGGGACGCCGAGGCGTTCCAACGCAAACTGGACCAGCACTACCGCGATGAGCAGGACGCCGAGCCTGATCGCAAGCCCAGCCTGGTCCGCGTCGCGGAGCGCTTTGGCTGGGAGCGTCGCACGCTGCGTAAGACGATCAATCGACTGGGGGCGAGGTGGCCCCCGGACCCAGGATGTCCTCGGCAGTCCCTGTATCGCTTCCGAGGTCTCGCCGCATGAAACTTCCAGGCGCGAGATCAGGTGGGCATTTATTTGGTAACAATGCCCGCCATCCACCATACTCAGGCCGCCGCCCAACGAGTGGGCGAGCGACAAATTGGGGGCCTCGACCCTGCCAGGCCGGACCCCCGTACACCGATAGGAGCAATCTACCGATGCACTCGCAGTCTAATCGCAAGCGTGCCCCCAAGGGTGGCGATATCACGGCAATGCCAACCCCGCGGGAGCGGCGCAACAAGCTGGGCAAGGTCACCAGCTACCAGGTCTGGACACCCGTTCGCTACGTGGACGGGATCAATGTCGGCCACAAGCCGCTGGGCGCCAAGACCGTCGAGGAATTGCGCCGCAAGTGGGTCAAGCTGTTCGAGGACGTCGAGGAGGGCACCGCCCGCTCCTCGTCCGAGATCACCACGTTCGGGGACTTCGCGGACTGGTACCTCGCGGACATCCTGACTACCAAGGTCCTGGCGGGCGAGAAGTCGCCGGCCACGCTGACCAACTACAAGGCGGTCATCCGCAACCACCTGAAGCACAAGGACTACGGGTGTGCGTTCTTGCGCCTGGGCGGCAAGGGTCGGCCCGATCAGCAGCTGAACCTGGAGAACCTGGAAGCCTGGACGCGGCGCATGATCAAGTGCGGCGTGCCGGTGCCGACCCAGACCAGCTGCATCAAGGTGGTCCACGCCATTGGCGAGGCGATGAAGTCCAACCCCAGCCGCTCGGGCATGCGCGTCAACCCGGCCAAGCACCTCGACTACCCGTCAGGCGCGTCCAAGACGCGCAAGGGTGTGCGCCAGCACAAGACCAACCTGTCGGTAACCATGCGCATGGTCGACGCCAGTCAGAGCGTCCTGCCGCCGCACATGGCAGCGCTCTGGCCTGTCGCCACGGGGCTGGGCCTGCGCGGGGGCGAGTTGTGCGGCTTGCAGTGGGCTGACATCCACGATGACCACGTCGAGATCGTGCGCCAGGTGCAGCAGCTGGAGGGTGAGTACTTCGTCCGCCGCGTCAAAAACGATGACGGGGACTCGGAGACCCTGGTCCGCGTGCCGCTGCCCCAGGACGTGGCCGAGGTCCTGCGCAAGCAGAAGGCGGCCCAGAACGAACTGCGCCTCAGCATGGGCTCCAGGTGGGGCCAGCGCCAGGCGCGCCCAGGCCACCAGACCGAGCGTCAGCCTGGCGACTGGGTCTTCACCGAGGACGGGCTGATGACCCTGCCGAGCACGCTCAAGAACCGCTTCGCCAAGCTGCGCACCGCCGCGGGCGCCGAGCACATGACGCTGCACCGTGGGCGGCATGACTACATCACCGTCCAGGTGAATGCGGGCGTGCCTCCGTCCGAGGTCTCGCGCAACGCTCGCCACAAGGACAAGCAGACGCTGTTCAAGTACTACCTGCATGACGTCGAGGGTCAGGACGAGGGCGCGGCGGCCATCCAGGCGATGTTCGAGGCGCTCCGTACGCGCCGCGAGGCCCAGGCAGTGTGACCTGGGCCACCACTAGCCGCTTATGGGCCACAGGGGTTACTCCCTGTGGCTCTTTTTGCATTTCAGACAACCAGGGAGGGGTGCGTTGTCACCGCATGTATCACACGCTCGCTGTCGCCAGTGCGGACAGACCCGCCATCGATCCGCCAGGTTCAACTTATGCGAACAATGCTGGCGGAAAGTCAAACCCGACGTCCGCGCACGCTGGCGTCAGATCAAGGAGCGGCGCGCCTTACGCCGCGCAGTCGAGGAACACCTGGCGACACAACCCAGGAGGGAGGAGCAAGCATTGCCAGTTCAGATGGGCGGAAGTGTGCCTTTCAGCACGATGGAAGAACTCTGGGAAGCCATCCGCTTGAAGCAGCTGCCCGAGGACCATCGTGAAGCGGCCATTGCCCGCATCAAAACTGAGGGAGTGCCGAAGGAGGGCACACCCCAGCGAGGGCTGTACATGAGCCTGTTCCACCGCAGGCCGCATGACGCCGGGCAGGACAACATGATCCGCCGCCTGTACGAGGACACCGACGTGCCGGTGAATGACCTCCTGCACGCCCTGGGCATCGACGCGAACGTCCTCGCCAGCGTGCGGCGGCGTTTCAAGATGGAGAGCCGTGCTGATCGTGTGCGCTGGCACCCCCACGGGCGGATCACAGAAAACGAGGAACTGATCATCCGCGATGACGAGGCGTACTTCCGCGACCTGAGCGAGGGCACGCTGCGGCCAGTCTGGGAGCCAGACTATGTGGCTGAGGATGAGCCGATCCCCGAGCCGGTCATCCGCGAGATGGCCGCCGAATCAGAGCCTGAGCCGGTCGCCACGATGCGCTGGACCAGCCGCGGCACCCTCACCTCCAGGGGCCGCCCGAAGCGGCTTACTGCGGAAGACGAAGCCGAGATCATCCGCCTGTATTCCGACCCCAACATCCCCGTCCACGAGATCCAGACCGCGTACAGCATGAGCCCTGGCCTGCTGTACCGCGTGCTGAACGACCACGGCGTCCGCCCACGCAGCCAGTGGGAAGGCAGCATGACCGACAACGGCTACCAGGCGTCCGCCGTTCACCAGCTGCACCTGGGCCAGGCACCAGGCGCCGCCACCGATCAGCCGACCCCCGCTCAGGAATCGCCAATGCCCCAGAGGGCAGCTGCACTGGCGGTGCCTTCACTCACCATTCAGGAGAGGGAATGGTTCATCACCTACACCGTCAGTCGCACCGTCGCAGTCGCTGCACCGACCATAGACGAGGCTCTGCGCCGCATCCGAGACAAGCAGGGTACGGACATCGAAGTGGTCCTGATCCAGAGGTCGTGACCGATGAGGTGGGGATGGTAGGTGGAAGACGATTTCTACATTCTCGACACTCGCGGGCACCCTGTCCGCGAGGCAGACGAGCGGCACTGGTCACAATGGCAGGAGACCGACCAGAGGCGCTTTTTGTGTACAGACGAGTGGGAGTCCGAGGAAGGCATCGTAACGGTGATGACAACGTTCCTCGGCTTTGACCCACTCCATCACAACCCGCCCGCTCTCTGGGACACGGTTGCCTTCATCACCAAGGGGGATGGTGAGCCTGAACGCATCGATGACTACCAGTGGCACTACACCAGTCGTAAGCAAGCACTGCTCGGACACGCACAGATGGTGCGCAACCTAAGCGGCAGTGGCGCACAAGGCAATGGCTGGCGACAGAACATCGATGGCTGGTTCCCCCCAGTAGTCCTGGCTGGCATTCGGCTTGCCGACCTTCTTTCTGACGGGAAGGCAGACGGGACTATTCGCATCCTGACACGGTGCATCCACATGTGACAGTCGCCGGTCTCGGGAGTTAGGCCGGAGGCAAAAGGGTAAGTGAGAAAAGAGCAAGAGTTAGAGATCGAGATCCAGCGCCTGGTCGGAGAAGTCGCCAGGCTAAAGAAGGCACTCGCCAGGATCTATGGCATCGCCAGCGTCGGCGTCATCCATACCCAGCGCAGCCCCGGACGAGGGCGCCCAGCTGGCTCAACCCGCTTCGATGAGCGAGTGTTCGCCAAACAACTCTTCGAGGTCTACGAGCAGCTGCCCAGAGATCACCGCTCGCGTGAGGAAGTGGCCCAGGCCCTGGGCATCTCGCGCCGCACACTCCACCGCTACCTCGATAAATGGGCCATTGTCTGGCCGCCCAGCCAGACCGAAACGCTGGAAGAGGTCCTCGAGCGGCTGGCCGCCGAGAACGCTGCACAGGAAGCCCGCAGGCAGCGCTCTGTGCTGCTCATTGACGATGTGGAAATAGAAGGGAAGAGTCATGGAAATCGTCGGCTCAGTGGCCCCGGACGAAGTTCCCCAGGGGCGCCGGAGACAGCGTCCTCCAGGTATCTGGGCCCAATTGGCGACCCGGATCCTGGCGGATTACGAGCAACAGAGGGTGACCGTTGTGAAGCTAAAGGATGAGGCCGAGTACAGGAAGATGATGAACAACCTGGCTCCGCGGCTGAGGGAGGCCGGCTTCAAGGCCAGGCCGATGATCGTGGAGCAGCAGGGTGAGATCCGCGCCTTCATGGAGTTGGCGCTTCGAGAAGAGAAGGCAGCTGCACCCCTGTCCGCGGATGGGCTGGTGGCGTCCGGTGTCGGCTAAGTGTGACTTCTGCTCGGCGAACGACCCCGAGTGGTTCTACCCAGCTGGCGACTTCGAGGTCGCCGAGCACGCCTGGGGCTCGAGTGGTGGCTGGGCGGCCTGTGCCGATTGCTCTGATCTGCTAGAGAAGCGGCTGAACGAACGGCTGGTACGCGAGCGCATGATGGTCGGCGCCCTGGCCGGAGCGATGATGGACGCGGGCGTGCCAGGCATGCGCCTCACCAAGAGCGAGCGGCGCTACGTCGAGGACCAGACCTGGCGGCTGTTCAATCGCTTCCTGACCTCGCGCAGAGGCCCGCGGAGACTGTTCGGATGATCGGCTGGCTGCTCTTGGGTTGGATGGCGGGCGGCCTGGCGTGTGCGTTGTTGATTGGCCGCTGGTTTCGCTACCAGCGCTGCATGGACGAGAAGGAAACCGATGAGGGTAACGAACTATTTGGACATGATCACAGTGGTTATGCTGGCCCTGACGGCGCTGTTCAGCTTCGCCCACGAGCAGTACGGCACGGCGGTTGTGGGTGCCGCATGCGCTGGCTTTGTCGGCGGCCTGGCCTTCACCCGTCTGATCGTTCAGCGTAGGGATCGACAGCGCTATGACTGATGCCCGAATCCCAGTGCGCCAGGACCTCGTCATGCGCGAGGTCGCTCGCGAGCGCGACGAACTGTCAGCCGAGTGCGACCAGTGGCAGAAGAAGCTGGCTGAGGTGTGGGCCGAACGCGAGCGGCTGCGGGCGGCACTCGAAGAAGTCAAGAGTTACGGGCACTGGTCGGACTGCCCGGCGGGTGCCAGCGACAACTACCGCTGCCGCTGCCCCTACGGCGATCTCTCTGAGGCGCTTGGTAGAGATACGGAGTGATATGTCCAGCAAGCGCCACGTCCGCGAACGGCAATGCGGACAGAAGCGCCAGTTTGAATCACTGGACGAAGCTGGCCGCATGGTCGCGTTCCAACGCAAGCGCAGTGGCGAACGATGGACCGCTTATCGCTGCAAATGGTGTGGCTTCGTGCACATCGGACACGCTTGGTAGCGATAAGAACTATTCAGATGGTCAAAGACACCCATAAGTGCGCCAGCTGTAAACACCCTCGCAACCTGCACATCAAAAACTTTCTGGGTTTCAAGTGGTGGTGCTTGTGGCGATTCTGCGCATGTCTGGAGTTCAGGCCGTGAAGATCGGCATCGTCGGCAGCGAAGCAGCCAAGTTCAACCAGCTGACCGAAGCGCTCGCCCGCCAGGAGATCCGCCGCCTGATCGACGGAGCCAGCCTGGTGATCAGCGGACACTCGCCACTCGGAGGCATCGACTGGTGGGCCATCGAGGAGGCGACCTGGGCCGGCGTCGCCACCCGTGAGCACCAACCCAAGATCAACGCCTGGAGCCCGCCTGGTGGCTACAAGGACCGCAACTTGAAGATCGCCCAGGACAGCGACCTGGTGGCCTGCATCACCGTCAGGGAACTGCCACCAACCTACCGTGGCATGCGCTTCCCCGGTGGCTGCTACCACTGCCAGCGATATGCGCCGCACTTCGGCGGTACAGCACCCGAGCATGTCAAGAGCGGCGGCTGCTGGACGATGTGGCAGGCCGCCCACCTGGGCAAGAAGACCGAACTGGTGGTGATTGAGTGAAACAGCTACCAACCTCAAGGCCTGGAAGGAGAAAGGATGACAGACAAAGTCTGGCTACTCGAACTGCTGGCATCTATGGACGGTGACGGACCGAACTACCCCTGCCCAACCAGTGCTGAGGGTGAGGGCATCCCCATGACGATGGTTATCGACCGTGACACGGTCGGACCTGAGGACATTGAGCGCGTTGTTCAGCGGCTCATAGATGAGGCCAATTGGGGATTTCAGGTGGAATGGAATCCGCCTGAAAGAAACCCGGAATTCCGAGAGGGCTGGTTCGGTGAAGGTCGCGAGCGTCACCGGGTTGTGCTCACCGTCTGTACGATCAATACCGCTGACGAGCCCTACGTAGAAGACTGATGTCGCCTGGGGACACGTCAGGAGGCGTGCCGTCAGCATAAGGTAACAACACTGGTAACAATCCGCACCCGGAGCCCCTGTTCTGAGATCAGACCAGGGGTTTTTGTACTTCCAGCCGTGTTGTGTTCGAGCCATCTCAAGGTACCAATCTGATCTCAGACTACACCCGTCCAGACCCGTTGTGACCCGTCCCCAGGTGACGCTGGAGGTGACAATGCTGGTGACAATTTCAGAGGCGGCTGATCCAGTCGAGGATGCGCGGAAGGACGATGACTACCAGTGCAATGGCGACAGCTGCTCCGACAAGGAACAGTCCGAGCGAGTCCATCCGCGCCTCGAGTCGGTCGCCCATGGTGTTGGGACGCCGGCGGTGGTAGCCGATGCTCAGGGTGAAGTCGATGGACATCCCGCTGTCCCGGTCATCCGGCGGCTGCTCGGCCACGTCACAGGAGGCGTGCTACCGCCAGCGCTCCGATCAAACCGTAGACGATCAGCATCGAAAACGGCAGCACATTGAGGATCCCCAGAAGGGCCAACAGCAGCACGACCAGGGCGATGATCCAGCCTATCGTTACCGCGGGTCGGGTGATCTGCATTCAGTCCTCCGTCAGCCACACAACTGAAAATGGGCCGAGGCGGTCAAAGTCTGCTCGGCTGAGGATGTCGTAGACCCCCTTGTAACCAGGGGCTGAATTGGCAATCCAGATATTCGAGCCCTGCACGCCGCGCAGCGAGACCCAGTGGTACCAGGTGCCGCCCGACATCTGACCGGTGGTCTCCTGGGCCAGGCTGTAGATGGTGTCGTAGTCCAGGTACTCGGACCTGGTCGCCTGACCGTAAGTGGCGTACACGTCCTGCAAGGCGCTTCCAGAGGCGTCCATCAGTCCGTACGTGGAGTTGATGTTGCCGGGATAGCCGATCTCCATCCCGACGTCGTAGCGGTCCTGGTACACGTCACCGCTCGAGGCGCGCAGCCCCGCGGACGTCAGCACCCAGGTCAGCGCACACGCCGAGCACGTCCAGTTGTAGACCTGGGGCTGCATGCCCAGGTTGGCATCCCAGGTGACCGGCTCCTCGATTACAGGCGCCTCAAAAGGGAACGCGACGGGTCGCGTTGTCCTCCTCGTAGTACCAGTACACGGCATCCCTGCCGAAGGTCTGGCTGATCTTGTGGCCGGGCTCGAGAATGATGAACTGCTCGTCACTTCTGGGCTCGTCGCCAGCGTCAGCCATGGCTTGCTGGACACCTGGGCCGATGTTGTAGTCGGTCATGCTTGCTCCTTTAGTGCGGGTTGGCCTGAACGGGAATAAACCAGGCGTCGACGTACACGCTGCCGCCGCCGAAGCTGGCGGTAGCTGGCCTGACGCCAATCGTGTCGCCTGAATTGCACGCCATCTGAACGAAGCAGCCTGCCTGCGGACTGCCGACCACCGCACCGCTTGAGTCGAGGTGCCAGTAGTAGCCGCCGCCGCCGATCTGGCCGCCATTGCGGAACAGCTGGATGCCCGAGGCGGGCCCGTGCACGTCGGCTCTGCCGACCAGCACCCACTGACCGGTGATGTTGATCGTGACGCTGGTCAGGATGCCCGTCGAGAAGCCGTCACCACCGTTGGGGATGGCAATCGAGGCGGCCAGGTGGGTTACCGCCGCGGGCGGCAGGACGCGGTTGTAGGCAGCTTCCCAGGATTCACCCGAGCCGTACACCCGCGAGGCACCCCAGGCGCTGTTCGCGTTGGCCTGCCAGTTGTTGCGGTCGGTGGTCATGTTCGCCAGGTCGGTCTCAAATGACGAACCACTGGACCAGATGCGAGTGGCCCCCCACGCCGAGTCTGCCCTGGAGTGCCAGGTATTGCGGTCGGTGACCAGCGAGGAGACCGAGCCGGCCAGGTAGGTCATCCAGCCCTCCAGTTGGTCAGATCACTCTTGTAAGTGATGGCGTCGCCCTGGGTGATGGAGCCGTTTGTCACGGCGCCCGTGCTCAGGTTGATCGAGCCACCGTAGACCGTTCCACCAGCTGCGTTGACAGTGACGGTGCCGCTGAGTGCCCACACCTCAATCGGGCGGTTCGTACTCGCAGCAGCTGGCAGGGTGACGGTGATCGCAGCCGAGCAGAACACGTACATGATGCCCGCGGCCACGGTGTAGTTGGTGCTCACGTTGGCAGTCGTGTTGGCGAACAGCGATTCAGGGATCAGCACGCCAGCCGCCAGCTTGTCAGCGGTGATCGTGGCCGCGGCAATCTTGGCCCCGTACACCGAGAGGTCCACCAGCTTGGCGCCAGGCACGGTGTTGTCGGGGAATGCGTTGGGCCCCAGTACGCCACCTTGATGACTGCCGGAGTGCGTATGTCCGGTGGACTGGTTGAACAACCCGTCGAGGATCGACAGCGAGCCCGCCAACCCCGCGGTCAGCGTGAGGTAGTCCGCGGTGTCATCGTTGTCCTGGGCCTGGACAAGGTTCAGTTCGGACGTCAGCGTGGTCATAGATACCTCAAGCTGGAAATTTTGTAGCCGCGCAGATCGCCAATGCGGGTGCCGCGCAGGCGGGCAATAATCCCGTACACGGTCAGGATGCGGAACTGAGTCGCCTGGAAATTGATCTGATAACCAGTCGGCAGGAACTGCTCTTGATAATCGAAGAACGCCACCTCGCTGACGGTCTCGTCGGGCAACTCGATTGCCATGCTGCCTGGGAAGGCAACCGCGTCCATCATCACCTTCTCGATGTGAGCGGGATCCGGACGGTAGGCCGCGCCATCCAGGCGATGAATGACCAGGCGAGCGTCCACGGTGCCGGTGAAGTCCCGCTTGAAGGCGGGCACCACACGCTCGTGGATGGCGATGATCTCGATGACTGGCGTGTCTGTCGACGTGCTGTTGGACAGCGAGCACTTCAGCGATAGCGCGTTGCCGGCCAGGTTGGATGGGGCAGGGATGCGCTGCCCGTTGCTGGTGAACTCGTCCAGGAGTAGCCAGTTACCGCTCGGATCGGTGGCTGGTCCGCCAGCTGAGGCGATGACGCGGTAGTACAGTGTCGCCTCATCGCCCACGCGCATGACCGGCCCGAACAGGCTGAAACCCAGCCAGTGCTTGGTATCGGCCTGGAACATGGCGTGATGCATGGGCAGGACCAACTCGCTGGTGCCCAGCGTGAACTCGGCGCCGCTGTTCGG
>Ga0209465_10000074_pt1 | contig 44090 bp, 42 predicted proteins | sample PanSoiPlot1MoBio_FD_188321 | JGI IMG/M metagenome (GOLD analysis project Ga0209465, IMG submission 188321) | Tropical forest soil microbial communities from Panama analyzed to predict greenhouse gas emissions - Panama Soil Plot 1 MoBio (SPAdes)... | ecosystem: Environmental > Terrestrial > Soil...
AGCCCCGGCCGAACGCGCTTGTTGCGTACCGCAAGGAGCTCACTCCGCAGGCCGGCAAGGCGGACGTCCTCATCCACTTCAGCATGGTGCGGTTGGCGGCTGCCGGAATGGGCCGGGTCGCCAGTGACTTTAGGCAGCCTGTCGAGTCTGTTAAGGATATTTTGCCCTTCGAAATTTCCCTCCGGGGTCACGTCATAACAATGCGCAAAATAGTCAGCGTCGTTGGCACCGAGAACTTCCTCAATTTCGGCCCGTGACCAAACGTAGAACTTGCCTTCGCAACCCTCGGAATCAGCGTCCAGCGAAGCGCAAAATGCGCCCTCCGGAGTTGACATGTCACGGGCCAACCAATCGACGGTCTCCTGGGCGCGTTGGAGAAACAGCTTCCTTCCGGTGCGTCGGTAAGCCAGCGCGAGCAGTTCCAGGAGCTGGGCATTGTCGTAGAGCATCTTTTCGAAATGCGGCACCAGCCACTTTTCGTCGACGGAATAGCGGGAAAACCCGCCGCCCAGGTGGTCGTAAATTCCGCCCTCGGACATGTGCTCGAGCGTGAGTTCGACGAGCTCAAAAAATCGCGACTCCCGTCGGCGCAAGCCCGCGCGCCAAAGCAACTCCAGCACGGAGCATTGCGGAAACTTCGGCGCCCGGCCGAGGCCGCCGTTGGTTTGGTCAAATGCGCGTGCGATTGCGACAGCGGCGGAGTCCAACTCGGCAGCGCCGATTACGACTTGATTGGTCGGCCCGGACCTGGTGGCCAGGGCGGTCATCAGCGCGCTGCGATTATGTTCGATGCGCTGGGGTTCGTCGCGGAAGAGGCGGGCGATTTCCTTCATCACATCGGTGAAACCCGGTCGGCCGTAGCGTGCGGTCTTCGGGAAATAGGTACCGCCCCAAACCGGCTCCCCGTCAGGGGTGAGAAACATGGTCAGAGGCCAGCCACCTTGCTCACCCAGGTGATGAAGGGCCGTCATGTAGATCTGGTCGATGTCGGGCCGCTCCTCGCGGTCGACTTTGATATTGACGAACAGCTGGTTCATGACGGCGGCGACCTGTTCATCTTCGAAGCTTTCGTGAGCCATCACGTGACACCAGTGGCAGGCCGCGTAGCCGATCGAGAGCAGGATCGGTTTGTTGGCCCGCTTGGCCTCGCGCAGCGCGTCCGGACCCCACGGCCACCAATCCACTGGATTGTTCTTGTGCTGCAACAGATATGGACTTGTCTCGTGGGCAAGACGATTTTCGTGCGGGGCTGAGTTCGGAGCTGTCATGGGATTCATGTCTGGAGCACCGGGGCGCAAATGCGTGGAACTGGAAGGTCGGGCGGCTACGTCCCGGTTAAGCGAGAAGCATAGCTTGTGGTTGCGAATTCCCCAAGAAAGCGGAGGCTTCATTGGTGACGGCGAGTCAAAGTCACTTTGAGGCGAAACAAGGCTCCGTACATAGCGAAACTAAGACGCGCAAATACATAAATGCTCAATCATAAGGACACTATCTTCGCACTGTCATCGGGGCGGCCGCCGGCGGCTATCGCGGTCGTCCGAGTCAGTGGTCCGCACTCACGCGATGTCATTGTGCGGCTTGCCGGGCGGTTGCCACAGCCGCGTCAGGCGTTGCTGGCGCGGCTGGCAGACCGACATCGTGAGTCGGGCACGGTCCCGGGCTCCTTTGAACCGATCGACGATGCGGTGGTTCTGTGGTTTCCGGGCCCGCGCAGCGAAACTGGTGAGGACACGGCCGAATTCCAATTGCACGGCGGTCGCGCGGTGGTGGCGGCACTGCTGTCGGCCCTTGGCCGAATGCCGGGATTACGCCCGGCTGAGCCGGGTGAATTCACCCGGCGAGCGTTTGAGAACGGCAAGCTCGACCTCACCAGGGTCGAGGGGCTGGCGGACCTCATAGGAGCGGAAACCGAAGCGCAGCGACGGCAAGCGCTTCGCCAACTTAGGGGATTGCTGGGCGAGCGGGCCGAGCGTTGGCGTGAGCGCCTGATCGAGGCGCTGGCGCTCGTCGAGGCCTTGATTGACTTTCCGGACGAAGGCGACGTGTCGGAGAAATTGCTGCAGCCGGCATTGGACATCGTTCGGGAACTTGAAGGAGAAATCCGCGAACTCTTGGCGGATACGCATCGTGGCGAACGGTTGCGGGAAGGTTTGACGGCGGCGGTCGCCGGCCCGGTCAACGTGGGCAAATCCAGTATCGTTAACCGACTGGCGAAGCGATCCGCGGCCATCGTATCGCCTTACGCGGGGACGACTCGTGATATCATCGAGGTTCAGCTCGATCTGGGCGGGTTTCCGATCACGATCCTCGATACCGCAGGCGTGCGCGATACCGACGACCCGGTCGAGAGCGAGGGAGTCCGCCGCGCCCGCGCCCGCGCCGAGGCGGCGGACCTCGTGTTGTGGGTGACTGACGCGACGCTTAAAGAACCCGCGATGCTGCCGGCGGCTCTGATGGGTCCCGATGCGCCGACGGTTTGGGTGCTGTCCAATAAGAGCGATTTGATTGAGGGCAGCCCCGGAGACGGAGGCGCGGCCGAGCGTCACGGGGCGAGATATCTTATCTCGGCACAGACCGGGGCGGCGTTCGACGAGCTTGTCGGCGGGCTTGAGGCTTATGCGGGCGAGTTTTTCGGGGGCACCGAATCGTCGCTGATTACACGACAAAGGCATCGCGCGGTTTTGCAGGATTGTATTGAGGCGCTACGGCGGGCTGCGGTCGAAGGGGATCTCCGTCGAGAAGACATGGTCGCGGAAGAGCTTCGGAGCGCTGCTCGCGCCCTGGGACGGCTGAGCGGGCGGGTGGACGTCGAGCATGTCCTTGACGTGATCTTTCGGGACTTTTGTATCGGCAAGTAAGATGTTTCACGTGAAACACGGAGCCTGCATTCCAGGTGGCCAGGATTTTTGACCTCACCGGGAGGCTCGGCTAAGGAACCGAGTCGGTCGCTTCTGGCTGCGACAAGTGGGACGACCACGAGGGTCGCCCCTACAGCGGGCGATGTGTCACGACCCCGCTTGGTGCGGTCGCTCCAACTGAGGCGATCGACTAGTTTTGACCGGACTGACGAGTGTGAGCATGCTGTACGATGTCATAGTGATCGGGGGCGGCCATGCGGGCTGCGAAGCGGCCGCAGCGGCTGCCCGCATGGGAGCGCGCACGGCGCTGGTTACGCACCGCTTTGAGACGATCGGGGCGATGTCGTGCAATCCTGCGATCGGCGGTCTCGGCAAGGGGCATCTGGTGCGGGAGATCGATGCCCTCGACGGCCTGATGGGCCGCATTGCGGACTTAGGCGGAATTCAGTTCCGCGTCCTCAACCGCCGAAAGGGGCCAGCTGTTCGGGGGCCCCGAGCCCAAGCGGACCGGAAGCTTTACGCGGCGGCGATGCAGGACGCCATCCGGCACTATTCCCACCTCACAGTGGTTACCGGCGAGGCCGAGGATGTGCTGACGGGGGAGGGGAGCGTCACCGGCGTAAGGCTTAGTGATGCCAGCGCTTACGCGGCTGGAGCCGTGGTTCTGACAACCGGGACGTTTCTACGCGGGTTGATCTACATCGGCGACCAGCGCACGCCGGCAGGCCGCGTGGGCGAGGCGCCGTCGATCGGTCTATCGAGGACATTGGAGCGGATCGGATTTACCCTGGGACGGCTCAAGACCGGCACGCCGCCACGACTTGACGGGAGCACAATCGATTGGGCGCAACTCGAAATGCAGCCCGGCGACGATCCGCCGGAGCCGTTTTCGGCGCTGACAACCCAAATCGATAATCCGCAGGTCCAATGCGGCATCACGCGTACAAACGAGGCCACACACGCGGTCATTCGGGCCAATGTACATCGATCGCCCATGTATTCCGGGCAAATCCGAAGCCGGGGTCCGCGTTACTGCCCATCCATCGAAGACAAAATCGTGCGATTTGGCGAACGCGACGGCCATCAGATATTCCTTGAGCCCGAAGGTCTCGACGATCCCATTGTGTATCCGAACGGCATCTCGACATCATTGCCAGTCGACGTCCAGCACGCCATGGTAGCCACCATCCCGGGACTGGAACGCGCAAAGATCACGCGGCCAGGTTACGCCATCGAATATGATCACGTTGACCCGCGCGAGCTGCATCCGACGCTGGAAACCAAGCGCCTTCGCGGCCTGTTCCTGGCCGGCCAAATCAACGGCACGACCGGATACGAAGAAGCCGCCGGACAAGGATTGGTAGCCGGTCTCAACGCCGCCGCCCGTGCCAGCGGGGCGGGCGAGGTCACGTTCGACCGTGCCGATTCGTATCTTGGTGTAATGATTGACGACCTGATCAGCCGGGGCATTACGGAACCATATCGCATGTTCACATCGCGAGCGGAGTTCCGATTGTCCTTGCGAGCCGATAATGCCGACCAGCGGCTAACGGGCGTGGGGATCAGACTCGGATGCGTCGGCCAAAAGCGCTGCGACCTCTATTTCGGCAAGCTGGCGGCGCTCACGATGTGGAGGGAACGAGCCGGAAGCCTGTCGGTGACGTCGAATGAAGCGGAACGATTTGGCTTCCTTTTGAACCGAGATGGTCAGCGGCGCACGGCGTTCGAGCTGCTGTCTCACCCCGATATTGGGGTTGCCGAAATTGCGCGGATCTGGCCGGAGTTTCTTGACGTTCCGACCGCCATCGGGGCCCAACTCGAAACTGACGCGAAGTACGCGGTTTACCTGGAGCGACAGGCCGCCGAGGTGGCTGCGTTTAGGCGCGACGAGGCGTTTGGAATCCCCGATGCAATTGACTATGCAGCCGTCCCCGGACTCTCAAACGAAGCACGGCAAAAGCTTTCGGCAGCGCGGCCACGCACAATCGGCCAGGCGAGCCGCCTCGACGGCATTACGCCCGCGGCTCTGACGTTATTGGCTGCGTTCGTGCGACGGGGCCAGATTAGGCGGACCGCGGCAAGTCGTGAGTAATCATGTGCTTGATCAAAATTGAAGGGGAGGTGCATTGCCTAGGGGCGGGCCTTGTGGCCGCCTGCCGCGCCGGCTGCCGCCTGCCGGGCGGCCACAAGGGCCGCCGCTACGAAAGGCGAACTTCTTGCAGACCCTTCAATTCATTTGACGCGCGCCACGAGGTCATGAAGCACTGTTGGCTGGCGTGTTGAGTTCGTGGGCGATGAGCCGAAGGCCGGACCAATCAATCGACCTCACCGCGGATCGTAAACGCGTGCTGTCGGCGTTCCGTGTTTCACGTGAAACAGCCACCCGGCTCGATCGGTTCGTTGCCTTGCTTCTGGTGTGGCAACGGCGGACAAATCTCATGTCTGCTTCGACGATGTCATCGCTGTGGACCCGCCATGTCGCTGACTCGTTGCAGCTCTTAGACTTGGTTCCGACGAACTCACAGTCAAATCCACCGATCTGGCTCGATCTCGGCTCCGGCGGCGGATTTCCCGGGATCGTCATCGCATGCGCGCTTGCGGATATTCCGGGAGCTTGCGTCCATCTGGTCGAAAGCAATATGAAAAAGGCCGCTTTCCTGCGCGAGGCGATCCGCGAATCAAAAGCACCCGGGATCGTGCACGCGGCGAGAATTGAGACGTTGGATCCCGCCTGTTTTTTGCCGATGCCCGATTACATTACGGCGCGAGCACTGGCACCGCTGATGGACTTATTTGCAATGATCGCCCCTTTCGTAAAAAAAGGTGCAAAAGCCCTTTTGCCGAAGGGTCAAGATTTAGATATAGAGTTGACCGAGGCTACTAAGCATTGGAATATCGGGGCCCAGCAGGTACCCAGCAAAACGAGCGAAACCGGGCGGATCCTGGTCGTGCATGCGCTTTCAAGGCGCGAACCGCTCGGGATTCGCCGGTCCGCACCGAATCTGTAGCAATGTGAGGTTTGTCATGTCCGACCAACCCAGCGCCGCTCCGGCTGGTGAGTCTTCCAAGAGGGTCCCGGCCGCGCCGCGCGTTCTAGCCATTGCCAACCAAAAGGGCGGGGTGGGAAAAACCACCACTGCGATTAATCTTGGAACTGCACTCGCAGCGGTAGGGGAAAGCGTGCTGATTGTGGATCTCGATCCCCAAGGCAATGCTTCGACGGGCCTCGGTATCGACCGCGCTGCCCGGCGCTTTTCGACCTACGATGTGCTGGTCGGCGAAGCGCCGCTTCGATCGGCGGTATTGCCGACCGCGGTCCCCCAGCTCTTCATTGCATCGTCCACCCTGGACCTGTCTGGCTTCGAACTGGAAGTCGGACATAAACGCGATCGCGCGTTTCGGCTTCGTAACGCGCTTGCGGCATTTGCCGCGCCGCGCCCAGATGAAGCCGGATTCAGCTATGTTCTGGTGGACTGCCCGCCTTCGTTGAATCTTCTGACCGTCAACGCCATGGCCGCGGCAAACGCCATCCTGGTGCCCCTGCAATGCGAATTTTTCGCGCTCGAGGGATTGTCGCAGCTATTGAAGACCGTCGAGCAAGTCAAACAGACCCTTAATCCAGAGCTCAGCATTCACGGCATCGTCCTCACCATGTTCGATGCACGCAATAATCTCTCCGGACAGGTGGTGGCCGACGTACGCGAGTTCATGGGCAAGAAAGTCTACGACACGGTGATCCCGCGCAATGTCCGGATATCCGAGGCGCCGTCATACGGTAAGCCGGTGCTGGTGTATGACCTCAAATGCGTAGGTAGCGAGGCCTATCTGCGGCTCGCAACCGAGCTCATCAAGCGCGAGCGGGAATTGACCGCTTCGCCGCACTGACTCGATTTCGCATGCGCCCGAGTTGTGAGGCGATGAGGCGAATCGCTTGAACGATTTCTCAGGAGAAGCCGCCATGGCGGAAGAGTCGACGCGGTCGCGGCTGGGCCGCGGCTTGGCATCGCTGATCGGCGACATGGGCGCCGAGACCAATACCACTTCCGAGCGCGTGCGCGGCCAACGCAAAGTGCCGATCGAATTCCTTCGCCCTAATCCGCGCAATCCGCGCCGTGACTTTCCCGCCGCCCAGCTTGATGAACTGGCGAGCTCCATAAGGGAACGCGGCATGATTCAGCCGATCGCGGTGCGCCCCATGCGGTGCGCCACTGATGCATTTGAAATCATTGCCGGTGAGCGGCGCTGGCAGGCGGCGCAGCGCGCCGGCTTGCACGAAGTTCCGGTGATCGTTCTCGACGTCAGCGATGCCGAGGCCCTCGAACTGGCAATCGTTGAAAACGTGCAGCGCGAGGATCTCAATCCGCTTGAAGAGGCGGCCGGCTACCAGTCGCTTATTGATGAATTCAAATACCACCAGGATGATATTGCCAAGGTCGTGGGCAAAAGCCGCAGCCACGTCGCCAACATGCTGCGTCTCTTGAAGCTTCCCGAATTCGTCAAAGCCGCCATCCGCTCCGGGCAATTTTCCGCCGGTCACGCGAGGGCGTTGATCGGACACCCCGAGCCGGAACGGATTGCGCGGCAGATCATCGAGCGGGGGCTCAATGTTCGCCAGGTAGAGGCGCTGACCCGCAACCGCGGCAAGGGCCAAGAACGCCGGCCGCGCCAAAAGGATGCCGACACCATCGCGATGGAAAAGTATGTGTCGGATGCGCTCGGTCTCACCGTCACCATCGACCATGGCAGCGGTGGCGGAGCGGTTCACATCAAATACCGCAGCCTTGATCAGCTCCGCGACGTTGTCCGGAGATTGGAGCGGGCGCCGTGAGCGACGACGCTACGGACCACGCGCATGAACCTTTCTGCCTCGGGCTTAATCGGGCCATTTTGGCAAAACGAAATACCCCAAAAAGATAGTGTTCTCTCAGTGGCTTATTGATACCCCCCAGGCGACGGCGGTAGGAAAGAGGCAACATTGACCAAAGTTCCTCTCTGAAGGCCGCCCTGACGAGTTCGGTCGTCTGCATTCACCCTAAATTCGTGAGTTGGAAGCACGCACCTCGCGCCGAACGCGCTGATAAATCGATAAAACTTCGAAAATCAGCCTACTGCGGAGCAGTTACCATTGGGTGCCCTCAAGCATTCTCTCTCTTGCTTGTGGGCGAAGGGCTTCGCGAAAATCAGCGACGTCAACTTCCGGATCTAGGTTCATTCTTTGCGCCGCGCCGCAATTGCAATCGACAGCAGCGTTCGCAGAACGATCGGATAGGCCAAAGCCGAATTCTTGCGAACCTCGAGGGTCGTTTCGCCGAGTTGTCCGATCAATTGTTCAAGCCGTTTGGCAGTCCACGTCTCGATTGCCGACCTTACGGCCTTCTGTCGACTGAAATGGATCGCCGGAGTGCTACGCCTCATGACCTCATCGATTGGGATTCCGGAATCCGCTGCGAGCCGGAATCGGTGAAACGCCGCGGCCTGACGAAGGGCTGCTGAGACGATCGCGCTTGCTGAAACGCCGCTTGATCGGACTTTGCCGAAATTGCTCTCGACATCGTTTGCCCGGCCGGCAAACGCCGCATCGACAGTGGCGTCAATTGCCGGAACCGTCGCGTCCGCCACCACGGCGATTACGTCCGACATTTCGATGCTGCTTCTGCCCCGGGCGTAAAGTGCGAGCTTTTCGATTTCCGATCGCGAGGCCCGGCGATCGCCGCCGATGAGTGAAGCCAACAATGCGCGAGCATCGGGTGCAATCGTGATTCCGGCGCGACGCATCTCTTCGTCGATCAGTCGGAACAACTCGCGGGCCGAATCCGCATAGCACGGCAACGCTGCCACGATTGGGGAGCGCTCGCACAACGTGCGCAACGGCGCGCCGCGCTTCAAATCGCCGGCCTCGATCACGATCCGGCAATCGGCCCCCGGGGGCGCCGCGACCAGCCGTTCCACGGCGCTGATGAAGTTCCGACTGCCCGCCTTGACGAGGATCGCCCGACGGCCACCGAACAATGGTATCGTGTGAGCTTCCTCCACCAGCCTCTCGGGAGCATCCGCGAGGGCATCGCCTTCCAGACGGGCGAGCCCGAACGGATCCCGCGGATCATCTACGGCGGAGCGAATCAATGCATCGGCCCGTTCCCGCACCAAGCCTGCGTCGGGTCCAAAGACCAGAACGATCGGCTTGCCAGGATCCGGCCGCGCCACAAATCGTTCGACATCGGCGGCCTTGAGCGCAACCATAGCGGTCAGAGTTTGCCGCCGCTCAGGTTCCGGCTACGAAGTAGGATGCAAGGCGCGCCCTGATATTATCAGCAATCAGCTTGGCGGCGCGATTTTCGGAGTCGCGCAGCGCGCGCGCCCGGGCAAACCGTTGCGCTTGACCCGGAATGTCGTAGGACACACGGGCAGAAGTTACCCCGCTGACCACCGCCTTGCCGCTCTTGACCTCAGTCAGAGTATAATTGACGTTGAGGCCATAATCCTCGACGTCCGGCCTGCCGCTGTTGATGTCGACAATGACCGACAGGCGGGTCGACGACATTCTGATTGCAAGACGGTGGGTCGGAGGCGCTGCCGCGGCTCCACCGGTAAGGTCGAATAACAATTGATTTCGGACCTCAACGGCGACCCGCGCTTCCGAAGAGCCACTGGGGGCAGCGATCTGGGCAACGTCCACCCCGGCCAGCGCGGGGCCGATGGCTGGTGAATTGGTCAACGAGTGCTCAGCATAGAGGGGCTGAAAGCAACCACCCACCAATCCTCCAAGGCACATGATGCAAGCCAGCCGACCTGCGAGGCGACGCATCGGATCTCGTTCAAGCCACCACATTCACGATCCTCTGTGGGACAATGATTACTTTCCTCGGCGACTTGCCATCCAGTGCCCGCTTGATGGCGTCGAGAGCCAGAACGGAGGCTTCAATATCGGCGTTTCGGGCGTCGCGCGCAATGGTTACGTCCGCACGCTTCTTACCGTTCACTTGCACCGGAAGCGTGATGGTATCTTCCAAGAGAAGATCATGTTCGACTTCCGGCCAGCTGTGAATAGCAAGTAGCGTTTTGTGACCAAGCGCTGCCCAACATTCTTCGGCCAGATGCGGCATCATCGGATGAAACAGCTGGACCATGATTTCGGCAGCCTCGCGTACCGCAAACTTGAGGTCAGGCACCCTCTGTGGGGAACTGGCCAAGATAGCCTGCAGCGAATTTGCAAACTCATAGATGTGCGCGATGCAGACGTTGAAGCGCAATCTCTCGATGTTCTCAGATACTTTTGCGAGCGCGCCATGAGCGGCCTTGCGGACCGCGATCGCGCTGCCCGAGAAGACAGGCGGCCGGCTCGCCGGCGCTTCGCGTGAAAACTCTGCGGCCTCATTGACGAGCCGCCAGAGGCGCTGAACAAAGCGCCAGGCGCCCTGCACCCCTTCTTCGGTCCAGATCACGTCGCGCTCGGGCGGCGAATCGGAGAGCATGAACCACCGCGCCGTATCGGCCCCGAATGTGCCGATGATGTCGTCCGGGTCGACCGTGTTGCGTTTTGATTTGGACATCTTCTCGATGGGACCGATCTCAACCGGCTCGCCCGTTTCCGCCAGCGTGGCCCGGCGCACATCGCCCGCCCCCTCGATTTTCACCTCGGCAGGTGCTGCGAAGGCGCCGTCCGCAGTACGATAGGTTTCGTGCACCACCATGCCTTGAGTGAACAGGCCCTCGAAAGGCTCATCTATTCCGATATGACCTGTCGCCGCCATGGCGCGAGTGAAAAAGCGGCTGTACAGCAGGTGCAGAATGGCGTGCTCGATGCCGCCGATGTACTGATCGACCGGGAGCCATTCGTCGACGGCCTTGCGATCGGTCGGGCGCGTTTCGATCCATGGATCGGTGAAGCGGGCAAAATACCAGGACGAATCGACGAACGTGTCCATGGTATCGGTTTCACGGGTAGCCTCGCCGCCGCAGTTCGAGCAGACCACGTGCTTCCAGGTTGGATGACGGTCGAGTGGATTGCCGGGCCGATCGAATTCGATATCGTCGGGCAGCTTCACCGGCAGATCGGCTTCCGGCACCGGTACGACTCCGCACGACGCGCAATAGATGATCGGTATCGGGCAGCCCCAATAGCGCTGGCGCGATATGCCCCAGTCGCGCAGGCGGTAATTGACTTGGCGCTGTGCAATGGGCTGATTGCCACGCACTTCGCGTTCCAGACGCTTGGCGATCTGCTCCTTCGCCTCTGCTATGGTCAGCCCGTCGAGAAACCGCGAATTGATCATGCGGCCGTCGCCATCATAGGCGATGTCGGTGATGACGAAGGTTTGCGGGTCCTGTCCTTCGGGACAGACTACAGGGGTATTGCCGAGGCCGTATTTGTTGGAAAAATCGAGATCCCGCTGGTCATGCGCCGGGGTTCCGTAAATGGCGCCGGTGCCATAGTCCATCAGTACGAAGTTGGCCACGTAGACCGGCAGCTTCCAGGTCGGATCGAACGGATGGATCGCCCTGATCCCGGTGTCGAAGCCAAGCTTTTCGGCCTTGTCGATCAACTCCTGCGCCGTGCCGGTGCGCTTGCATTCCGCAATGAAGGCTGCAAGTTCCGGGTTCTTTGCAGCAGCTGATTGCGCCAGCGGGTGATCCGGCGACAGCGCCATGAATTTCATGCCGAAAATCGTGTCCGGGCGTGTGGTGAAAACTTCAAGCTCTGTCTCGCCGGCGGAGGTCGTCGTCCGTTCAAGCGCAAATCGAATCAGCAGGCCTTCCGACCGACCGATCCAATTGCGCTGCATCACACGGACCTTATCGGGCCACCGATCCAGCCTGTCGATCGAGGTCAGCAGATCTTCGGAGAATTTCGTTATCTTGAAGAACCACTGCGTCAGCTCGCGCTGCTCGACCGGCGCTCCGGAGCGCCATCCCCGGCCGTCGATGACCTGCTCGTTGGCGAGCACGGTTTGATCGACAGGGTCCCAATTCACCTTGGATTGCTTGCGTTCGACCAGTCCGGCGGCCAGAAAATCGAGGAACATCTTCTGCTGATGCCTGTAATAGCTCGGATCGCAGGTGGCGATCTCGCGGCTCCAGTCCAGCGACAAGCCCATCGATTTGAGCTGCGCCTTCATGGCGGCGATGTTTTGCTGGGTCCAGGCCCGAGGAGGGACCCGGTTGTCCATGGCGGCATTCTCGGCGGGCATCCCGAATGCATCCCATCCCATCGGATGCAATACGTTGAATCCCCGGGCGCGCTTGTAGCGGGCGACCACATCTCCCATTGCGTAATTGCGCACATGGCCCATGTGGATGCGCCCGGACGGATATGGGAACATCTCCAGCACGTAGTACTTCGGGCGCACGTCTTCGTTGCAGGTGGCAAATACGTTCCCCGCATCCCATACCTGCTGCCAACGAGATTCCGCTGCGCGGGCGTTATATCGCTCAATGCTCATGCTAATCCGGCCGTCGAAACACCACCGGACTAGGACATGATTGCGGCAGACAGGTCAATAACGCGCAAGTTCGCCAGGTTGAGCCCTCCGTACAACACCTCAGGAAAAATCCTATCATTCGCCATGTCTGCCCCGGCCCATGATCCCGTTACCTCCCTCGACGCCGTGCGCCACCAAATTGATGTCGCATGCCGGGATGCCGGGCGCCGCCCTGAAAGTGTCGCCTTGCTGGCGGTTTCCAAGACCTACGGCACAGACGTGATTGAGCCGGTTATCGCCGCGGGGCAGCGGGCTTTTGGGGAGAATCGGGTTCAAGAAGCTAACGCCAAATGGCCGCCACTACGCGAACGGTACCAGAATCTGGAGTTGCATTTGATTGGGCCGCTCCAATCAAATAAGGCCAGGGACGCGGTTGCGTTATTTGACGCGGTTCATTCCTTGGACCGGCCGAGCTTGTGTGCCGCAATAGCCAAGGAGATCCAGAAGCAGGGCCGCGCTCCGTTGCTGTTAGTGCAAGTCAACACTGGAGCGGAGCCCCAAAAGGCCGGAGTGCTGCCCGAGCACGCAGACGCCTTCATCGCCGCGTGCTGGGCGTCCTATAATCTGGAAATTTCCGGCCTGATGTGCATCCCGCCGATCGACGACCCGCCAGCGCCTCACTTCGCCCTGACCGCAAAAATTGCCAAGCGCAACGGCTTGAAACAGCTGTCCATGGGCATGAGTGCCGATTTTGCTCTCGCGATCCGGTTTGGTGCAACCCACATTCGGGTAGGAACGGCCATTTTCGGGCGCCGGGCCTGACGGTGTGTAGGAGCGACCCTTGTGGTCGCCCTGTTGCGGGATGCAGCGAAGGGGGCGACCACAAGGGTCGCCCTACAGCGGGCGATGCGACACTTCCGTTTGTCCGGCCGAGCGATCCGCTAGCAATGAATGGTTATCGTTGTTTTTGGTCCAAGGCGGGCAACAAGCGGTCGGAGCGCCGTGATTGGCAAAGAAATGCAACCAGCAGTAGGTGCCAATGCGGCTCTCGCGACGTGAATGAAAACCGCGCTTCCGCGGCCTGATACGCGCGGACGCGTGTTGTGGTCAATCTCAATGACCATGTCGTACAAGGGGTCGGCGCGCCACAGTCGATCTCCCGGATGACTGGGTGAAATTCTGATGGCTTGGTTATAGCGGCGATGAGAAGGATCTTCGCACCATCCGTCCAGAACGCTGATCGGCCTGACCGGAAGTAGCGTCCGCAGCCGCGGCAAGCGATCGCGACGCCACCACAACCGGACGAGCCGATAGCGCCCGGCGGGGGTTGCGCCATCCCCCTCCCGCTTGTTGGCCTTGATGCCGGACCGACCGAGCGCCACTTTGACCTGCAAGCGCCCGGCAGAGAGCCACCCCTGTCGGCGGTTCCCCGGCGTTGCGCGGACGCCCATATTTGCGAGTGTTATCCGATGCATATGACGTTGATAAACCGGATTTGCTGTCATCGCCATAGGGCTGCGGCGCGGGTTGCGCTTGCGCTTTCCTCGCCAATTGATCTACTTGCCGAAAGCATGGCTTCCAATATGGACCCTTGAGGCTCTTTATGGCGACGGCGCGCAGAATTTTGATCGTAGATGACGATGCTGAACTGCGTGAGGCTTTGGTCGAGCAGCTTTCGCTGCACGAGGAATTCGAGGCCATCGCAGTCGATACCGGCACCAAGGGCGTGCAGGCCGCCAAGGGCGGACAGATCGATCTCATCATCATGGATGTCGGCCTGCCCGACATTGATGGCCGGGAGGCCGTGCGCATCCTCAGAAAGAATTCCTTCAAGGCGCCGATCATCATGTTGACGGGCCACGACACCGATTCCGACACCATTTTGGGGTTGGAGTCTGGTGCCAATGACTACGTGACCAAGCCATTCCGGTTCGCCGTCTTGTTGGCCAGAATCCGCGCCCAACTGAGGCAGCACGAGGCGAGTGAGGATGCGGTGTTTGCCATCGGGCCTTATTCGTTTCAGCCGAGCTCGAAGCTCCTGATGGGGAGCAAGGGCAACAAGGTCCGGCTCACCGAAAAGGAAACCGCGATCCTTCGCTTTCTCTATCGTGCCGGCCAGCGGTCCATCTCGCGCGAGATTCTGCTGCAAGAGGTTTGGGGGTACAATTCCGGCGTGACCACCCACACGCTGGAGACTCACATCTACCGGCTGCGCCAGAAGATTGAAAAAGACGCAGCCATGCCTGAGATACTGGTGACCGAAGCCGGCGGATACAAATTGGTTCCATGAGGGACCCCTCGAACAGCCGATGACGATCGAAGACGAGATTGCTTTTTTGGAGCGCGTTCCGACGTTCGCGCAGCTCGGCTTCTCAGCATTGCAGATTATCGCCATCGGTTCCGAGACGAAACACCTCGTGGACGGCGAGGTGCTCTTCCGCGCCGGAGAAACCACTGACGCGGGTTATCTCATTCAGGAAGGCTCGTTGAAGCTTACCATGCACGATCCCAGACGGTCCGATCCGAGCGTCATCTTTGGGCCCGGCGCACTGATCGGGGAGCTGGCTCTGATCACCGAAACCGTGTGCCCCGCCACTGCGATTGCGGCCGAACCAACCGCCGTGATCAGAATCTCGCGTAGCCTGTTCCGCAAAGTTCTCGAAGGATTTCCCGAGGCGGCCCGCAAAATGCGCGACCGGATGGTGGAGCGCGTCAATCTCGCGAACGAGGAAATCTCCCTGGTACGGGGCGTGCTTGAGAGGACGAATCTGCCATTAAGAGTGGATCAACCATCATAGCTCAATAATCGCCGTCACCGGGACGTGGTCGGACGGTTGGGTCCAACCCCTTGCCCGCTTGGTTATGCTCATGCCTAACACCCGGTTTGCCATCGCAGGACTTACCCAAATGTGATCGAGACGCCGTCCGCGGTCAGCGGTTTCCCAATCCTGCGCGCGATAGCTCCACCACGTGTAGAGTTTGGTCGGTTCCGGAACGAAAGCCCGTAAGACATCGAACCATTCGCCGGCTCGTTGCACGGCCGTGAGCTTTTCGCATTCGATTGGAGTGTGGGAGACAACTTTCAGCATCCGCTTGTGACTCCACACATCATGTTGAAGCGGCGCAACGTTGAGGTCGCCGACCAGAATCGCTCGATCGTTGTTGCCAAGGCACATATCCGGCGTCATGCGCATTTCATCCAAAAAAGCGAGTTTGTGGGCAAATTTCTGATTGATCGTCGGATCCGGCTCATCGCCACCGGCCGGAACATAGAAATTGTGGAGCGTCACCGGATCGGCGACCCCGGCGCGTGTGCCGATCTTTACGGTGATGTGTCGGCTGTCCGATTTGCCGCAATAGCTGCGAGCATCAATGGAATCCAGGGGTAAGCGCGAGAGAACCGCGACGCCGTGATATCCCTTCTGGCCGTTGAGCGCGACGTGGCTGTAGCCCAGTCGTGCGAATCGCTTGAGCGGAAACTTGTCGTCCGGACACTTGGTCTCCTGCAGACAGATCACATCAGGATTTGCAGTCTTCAGAAATCGACTCACCAGATTGATGCGCAATCGCACCGAATTGATGTTCCAGGTTGTGATCTTTAATTCCATAGGGGGTAAAGGACGGCGGATTTCAACGGGCCGGCGGTATAAAGAAGACTGAAAATGACCCTTCACTTTCACATTAGCAAGTTCTCTGCGGGTGCCTGGATTGACGATTCCGTCGGATCATCATCTCACGTGTTGCGCCATTGGTGCCCCTCTACTGACTCCTGTTCTCATAGCTGATCGTGAACAGGCCGGGATCGGGCTTGTGGGTTGTATCGAGATTGTAGACCGCTACGGTCGTCTCGTATCCTTGCGGATCCGTGACAGTCCATTGGCGTAATTGCATGTCCTTGGCCGCGAACATCAGCACAAGCCGATGGGTTCCGACGAAAATCTGCCTTTCCTCGATCGTAACCGTGACGAAGGTGTTGTCCTGCGACACGGCGGTCAAGTTGGTGTCGCGTGCCAAGTCGATCTGATCCGCCAGAAGATACCGGAGCGGCGTCTGTGACAGTGGATAAAGATCCTGGGTAGCAAGCTTGCGGTCGCGTACGACCACCGACGAGCCATCCGCAATAACGTCGATTGGGCTTGGAGGCTCGTATTCAAATCGCACCTTGCCGGGCTTCTGGATATAGAATTTCCCCACGGTCCGTGCGCCGTCCGGTCCGATCTGCACGAAGTCGCCGATCAAGTTTTGTAACGAGGAAAGATAGTGGCTAACCCGATCCACCAGTGCCCGTTGAGACCCGTCATAAGGAACGGACTCGCCGGGGCGCACAGGAATTGGACGTCCGGCCGCATCCGTTTGGATCGGCGTTGGCGGCCGGATGAGCGGGTTGCGATTCTTCGGCGCCGGTTGCGGCAGCGGAACGCCTTGGGCAACCGCCATTATGGGCGCCGCAATGAGCATGACCCCCACCACTGCTGCCAAACGCCCCAATGCCATGTTCACCTCCGAAAGCCTGTTTCTCTATAGGGTGGGGCCGGATATGACCAAGCCCGATGGCGTTTTCGCGGCTCGATTTGCCGCGCCCGCCCCTCAATAGCCCTCGTCATCCTCGCCGCCAACCAGGATTTCCCGCTTGCCGGCATGGTTCGGCTGTCCGACCACGCCCTCTTTTTCCATCCGTTCAATAAGCGAGGCGGCGCGATTGTATCCGATCTGCAGGCGGCGCTGGATGTAGCTGGTCGAAGCCTTGCGGTCGCGGACCACGATCTGTACCGCCTGCTGGTAGAGATCGCCGCCCTCCCCACCGCCCATGCTGGTCGCATCAAATATGGCGCCGTCTTCACCGTACAAGTCGTCTTCGGCCGTGACCGCGTCCAGATATTGCGGCTGCCCCTGAGCTTTGAGATGGCGGACGATCTTTTCGACCTCATCATCCGATACGAAGGGTCCGTGAATACGGCTGATTCTCCCTCCCCCGGCCATGTAGAGCATGTCGCCTTGACCGAGCAGTTGTTCAGCGCCCTGCTCGCCCAGTATCGTGCGACTGTCGATCTTTGAAGTTACCTGGAAGGAAATTCGGGTTGGAAAATTAGCCTTGATGGTACCCGTAATGACATCGACGGATGGCCGCTGCGTCGCCAGGATCACGTGAATACCTGCTGCCCGCGCCATCTGCGCCAGGCGTTGAATGGCGCCTTCGATGTCCTTTCCGGCTACCATCATGAGGTCTGCCATTTCGTCCACGATGACCACCAGGTAGGGCAAGGGCTCCTGATCGAATTCCTCCCTCTCGTAGATTGCGTCCCCGCTCTCCGGGTCGTAACCGGTGTGCACCGTGCGAGACAGTACCTCGCCTCTTGCGCGCGCTTCTGCGAGCCTTGCGTTGTACCCATCAATATTGCGCACACCGAGTTTCGCCATCTTTTTGTAGCGATCTTCCATCTCCCGCACCGCCCATTTGAGGGCAATGATGGCCTTCTTGGGATCAGTAACGACCGGCGCGAGCAGATGCGGAATGCCGTCGTAAACCGACAATTCCAGCATCTTGGGATCCACCATGATAAGCCGGCATTGCTCTGGGCGCAGCCTGTAGAGCAGGCTGAGAATCATGGTGTTGATGGCGACCGACTTGCCGGAGCCGGTGGTACCAGCGATCAGCAGATGCGGCATGCGGGTGAGATCGACGATGACAGACTCGCCGCCGATCGTCTTCCCAAGGCAGAGCGCGAGCTTGGCGCCGCTGCCCGCGTAATCATTGTCTGCCAGGAGTTCCCGCAGATAGACTTTCTCGCGGGTCGGATTGGGCAATTCAATTCCGATCACGTTCCGTCCGGAAACCACCGCGACGCGTGCCGACAGCGCGCTCATCGAGCGCGCAATGTCGTCTGCGAGGCCGATCACACGGGATGATTTAATCCCCGGCGCCGGCTCCAACTCATAGAGCGTCACAACTGGTCCGGGCCGCGCGTTGATGATCTCGCCGCGCACGCCGAAATCGGAAAGCACGTGCTCGAGGGCCGTCGCGTTTTCGCGGATCGCTTCCATGCTCGGCGCGGCCCTTTCCGAAGCCCTGGGGGCCGCCAACAGACCGAGCGAGGGCAACTCGTATCCGTCGGCAGATTTGCGGTCCGCCCGCGTGGTTTTTCGCTTCGATTTGCGCGCTTGGGACGTGTTCGTCTCCTGCGCCTCTTCGTCCTCGTCCGTCTCATGTATCCGGCCGTGCGGTTCTTCGGTTCCGCCGCCGCGCATGCCAAGCCACGGCTCAGTGCGCAGCCATTCTCTCGACACTGGATGGCCAAATACTGCAGCAACACAGGCGGCAGCTTGGAAAATCGTTCGAACGGCCCGCGACTTCAGACTTAGAAAAGCATGAACCAGCCAGCCAATGGATATCGAACGGGCACCCTCCTCACCCTCAATATCGTGGTCCGGCCGATGGAAGCCAAAGCCTGAAGCGACGGCAACGGTCGCAAATGCCAGCCCGCCGAATATCGTTTGGGCGAAAGTTTGTCCCACGCCATGGAGAGGCCCGCCCGCGATGTTGGCGATTAAATGCAGGAGGGCATCGCCCGCGACACCCCCGATGCCGCTCGGAAGGGGCCATTGGGGGGGACGCATCAGGCATGATGCGAACGTCGCCGATGACATGAGGCCGCCAATCCAAGCGGCGACGCGCCAGCGTGGGCAATCGAGGATACGATGGGTGAAGAACCGCCATCCCCAGAACGCCGGTGGAAGAATGATCGCAATGGTCGCAACGCCAAAAAGCTGCATGGCGAGATCGGCGGCGATTGCCCCCGTCGCGCCCAACACGTTGCGCACCGGGGCGCTGGTCGCATAGCTCAGGCTAGGGTCGTTGACTGACCAGGTCGCGAGCGCCGCTGCCACGATGCCGACGGCCGCAAACAACACAAGCCCCCCGAGTTCGCGCAAACGGCGTCGAATCGCAGCATGAAAATCGTCCGACAAAAACGATCCGCCGTAGTGGCTTCGTTCGGCCGATGACATCGCCACCTTAAAGGCTCCATATCGCGCGTATCCACGTGGAATAGAAAACCGTTCGCGTTAAGAACATGCGCCCATTCCAAAGGCTATCCAAGCACGGCGACAATGCGGTGCAGCGCCTCGGCCATGGTCTCCCTGTCGTGCACCATGGCGATCCGAATGTAATCCGCGCCCGGATTGCTGCCGTCGTCCTGGTCACGTGCCGCATAGCGACCCGGCAAGACCCGGACACCTGCCTCCTGCCACAGCCTTGCGGCCACGACCTCGCTGCCGCCGAGCGCAGCGACATCGAGCCAGAGGAAGAAGCCGCCGGCCGGGCGCCTGTAGCCATAGCGATCTCCGATGATCTGATCCGCCAGATCAAATTTCTCGCGATACAGCTCGCGATTGGCCTCGACGTGAACCTCGTCCCGGTAGGCCGCGACAGCGACTTCCTGCGCTGGAATCGGCACTTGGGGGGCCGCAACACTCCGCAGTTCCAGAAACTTGGCGATGAAACGACGATCGCCCATAACAAAACCTATGCGCAGCCCGGGCAGATTTGAGCGTTTCGACAGCGACTGGAACAAAACAACGTTTTCGAACTGGTCGCCGGCCGCCTCGAGTACGCCTGGGGGCGCGGATCGCGTGTAGATTTCCGAATAGCACTCGTCGGAAAACAACAGGAACCCGTAGCGGCGGGCCGTTGCGGTGACGCGTTGCAGATAGGCCAGGTCGGCAACCGCACCTTGCGGATTGGATGGCGAAGCGAGAAACATCGCGACGGTACGCCGAAGCAGCGCACTGTCGAGTGCGTTCAGATCAGGCAGAAAGCCCGTCTCGCGGGTCGTCGGCAGGTAGACGATCTCGCAATCGGCCGCGAGCGCCCCGGCCGCATAGGCCGCGTAAAAGGGATTTGGAACGAGGATCGCCGGTCGGCCGGCGCGATTCGCCACGTAGCGCCGCGCCGCCATCGCACCGAGAAAGAGGCCCTCCCGCGAGCCGCTGAGGACGAGGACTTCGCGATTCGGATCGGGAACACGGCCGAGCTTATACCGGCGCGCCGCCCATTCTGCGACCTCATGGCGGAATTGCGGCGTGCCTTCGTTCCTGGGATAGCGGCCAAATTCGTTGATATGTGCTGCCATCACGGTTGCGACGAATGGCGGTACGCCATGCTTAGGTTCGCCGACGCCCAGATCGATCACAGGCCTGCCCGGAGGGGTATCAGTGATCAGCTCGGCCAAGCGTACAAAAGGCGAACGCGTGTCGGCGATCCGACCGGTCGAGAGGGTAAGCTCGCGTTCGGCACTTTTCATGGACATCCGCATGTACGGCCGAGTTTGATCCGCCGCCTCCATGGACCATAGAAGCGGTGAGGTTAAGACCTGATTAACCATCGGGGTCAACCGATGGGGCAAAGAAATTATGCTTGGCGCTTCCGGCGGGCAGCGGTGGCGTCAGTAAAGTGGCGTCGGCAAGGGGTGATGTTTTGCCTCTAGGCAACATTGGGGGGCGCCAATGTGGCGCCCCCTTTGTCTTGTCTCATCTTTTTCAGGCCGATCGAGGAACGGCGCTATCGCGTCTTCCGCCCCGACCGTTAGGCCAGCCTCACTGCACGGTTTCGCCGTGCAGCGCCAGGTCGAGACCGTCGCGCTCCACGTCCTTGGACACGCGCAGCCCGATAACCATGTCGACGACCTTGAGGATAATCAGCGTCACCACACAGTCGTAGATGAACACGACGCCGATGCCGATCGCCTGATTCACGACCTGCATGGCGTTGCCCTCAAGCAGGCCGGCCGTGCCGCCGTATTGCTGGACAGCAAACACGCCGGTGAGCAGCGCGCCGGCGGCTCCGCCGACCGCGTGCACGCCGAATGCATCGAGCGCATCATCGTAGCCGAACATGGCCTTGAGGCCGGTGCAGCCCCAGTAGCACACGGTGCCGGCCGCAACGCCGATCCAGAACGCGCCGAGCGGGCCGACAAAGCCCGAAGCGGGCGTGATGGCGACGAGACCGGCCACCGCGCCCGTGCAGATGCCGACCACGGTCGGCTTGCCCTTCAGCATCCATTCGACGATCATCCAGGTGAAACCGGCGGTTGCGGTTGCGGTGTGGGTGACCAGCATCGCCATGCCGGCCTGGAGGCCCGCCGTAACGGCGGAACCGGCGTTGAACCCGAACCAGCCGACCCACAGCAAGGATGCGCCGATCAGTGTCAACACGACATTGTGGGGCGGGCCGGTATCAGTGCGCTTACCCAGTACCAGCGCAGCCATCAGGCCGGCTGTACCCGAATTGACATGCACCACGGTGCCGCCGGCGAAGTCCAGCACGCTGAGGAAGTTGTGGGGGTTGGCGCTATTGAACATGCCATCCGGCCCCCACACCCAGTGGGCGATCGGCGAGTAGACGAAGATCGCCCACAGGCCGATGAACCACAGCATAGCCGAGAACTTCATGCGTTCCGCGAACGCGCCGGCGACGAGCGCTGCCGTGATGATCGCGAAGGTCAACTGGAACATCGAATAGACGGACTCTGGGATCGTCGGTGCCAGAGGATTGGGATTGCCCTTGTTATTGGCGATATCGCTCATGATGTTCTGCAAGCCGGCACGGTCGAATCCGCCGATGAACCAGCCCATATCCATGCCGAAGATGTCACCGCCCTCCCGGAACGCAAGGCTGTAGGTAAAAAAGAACCATAGGATGCTGATCAGGCAGGTGATGGCAAAGCTGGTCATCACGGTGTCGCCCACGTTCTTCTTGCGCACCATGCCGCCGTAGAACAAGGCGAGGCCCGGAATGGTCATCATCAGCACGATGGCCATTGAGGTCAGCATCCAGGCGGTATCGCCTGAATTGGGCGAGCATTCTTTTTGGACTTTCGAGTCGCAGGCCAGGGTCTCGACTGTCTGCCCTGACTCGGCCGCTGGCGCCTGATCCTGAGCGTAGGTCGGCGTATAGGAAGAGATGGTGAGGAAGAGGCCGAGCAGGATTGCGAAAATGAGAGCCGCGAGTCCCGCACGTTTAGGCTTCTTGATCATCATGGTGTTGCTCCTGTCCGTAGAGATGAAGGTGCGGGTTCTCAGACTGCCGCAGCGTCGGTTTCGCCGGTGCGGATGCACCCGGCGCTTTGAAGGTCGAGAACGAAGCTTTTGCCGCTCCCGATCTGGCCGAGCTTGAATAGCTTGATGACGGCCACCACAAGTTTCATGGGCTCCCCCTAGGCGCCCGGCCTGCGCGGTGCAGGTTCCGGCGGTCTCAACAGAGCTTTGCTGCGCGAAGTCCAAAGCCCCGCGAGCAATGCCGCGGTCCAAGGAATCAAACGGCGTGCCAAGTCGCCACCCTAAATGCCCGGAAACGGAGGAATTCCAACGCAAGAGGTGGAATTCCCAATGATCGCGGTAAACTCGCATCAGGGCTGCAAAGATTTTTGACCGGGACGCCGAGATTTGGAACCCTCGGGTTCCAAGAGCGGCTGATGGCGTGTGTAAGCAACGAAAAGCAGATTCGGGTTTGTGGCACGCGTTGGCGCGCGCCTCGGACCCTTCGGCCCGGCCGCCCTCGGTCGCTATTCTGCTTGGTCAGAGATCGGAGCTAGCCCAGAATAATCCGTCAGCTGCACAGATTTTGATCTGTATGCCGATATTTTAGGCCATCGCGTTCGCGAGCGATGGCGGTTGGGAAATCGTCGTAGTCGCCAGTCGCCACCCGATGGCACGCTCGTTCATTTGCATGCGACTGCCAATTGGCTCGCAGTTTCGTATCGGGCCACGATGTTCCGGCATGTCGGCTACGCCTGGTCCTGAAGTCGGTGGCAGCCGTTCGGTTGCTGTTGTCGGCGTCCTTGCCGTTCATCTGCAGCCATATCGGCAGGGTCGGTATTGATTTTCCCCCAGCCCGGCGGGCATAGTTTGGAGATTCGCCCTCATACGCAGCCGGGCTCATGTCACTGAAGACAAGACCGCTATACCAGTGCCCTATCCTGCTCACCCAACTCCTTGTCGTTGGGATGCTTCTCGTATCCGACACGGCGAGGGCCGATCAGCTTTGCGGTCGTCAATTCGATTCACTGTCACAACTCTTCGCCGACGTCCGCAGCGACGCGAACAGCGGTTGGCGGGTTATCGAGCGCCCTACCCATGTGATATTTGCGGGTGACCAGATGATCTGGGCTTTTGCTCGAGAGTCACAACCAGCATTTCCGGCTGTGGCCTGCCTTCAAATCATACAAGCCGAAGACTCAATCGAGGCGGTCGTTCAAACTCGGTGCGAGGGTGCAAGAGACGCCTGCGATGCCGTTGCCGCCAAGGCGAACGGTAAGGACTGGAGTAATCTGTTCGGCAACTGACGAACGAATGGGTACTTCTCGATTGCTATCGCCACTCCACGGTGGCGCACGAATGACGGTGGTGCGAACGATGCAGGGGGCGCCGTTGCGGCGCCCCCGGGGATTGACTCGATCACTCAGTCGATCTTCCAGGCCGAGAAGATCACGCTGGGCACCGCCGGTTCGCCAGCCGGCTTCTTGTAGACGAGACCAATGCCTGACGCCGAGCCCGAGATCATCGCATTAACCTTGTCTCCCTTTTTGTATTCGCCCACTCCCTGCGAGATCATGACAGTGGTGAAGTCGGGCGTGGGGACCATCTGTTCGCAGTTGCTGTTGTCGACGTCCTTGCCGTTCGTCTGGAACCACAGTCTGACCAAGCCAGTGCCACCCCGGCTGCCAACCTGGACGCCAACAATCGTGAAATAGGTCCCGGTCTGATCGAGGACCACCACGCCCTTGTTATTCTTGATGCCCTTTGCGGCGTCGGTGGAAGCCATCGTGACCAGTTGGGGCTTGTTGGGTTCTTTCACAATCTGGTCTTCCTCACTCGAGGCCTGAAGATAGCCCCCGGCCGCCAAAGCGCCGCTGGCCGAGGCCACGAGCAGGGCCGACCCAAACATTGTCCCGAAAAGAGTTTTCATACTTGCCTCCCGCTGGAGCTGGACTACATGAAGGAGTTCCGAAGGGCGACGGGTTGGCGTGTCCGAGTGGATTGGATCACGATTTTGGCGCGCTGCCCCTTCATCGGCCTTTGCGAACTCCCGCCAGTGCAGAGCAAATGACATGCCATAAAAGAAATCGCGTTCGACGGCGATGACCATGGCCCGGCCATCCAGTTCGCAACAGAAGGGAATTGAAAGCCGTCTGGCGCCGTCGAAATTAAAGCTCGCGGCAAATTCGGAGCTAAATACCAATACGAAGCATATGCGGCTCGCCTGCATATTTGTTCAGCGAGTGCCTGATAGTGAAGCACGGCCTTCCGTCTGATCGCCGCAATTTGCGCCAGCGGTAAATACGATCACGGCTAAGGTGAAAGAGGCCCCGGCTTTCGCCGGGGCCTCTCCATGACGGCGAGGGCGATGCCGGGTATTCGCCCTAACCGTATTGCGTTTCTCCGGCACGGCCAGAGATGCCGCGGAACTTCAAACCACGCATCACTGCACGACCTCGCCGTGAAGCGTAATGTCCAGGCCTTCTAGTGCGTAGGAGGAGTGGAATGCGGGTAGGCTTAGAAAAACTCCGAGCAGGACTGCTACGATGAATGCGACCAATCCGACGCGCGCGGGCAGTCTCGGGGTCATCATATTGCACTCCGGTTCGCCCTCACAGCGCAGCGGCGTCCGTTTCTCCTGTGCGAATCCGTACCGCCTGCTCAAGGCCAAAAACAAAAATCTTGCCGTCGCCGATTTGGCCGGTTTTGGCGGCCGCCGTGATTGCCTCGATGGCCTTGTCGGCCTGGTCTGTCGAAATCGCAACCTCGACCTTCAGCTTCGGCAGGAAGCTCACGGCATATTCGGTGCCGCGATAGATTTCGGTATGGCCCTTTTGACGCCCATAACCTTTGACTTCGGTGACGGTCATACCATGCACCCCAATCGCAGTTAGTGCGTCGCGGACCTCGTCGAGCTTGAATGGCTTGATGATGGCCATGACAATTTTCATGGGTTCCTTCCCCGCTAGGGCCCATTCTGATTCCCAGATTGGGCGATCTCTACGCAGCGATCCCCAACCGACATGTTGCCACGCGAGCGATCGCCGCGGTCAGGGAATCAAACCCCGTGCCAGTTTTGTCGCAGGCGGCGATTTTATTGGCCCGGCAGCAGTTTGTTGACCGACAGGTTGGTCAGACCCAGCCGTCCCATCTGCAGTTTCAAATAGATTTGATCAAAAACTAGGCGCTCAGGCTATGGAAAATACGGTTGAGCCCGGAAATCGCGTTCGGAATCTAAGCCACTCACCTTGCTCTTATGCAGTGATGGCAGGGGTGCCATAGACCCCTGCCTCCACCGAGAGGAAGACGACGTCGCCCTGGCGGTCCCGTGTCATATGAAATACGTCCACTCATCCGAAAAGAACTTGAGGTCAGTGCATGTTCCGCGTCATGCGGTTAAAGGGCATCGCTGTCTGTTTCCCCGGTACGGATGCGCAGAGCATGGTCGAGCGTGGCGACGAAGATCTTTCCGTCGCCAATCTGCCCGGTCCGAGCTGCGGTGGTGATTGCTTCGATTACACGATCCGCCTGCTCAGCTGAAACAGCGACTTCGATGCGGAGCTTGGGCAGGAAGTTCACGGTATATTCGGCCCCACGGTAGATTTCCGTGTGGCCTTTTTGTCGCCCGTAGCCTTTGACTTCCGCGACTGTCATGCCGCTCACGCCTAACCCGGTAAGCGCCTTTCGAACTTCGTCGAGCTTGAATGGTTTGATCACAGCGATGATGAGCTTCATTGACAGTCACCCCCTCATTTATCGCGCCGGTACCTGACGCTTCCACGACCCTTGCTCGCATGTCCGACGAGGCACTTCAGCAATTGGTCAAAAACTATGCCAGATGCCGCATTTCACGGCAAAAGAAATCACTTATTCGGCAGCATTGTTCGCTGTCTTGGTCAGCAACGAGCGTGGGACCTGACATCTTGCGCGAAATTTGCCCTATTTTTGAGCATCAGAACGCCGCGCCCGCGTCGTTACGTTCCGTGGCGGTGACGTAACAAGCCTTCCTGAGCAACTGACGCCACGAGAGTCCCCTCGCGAGTGAAGATCAAGCCTCGAGCAAAACCGCGTGCCCCCCCGGCATTAGGAGTATCCTGGGCATAGAGCAACCATTCATCGGCTTTGAATGGCCGATGAAACCACAGTGCGTGGTCAAGACTTGCGGCCATGATGGTCTTTTCGAAGACGGTGCGACCATGTGGGATCAGGGCGGTATCGAGTAGCATCAGGTCCGACGCATAGGCGAGCACACATTGATGGATCGCGGCCGCATCCGGCAACGCGCCAGTGGTGCGGATCCACGCGTTGAATCGTCCTTCGGGATATTTCTTGCCGAGATAGCGCTCAAATTCGACCGGGCGAAGCTCGATAGGCCGTTCACGCTCGAAATACCGTCGGATCGGCTCAGGCATCATGGGCAGGACTCGTTGACGGATTTCGGCCTCGCTCGGTAGCAGCTCGGGCCCCGGCACCTTGGGCATTTCGGCCTGATGGCTCAGGCCAGATTCGGTCCCGTGGAAGGACACGGACATTGAGAAGATCGCTTGACCATGTTGAATCGCCACAACTCGTCGCGTGGTGAAGCTGCGTCCGTCCCGGATCCGGTCGACTTCATAGATGATGGGAACTTTGGGATCGCCCGCCAGCAGGAAATAAGCATGGAGGGAATGCGGGGGCCGATCCGCAATTGCGTCCACCGTGCGGCAGGCCGCAACCAGCGCTTGGCCAATCACCTGGCCGCCAAACACGCGTTGCCACCCGACCTGCGGCGAACGCCCGCGAAACAAATTTACCTCGATGGGCTCGAGATCAAGGATAGTGAGCAGGTCCTGTACTGCGGAGTTCATAAGTCATCTCACCAGATCGAATGGGGCCCGCGCAAACGAGTCGCAGGTCTACTTGGCCAGTCCGTGAGAGTCACCTCTTGGACGGGATCGAAGTCAATAGGTCGATGGTTACTGCCCAACGCCGGTGCTAAGCTGGGCATGATATGAGATGTTCTGCCGAGAAGCCGTTGGGCTGGCCAATGTCCGCAAGCAACTTTTCGGATGTCCTGATCGCAGGCGGTGGATTTGCCGGTTTTGCGCTTGCCATTGCGCTGCGCCAGTCGCTTGGCGCAAATTTTACTGTCACGTTGGCAGATCCGGAACTTGGCCAATCGGATCAAGACGCGCGTGCTTCCGCAATCGCGGCCGCGCCGCGCCGCATGTTTGATGCCCTCAGCGTTTGGGGTGCGGTGGCCGAGGAGGCGCAGCCGATCCTCGACATGGTGGTCACTGATAGCCGGATCGAAGATGCGGCGCGGCCGGTATTTCTGACTTTCGGGGGCGAGATCGAGCCGGGTGAACCGTTCGCCCACATGATCGAAAACGGCCGGCTGATCGCTGCCCTTTCCGCCCACGCGGCATCGAATGGCGTCATTCTCATCGCAACATCCGTGACCGATTTCACGGCTGAACCATCCCACATGAGTGTTGTGCTTCGGAATGGCGCGTCGATCAGGACCAAGCTTCTCGTAGCGGCGGACGGCGCCCGCTCACGGTTGCGCGAACGTGCCGGAATCGCGACTCACGGCTGGTCGTATGGACAGTCCGCGATTGTCACCACCGTTGCGCATGAGCGCAGTCACGATGGTCGAGCCGAGGAGCATTTTCTTCCAGCCGGCCCCTTCGCAATCCTGCCATTACCCCATAACCGTTCCTCGATCGTCTGGGCTGAGCGGACCAAGGAAGCCGAACGGATCGTCGCCCTGGCGGACGATGATTTTCACCGCGAGTTGGAAAGGCGGTTCGGCTTGCGGCTCGGCGACATCGTGGTCGTGGGGCGGCGGCGCGCCTATCCGCTCGGCCTATGGGTGGCACGCAGCTTTATTGCAGATCGTCTTGCATTGGTCGGCGACGCCGCCCATGTCATTCACCCCATTGCCGGGCAGGGATTGAATATGGGTTTGCGCGATGTGGCAGCGCTCGCCGAGGCTGTGGTCGACGCGGTGCGCCTCGGTCTCGACCCGGGCGACGCCACTGTACTGGAACGCTATCAGGTCTGGCGCCGTTTCGACACCATGACGATGAGTGTCTCAACGGACGGCCTGAACCGGCTGTTCTCCAACCGGTCAGATGCGCTGCGCTTGGTGCGCGACCTCGGCCTTGGGTTTGTCGATCGCCTGCCCGCGCTCAAGCGTCTGTTCATTCGTGAAGCTGCAGGACTCGTCGGTGACGTGCCAAAACTGTTGCGCGGCGAGGCGTTGTGACGCGAATCTGAATTATGTCAATGGCACACTCGATACGTGATCGTGGAATGCCGGGCGCGACGCTATAGCAGCATACCAGCGTTCGAAATTCGGAAACGCGGGACGCTCAGGCACCAGCTCACGATAGCGGCGAGACATGATGGCGATCGGAATGTCGCCCATTGAGAACGCATCGCCAGCCGCATAAGCCGTCTTGGCGAACCGTTCATCCAAAATCTTCGCCGCCGCGGTACTCTTGACCTTACCGTCGGCGATCGCCTTGTGGTCGCGCTGTTCGGCGGGCGTTCGAACTAAGCCCCAGAATACCGGCGTGATGGCAGGACCGAATACCGAGAGCTGCCAATCCATCCACTGGCTGGCGATCGCGCGGGCGCGCGTGTCCGACGGCTCCAACGCGCCGACACCGTGCTTGGCCGCAAGGTAGCGAACAATCGAGTTCGATTCCCACAACAGGAAACCGTCATCCTCTTCGACAGTCGGCACCAGTCCATTGGGGTTCATGGCGAGGTAAGGTGGCTCCTTGTTCTTGCCAAACGGCCCACCGATGTCGATGCGCTGATGTGGAAGCTTCAATTCGCCGACCGCGAACATGACCTTCTGAACGTTTGAGGACGTGTTCCTTCCCCAGATCTTGAGCATGGATGTTTCCGCGACTCGGCCGGCGTGATGGGATGATTTGATGGCGTGTATTTCTTGGCAAGGATATTAGCGCGCTACTCGAGTTGACGTGCCTCTTCGGGCAGCATGATCGGAATGCCATCGCGAATCGGATAGGCGAGCTTGGCAGATCGCGAAATCAGCTCCTGCTTCTCGGCATCATATTCAAGCGTACCCTTGGTGAGCGGGCAGACCAGGATTTCCAGTAGCTTGGGGTCGACAGCACTTGCCGGACGGTCGCTCGAGGCAGAGTTCATGGCACAGTCCACAGGTTCTACTCGGAACAGGCGGGTTATGTCGGTTTCCTGACCGGGATTCAAGCCAGATGAGAATGCGTGATGCGGGCCCTATTGGAGGGGTGGGTCCCCCTCGGTTCGGCTCTTGGCGAGGGCGATCTCGGTAACGGCGACCAGGATCTCGGCGCGGGTCTTTAAATCGGGCGCTTCCAGCATCGCTTGTTTCTCCGCCGGGTCGTAGGGCGACATCATGGCGAGCGCATTCACAAGCGCCTCATTGGGGGCGCTTTCAATTCCCTGCCAGTCGGCTTTGAGGTTGTTCGCCTTGAGAAACGACGTCAAGGCTGCCAGCACCGCCTTGCGGTCAACCAGTTCCTCGCCTTTGCGGGCAGTGAAGTCATCCACGAAAGGCGTAAAGTCGACCCGGCATTGGCGATAGTCGGTTGCGACACTCAATTCATCGACTATCCGAAAGCGGGCAACACCGGTGAGTTGCAGCAGATAACGCGCGTCCCCGGTTTCGGCTAATTGGGTAATGCGGCCGACGCAGCCGACTTTGTAGAGGTTGGGCCGTTCTTCGGTGCCGGGATGCGCCGGATCGGGCTGTATCATGCCGATCAGGCGGTGCCCGTCGCGCAATGCATCGTCAACCATTTCGAGATAACGAGGCTCAAAAATATTGAGCGGCATCTGCCCGCGCGGAAGCAGCAGTGCTCCGGACAAGGGGAACACCGGTATCGTCCCGGGCAGGTCGATGGGACCGCGATAGACCGCGTTCATCGGCATCGCCGTGCTCCCAATAGACTAACGCGCTACGTGGCCATTTGACCACCGCTTGGGCTTACCGAACTATACCGTTACGCCGACGGCACACCGATCAAGCAAACAGGATCGACGACAACCGTCGCCGGCCCGCGACGGTATGTTCATCGGTGGGGCCCCATGCTTCGAAGAATTGAACCAATTGCTTGCGGGCGCCATCATCGTTCCATTTGCGATCTCGGCGCACGATTTCGAGCAAATGATCGAGCGCCTCCTGCCGACGGTTATTGCTGTTCAAAGCAATTGCAAGATCAAAACGTGCCTGATGATCGAGCGGGTTGGCGGCGACTTTCTGTTCCAGCTCAGCGATCGGTCCGAGATGCGCCGCCTGTTCGGCGATTTCGAGCGCTGCGCGGGCCGCCGCAACTGCTGTCTCATTTCGCTGGGCTTCAGGTACCTGCGCCAAGGTATGTTTGGCCTGTTCGATACTGCCGGTCTCCAAGTAGGATCGCGCGAGCCCGGCGAGCGCATGCGCATTCGTCGGGTCGCCCGCGAGAATCTCGGAATAGAGTTGAGCCGCCCCCGCCGGATCTCCTGCCACCACCGCGGCATCCGCGGCTTGGAGCAGTTCCTTCTCCTCGTTACGGATCTCCTGCCTTGTAAGGCGTTCCAGGAAGGCAGTCACCTGACTTTCCGGGAGAGCGCCCATGAAACCGTCCGCGGGCTGGCCATTGACAAAAGCGATGACCGCCGGGATGGATTGAATCCCTATCTGACCCGCTACGGCCGGATGCTCGTCAATATTCATCTTGACCAGCTTGACAGCGCCTTTGGCGGAACGCACCGCTTTTTCGAGAACCGGCGTGAGTTGCTTGCACGGACCGCACCACGGCGCCCAGAAATCGACCAGGACGGGCTGGTGGCGCGATTCTTCGATTACATCCTTCCTGAAGGTCTGCGTTGTGGTGTCCTTGACAAGACCATCGGCCGTCGCCGCCGCAACCCCGACATTCATTCAAGTTAACCCTTTCTTCAAGTCCTGCACGAGGCAACAAATCCCATCCAGACCTTGATTAAATGGTGAGCAACGACCCGATTGCAATCGCAGCTTTACAGGGTTGGCGCAAGAGCCGGCTCCGAAATGGCTTCGACACGCGGCTCATGACCGCAGGTCTTGAGGAATGTCATCAGCCCGGCCCGCGAGATAGAGGTCGTCATTGTATTGACGAGAGGATGGTAGTTCAAAAGCTCATGCGCCAACATGGCGCTGTCGAGCACAACCGCGACTTTGCGGGCAGTATCATTGATCACGGCGAAGGGCGTGACTGAGCCAGGTTCCACGCCCAACAACTCCCACAGGTCGTTCGCCGACCCAAAAGAGAACCGCCCTTTGGCGCCTAGCACGCGGTGAAGACCTTTCAGGTCAATCACGGCGTCTTCGCTCGCCACGACCAGAAAATACGCACCAGATTTGTCCTTGAGAAACAGATTTTTGGTATGCCCGCCGGGAATCGTTCCCCGCAAGGCGCGGGATTGCTCGACCGTAAACAACGGGGGATGGGGCACCGTGGAGTAGGGAATCTCAAGGCGGTCAAGGAATCCGAATAGTTCGGCGGGGGTCGACGCCATGGCCAAGCACTATCGGAGCCGTTCGAACAAGCTTGCGACTTGCTGCTATGCCCGTATTTGGATCCTAGCGGTGTCCCCACGGGATCGCAGCCCATACGCGTTCGTGCAAATAGTAGATCATGATCTTTGTCATCACCTCGATGGAGGCGATGGTGCCAGCAAGGCTTACTTTCCCAGTGACAAAGAAGCTAATGATGAATGTGTCAATAGTGCCGACTGTTCGCCAGCTCACGGCCTTTGCAAATGAACGGCCATGTCCCTCGCGTCCTCGGAACAGGTTCATCTGAGGTCCACTCACAGATCGGGTGTCATTGCGGCGGGATAGTTCTGGGGCGGTAAGGTTTAGCAAGAAACGCATCTGCGAAATTTCCGGGTTGACGAGAATGGTTTTCTATATAGATATGTAAAATCTGGATCAAATAGAAAATTGTTCTTCTCTCGCTGAGGCAAGCCTTGAAACACATTCCCACCCAAGCAGGACCGCATGGAATTTTCCTTCTTGTGGCCGATCACAAACACCGTGAGCCCGCGTCGCCGGCTGCCGATCGCGGGATACCGACGTCGTCCGATACCGGGGCACTGCGGGCGTGCCGAGTGCCGGGTTCGGAAGCGGAGTGACCCATGGACCGGCTCGACGAACTCGAAGCCCAGAGCGTCTTCATCTTTCGCGAGGCATTTGCCCGCATGAAGAAGCTCGCCTTGCTGTGGTCGCTTGGCAAGGATTCCAACGTGATGATCTGGCTTGCCCGCAAAGCCTTCTTCGGTCACATGCCGTTCCCGGCGATGCACGTGGACACCGGGAAGAAATTTCCCGAGATGTATGCGTTCCGCGATCGTTATGCGGCGGAATGGGGCCTCGATCTGATCGTTGAGTCGTGTCCGCCGATTGACGCTGTCGATCCCAGCTTGCCGCCAGCCGCTCGTTCGGCTGCCCGCAAGACCGAGGGCTTGAAACTTGCGCTGGCCAAGCACGGCTTCGACGGCTTGATTGCTGGCATTCGCCGCGACGAAGAGGCGACCCGCGCCAAGGAACGTGTGTTTTCGCCCCGCGGCCTTGAGGGCCATTGGGAGGTACGCGACCAGCCGCCGGAATTCTGGGATCACTTCAATGCGCGTCTTCCCGTCGGCGCGCATCTGCGAGTCCATCCGATCCTGCACTGGACCGAGACCGACATCTGGGCCTACACCCGGCGTGAAGGCATCCCGATCATTCCGCTCTATCTCGCGCGGAACGGCAAGCGCTACCGCTCGCTGGGCGATGCTGACATCACATTTCCCGTGCAATCGCATGCCCGCTCGATCGATGAAATCATCGCTGAACTCGACACCACGCGGACTCCCGAGCGCGCCGGCCGCGCTATGGATCATGAGGCCGAGGACGCCTTCGAGCGACTACGCGTTGCCGGATATCTGTAACGGATGCTGCTCCTCTCACCGAGAGTATCGATGCCATGAATGCCCACGTCGCTCCTCAGCTGAACCCGCCAGTCGCAACATCACGTCCGCTGGTCCGCATCGTCATTGTTGGCCATGTGGATCACGGGAAGTCGACGCTTATTGGACGATTGCTCTCGGAAACCGGAAGCCTGCCGGACGGCAAGCTCGAACTGCTCAAAGCCGTCGCCATCCGGCGGGGTATGGCGTTCGAATGGTCGTTTCTGCTCGACGCACTGCAGACGGAGCGGGATCAGGGCATCACCATCGATACAAGCCAGATTCGATTTCGGACACCGGTGCGCGATTTCGTCTTGATCGACGCCCCAGGGCACACTGAATTTCTTCGCAATATGATCACCGGTGCGTCGCAGGCGGATGCGGCGCTTCTTCTGGTCGATGCGGCCGAAGGCGTGCGTGAGCAGACGCTGCGCCACGCTTACTTGTTGCATTTGCTCGGTATCCGGCAAGTGGCCGTCGTCATCAACAAGATGGATCGCGTGGGTTACGACGACAACCGCTTCCGGGAAATCGATGCTGAAATCACAGCCCACCTGGGCGGCTTTGGTCTCAGGCCCGCAGCCGTCATCCCGATTTCGGCACGGCACGGTGACGGCGTCGTCGAACGAAGCGCCGCGATCGAGTGGTATCGTGGGCCAACCGTGATCGAAGCACTCGATGGTTTCGCGCCGGCGCAACCCGCCACCGCGTTGCCGCTGCGACTGCCGGTGCAGGCGGTCTACAAGTTTGACGATCGTCGTATCGTGGCGGGCCGTATCCAAAGCGGCCAGATTGCGGTTGGCGACGAGATCGCGGTGGCGCCTTCGGGCAAACGCGCGGTCGTGCGCAGCATCGAGGCATGGCCCGCCAATGACATCGAGCCGTACGAGGCTGGCACCGGACAGTCGGTCGGTATTACGCTCGATCGCCCGTTGTTCATTGCGCGCGGCGAGGTGATTGCACGCGCAGAACGTCAGGCGCCGTCCGGACGACGCCTCAAGGCGCGGATATTCTGGCTCCACGATACCCCTCTTGCCGCCCGCACCTATGTCACGGTGCGGATTGGAACGGCGGAAGCTCGCGGCGTCGTCACGGCGATTGCGAATACGCTCGATCCGGGCGATCAGTCGGCGGCGAATGGCGACACTCTCAGCCAAAATCATGTCGGTGAAGTGGAGATCACGCTGTCCAATCCTGTTGCGGCCGATCTTCACGCAGACAATCCCCGCACTGGCCGTATCGTCCTCGACCTTGGCGGGCACATTGCGGGCGGCGGGTTGGTGCTCGCCCTCGATGACGACTCGAGGAGCGAATCGGCATCGATGCTGGCAGGGGAGGCTCTGGTCGCACGAGCTGCCGATCTCAATCGCTCACTGGCGGTTCTCAACCTAACCCAACGGCTTGTCGGTATACGCGGGGCGCTGGACGGATCGATCGTTTTTACCACCAGCTTTGGGCTGGAAGATCAGGTCATCCTGCATCACATCTGCGAAGCCGGCCTGGACATCGATGTCGTGACGCTCGACACTGGCCGGCTGTTTCCGGAAACTTACACGACGTGGGAGGAGACCGAACGGCGCTATGGCCGTCGCATTCGCGCGATCTATCCGCAACATGCGGCGCTCGAGGAGCTCGTCGCGGCTCAGGGCATCAATGGCTTTTATCAAGCAAAGGAAGCGCGCGTCGCATGTTGCGATGTGCGAAAGGTCGAGCCCCTCAAGCGGGCGCTTGCAGGCGCGAAAGGATGGATAACCGGACTTCGTGCTGACCAGTCGGCGGATCGCGGTAACCTCGCCTTGGCAACTGCCGACCGGGATCGCAATCTCCTCAAATTCAATCCGCTGATCGATTGGTCCCGTCAGGCTGCGCAGGACTTCGCTGCGGCCCACGACGTCCCGACCAATCCGCTGCATCAAAAAGGGCTTTTATCGATCGGCTGCGCGCCATGCACTCGCGCGGTGCGGGCCGGCGAGCCTGAGCGCGCTGGCCGGTGGTGGTGGGAAGACAGCAGCAAAAAAGAGTGCGGGCTTCATGTCGCGGCGGGTATGGCTCGCTGATCGCCAACGCCAGCGCTGTCTGCCACTGCAATTACTGGATTTTTTTGCCGTCCCACGTGTATAACCGCCGCGCCGTAATGCTCGGCCGGGGGGATGATTCGTCCCGACACCCAATCGAGGAGAATCCCATGAAAAAGATGTTGCTGGCGGCTTTGCTCTCGACATTCGCGGCGACCGCCTTCGCACAAGACGCGACATGCAAAAGCCAGGCCGACGATAAGAAGCTTGCCGGCGCGGCGCTCAAGAGCTTCATGACGAAGTGCGAAAAGGATGCAACAGCCTCCTGTGCGACCCAGGCTGCTGACAAGAAGCTAGCCGGTGCGGCCAAGACGAGTTTTACCAAGAAATGCGTAAAGGACGCCGTTGGCACCTAAGTCAGGTGCGCTGACCGGGTTTAACCGGCGACCATCAGGACTAGACGAGGAAGTGACGGGACGCAGCGCGTCCCGTTTTTTACATGGGTTCGTTGAGGTGCCGGACGTAGCGAATCTCGCTGATTCGATGAAGCAGCCCTGCGGAGTCGGCCTTGCCGCTGAGCAGCCCTAAGGCATGCTCCAGCAAGTGCGCCGAACTGTCGGGGCCGATGACAGGCGCCACAAAACGATGGAACTTTTCCTGTACGGCCCCGGCATCAAACGGTATCGCATGATCGCCCGGCACGTCCGTCACCGTACGTTCGTAGCGGCCTGATGACGCCGTGACTTCGACCCGGGCCGGCCATTGCGATGGAAAATTCGAAAGCAAGGCCTCGTCAGGCACGATCGCTATTCGGTCCATGAACGCGCGGATGTCTTCCGGCACGGCGGCTGGAGTCTGTCCGACATTGAAAGCCTCATGTGGCGCCAGCGCCGCAAGCGCCAGGCGATAGGGTAGGCTGGTGAGAAACGAGGCGCGGTCGCCGACCGTGACGCCGTGATCGATCATCCGCCGGTGCGGTGGCAGCACGAATGCGGTCACCTGAATGATAGTTTCTGCGCCGACTCCGGACCTGACGATCTCGGTCAACGCCTGTGTCGCCGCCATGGTCTGGCCTGCCGCGCACCACGGCTTGAAGGCGACCTCGCCGAGGCGGAAGTGTTCGCCGAGCCCGTGCGTCAGCACCGCCGGGTTCGGCTTTAGGCCGAAAATTCCGGGCAGGTATCCGCCGTCCAACAGGCCGAGATCCGAGGTGAAGCCGGCGCGCGCCGCCAACGCCGCCGTCACGCCGGTTTCGGCCGCTTGGCCCACTGCGAGCCAGCGCGACGTGGTAGCGGCGTTATGATGGCCAACACCTGGAGCCGATCGCACAAGCGCCAGCGCCAGCGCGTGCGCGCACTGCTTCGCATCGAGATCGAGGAGACGCGCGGCGACAGCGGCGACACCGAGCGGCGCGGCGAAGTAAGTGGGCCAGATGCCACGGGAGAGAATTGTCGCGCCATCGATTGCCTGCGCGAACCGCGTTGTTACCTCGTAGCCGGCCATCATGGCCGCGGCCAGCGCGTCGGGATCGCGATTTCGGCAGGCGGCTGCGATTGTGACCGCGGCCGGGACAACGATCGCGCCTGGCGTCGTCGTCGAGGCGAGGTGGATGTCGTCAATCTCGCTCATTCGCGCGAGGGCGCAATGAGCCGCTATATCGAGCCGCAGCGCGTGCATCGAGCCCGGCGCCGCTCCTTCGCCCGAGGCCGTGCGCCATCGCAGCAGCGCGGCAGCTTCGGGAGTGGGCAGGCTCGCGATCCAGGAACCAACCGTGTCAGCAACATGAAGGTCGAGAATTTCGCGCAGACGCCGCGACGGCGCTGCGCAATGAGCAACGAAGCTGCCAAGCTGTTCGAGCGTAGTCACATTCGATCCTATGGTTCATCCGGCCGCTCCTTCGATCGCTTCCATGTCCGCATCTGACAGCCCGAAGTGATGTCCAATCTCGTGTACCAGCACATGAGCCACGATAGCGCCCAGCGTTTCGTCGTGCTCGGTCCAGTAGTCGAGGATTGGGCGGCGATACAGCCAGATCATGTTTGGCATTTGCACTGGCGTGCTCTCCGAGCGGAACGGCAGGCCAACACCTTGAAACAAGCCCAACAGATCAAACGGGCTCTCTATGTCCATGTCGTCGAGCACCTCGTCCGAAGCAAAATCCTCGACTTGGATCACGAGTCCCTCGCACAGAGCCCGGAACCTGGCCGGCAGGCGCACGAAAACCTCGCGTGCCAGAGCCTCCAGGTCCGTCAATGACGGCGTCTTGACAGAACGCCAGGCCAGCGGATCGGCGATGGGGCTGTTGGGCATCGGGCGGGCTCGTGATAATGGAGTTTGCGATTTCGTGGCATTATTTCGTCCCATTCATAATGCGAGGTTGACGCCGGCGCCATGATAAGGAACCGTAGCGCCATCGTTCTCGGGGGGACGTACCATGCGGATATCGATGACGGCTTGCACGCTCGGACTAGCGGTACTGCTGTCGGCGCCGCCTGCTCTTGCGCAAGACACACAAGGTCGCGCCAATGTTCACCGTCGCGCACCGCTGCGGATCGAAGTTAGCCCATCTGCGCGGCTTTACCGACAATGCACCGATTGGCATGTGATCGAGCACCGTGCGACCGGCGACACCGTTGTGCCACGGTCGCGCTGCTGGTGGGCGCTCCGGTAGCATCTTTCGATGATGCCACTGTGATGAGCCACGGTCCTGTGCCGGAAAAAAGCGCATTCGTTTTACAACTCTCATTCGCGCTTATGGCGCTGCGGTTCCACGTGATCCGAGCGCGTATGCGTCGGAGTGAAGAGGAGCGTATCATGAAGCGTATGTTGGCTTGTACCGCGCTGGCGATGTGCATCGCCGCCGCGGTGCCCGGCGTGGCATCCGCATGGCACGGTGGGGGTTGGCACGGCGGATGGCACGGGTGGGGATGGGGTGGTCCCCGCTTCTATGGATTCTACCCCGGCTATTATGGTGCCTATTATGGCTGCTGGCACTGGGTACGGTGGCCTTATTGGCATCGCGTCTATGCCTGTTATTGACGCTTACCGAATCGACAAGGCCCGCCGGAAGGCGGGCCTTGAGCATTGAAGTGCCTGCAATATGTCGTCGTCGAACGCGAGTCCTCACTGCCATTCCCGCACGTCAACAAAGTGCCCAGCAATAGCGGCTGCCGCTGCCATGGCGGGCGACACAAGATGGGTGCGGCCTTTGTAGCCCTGCCGGCCTTCGAAGTTGCGGTTTGACGTCGAGGCGCAACGCTCGCCCGGCTTGAGCTTGTCAGGGTTCATGGCCAGGCACATGGAGCAACCCGGCTCACGCCACTCGAAGCCAGCCCTAAGGAATATCTTGTCGAGGCCTTCAGCTTCGGCCTGCTGTTTCACAATGCCCGAACCCGGCACGATCATGGCGTTGACATGGCTGTTTACGGTCTTGCCATCGACAATTTTGGCGGCCGCGCGGAGGTCCTCGATCCGCCCATTGGTGCATGATCCTATGAAGACCCGATCGATCGCGATGTCTGTGACTTTCTCGCCGCCCTGCAGGCCCATATAGGCCAGCGAAGCCTGCGCGGCGACGCGCTTGTTCTCTTCAGCGATCTCGGCCGGCACCGGTACGCGGCCGGTGATGGCAATGACCTGCTCGGGGCTTGTTCCCCAGGTCACAAGCGGCGGCAAGCGGGCGCCATCGAGCCTGATCTCACGATCGAAATGGGCATCTTCATCGCTGCGCAGGGTGTCCCAATAGCGTTGTGCCTCGTCCCAGGCCTTGCCCTTCGGGGCCTTCGGCCTGTCCTTGAGATATGCGTAGACCTTGTCATCCGGGGCAATGAACCCAGCCTTGGCGCCGGCCTCGACCGACATGTTGCACACCGTCATGCGCCCTTCCATGGACAGTGCATCGATGGCCTCGCCGGCGTATTCAAATGCGTAGCCAGTGCCGCCGGCGGTGCCGATTTCGCCGATGATGGCTAGGATGATGTCCTTGGCGGTGACGCCCTGCGCGAGCTTGCCGTCGATCACGGCGCGCATGTTCTTTGATTTCTTCTGGTAAAGCGTCTGGGTCGCCAGCACATGCTCGACTTCCGATGTGCCGATGCCATAGGCGAGCGCTCCGAACGCCCCATGCGTTGCCGTATGGCTGTCGCCGCATACGATCGTGGCGCCCGGCAGCGTAAAGCCCTGCTCCGGACCGATGATGTGGACAATGCCCTGCCGTTTGTCGAACTCGTCAAAATATTCCAGCCCGAACAGCTTGGCGTTTTCGGCCAGGTAGGCAATCTGCGCAGCGCTTTCAGGGTCCGGATTGGGTTTGGTGCGATCGGTGGTCGGGACATTGTGGTCGACCACGAGCAGCGTTTTGTCCGGCGCATGCACCTTGCGGCCCGCAAGACGTAATCCTTCGAAAGCCTGCGGGCTGGTGACTTCGTGGACGAGATGACGGTCGATATAGATCAGGCAGGTGCCGTCGGGCTGCTCGTCGACCAAATGGTCTTGCCAAATCTTGTCGTAGAGGGTGCGTGCGGCCATGGCGGTAGTCCTGTCATATCGGTAGTGTACATCGGGCTGATAGCTTCGGTGTCGCCGCACCGGAGCAAGGCCTGTTGGCCGAACTCCTGAGCAACCGAACGGCACGCCGGGTCTAATTAGGTAGGTGAACCAACTATCACTGGGCGGCTTCGGCTGCTTCCGTGCCGCGTTCCTGGCGTTCGCTGATGCGGGCTGATTTACCGCGCCGCTGGCGCAGATAATACAGTTTGGCACGGCGCACCTTCCCGCGGCGCACCACTTGGATCGAGTCGAGCATCGGCGAATAGAGCGGAAACACGCGCTCCACGCCTTCCCCATAGGAAATCTTTCGCACCGTGAAGTTCTCGTTGATCCCGCCGCCGGATCGACCGATGCACACGCCCTCATAGGCCTGCAGACGTGTGCGGTCACCCTCGACCACCCTCACGTTCACCAGCACAGTGTCGCCGGGCCCAAAATCTGGAATCGCCTTGCCGGCGGAAAGCTTCGCCATCTGCTCTTTTTCGAGCTGTTGGATCACGTTCATGGGATATCTCCGTCGGCAGTGTCTCCTTACCCAAGCCGGGGAAGGGTCAGGCTGCTCTTTCGGGGCCGCCTATACGACAAAGTCATCGCTTTGTCACTCTTCGGGCGCGCCTTTCTTGTCCGATTCCTGGTTGGCTCGGTATGCCGCCCAAAGGTCCTGCCGACGTTCCCGGGTCAGGCGTTCGGCTTCGGTGCGCCGCCAGAGGTCGACCTTGCGATGGTCGCCGGACATCAGCACCTCCGGAATGGCGCGGCCCTCCCACACTTGCGGCCGGGTGAACTGGGGGTATTCGATGAGATTCCCGGAAAAGCTCTCGTCCGCCCCGGAGGAATCCTTGCCCATCACGCCGGGGATAAGCCGCACACAGGCTTCTATCAGCACCATTGCGGCAAGTTCGCCGCCGGCCAGCACATAGTCGCCGATCGAGACCTCGACCAGGCCGCGTCCCGCAATGACCCGCTCGTCCACCCCTTCGAAACGACCACAAACGGCCACGACCCCGGGTCCCTGGGCAAGCTCCTGCACGGCCGCTTGAGTCAGGGGGCGACCGCGCGGCGACATCAGCAGGCGCGGGCGATCATCAGCCGTCGAATCGATCGCGCGGCCGAGCACATCCGCCTTCATGATCATGCCGGGCCCCCCGCCGGCCGGGGTATCGTCAACGGTGCGGTGTTTGTCGGTGGCAAAAGCGCGGATATCGATGGTCGCAAGTGACCAAAGGCCATTAGCGCTTGCTTTTCCGGCAAGGCTGGCGCCGAGCGGCCCCGGAAAGAGTTCGGGAAAGATGGTGAGAACCGTGGCGCGCCACATGGGTTATCGATCGGTATTCCCGCCTCCGCCAGGAACGGAGCAGGGCGCCCCGGCTTCCGGCGAATCCGGTGCAAGCAGCCCCTTCGGCAGATCGACGATAATACGCCCCGTTGCGATCTCTATGCTCGGGACGGTGCTTGTCGAAAATGGCAGCATCACGGTTTCCCCACCAGCAGCGGGCGCGATCTCCAACAGATCGCCAGCGCCAAAATTATGAACCGCGATAACGACGCCGATGACCTCGCCGGCCGCATCCAGTGCTTCAAGCCCGATCAGGTCCGCGTGATAGAATTCATCCGGCGCCGGCGGAGGGAGCCGATCGCGCGGTACATAGAGTTCGGTGTTGCAGAGCCGTTCGGCGGCGGTCCGGTCTGTTACGCCCTTAAGGCGGGCGACGAAAAAATCCTTGGCCGGTCTCAGCGTTTCGATTTCAAATGCGCACGTTCTGTCCGCCGTTTCCAGTGGGCCATAGGCCTTGACCGCCTCTGCGGGGGCTGTGAATGGCCACAGCCGGACTTCGCCCCGCGTCCCATGCGCGCCTCCAATTCTGGCGACGCAGATGCGATTTTTCATCGGCACGCCAGGGGTCCCTATGGGTGCCGCGGGAGGCGAAACCGGTTTGGGTCTTTTGCCCATGCCTCCTTGCTCGTGCTGAGCGTTTCGCGCCAAACGCCTCAAGGGCGAACCCCGCGGCCGCGCTCAGCTAGGCCGCTGGCTTTGGTGCGGGCTTCGGAGCCGAAGCGGCCGCCTTGGCGGCAGCTTCGGCTCGCGCCTTGCGCTCTTTGCGTGGAAGCGCCCGCTCGGGATTGTTGCGCGCGGGGCGCTTGCGCACGCCGGCGGCGTCGAGGAAACGCAGGATGCGGTCGGACGGCGTTGCACCTTTTGCAAGCCAGCTCTTGGCCTTCTCGATGTCGAATTTAAGCCGATCCGCGTTGTCCTTCGGCAGCAGCGGATTGAAATAGCCGAGCCGCTCGATGAAACGACCATCGCGCGGGGAGCGGCTGTCTGCCACCACGATGTGATAGACGGGCCGCTTCTTGGTGCCGGCGCGGGCCATCCGGATCTTCAGAGACATTTGGCGTCCTTTCTTAACTATTGAAGCAACGTCATTATTTCTTCTTGCCGAAGCCCGGAAAGCCGCCAAGACCCGGCAGTCGCGGGCCTTTCGGGCTGCCAAGTCCCGGTAGCGCACCCGGTGCGCCGGGAAATTGCTGAGGTCCAGGCATTCCGGGCGGTAGATTCGGCATATCCGGCAATCGGCCCGGCGCACCACCAGGCATCTTTTCGGCAAGCCTTGCCATTTCCTCCGGGCTCGGCATGCCGGCGCCCATTCCGAGCGCATTGGCGAGACCGGCGAGCGGACCGCGCTTGGCGCCGCCCATGGCCTTCATCATGTCGGACATACCCCGGTGCATTTTCAACAGTTTGTTGATTTCCTCGACCTTGGTGCCGGACCCAGCGGCGACGCGCCTCTTGCGGCTCGCCTTGAGCACATCCGGGTGCCGCCGCTCGTTGGCTGTCATCGACTGGATGATGGCGACCTGACGCTTGAGGATTTTGTCGTCAAGGTTCGCGGCAGCGATCTGGTTCTTGATCTTGGCAATGCCCGGAAGCATGCCCATTAGCCCGCCCAGGCCGCCCATCTTCTGCATCTGCTCGAGCTGCTCGCGCAGATCGTTGAGGTCGAACGCGCCCTTGCGCATCCGTTCTGCGGTTCGCATGGCCTTTTCGGCGTCGATAGTGGCCGCAGCTTTCTCCACCAATGAAACGATATCGCCCATGCCGAGGATGCGGTCAGCGATACGGGCGGGATGGAAATCTTCCAGCGCATCGAGCTTTTCGCCGGTACCGATGAGCTTGATCGGTTTACCGGTGACGGCCCGCATGGATAGCGCCGCGCCGCCGCGCCCATCGCCATCGACTCTCGTGAGCACGATGCCGGTAAGGCCGACCCGCTGGTTAAACGCGCGCGCCAGATTGACGGCGTCCTGGCCCGTGAGGCTGTCGGCCACCAGCAGCACTTCGTGCGGGTCGGCCGCCGCTTTCACGTCAGCGGCCTCGGTCATCATGGCCTTATCGAGTGTGGTCCGGCCGGCAGTATCAAGCAGCACCACGTCATAACCGCCGAAGCGGGCGGCCTCGATGGCGCGCCGCGCGATCTGTACCGGCGTTTGTCCCGAAACGATCTGCAGCGTGTTGATGCCAATCTGCTGCCCCAGCACAGCCAGCTGTTCCATCGCGGCCGGTCGGCGCGTATCGAGCGACGCCATCAGGGTCTTGCGCCGCATATTTTCATTGAGGCGTCGGGCAATTTTGGCGGCCGTGGTCGTCTTGCCGGAACCCTGCAGCCCCACCAACATGATTGGAACTGGCGCCGGCGCGTTAAGATCAATCGGGTCGGCGGTAACTCCGAGCGTCTCAACAAGCTGATCGTGAACGATCTTCACCACCATCTGGCCGGGCGTCACGGATTTTACCACCTCGACGCCAACCGCACGCTCCCGCAGCTTTCCAACGAACTCGCGCACTACGTCGAGCGCGACATCGGCTTCAAGCAGCGCGCGGCGAACTTCCCGCGATGCCGCGTCGACGTCGGCAGCGGTGAGGGCACCACGCCGCGTCAACCGGTCGAGAATACCGGAGAGCTTGTTCGACAGCCCCTCGAACATCCAAAACACCCACTTCGCCCGAGGGCGCACAGCGCTGTCGGACGTTGGCCTCCGGCTTCATTGAACCGGGCGGCGGATCATTGATGGCTCATATGAGAGCGCAGCAGGCTTATGGCGGGCCCACCACAAAGTCAACCAGACACATCCGCGATCGATCGCACTGCGACAATGGAGAGAGGCCGGAGAACCGTCCTTACTGCAAGGTCGATCCGAATTCGCCGAGCCAGCTTTCCTTAACCTCCGCCTCTACTCGCTCCAGGATCGAT
>Ga0209465_10000076_pt1 | contig 43917 bp, 38 predicted proteins | sample PanSoiPlot1MoBio_FD_188321 | JGI IMG/M metagenome (GOLD analysis project Ga0209465, IMG submission 188321) | Tropical forest soil microbial communities from Panama analyzed to predict greenhouse gas emissions - Panama Soil Plot 1 MoBio (SPAdes)... | ecosystem: Environmental > Terrestrial > Soil...
GGATATTCAGATCGTGATGAAGGGAATCACGAATGCCAAGGAATTGATCGCTTCAGTGATGGAAGAGATTCGCCGAGGAAATCAGAACGAAGAAAGCTAAGCCTTCTTTTCGACGACCGCAAACGCTGGCTGAGTGGGGCACCTGCCGCAGAACTTCGAGCTGATGATTGGCCCGAAGCGCAGCAAACTCGGAGCACATTTCGGCGGGAATACTTCGATGGTCTTAAGCAACGCATCGTGCTGGACTCTGAGCTGCTTTGGGAAGGATTGCTGACGAAACAGAACTGCTTTCAGATCCGGTCCCCACATGCTGGATTCCTTGCTGCAATCCCTTCACGAGATCAGTCACAGTAAGTCTTGCAGTCGAGCTCTGCTCTGCCGGCAATTACCCTTCGACACCGCTCAAAATAAATTCGCCACAGAGACACGGAGAATTCTCAGATGTTTCTTTTCCTCTGTGTCTCAGTGTCTCTGTGGTTTCATTTCACTTACACCGTTACGTATTTGCCTGTCTCCAGCACGCGGGCCGCAATCTGCTCCTGCAATCCGATTACATTGACCGGGTCGAACTTTACCAGCCGCCGAACAATCGCCATCTGCGTACGCAGCATGTCGCCATCGGCAACGGCAGCGATGACTTTCTTGGCCGAAGCTTCTAGGCGATTCATTGCGCCCGCGATGTAGACCTGGGTCATTGCCGTCACCAGCGAAGCCTTCGACTCGCCGTGGGTCTCGATGAACTTGCGCGCGCGCAGCAGGCAGGAATCCATGGTGAATGTCTCAACCACCATGTCGGCGATGGCGCCCATGATCTCCTGCTGGTCGGCCAGCTTCTGCAGGTATTTCTGCGAGGCTGCTCCGGCCACCAGCATCGACAGCTTCTTGGCATTGCTGACGATCTTCTGTTCGGCCTCCAGCGTGCCTCCGAGTTCCTCGAGCGACGGACCTGCCATGACCTCGTCCATCGTCTTCTTGATGGCGGGCAGCAGCGGAAGCTGTCCGCTCATGGCGCGCTTGAGAAGCCATCCGGTGATGATGAGGCGGTTGATTTCGTTCGTGCCCTCGAAGATGCGGTTCACGCGCGAATCGCGATACGGCCGCTCCGCCGGGTACTCCTCGACGAAGCCGTAGCCACCGTAGACCTGCACGGTCTCGTCCACGACGAAGTCGAGCATTTCGGAGCACATTACCTTGATGATCGAGCACTCGACGGCGTACTCCTCGATAGCTTTACGGATAGCTTCGGGAGTCTTATCGGTCAGTCCGAGCGCGGTGTCCATCATTCCGACGGTGCGATACACCATCGATTCGCCGGCATAGATGCCTGCGGCCATCTGCGCCAGCTTCTCGCGGATGAGGCCGAAGTCGGCGATGCTCTTTTTGAACGCCTTGCGCTCCTTAGCGTAGGAGATAGCGCTCACCAGCGATGAGCGTGCGCCGCCGACACAACTTGCACCCAGCTTGAACCGGCCTACGTTGAGGATGTTGAAGGCGATGACGTGGCCCTTGCCGATTTCACCGAGTACGTTCTCCACCGGCACCTTGCAGTCATTGAGAATGAGCGGGGCTGTCGACGAACCACGGATTCCCAGCTTCTTTTCTTCCGCACCGACGGAGAAGCCGGGAAAGTCTTTCTCAACCAAGAAGGCGGTGAACTTCTCGCCGTCAATTTTGGCGAAGACGGTGAACAGGTCGGCGAAGTGGGCGTTGGTGATCCACATCTTCTCGCCGTTGAGGATGTAATGCTTGCCATCGGGCGAAAGCACTGCGCGGGTGCGGGAGTTCATCGCGTCGGAGCCGCTTGTGCTCTCCGAAAGTGCGTAGGCTCCGACGATCTCCGCGGTCGCCAGCTTGGGCAGGTATTTCTTCTTTTGCTCCTCGGTGCCGAAGAAGACAATGGGCAGCGTGCCGATGCCGCTGTGCGCGCCAAGGGTCACCATGAAGCTGCCGGACTTCGCCATGAAGTCGGAGATGATCGCCGATGAAACCTTGTCCATGTCTGAGCCGCCGAACTCGGAGGGGATATCGGCGTTGGTGAGGCCCATTTCCGCGGCTTTCTTCAGCAACTCGCGGCAGACGGCCCATTCCTTGTGCTCCATCTTCTCGGCGTTGGGGACGACTTCGTTGACGGCGAATTCCTCTGCCAATTTCACGACCATCTGATGGTCTTCGTTGAAGTCTTCAGGGGTGAACAGGTCGTTGAGGTTGTGTTCTTCGAGCAGAAAGCTTCCGCCCGTGAGTTTCGTCTTGGGAGCTGCGGTCGTTGTAGCCATCGAAAGTCCTCGCTGGTTGAACTTCTAAACCTTGTTTTCACCGCAGAGGCACAGAGAATTCTTAAATCAAGAACTTAACCGCGGATCGCGCGGACAAACGCGGATCAGATCTGGAACCGGATTTTTTTGGACTTACGTCTTCTCTGTGTCTCAGTGCCTCTGTGTCTCTGTGCCTCTGTGGTTAACTCTTTCTACTGCAAATTCTCGAAAATGCCCGCCGCGCCCATGCCACCGCCAACGCACATGGTCACCATGCCGTAGCGGGCCTTGCGGCGCTTGAGTTCGCGGATGATGCTCGCGGTCAGCTTGGCGCCGGTGCATCCCAGGGGATGCCCGAGCGCGATGGCCCCGCCGTTCGGGTTAATGATGGACGGGTCGAGCTTGCCTTCCTTGATGACGGCCAGTGACTGTGCTGCAAAGGCTTCGTTCAACTCGATCAGGTCGATGTCGCTTAGCTTCAGGCCCGCCATTTTCAGAACCTTGGGAATCGCGAACACTGGGCCCAGTCCCATTTCCTCCGGCTTGTAGCCCGCGGTGGCGTAGCCGACATAGCGCGCCAGCGGCTCCAGGTCGAGCGCTTTCGCGCGTTCGGCGGACATCACGACTGCAGCAGCGGCGCCGTCGGACATTTGCGAGGAATTGCCGGCCGTGACGGTACCTTTCGCATGGAACGCAGGTTTGAGGGCGGCAAGCGCTTCCAAGGAGGTGTCGGCCCGTGGGCCTTCGTCCATCTTGAAAACGATTTCAGTGCGCTTGGGCTTGCTGCCATTCGGCGTGGTGAAGCTCACAGGAACAGGAACGATCTCCTCATCGAACTTGCCCGCCTCGATGGCTGCGATGGCCTTCTTGTGGCTCTCGACCGAGAACTGGTCAGCCTGTTCGCGCGTGATGCCGCACTGCACGGCAAGGCGCTCGGCGGTGAGGCCCATCGAGAGGTACGAGTCGGGATAGTTCTTAACAAGCCAGGGGTTCGCGGAGACCTTGTTGCCGCCCATAGGGATCATGGTCATCGACTCGACGCCGCCAGCGACGACGACTTCGGCCCCGCCGGCGATGATGCGCTCGGCGCCCTGGGCAATCGCCTGCAATCCGGAGGAGCAGAAGCGATTGATGGTGATCGCGGAGGCTTCAACGGGCAGCCCGGCGCGCAGAGAGGCGATGCGAGCGACGTTCATGCCCTGTTCGGCTTCCGGCATCGCACAACCGATGATGACGTCTTCGATCTCCTTGGCATCGAGCTGCGGGACACGCTCCAGCGCGCCCTTGATGGCAAAGGCGGCAAGGTCGTCGGGACGGCTGGCGCGGAGGGTTCCTTTGTAGGCTTTGCCGACCGGGGTGCGAACGGCACTAACGATTACAACTTCACGCATGTTTAGCTCCCAGCTATCAGCTGTCAACTCGTTACAAGGTAGTTCTAGCGGGCTCACGCCACAGTGATGCATTCCATTTGTGAGCGGGGGTCTGGAATTGGATCACCATGCCGCCTGCCTTCGAGATGAAACTCGATCGCCTCACGGATCAACTGCTTTGTCTCTTCCAACGTTCTTCCGACTACACCCAGTCCGGGGAGAGCAGGGGCATAAGCGCCGCAACCATCACTCGATTTCTCATGGACGATGAGATACTTCATTTCAAACCTGCCTGTTTGAGGATATTATTCAACGTTCCAGACAGAACCTCCACCGACGGATGTCCCGCGACGGTGAGCGTTCCCGGCTTAGAGGGATGATGGAACTGGCGATGGCTTCCTTTTCTCCGTACCAACCTCCAACCATCCTGCTCCAGCCGTTTAATAACATCGCGAACCTAACGCTCAACTTGCTTAGTCCTCATTGTCGCGGTCGCCCAGGAATACATCCGCAATTAGCGCTTTGCCCGACTCGAGCGCCAGAGTCTCGTGTTCGAAGTCCTCTGACATTTCGCGGTAGCCACTTTGTCGCTCGACAAAATCCAAGTCGCATCCGGCCGCCGCGCCGCGGCCCCGGATCTTTAAGTTCGGCTACGCAATGTCGCAGTCATTTGATGGCCTGAAACACCTGAGCCGTCTGCTATATCGACCGTGTCGGCTCCCAGAAGTTTGGTGTTCAGTGAACCTCCGATAAACAACATCTCCTCCAGGGCCGCATCCACCGACCGCTGCTGCAGTGCGCCGTTTCCATCCACTTCGACGTGAAATTGCGCAGAACGACGCATCAACTCTTTGATAAATGCGGCACTAGTACCCTTGGTCTTTTGAACGATTGCGTTTACCACGTCGTCGGGCACCGACAAGGAACGAGAGTACAGTCGAACGAGCTTCGCTCGACCGTCTGTATCGGGCAAGGGAAACTCGATTGCTTGATCAATTCGACCCGGGCGAGCGGCCAGCGCTGGTTCGAGTTGGTCCGGACGATTGGTGGTAAGGATAAAGATCACGTCGGCATCCTCGCGCAAACCATCCATCTCATTCAGCAGTTTGTTGAGGAGCACCTCTTGCATGGGGTCGCCCATATGCGTCCGTTCGCGAGCAATTAGGTCCACGTCCTCCACGATCATTACCGATGGCTGCAGAAACCGTGCTAATCGGAAATATTCGCTCAGGAGGCCAACCTGCTCTGCCGTAACCAGTAGCGTTGTATGTCCTGGTAGCTGACTGGCGAGGTAGTGAATCGTATGTGTTTTGCCGGTCCCCGGAGGACCATAGAATAGCAGCCCCTTTTTGGCCGACAGTCCGAGGTCCTTGATACGTTCCCGCGTTCGAATAAAGCTCGCCACATTCCGGTCGAGTAAACTCAAAGTTCTTTCCGGCAATATCACATCTTCGCGAGCCACCTGATGTAGACGGTGGACCTTAACCGCACCGCCTCGGCCTGCGAAGTCAGTTCCCATCTCCAGAGAAATCACGCGGCCTCGGTAGGTGCGACCGGCGTTCACTCCCTTCTCGATCTCTCGGAAGAATGATTGCGAGAAGGCCAGGCCAACTTCGCCCGGGGGCACACCTATTTCAACCTGAATGCCAGCAACCGCTCCATATTGCACGAATGGACCAACGAGAACGGCAAATGGAAGGCCTTCGGCTGAAGATAGCCAGAGACCAGTCTTCAGGCAGCGGACCGGGTCTGGTTCCCCAATGTCCACTTCGTCGTGCTGCAGCGGGCCGATGTCGACCGGGAATGGACTGCCTCTTGTCAACAGGTGCGCCAAGCTAACAGTTTCGTGACCGAACCCAGCATGTATGCCGAGCAGTCTGGTAGACGGTTACCCCTGAAGGAAATCGTCGAGTGCGACTTGCAGGTCTACACGAGATGCTGATGGGAAGTGCCGGGCGGCAGTCACCAGGGTCGTCAATGGAAGGCCCTGAAAGTGCTTTGCCAGCAGCTTATTGACCTGCGACTTGCCCGTAAGCATGCGAATCGTTTGGAACATAGAACTCGCCCGCCAAAACTAGTTTCTCAGCGTCTTTCCCGTCTTCAGCGTGTACTGGATGCGTTCCTGCGTTTTCTTCTCGCCGCACAATGACTTGAAGGCTTCGCGCTCCAGGTCGAGCAGGTACTGCTCGTTGAGCAGAGTGCCCGGGGTCACGTCGCCTCCGCAGAGCACTTCGGCGACCTTCGTAGCGATCTTCACTTCATGGTCGCTGATAAACTCTCCCTGCCGCATCATGTGCACGCCTATCTTCAGCGTTGCCAGGATGCTCTCGCCGGGCGCCGGGATATCGGTGCGCATGATGAGGGGCCGGAAGCCTTCATGATAGAGCTCCAGCGCGCGCATCTTTGCGTCTGTTAGGACGCGCTCGCGGTTCATCGTGATCTGGTCGCCTGGAGAGATGAAGCCGTAATCTTTTGCTTCAAACGCCGAGGTCGAGACCTTCGCCATGGCGACGATTTCGAAAGCCTGCTTCATGGCTTCCATCAGTTCGACGCTCTCGCCGCGTCCCTGCGGACGAATGTGCGTGGCCTTGTGAATGGCGCGGATGGTCATCTCTTTGCATCCGCCGCCACCGGGCAGCAGACCGACGCCGACCTCGACGAGTCCGGCATAAAGCTCGGCGTGCGGCTGACGAGCGGCCGCGTGCAAGGTGATTTCTGTTCCGCCGCCGAGTGTCATGCCGAAGGGCGCAACCACCACTGGCTTGTGCGAGAACTTGATGGCCTGCGTCATGTTCTGGAACTGACGAATGGCCAAGTCAACTTCGTCCCACTCCTGCTCCTGCACCGCCATCAGTAACATCATGATGTTGGCGCCGACGGAGAAGTTTGCGGCGTCGTTGGTGATAACGAAGGCGTCGAACGGCTCGCCGGCGCCACCAGGTTTCAGAGTCTGGGTGATGAATGAGACGATGTCGCCGCCGAGGGCGTTCATCTTGGAGTGAAACTCGATGCAGCCCACGCCGTCTCCGAGATCGATGAGCGAGGCGCCCGCATTCTTCTTGACTACACCGTTGGCCTTCTTGGCCACGGTAACCGACCAGACTCCGGCGGGAACCGCTTCCGCCTCGTAATCGGCAGTGGCGATGTCGAAATACCTGCGACCGCTCGCGGTCTTGGGATCGTCGGCGTACCAGGTGGCCTTTCCCGAAGCGAGCAGCTTTTCGACGTTGGCCGCGATAGGGCGGTTCTCCTTCTTCATGCGTTCGACAGTCTGCGCGACGCCAGCGGCATCCCAAAGTTCGAACGGCCCCATCTCCCAGTTGAAGCCGGTCTTCATGGCGCGATCGATCTCGACGATGGAGTAGGCGATTTCGGGCACGCGGTTGGCCGAGTAGGTCCAGAGATCCGAAAGGACGTTCCAGAGAAACGTGTTGGCCTTGTCCTTCGAGGGAGCGATCAGTGTACGCAGGCGCTCGCCGAGGTCTTCGATGTTCTTCGCCATCTCGAGGGCAGGGAACTTCGGCTTAGCCTGTTCGCGATATTCCAGCGTCTTCCAATCGAGGGCGAAGCGCTTCTCTCCGTCGGGTCCTTTCTGTTTCTTGTAGAAGCCGCCCTTTGTCTTGTCGCCCAGCCACTTGCGATTGAGCATCTCCAGGAAGAACCCAGGCAGGGCGAGGTCGCTGCGCTCGTCTTTGATATTGGTGGCGGCATTGCGAACTACGTGGCCGAGCACGTCGAGGCCGACCAGGTCGCCGAGCCGGAAGGTGCCAGTCTTCGGCCAGCCGACGGCGGAGCCGGTGAGGGCGTCGATTTCCTCGACGCTGAGCTCCATCTCCTGCATAACGCGCATGACGTTGAGCATGGAGAAGGTGCCGATGCGGTTGGCGATGAAGTTTGGCGTGTCCTTCGCGTAGACCACGCTCTTGCCGAGGTGCAGATCGCAGAAATCGGCGATTATCTTCATCGCGGCCGGGTCGGAGTCCTTCGTCGGAATGAGCTCCAGCAAGCGCATGTAGCGGGGAGGATTGAAGAAGTGCGTGCCGAACCACGAGCGGCGGAAATCGTCGGAGAAGCCTTCGGAGATTTTTGCGACCGGAAGTCCGCTGGTGTTGGTGGTAATGATGGTCCCCGGCTTGCGGAAGGCTTCGGCCTTGCGCAACAGCTCGCGCTTGAGGTCGAGGTCTTCGACGACCGCTTCAATGATCCAGTCGACCTCGGCGAGCTTCTTCAGGTCATCGTCAAAGTTGCCGATTGTGACCAGACACTCGAGCGAGGGCTTCATGAAGGCGGCAGGCTTGGATTTAACTGCGGCTTCCTTACCGGCGGCGGCGATGCGATTGCGCGCGGGGCCGTCGGCATCAGGAGGAACGATATCGAGGAGGTAAGAGGGAACACCGGCATTAGCCAGGTGCGCAGAGATGCGGGCTCCCATGGTGCCCGCGCCCAGTACGGCGACCTTATTGATTCGTTTCTGCATGAGTGCTCAAGCGCTCCAAACTTTTTGCCGGCTCGTGCGGCAGGCCAGCCGAGGCTACATTAATTCAGACGCAAAATCAGAATGAGCGATTGAAGAACTTCGATTCTGTGAATTGACGAATTCAGGATGAACTTTGGACGATGAATACAAAATAGCGCGAACAAGAAGAGGCGTATGAATATTCATTTGTGCTCTCCTCTCGACAAAAACGGCCTTCTGACAACAATCAGCGCGCGCCGCAAGATGTGGGGTGAGGATGGCAACGACGCGCGCCGTATTAAATTGAGCCCATAGTAATGAATGAGTCCTCATTCAGTCAATGGGGAAGGTCTCATTATTTGTGAGAATTTGTCGGATTTCCCGCCATGGGTTAGGAGATGGCCTTCGCGATAAGGAAGGCTGCGGCTGCCGCAAGTCCTCCAATTACAACGGTTTGCAGTGCAGAACGGCGGGGACGGGCGCCCGTGAAACGGCCTTTGATGTAACCGAACACTCCCAAGGCCACCAGGGTTACCAATGCGGACCACACCAGAGCCCGGCGCGCGCTCTGCAAAACCAGGTACGGCGACAGCGGTATGAAGCCTCCGCCGATATATGAGCCGGCTATGGTTATTGCGCTGCGAAGGGCGCGCTTGGGGTCGGGCTCTTCCAAGCCCAGCTCGAAGCGCATCATGAAATCGACCCACTCTTTGGGCTTTTTTGTGAGCGCTTCAACCACCGGAGTGGCTTCTTCGCGGGTAAGTCCGTAGTCGGTGAAGACTCTCTGAACTTCGCGGGCTTCTTCGTCGGGGATCTCTTGCACTTCGCGCTCTTCACGATGGCGCTCGCTATCGTAATGCTCAGCATCGCTGCGGGCGGCAAGGTAACCTCCTAAACCCATGGCGATGGAGCCAGCGGCGATTTCGGCGAGTCCGGCAACGACGACCAGGCGGCTGTTGTCGACAGCGCCCGAAAGGCCAGCAGCGAGGGCGAAAGGAACGGTGAGGCCGTCAGACATCCCGATGACCACGTCACGAACAACCTCGCCGGCAGTGAAGTGGCGCTCAATGTGCGGTGTTTGCGGCATGGTCTCCTAGCTCGGGATGGGCCTGAAGGTAGGCAAGGGCCTGCTGGGCGACTTCGCGCTCACCTTTGTAGCTAAGCTTCGCCGCGGCTTCTTCCAACGGCAGCCAGAAAGCATTCTGCACCTCAATGCGCATGGCATCGGAGATGTTGCCCAAACGGCCGGAGCGATACAAGAACAGGTAAAAGCTGACGATCTTAAAGACCTTGGCGCGATCGCCCCAGTTGCGGACGTAGATGTATTTGATGTCGGCGAGCTTGGCGATCAACTCGGCGCGAACGCCGGTTTCCTCGCGGACTTCGCGAAGAGCCGTCTGGTGGGGCTTCTCGCCGGGGTCGATGGAGCCTTTCGGCAGGGCGATCAGTTCGGCGTCCGTGGCAGTGCGCTTGGTTCGGCGCAAAGTAATGTTGCGTCGGGGGCGGTCCATATGCGGCTCAATCACCGCCAAATACCAGCGCCCACGCATTTTGCGCAGCACGACACCGCCGGCAGAAGTTTCGCGGACCATGTTGGGGAACGAAGCAGGGCTAGTTTCGCAGAGTCTAGCGCGTGGGGCAACTGAGTTAATAGCGCCCCGCTTGAACCTCGGCAAAGCTCAGGTTGGGAGATGCCGAACGGGCACTGATGCGGTTGGGAGTACCCCAACAGTAACTGTTGGTGCAAAACAGTTGCCTGCGTTCGCCTGTCGAAAGGTGAGAGCGTAGCCAGTCAAACGCTCGAATCGTAAGGAAGACCAAGCTGGCTATCCTTCGTACCGTCCTTGCATTTGGCAACCACCAAAGTGATGTCGTCCTGCTGTTCATGCGGGCAATGTCGGCTCACATCCTCGACAATCTTGGCGACCACACCGCCGGCGGACAGGTCACGGTGACGGAACAGACACTCCAAAAGCCGTTCTTCGCCGAATTCGCTCCCATTACGGTCGCAGGCTTCTGTCACGCCGTCGGTGTACAACGCAACGATGTCGCCGGCAAACAGGTCTGTTTCGGCGACTGAACACTGCCAATCATCAAAGAGGCCCAACACGGTTGCGGTAGGCTCGAGACGGTCGATGCGATCATCGCCGCGAATTACCAGCCCGGCGAGATGGCCGCAGTTGGCGTAGCGCAGCCGACGAGCGTGGTCATCGTATTCGGAGAAGATGAAGGTGGCATACGAGTTGTCGGGCGTGTTCTCGCAAAACAGGCGATTGACGGAGCCCAGCAGGCGGTCGAGGTTGTCGATTGCGCTGGTGCATTGACTGCGCAGGTTCGCCTGAAGGTTGGCCATGAGCAGAGCGGCCGCAATGCCCTTACCGGAAATATCGCCAATGATGAGGCTGAGGCGATTGGGGCCAGTGGCCAGGAAATCGTAGTAGTCTCCTCCGACCTGTCGCGCCTGCAAGCACCTCCCTGCGTAGTCAAGAGTGTCGAGAGCAGGCAGGTTCTGCGGGAAGAGGTGGGCCTGCACTTGTCGCGCTATCTCCAACTCCTGAGCAACACGGCGCTCGGCCTCGGCCTTTTCGGCGAGGGTGCGGCGCTGCGCTTCAATAGATTGGGTCAGTTCATCGAAGCTTATCAACGAAAACGAGTTGCCATCGATGTCCTTGAAACTAGTGAAGATGCCGCCCCAGACAGGTGGTTCGTGATCCGGAACCTGGGGAGAGGAGGTCCACACGCGCCGCAATTTGGGAGTGGACAAGAACTTGACTCCGCGACGCGACCATTCCCGGTATTGAGTGAGGACGTCATCAGTCACGAAAACGACATGCGTGGATCGACCGATGAACTCGTAGGCTTTAGTGTCGGGTGCCGGGGCCACGAGAGCGAGCAAAGCCTGGCCGTCGGGAGGCGCTACGGCCAGCCATCGTTCGCCGGACTGCAGCCGCGTGTCGGCCACCAGCCGGAAGCCAAGCTGGTCCCGGTAGAACCGCACACTTTCCTCCAGATCGCGAACATATACCCTAACGCAATGAATGCGGAGGATCGGTTCCGGTGGCTGGGAAGGTGTTCCCATGGGCGGGATTATAAAGAGTAGCCAGTGACTAGTGGCCAGTGATTCTTGGTAAAAAGAACCACGGAAGGGGAAGGGGGCGGGTCCTCCGATGTGTCCTTTAATGCATTTCGACTGAAGGACATAAGCGAAACTAGCGGCCTGTGGCCCTCGATCAATACGAGATAAAATTTTCCCATCTGTGTTTAAGAAGATACTTACGGCGGTTAGAAAAATACCGCATGATGCGTCGAAAGACAGTCATGTCCGTGCCGCACGGGCTACGACTAGCATCCAAACAGGCCAAGGGTGCCGGAAACCGGCAGGTGCAGGTTGGAAATCAGTAGGCTGCTTCGCTCTGTTCGAGCTTTTTCTCGCGAACTCAACCAATCCCCAAAAACTCTACCGAAACGGCCATCGCTGGGAGTGGCGCTGGGCGGCGGATTCGCGCGCGGCATTGCGCACATCGGCGCGCTAAAGGTGCTGGAAGAAGAGGCCATTCCCATCGACTACGTTGCCGGTACCAGTGTGGGAGCGATCATTGGAGCGGTTTATTGCGGTGGCATGACTGCTGCCGAGTTAAGCGAATTGGCCCGGAAGTTGCGGCTGGCCGACTTTGCGCGGCTTACGCTTTCGCGCTACGGCTTTTACAACAACGACAGGATGATCCGCTTTTTCGCTCGCGTTCTGAAGCGGCATACGTTCGAAGAACTGAGAATCCCGCTCGCGATTGCGGCGACGGAATTCCGTACTGGTGAGCCGGCCGTCTTCACGAAAGGGCCGCTGGTGGATCCAATCCGCGCGAGCTGCGCCTATCCGGGAATGTTCCTTCCCGTGCCAATCGATGGGCGCTCCTACATCGACGGCATGCTGGCGTATGCGGTGCCGACTACCCCATTACGGCAAATGGGAGCCGAGCGCGTGATCGGCATTTATCTCAGTGCGCACTGGAACAATGCCAAGCCTCCGCGGCATGTGTTTGAGGTCATTGGACAGTGCTTCTCGATTGCACAAGCGAGACTGGAGGACTCGTGGAAAAAGGACGCGAACCTAGTAATTGAACCGGACGTAAATGGTTTTGCCTATGACTGCTTCGAGCGAACTCCGGAGCTCATTGCCGCCGGTGAGGCGGCGATGCGGGCGGCGCTGCCTCAGGTGCGGGCGATGCTGAACTTGCCGAGCCCGCAGAGCCTTGCAGTATCGGCGGTGGCTCAGCCGCAGACAAGCCCGGCGGTGTAAGCACTGCTGGCCGCTATAACATTGGCCCAGCAGCGATGCAAGTCACAGACTTCGAATATCTTCACCAGACGTTGGTCCATCAGTTGATTGTTGGTGCTGCGTTTCTTACCTACCTGATCCAACCTGACGACATCGTCCGGCGGCTCGTCAAGGATCGCGCGGAGCCACAGGTGCTCGAACGCCTTCTTTTCATCATCGCTGCGATCTTGATCGCGTTTGGTGCCGTCCTCTGCAATTGCGCCCGTGCTGATACCTGGCTGTACCGCTATTTCCGCCACCCGCGGCCTCTGGCGGATTCCTCTACGCAATTGGGCTGGGATCGCTGGCTTCTCCTGTAGGATTTGCGGTCATGGTCGTGGGCGAAGGTCTTCGCCTATTACGTCTGATTCGGCGCGAGAATGGTTCGTCTTCAATTCCCATGGAGGTGGCGGAGAAACAGCCTCCTGACCCTCAGGGGAAAAGTGCTTTCCAGGGTGAGGCAGTGAAATGGGGAGTCGTAGTTGCGATGATTGCTTTTGTGATCACGCTTCGAGACAGAGTGGCGGAGGTTCTGCTGGTGACGAGCTTCTTGGCGGGGCTGCTGCTGAATGCGCCTTTCTTCCGGAATTCCCAGGGTATTGAAGGATCGGCTTAGGGCGGCGGTTGGATCTGGTTCCACCCATGCGCCCAAGACTATGCGAAGGATAGGGTGCCGAGTTCTTGTGCCAGGAGGAAAGGATCCACCCGGCCAAAGGAAGGCCGAGTGGGGCTCCCCAACTACCGGCCTGCGCCGGTTCCCGCTTCCAGGCCGCGGCGCTTCAGCATGGGTTCGATACTAGGCTTTGCCCCCCGCCATTTCTCGTAAAGCGTCTCCAGGTCTTCGGTGTTGCCCTTCGAGAGCACCATCTCGCGGAAGCGATCGCCATTGGCGCGGGTGAGCCCGCCGTGCTCAACGAACCACTGGTAGGCGTCATCGGCGAGCATCTGGGTCCAGAGATAGGCGTAGTAGCCGGCGGCGTATCCGCTGCCCCAAATGTGACTGAAGTAGCTGGAACGGTAACGCGGCGGAACGTAGGAGACCCACAGCCCCGTCTTTTGCAATGCGGCTTTCTCGAACTCGTCCGGCGGCTGCAACGGTGCAGTCGCAGGAAGCGTATGCCATTGCATGTCGAGCATGGCGGCGGCCACGAGCTCGGTCATCTCATAGCCTTTGTTGAAAGTCTGCGACTTCTTGATTTTTTCGACCAGCTCAGCAGGCATGGGCGCACCCGTCCTGTAGTGCTTGGCGTAATGCTCGAAGACCGTCGGGTACTCAGCCCAATACTCGTTGAACTGCGAGGGGAACTCGACGAAGTCGCGCGCGGTTGAGGTGCCGGAGATCGCCGGGTATGTGGTATTCGCGAACATCCCGTGCAGGGCGTGTCCGAACTCGTGGAACATGGTGCGCACGTCGTCGGAGGTGAGCAGGGCGGGCTCTCCAGCCGCCGGCTTGGCGAAATTGGCTACGTTTACCACAACCGGCTTGGTGCCCATCAGCTTCGACTGCTCGACGAAGTTGTTCATCCAGGCACCGCCCTGTTTGTTATCGCGCTTGAAGTAATCGGTGTAGAAGAGCGCGAGCGAGCTGCCGTCAGCGTTGAAGACTTCAAAGACACGCATATCGGAGTCGTACACCGGAAGGTCTTTGCGCTCTTTGAAGGTGATTCCGTACAGCTGGGTGGCCGCATAAAACACGCCGTTTTCCAACACGTTGTTTATTTCGAAATAAGGCTTAACCTGTTCCTCGTCCAGATCGTATTTGGCCTTGCGTACCTGCTCGGAGTACAGGTCCCAATCCCAGGGCTGGACCTGGAAGCCACCCTTCTGCTGATCGATGAGCGACTGAATGTCCTTGGCTTCGCTGGCGGCGCGTGCCGTTGCAGGGGGTGCGATGGAATTCAGGAATTTCAGGGCGTTTTCCGGATTCTTGGCCATCTGATCTTCGAGCTTCCAGGCGGCAAAGTTGGGGAAGCCGAGCAGCTTAGCTTTCTGCGCGCGGAGTTGGGCGATTTTGGAGATGGTGTCGCGTGTGTCGTTGTCGTCGCCTCGCTCGGCGCGGTTCCAGGAGTTGTTGAAGATGGTCTCGCGCGTGGTGCGGTTGGTTAGCGTGGCGAGCTCAGGCTGCTGAGTGGTGTTCTGCAAGGGAATCAGATAGCCTTCGACCTTGCGCTCTTTCGCTTTCTCGGCCGCTGCGGTGATGTCGGCCTCGCTCAATCCCGCTAAGGCAGTCCTTTGCTGGCTGAGGAACGCGCCCTCTTTGGTAGCTGCCAGCAGCTTGCGCTCGAAGGTTTCGGAAAGGCCGGCGATTTCTTCGTTCAGCTTCTTGAGCTGGGTTTTGTCGGCCTCGCTAAGATTGGCTCCGGCGTGTACGAACTCGTTGTAATACCACTCCAACAGGCGTTTGGACTCGGGATCGAGCTTAAGCGAGTCGCGCTGCTGATAAACGGCGGAAACCCGATGGAACAGCTTGGTGTTCAGGAAAATCGCGTCACGATGGGCCGCGAGCTTGGGTGCCTCGATCGAGCGCACCTTCAGCAGAGTAGGGTTGGTGTTGGCCCCGGCCTGGGCAAAGAAGGCAGAGGTAGCACGCCGCAGCGCCTGGCCGCTTTTTTCCAGCGCGACCAGCGTATTGTCGAAGGTCGGTGGCGCAGGGTTATTCGCGATGGCATCGACTTCCTTGAGCTGCTCAGCCATGCCTGCATCGATGGCAGGTTGATAGTCGTCGTCCTTGATCTTGTCGAAGGGGATCGTCTGATAAGGCAAGGTGCTCGGAGCAAGCAGCGGATTGCTGGAAGCGGTTTGAGCGTCAGTAGTGATTACAGAAGTTGTCATAAGGGCAAACAGCAGAGCTCCGAAAATCAGTTTGGGCATAACCATACAGTGTAATTCGTTTTCGCATGGGTTTCAGGGTAGAACAAAAATAGCTGGGATCGTCCTTCAACGGTTAGCAAGGGCAGCTGGTGCGGGGTCGACCGATTTAATCCCTGATGCGTTGGAGTACAGGTTGAGAGATGAACAAAGCTGGCTCGGGTAGAACTTTTTTGCCCCCACAGAAGCTAACGCGAGGCGGCTGGCAACGAAGTGTGCCTGAGCCGCTGTGCTGCGTAAGCCAATATCAAACTCTGGAAGACGCCGGTACCCAGCTTGACCCATTTTTTTCGGCGCCCAGCACCCGGGCACAGTGCTCCAGAGGGCTGGCGGCAGATTGAGGGTAGCGCCACGAAAGGTCCAGTGACGTAGCAACTCAGCGGTCATCTGTCAGCGGGACCGCCGGACCAATATAGCCGCAAGAAGCAAAACGGTACGCCGGCAGCCCAGCCCCACCAGCCTGATGTTAGCCAGCTTGTAGGCGGCGGGTCCGATGATGCTGCAGGCCAAAAGTTCTGATCAGCACATCGAGAAGAACAACGATGATGATGGTCATGACTCACCTCATAGAAAAATCTGCAGGAAAGGAACTGCAATAGAGAGGTAATGGTTGTATTCCTATAAATGCTCCTTAAGAATACGGGGTGAGAAAGCGGATTCATCTCTGCGGAATCGATGAGCGTGAATCAAATTCATAGGTCGTGGTCCACCAGTGGCCCGGCGATTGTCCTCTATGTCGCGTCCGCCGTGCTGCTTCTGCAACTCGCAACTGCGAACCGTTACGGCTATTTCGGCGACGAGATGTACCACATGGCCTGTGGCGAGCATTTGCAATGGGGCTATGTAGACCAGCCGCCGCTCATCGCGCTCATTGCCTGGCTTACGCGGCACATCTTCGGGACGTCTGTGTTCGCAATCCGCATCATTCCGGCCTTCGCCAGCTTTGCATTAGTGTGGCTCACGGGATTGCTGGCCCGAGAGTTGGGCGGAGGAAGGTTCGCTCAGGGGTTGGCTGCACTGTGCTCCGCCTGCGCGGGCGTGTATCTCGTCCTCGGTCACCTCTTCACGATGAACGCCTTCGAGCCGCTGCTGTGGATGGGTTGCGCGTACGTGGTGATCCGCATTGTGAAGACCGGTAATCAAAAGCTCTGGCTGTGGTTCGGCCTGCTGGCCGGCATCGGGCTGGAGAACAAATACTCGATGGCGGTGTTTGGGTTCGCCGTGGTGGTTGGATTGCTGTTGACGCGCGAGCGCAAGGCATTCGCCGGTCCGTGGATCTGGATTGCGGGGGCGATCGCGTTTCTGATCTTTCTGCCGAACCTTTTGTGGAACATTCAACATAGCTTTCCGTTTTTCGAGCTCCTGCGCAATATCCGGGAGAGCGGGCGCGATGTGGTCTTTACGCCCCTCGGATATCTCAAAGCGCAGATGATGCTACTGACACCGGTGACGCTCCCAGTGTGGCTCCTGGGCGCGGTGTACTTCTTTTGCTGGAAGACTGGCAAACCATTTCGCGTGCTAGGCTGGGCGTTCGTTACTGTTCTTGCGGTGCTTATCGTTGCGCACGGCAAGGATTATTACGCCTCTCCGGTGTTTCCCATGATGTTTGCCGGAGGAGCAATTGCCATTGAGCAGCTTTCGGAGCGTCGCGGATTGCGCTGGTTGGGGCCGGCGTTGGTCGTCGTCATTCTGCTCGGAACGCTAGCGTTCTTGCCGCTGATGGTTCCGGTCTTGTCGCCGGAAGCCTTCCTGCGCTACCAGGCGAAGCTGCCGTTCAAAGTTCAGCAGTCCGAGAAGAGCATGGCATACGAGCCGTTGCCACACATCTATTCCTGGTGCTTCGGGTGGGAGGAGATGGTCGCGGCTGCGGCAAAGGCTTACGCGATGGTACCTCCGGAGGAACGTGCAGACACAGCAATTTTCGCTAACGACTTCGCCGAGGGCGGCGCGGTTGACCTCATCGGCCCAAAATACGGCTTGCCCAAGGCGATTGGCGGCCACCAGAGCTATTGGTTATGGGGTCCGCGAAACTACAGCGGGCAGACGATAATCGTGCTCGGCGATACAGAAGCGGGTGCGCGTCAATGGTTCGACGAAGTCACGGTAGTGGAGCAATTGCACAATCCCTATGCGCCTCCGTGGGAGAACAAGCCGGTGTTGCTGTGCCGCAAGCCGAGGGTGTTTCATTCTCTGGCAGAGGCATGGCCCCAGGTGAAGAACTGGGACTGAAGAAAGCGGTTTCAAGTTTCAGGGTTTCGAGTTTCAAGAACGCCCCCGATTCAGCGGTGACCTCTCGATCAGTTTTCTTAGAAGTGCCTTTTGAACCACAGATAGAGTGTGTGCCAAACAACCGGGCTTCAGTTTCGTCGGTAACCTCGAGGCTAGCCAGACCGAAAGCGCCATCACGTGCCATCACGGGGCCGTAAAGGAAAATCCAGTCCGCGGCGAACTGCTGCTTGCAATAAGTGCTGTGTTATTGCATCGCGCCTTTTCTTCGGCAGTTATGTCGAATGGAAAACCTGGCCTCGGAGGAATCAGCTTGAAATAATGTTGCTGTTTGTTCATTACCAGAGCAGGATAGGGCAATCCAATGGCCAGCGGCCTTTGTGTCCGCATTCGCCTGCGCCAGAACAATGTGGTCTTGGGGAGCTTGCTAGCTGTCCTTGCGGTAGAGTAGGTTGCGCATCGCCTCTCGGCGAGCTTCGTTCTGTTCGCGGGAATCGGCGGACAAAGCGCCCTTCTTGGTATTGTCGGCGTCCGGCACACTGCACTCCGGACAGCGGTTGGCAAAGCCGGGCTTACCGGGCTTCAGTTCGAATTCTTCTCCGCAGACGACGCAAACTTTAATAGGGAATACCATACAAACTCCAAGCTCGAAGAAACGGTCCAGCGCTTTAGTGTTGTGAATATTTTATCCAACTGATGATCGGGCTTGGGTAAAGAAGGCAACGTGGTAGCTAGAGGCTGCCTCTTCGTCAGCTAATTCCCCGAATTGAACTCTTGCTCCGCTCTCCAGGCGCCGAATTCACTATGGGAGGCCTCCATGAGGGCTCTGTGAATTCGCGCTTCTATCCTGAAGCGCGGTAGCGATCCTCTTTCGACCCCTCCACAGTCCGCGATCCCTCCTGGGAGCCGCTGGTCGATTCCCCTTCAGCCCGGATATCCCGATGCGCACTGCATCAACTCCGGCGCGGAGAGAGCGGTATTGGAAGCGGAATTCAAATCAAAACGGGGGCCGGATCCACCAACCATGACCAGCCCGACAGCGCCCGGCGTGACGCACAAGTGGCCGAACATTGAGGCATATGCTGAGGAAGTTTCGGTTGCGAGAGCTGGCCTGGCAAAATTACTTGAAGCCTGTTCAATCTTTGCCTTCGTCGGCTGAAGGCCCGTAAATAGCCGGAACCTTTTCTCCAAGCAACCGCAGATACACCGTCAGCTGACCGCGATGGTGTGCCATGTGGTTCAGAACGCCCTCGCGGATCGCCTCGTAGCGTGATTGTTCCATCATGAGCTTACCTGCTGATAACAACCGCCACTTCGTGTTGAAGAGGTGATGGTCGCTCGTCTTTTGCAGAACCTCGCGTCCTTTCTTCAGGCTGGTTTCGAATTGATCGAGCAAGTCGTGACGTGTCTTCCACTGTGGCGAGCGATATGTTGAACCCCCGGGCGGATTAATGTCGAGCTCGTCAACATTTACGACCATGTCGAGCCATGCCGGGACGGTAGCCACAATCGTGGCCAAATTCCCGAGCGGCATCGACTTTTCATGGGGTTTCCAGTCGTTCTTACCTTCGGGAACGCGTTCGAGCGTCTTGCGAATTCCGACTGCTTCGTGATCAAGCTCAGCTAACAGCAATTCGGTGATCTGCATCTTAATAGTCTCCTGGCGCCCGGTTTAGATGCACTTCGCTACCGAATGGCCATTTTTAGTTTGAGGTGACTTCTCCTATACTCGCCGAATGTTCAGGGTAAGCCGAATACTTTTCCTGGTTCTGTACGCCGCGCTGGCGGCGGCCCAGGATTCGCCGCCGCCTGATGCACAGGCGAATCAATTCAGTTTGCCCAGGTAACCCAGTGGTCCGTTTGTCAACTGGCCGCTGGCGTCGTTTGATCGTCCTACGCGAATCAACATCGGTACGACAACCAAACCTTGGTTGCATGTGCTGGGCAATGGATTGCGGCACTGCGCGAACAGGGCAAAGATGCAGACGCGATGCGCCTCTGGGTTTAATCTAGTTACAACCAAATGGTGAGGAGAGCCTCGAATTGAATCGATTTTTCGCCGCCCTTTTAGTCTTGGCGCTTAATCTGTCTTCCCTCGGCTATGCCCAGCAGTCCGTCGATAAACCAGCCTTCACTCCGCCGACGAAAATTACCGGCTACCGTGACGCCACCGCCGAGTTGCAAACCGAGAAGACCTTTCTCGCCGTCCCCAGTGCCGCGCTGGCGAAGGAACATCTGCGCACGCTCACAGCCGTACCGCATGTAGCCAGCTCGCCGGAAGACAAGGCTACCGCCGAATACGTGCTGAAGAAGTACAAAGAAGCCGGACTCGAGGCTTACATCCAGGAATACAAGGTTTGGATGAACCTGCCTGCCGAGATTCATGTTGACCTCGTCGCGCCCGCGGGTGTCGAGATGCATGGTCCTTCGCGCGAGCACGTTGACGGCGACGATCCGTACCAAAATGATCCGCGCGTGCTTCCTGCCTATAACGGCTTCTCGCCTTCCGGCGACGTCACAGCTGATGTCATCTACGCGAACTACGGCCGTCCTGAAGATTTCAAGAAGCTGAAAGAGATGGGCGTCGAGACGAAGGGCAAGATCGCACTCGTGCGCTACGGCATGAACTTCCGCGGCGTGAAGCCGTTCGTCGCCTCCCAATACGGATGCGTGGGAGTGCTCATATACTCCGATCCCTGGGATGACGGCTACTTCAAGGGCGACAAGTATCCCAAGGGGCCGTACCGTCCTGATACGGCGGTGCAGCGTGGTTCGGTGCAGTATTTGTCGCAATATCCCGGGGACCCGACGACCCCCGGCATCGCGTCGCTTCCTGATCTGCCCGACAGCAAGCGCACTCCGCCCGATAAGGCCGCCGATCTGACCAAGATACCGACCACGCCGCTCTCGTACAAAGACGCCACCCCGATCCTTGCAAACCTCGACGGCCCCGACTCTCCGCGCGACTGGCAAGGCGCTCTGCCGTTCACCTATCACGTCGGACCCGGTTCGGCGAAGGTCCACATTCTGCTCAAGCAGAATTACGAGTACAGGACCATCTACGATGTTATCGGCATGGTGAAGGGCAGCGGGCATCCCGAGCAGTGGGTGATTACCGGCAATCATCGCGACGCGTGGGCCTATGGCGCGGTTGATCCCAACAGCGGCAGCGCCGCGCAGCTTGAGGCGGTGCACGGCGTCGGCGAGTTGCTCAAGACCGGATGGAAGCCGAAGCGCACCATCGTGTTCGCCAGCTGGGACGCGGAAGAATTCGGCTTGATCGGCTCGACCGAATTCGCCGAGCAGCATGCCGACGAGCTGCACAATGCGGTCGCGTACTTCAACATGGATGTTGCCGTTGCCGGCCCGAACTTCGGCGCCTCGGGAGTGCCCAGCCTCAAGCAGTATCTGCGCGAAGTGTCGCAGGGCGTGCCGAGCCCCAAGGGGGGCAGCGTGTACGACCAATGGAAGTCCGTGCAAGACAAGCGTGACAAAGAACGCGCCTCCGGAGTAACCAGCGCGCTGGGCGGTGACTCGCGCCGCGCAAACGCTACGGTGAAGAAAGACGTCAGCGTCGGCGATCTTGGTAGCGGCTCCGATTTCACGCCGTTCCTCCAGCACCTCGGCGTGCCCGCCACCGACATCGGCTCGGGTGGGCCTTACGGCGTGTATCACTCCGTGTTCGACAACTTTGCCTGGTTCACCAAGTTCGGTGACCCGACCTTCGAGTACGAGCAGCAGATGGCGCGCGTGTACGGTTTGCAGCTCATCCGCATGGCCTCGGAAGACGTGCTGCCCTTCGACTACGAAGAGTACGGCAAGGAAATTGTCGAGTACGTGAAGTCTGCCGAGAGCAAATCGAAAGAGACCTTTGGCGCAAACTCACCGTCGTTTGACAGCGTGAAGCAGGCGGCATCACGGCTGGAGAAAGCCGGCGCCCAGATGCTCCAGGCTGAGACCGCCATAGAGGGCAACCCGGACAGAATGAACCAGGCGCTCATCGCCACCGAGCGGGCTTTTCTTATCGACGGCCTGCCCGGCCGCACGTGGTACAAGCACTCCATCTACGCTCCCGGCGAGTACACCGGCTACGCAGCGGTGGTGATTCCGGGAGTGAACGAGGCGATCGATGCGCAGAATCTGGAGCGCGAGCAGCAGCAGTTGCAGGTGCTGACGAATGCGCTGAACCGCGCGGCCGAGACGCTGGAGAAGGGAATGTAGCCAGGCAATTCTTGCCGGCCCACCCTTATCGCCTTTCGTTGGCGGTTACGGTGGGGTTGTCCAATATATGCTTAGAAACACCTTCAGAGCCTGGACTGAGTGGAACAGTTCAGCGCTCGAGAGGTAGCCGATGTTGCCTCCGATTCCGTCATACCCTCCGACGGGCAACGCTTCTCTGTTGCTCAGTTAGACCGCCGAGTGGCCGGTGCGCCCGGTGTTGGGAGACGCGGGGTCTTCAGAGCCCACGGTCTCAAAACCGGAGGTATTACTCGCTGGGGTCAGTCTGCTCAGAATCCCTTGACGGCAACCACTGCGACCTTGTTCACGCCGCTGCATGCCAGATACAACTTGCCGTCAGGCGTAGCTACCATGTTGCGCACTACTCCGCCGCCTGAGGGGATCGCCTCCGTGGCGAAGCTGTCGGATTTGGGATCAAAGCGGACGAGGGTGTTGGGGCTTACGCCTGATTCGCTGTACCACACCTCACCATTCGCAGTGACCGCGATTCCGTAAGGATGCGATTCTGTCCTTCCCGGCGAGGCCCACTCTTTCAGCAGCCTTCCCGTGGCGGGATCGAAATGACCGAGGTATCCGCGCGCGTAGTCGGTGTAATAGATGGTGCCGTCAGGTGCGAGTGCGAGCCTTCGCGGTCGCGCCGCCGGCGACGGCAACCTGTACTCGCGGATGGCCATCGTTCTAGGATCAATGCTGGCCAGCTTATTGGTCCCAAATTCGCAGAAGAACAGGAAGTCCTTAGTGGCTACGATTCCGTATGGGATCGCGTGTGGAGTTGGGACTTGCTTTAGCTCCATCTTGCCTGTGGCTGGATCCAGTCGCCCGATATAGTTGGTCTGTTCATTGGTGAACCACAGAATTCCGTTGTGATCGAAGACCGGTGTGTGCGGGTCAATGTCGCTCCCATCGGAAGGCCGGTACTCCTGGATCTCGCCCGTCCTCGGATCGAGTTTGCCCACGTAGCCGCCTGAGATCGCGGTGAACCAGATGTGGCCTTGCTCATCAGCGACGAGTCCGTGTGGGCCGGAATTGGGTGTCTTCAGAGGGTATTCCTTGAAAGCGCCGGAACTGGGATCGAGGCGGCCAATTTTGTTCACACCTTGCGCGGTGAACCAGAGCGAACCGTCGGGTGCGACCGTCGGATCGTGAGGCCGGGAGTTCGGCGTCGGCACGGTAAACTCCCTGATAGATACCTTCAAAGTGCCGACCGCCGCAAATGCAAGAATTCCACTCGCTAATGCAAAGAAACAGACTTTTCGTAAAAGCATGGTCGCTCGATTCTCGGGCCCTGCGCAACATTAACAAGAGATTTGATTCAGGGTACTTTGGGCGCCATAAACTCCTCCCGAACAGAAGTGGTCTGTCTGCCACGGTCGTGCCTAGTTATTACTGTCAGCTAGAGAATGCTATTTCTGTCAGAAATGCTGTCAAAACCGTTGGGGAACGAACTTCACCTCTGGCCGACAAATATCGGTCGTCACCGCAAATGTTGTCCAAGCGCACCGAGGTTCCAAAACTCTATGCAGCTTTGTTGGCTTTCCCCGGAGGCAGCTTTGCCGCGAGGATGTCGACTTTCTCAACGGAAGGCGGCTGCGCAAACAGGTCGGCCTTCTCCTTCAGACCAGCGGCTACTCTTCCCGAAAGGTGAGCCTGCCGCCCTGCCTCGTCACCAAAGGTGTCAAATATGCCATACGTCGAGGGTCCAAGCCGAATCGCGTACCAGCTCGTCGTGGCAGGTTCTTGCTCAACCAACGAGAGGCCTGCGCGAAGAAAACTCTCCAGGTCTTTCTCGCGTCCGGCCTTTGCTTCCAGGCGAACCCACAGCGCAAGCTTTGCTTCGCCAGCCATTTTTCTGCCTCCTCTTCTGTAGTTGTGGGACTCCTAAATATCTATCGATCCCCAAGTCTTCTCGCCAAGGTGGTCCGTTTGCGGTTGATGCGTCGTAGGTTGTCATGGCCTCGGGAAAGGTTGTCTGAGTGTAGAAGAATCGAACTATCGCTGACGAACACCGGGGCCGGCAAGAGATCCAGAAGCTCTGAGCAATCCCACATTTCCCAGGGCTACGGACTGTGGGCCACCCGCGGTGACAAGCATGTAGGAGATAATGGCCGGCATGCGCATTGCAGGCATGATCGGTGGGCTGGGGCCTGAGTCCACCATCGACTATTACCGTTCTATCCTCGCGCACTATCGCGCGCGCAGGCCCCAGGGCGGCTCGCCACACATCCTCATCAACAGCCTCGACGTCGAGAAGGGCATCGCCATGATAGATGCTGGACGGATCGATGCCCTGGCCGACTATCTGGCCGCCGGGCTGGAGCCACTGGTGCGCGGCGGTGCCGATTTCGCTTTCATGGCAGCCAATACTCCGCACCTCGTGTTCCACGAGCTCCAGCGCCGTTCGCCCATCCCACTGCTAAGCATAGTTCGAGCTACTGTTGACCGTGCCGCGTCTCTTGGACTGAAGAAAGTTGGCCTGTTCGGTACCGGATTCACCATGGGAGCGAGATTCTATCCAGAGGAGTTCCAGCGCGCGGGAATTGCCATAGCGATACCCACCGAGGCGGAACGCGAACTCATTCACCGAACGTACATCGGCGAGTTGCTGAAGAACCTGTTTCTCCCGGAGTCACGAGAAACAATCCTTGGCATCGCCCACCGCATGAAAACTGAAGATGGAGTGGAAGCCATAGTCCTGGCCGGTACCGAGCTGCCGCTGTTGCTGCGCGAGGCCTCCGCCGACATCGACTGGCTGGATACGACGGTGATCCATGTGGAGGCGGTAGTGGAGGAACTGCTGCGCGAATGATCGTTTTGACTAGAGCATGCTTCGAAAGCCGAGGTCATTAGGATGTCTACGTCTAATCGCAGATACCTTGGCTCGCATTCTGTGCAGCCTTATTCTAGACGCCACGTCATCCGGACAGTGCAATCCGGGTTTCCACGCGGGCATTCAGGCTCAGTTTGTACGCCTCCGAAGGAATTTCCGCCAATTTCTTTTTGGATAGGCACTCTCGCGCCCCTTTTCTGAAGTTATTTTCCGGCCTATACTTCGCCCACTCCTCGCATCGTTTCTGGATTAGAGGGAGGTCCTATGACGCCGTTCCAAATGATCGTGTCCGCACTGGTTGTACTGGCGTTGGTGATCATCCTGTATTTCTGGAAATCCAAGCATCCTCCCCTTGGTGGCCCTCCCAATCCTCCTAACCCGCCCGGCCCTCCTCCAGGAGGGGTGATTCGTGAATTGTACGTGGCCGATGCAGGCGATGCGGCCATCTGGACATTCGCCATTGCCGACGATACCTCACTGTTGCAAGTTCCGCCGGACCGCTACATCAAAGGCGACTTGCCCTACGATCCAGGCATGACGCAACTGAGTTCTCCGATGGATGTTGCGGTGGACAGGGTCAGTCTGTTTGTCCTGAACCAGTACATTGACGGGGACGGCAACTTGTTGCCTGGAAACGGGGTAGATCCGAACGGCAATCCATTACCCAACGTGAATCCGATCCTGATCTTTAACACCAATATGAGCGGAGATTTCAAACCTTACACGTGGTGGGGACCAGACGCTTTTCCGCACGCTACCGACGGCACGCCTCAAGCCGTTCCGTTATGCATGGCGATCTCGTCCAAAAATCCAGACTCGCTGCTGCTAGGAGAGCAGGGCACCGCGGGAACATTTGTGCAGCAAATGGACAAGTTCCCACAAGCTCCCGGGAATCGTGGCCAGCCGGTAACGTCGAATCTGAATTCGGGATACGTCACTGGGATTGCCACCCACAAGGAAGACGACGGGACCGTGAGTTTCGCGCTGGTTTGGACAAACCCGCCGCAGGTCCCGCCTTCGCAAAACCCTCTTCCGCAATACGCGGTACTGTTTTTTGCAAATACGCCGAATTTCGCCGGTGTCCCAGCCATGGCTACGCAAATGATCACGGGCCCGAATACGTCGCTGAATCGGCCCCAGCGCATTGCTTTCGGTCCGGATGGTTCTTTGTTTGTAACCAACTGGGGCGATCAGCAGGGTCATGGCAGCGTTACGATCTATCGTCGCGATGCGAATGGCAATTATCAGTTTGTGCAACGGATTGGTGGCCTCTGGCAGCCCACAGGAATCGCATTGGGGATTGACGGAACGATCTACGTGGCAGATCTTGCGCGGATTCTCGTTTTTGACCCCCGGGATGTCGCCGCTGCAAAGAGCGATGTTATCGAGCCCAAACAGGTTGTGGAGGTAAACACGATGTTTGCTGCGCCTGATGGCACGAATCAGATGCCTCTGAGCGCTGAACTTAACGGGATGGCGATTCGCACCGTCCTGTAGCATTGTCGTCAAAAGCCAATGTATATGACGCCGGGGTTCAGAGACCCGCCCTGGTTCACCTAACTTGTTTGCTGTTCAATGACTCGGATTCGGTAATCACTGTTGCGCCTCAGTCCCAGAGAGTTCTGATTGATGGCAATAGCTACAAGATTCTGACGTCATCGATGGAAACGGTCCTGCGCCACTCCGGGGTCGGGGCCTCTGGGGACCCGACCAGGTCTCTCGGCCAGGCAGAAGGCGGGACGTATTCTGATATTTCAAGCATCCCGGTGACTATAGAATCTCGTGGAGAGGCGGCAATTCAAAGCCCGACGATCTTGATAACCTTTCCTCCTGATGCGTACCGTTCGCACGGCTCTGTCAACAGCGTTCGCTAGCCGTCGTGCCTTCTCCGATAGCGGTTGAATTCGTGGTCTTCTGATTTACGGCAGCTCATCCACGTCCACCGTGTCATGGTTTCACGGGTGAAACCGGAACCGCCGAAGATGGTTGGACGCAGTAAGGGATTGATGGATTGTTCCCTGGGCAAGCGCTCCTGCTCCGGCGGAACAACCTGCCCAACCTCAACCGGCGCAATGGTCAAGAATTTCTCGTCGATGAGATCGGCACGAGCCAACGTGCCGTAGAGCGTTGGTCCTCCTTCGCAGAGAAGGTGCTGAATCCCCAGATGAGCCCGCAACTTTCCAAAAGCAGCGCGAAAATCTATGATTTCGTCGGTGCCTCCGGCAATTACGGTTACATGCTGATGCTCCTGCTGGAGCGAGAGCCGGGCGGCGCCCGCAGGCGACGTGAGGATGACAGGATCAACCAGATCGCCGTCGAATACCTTCCACCGTGACAGGTCAAGGTGCTTGGCGCTGGTAACGAAGATGTTGCGCTGGCGGCCTTTCCCGAGCTTGCGGCGCAGCTCCAGTAGCGCGGATTCCACAATCTGGAATACGATGCCGCGGCTTCCGGGCCCGCGCAGGCGCTGCTCCTCACGGAGCGTATTCATGCCCGTTAGGACGCCGTCGGCGTAGGCGCGCAGCAAGTCCATCAGCCATCGGTCAGCGTTCGACTGAGCGATGTCAGCTCCGGACGGACGCGCTCCCAGCAGACTGACGATTCCGTCGAGCGACTGCACGAAGTTGCTGTAGATCCAGGGGCGATCGGCAGGCGCAGGGGGAAATCCAAGGTTCCCGTAGGTTGCAAGGGCTTCGTCATTCAGCGGGCTGGATTCGGCACGGTCGAAGAGAACCTCGAAGAGCGGTGGTGGAGAGGGGGCGGGCATGAAGGTTGATTTTAGCGCGGTTCGCTATGTGCTTCTGGCAATCTCGAATTCACTACGGAGATACGCAGGTAAGCAGAGGGGCAAATTGGCCACAGAGGGCACAGAGAGCACTGAGGTTTTTCGATGTTTTTCTCCTTGTCCTCTGTGTTCTCTGTGGTAAAGCTTTTCTCTGGAGTAGAACAGCGCTTCTAGTTCTGCCAGTGGACAAAGAAGAGGTTCGGAAGTAGTTTTGGGACACCGAATCGGTCGAGAAATCCTGTTTGCCGTCAGGAGCCAGCTATGGGAGAGCGTGGGGGAGCCAACATTGAAATTGCCCACAAACTTAACGAAGGCGAGGAGCAGGGAACGGAGCACAAATCGCGCTGGCTCGAGGCGCTGGAGATCATCGAGGCCATCGTGCTCGCGCTGGTGGCTATAGCTACGGCGTGGAGCGGCTACCAGGCAGCGCAGTGGGACGGGCGGCAGGACGAGCTTTATGCAACCTCCACGCGCCTGCGTGTGGAAGCGCAAGGGTTGCAGACGCGCTCGGGACAAGAACAGATGTATAACGCTTCGGCAGTAGCGGAGTGGATCAAGGCGCAGGCTGCCGGCAATCAGAAAGTTGCCCAATTGTTTGAGCGCAGGATGCTCCCGGAGTTCCGCCCCGCATTTGAGGCGTGGAAGGGGACCGATCCGCTGAACAATCCCAACGCTCCAGCCGGTCCGGCGGTGATGCCGGAGTACCACAACGCGAATGCGGAAGCGGCGGTCAAGCGTGGCGAGGAAGCGACCGAGGCTTTTGAGCAGGGCGCCGCCGCCCGCAGAATTTCGGACAAATACGTTCGTGTGACAGTTGTGTTGGCGACAGTGCTCCTTTTGACGGTGATCAGTCAACGGTTCAAGACGCACAGCGTACGCCTGGGACTGGCGATCGTGGCGTTTTTATTGCTGTGTCTTCCCATCTATCGACTAATGGTATTGCCGCACCTCTACTGAAGGTTGTTGGCCCACTTGGCACGGGAAGCATTGTTGATACTGGAGCAATCACCAAGCCCAGTGTGCGTGGCGTCACAGGGTCAGCGCGATGAGCGCGGGTAGTCGGTCGAGTCGTATAGTTTAGAAAGCCTGAAAGCTTGGGCAGGGTCCGGCCCAGACCCGGCATGCAACAAAAGCGGCGGACCGGTATCCAATGTGCAGAGGATTCATATGAGTGAAAAAGTCAGAAGGACCGAGGAGGAATGGCGCCAGGAACTTACTCCGGAGCAGTATCGCGTACTGCGGCAGAAGGGTACGGAGATGCCGTTCACTGGAGAATATGAAACAAGCAAGACTCCCGGTGTGTATCGTTGCGCTGCTTGCGGGCAGGAACTGTTCGAGTCGGAGGCGAAGTTTGATTCCGGATGCGGTTGGCCGAGCTTCTTTCAGCCGGCCGGCGAGGACAAAATCGATGCGTTGGAAGACGACACCTTGGGGATGAGACGTATTGAGGTGACATGCTCGCGCTGCGACTCGCATCTGGGGCATGTCTTCCCTGATGGGCCCAGGCCGACCGGGCTGCGGTATTGCATTAACTCGGTGTCGCTGAAGCTGGACCCGAAAGAGAAATAGTTTTTTTGCCACGGAGAGGCGAGGAGAACGAAAGCATTCAAGCACTCGCGCATTTCGCGGGGCTCTGCCTGGGTCTTTAATTATTGAATTTGTCGGTATTGTCCGTAATCTCTGTGGTGATCCTTTCCTTACTACGGCGCCAGAGCTTCGCCCGCACAAACTCAATCAGCTCCGAGGTGACGTATGGCGGAGGGGTGATGGAGAAAACCGGTTTCGACCAGACTGGTTTCAGTGAGATCTTCTGCCAGGCTATAACGCTGCCCTCAAGGTTTCGATTCTGCAAGATGACCGCATCCGCGCGGTCGAGAAATTCTCTTGCTGAGGCTTTGAAGTCCGGATTGGCGGGGTCCAGCACGGTCAAATAAAGATCGGGCCGCAGGAAGCGCATCACGCTGTTGGACTCAAGGATCGCATTCTCTGCTGCCGCCAGTTCCTTACGAAGCCGGGGCATGGCTTCGGCCAGCATCCCTTGACGCGTCCGCACCCAAAGCGAGCGCACCGCGCCAGACACCAGAAACCGCGACGAGTCGCTTTCGCCGCCGCGGTCGCGTTCCTCACTTACAGCCCAGGAGTGATCGTCGGTGGCACAGTCGCACGGCTTGCCGTCGGCTGAGCAGATGCCATGTCCGTATTGCGTGATCTTGACGGCGATCCAGCGCATCTCAGGCAGCGCAGCGATAATTTCAGCGACTACGCTGGTCTTACCGACGCTCCGTGAGTGCCCGCCGACCACGATCACTGCCATACGTTCATTTCTCACTCTTGCGTGTAAGCCGCGACAACACTGCGAGTTCTTTCAGGTACTGGCGGATTGGCCGCGCCGGAGTTCCCCAGAAGACTACGCCTTTACCGCGAATCGTCTTGTGGGATGGGATGCCACTCTGTGCTCCCAGGATGGCACCAGCTTCGATGGTGACGTGGTCAGCGATGCCAACCTGGCCTCCCACCACGCAGTCTTCACCGACGGACGAACTGCCGGAGACACCGGTTTGGGCGGCGATAACAACATTGGCTCCGATGTTTGCGTTGTGGCCGATATGCACCATGTTGTCGAGCTTCGTACCCGGACCGATGATAGTTTCGTCCAGAGCGCCGCGGTCGATGGTACAGTTGGCGCCGATTTCCACGTAATCGCCGATCACAAGCCGTCCAACCTGGGGGAATTTCACATATCGACCGAACTTTTCGTCGCGTACAAAACCGAAGCCGTCAGAGCCAAGCACCGCGCCGGCGTGAACGATGACTTGTCGACCAATCGTCGTGGCAGAATAAATTACTACGTTGGGATAGATGTCGCAGTCGTCGCCGATGACCACGCCTTCCCCGATGTAGCACCCCGCTGCAATGAAGCAACGTTCGCCGATAACCGCATCGGATTCGATAACCGCGTGCGCGTCCACACTGGTGGTGGGCGCTATCTTCGCCCGCGGATCGACGATAGCGGTAGGGTGAAATGCCGGCGGGTACTCCTTTCTCGGATACAGCAACCTGGCCGCTGTGGCAAAGGCCAGGCGTGGATGAGGATTGATCAGCAGCGGCTTCGTGGTAGTGATTTCGGCGTCTGATTCTTTGACGATGACAGCACTGGCATGCGAGTTCATGGCTGCTTCTAAATGGCGCGCTGATTCGACGAACACGAGGTCGCCGTGCTCGGCATGAGCCACGCTGGCGACTCGGGCGATTTTCATCTCGCCATTGCCAATGAGGCGCGATGCGGTGAACTCCGCGAGGGCTTGCAGGCTTTGCGGCATGGGTCAGTTATAGGCGAAAACCAAAAGACTTACCACAGAGACCGAGAGCACAGAGAAGAAAAAGGGCCAAGTCAACCCCGGATTTCGTGCAGAAACGAGGATTTCGCCGACCGTTATTCCTGAGGTCTTCTCTGTGTCTTTTGTGTCTCTGTGGTGATTCGTTTTCAGTAGAGCGGCGGCTCACTGGGGGGTCTTGTCTTCCAGCGGCGATGCACCCACAGCCACTGATCGGGATACCGGCGCACATAGTCCTCGAAGACGCGGTTAAAGAGCCTGGTATTTGCGACTGCATCCTTCTCGGTGTTCCCGGTATGCACCAGTTCCACTGCAGGGGAGAACTCGACACGATACTTACGGAGAATCGGGTCCCAGATGGTAAAGGCCGGAACAACAACTGCATCGGTGTGCAGGGCGACGCGGGCGATGCCAACGGCGGTGCACGCGAGGATGCCGAAGAAGTCCACGAAGACGCCTTGCGGCGGAGTCATGTTGGTATCCATCAGGATGCCAACAGTTTCGTTGTGCTGCATGGCTTCGAGCAGACCGCGAGCGAATCCTTGCTTGCCGATGACGCTGTTGCCGTGCAGCGTTCGGTAGCGGGTGACCAGCACATCCACGTAGGGGTTGTCGATGGGGCGAACGACAATTCGCATGGGGTGGCCTTGCAGCGAATGAAAAAAGGAACCGACTTCCCATCCTCCAAAGTGCCCGGTAAGCAACAGCACACCTTTGCCGCGTTGTTGAGCGGCTGCGAAATTTTCAAAGCCCTGATAGGTAGCGATCTCTGCCGCATTTTCTCGGGTGTAGCGGGGGAACAAGCAAAATTCACCAAGCAGTCGTCCCAAAGAAACGTAAACGCCGCGAAGAATATGGCGACGCTCTGGAAGAGATTGCTCAGGAAACGCGAGTTCCAAATTGCGCATGCCTACCCGACGCAAGCGCGGATGCAAGTAGTACGCCAGCTTTCCAACCAGAATGCCGACCGCATGCGCGAGGGGTCTCGGCAAAAACCCGATGCAGCGCACCGGCACAAGCAGCAACAGATATTGCAGGCGATCGAGCATGAGCGAGACTCTTGACCGTAGCACTCGGCGAGAAGGGAAGGCAATTACAAGTCGACGATTGAAAGTGGCTTACCACCCCTTCGACAAGTCAGGGCAGGCTGCTTCCTCAAGAAGGGAAAGGATGGGGCACCCCAACAAGAACGCGGTGGCCGCAGCCACCGCGTAGGAAGGTCGCTGCGAAATGTCTAAGGCTGCTTTGTCGTGGTCGGGTCCGAAGGCGCTGGAGTGGTTGCGGGGGCGGGCGCCGCTGCCGGTGTGGCTGCAGGTTCCGTCGCGGGCTTTGCATCTGTGCTTGACTCAACAGGCGTCGTGGGCACCGGAGTGGCCGTGGAGGTCGTCGCGGGAGCAGCAGAAGGTGTACTTGCCGGAGCAGGCATGTGCGACTGGGCAGTCTTGGGTAGCCGTTGCGTCGGCGCGTACAGTTCGATGGTCTTCAGGAAATTCTGAGCATCGGTGGGAGGCGGAACCTGGCCCTTCAGCAGCGAATAGAATGTCCAATCCTTTCCGTAGAAGGCCTGAGTCGCACCGTTATCCTGATGTACCACAGCGCCACTCACTGATACTCCTGCGAACAGTCCGCGCGAGCGGGAATAGGTGAGAATTTGCGCGCGCATGGTGAGGTCGGTGGCCGCTTGGGCGTCCCGTCCCACAGGACCACCCGCCGCCGATGCATCGGCGCCCAACTTAAACTTACTTTGCAGCAGGTGTTGCATACCGTCGGTGGTGCGGACGATCAGCACCAGATCCGAGGCTTGCCCACCTGCTTGAAATCCGAAACTGCCGCCTTCTACGCGGAAGAACACCGGGCTGCTCCAGCCCGTCTCGGTGCGGCAGGTCGCGACGCCTTTGCCGTAGTTGGCTCCGAAGATGAAGCTGGCTTTCAGCATGGAGGGAACTATGGCGATACACTTGGCTCCATCCATGATGCTGTCGGGAATCGCCTTGTCCGGGGCTTCCATGATTTGGCTCAGGATGACGGAGGAGCTTTGCAAACGCTCCACGTCGGCACTGTGCGCGGCTGTCTGCGCCCACACACCGGTGGTTAGAAAGATCAGCACAGTAAGGCTAAGTCTCTTCATCACACGCTCCAAGAGGGTTCGCGGCCAGTCGACACCCTCTGAGGCCATCTTATTGCGATAAAACACCACTTGGTGCCGAATTACGCGCGGCGGATGGTTACTCTCTAGCGTCTTGCTTGCAAGGGTTCCCGGCTGCGCCTGAAGGGCTGCTTCTGATCCGCGGAGCAAAAACTTTAGGGCCGGAAGAGGAGACCCTCGCGTCCCCCTCCAGCCCTTCTCCCAGGTTCTGTGGTAGGTGGATGCAGTATCCGACTGTCCGCGAAAGTTGCGCAAGTTACTAAAGTACGTACCCCCTGTACTTTAGTAACCACCTCTCGTTGTTCGGTAAGCGGCCCCGAATGAAGAATCAATCCGACCATCCGACGCCCAGCAAAGAATGGGTGAGGGCGTGAACAGAAAGCGCGACTCGATTTGTCACGCCCGCTTTTCGCATGAGGCTGGCGACATGCATCTTCACCGTACGTTCTTCTATGCCCAGGGCACCGCCAATTTCTCGATTGGAATGACCTGCAACCAGCAGCTGCAGAACTTCACGCTCACGCTCCGTGAATGCCAATGGTTGTTCAGCGACGGGCGGACGAGGAACGAAAGTGACTCGCTCAATGAACTTACTGAGCAGTTGTGGAGAAGCCCATACTGAGCCACCATGGACGGTCCGGATCGCCTGTTTGAAGTCTTCGGCTGAGGCTGATTCTTCCAGATAACCCTTAGCACCAGCTTGAAGAGCTCGCAACGCCATCTCCTCGTTGCCGAGATTGCCCGTAGCGATGATACGGACCGACGGATCGAGCGATTTGAGGCCAGCCATGACCTCGTACATGGCCGAGCCGGTCCGGGAACCGATGAGTACCACATCGTAGCCGTGTGTCGCAAAGATGGAAGACGGAGTACAGCCTTGAAGCACAAAATCGTTTTCACTTTCGAGGAGCGTGCGAAAACCTACCAAGCGTAGGGGATCGTTATCGACTACGGCAACACGGATCGGGCGTTTGGCGCGCTCCTGGGCAGACCGTTTTCGCGGCATAACGATAGAGTAGTACAAGCCGGCCAGCAATCCTCTGGTACATAGGTGCCATAAAGTGGGCGGTCCAAGGTACATTCTGCGCGGTCTGTTAGGATTCGCTGCAAGCTGTGCTCAGGTAAGACAGGAGAGACTTCGAGTGTGGCGCCATGGATTGTTGCCTCAAGGACACACACTAGCCAGTGATGAGTGTTGAACATTCAGGTGGTTTGGCAGCAGCCATGGTGGCCTTGGGATTTGCGCTGCTGGCACGCGGCTTGCGCGCAGTGACTGATGGCGGCGCGTTGATGGGAGCCTGTGTTGCCTTTCTGTTGATGCTGGCAGGTGGATTGTGGGCGTTTCTCCCACTGTTGGCCGTGCTGGTGCTCACCATGCTGGCGACCAGCTGGCGAGCCGAGCGCAAGACGAGGCTGGGCATTGGCGAACGTGGTGGGGGGCGTAACGCGACCCAAGTGCTGGCAAATCTTGGCGCGGCCAGTCTCTGTGCTATTGCTGCAGTAGTATTCCGGCGTCAGTCGGCGACATTTCTAATTGGGGCGATGGCGGTGCTAGCGGAAGCGGCGGCTGACACGGTCTCGAGTGAGGCCGGACAGGCGGTGGCCAGCCGGCCCAGGATGATTGTGGGTTTCCAGGTCGTGGCGCCCGGAACAAATGGAGCGATCAGCTTGGAAGGCACCTTTGCGGGTTGCATCGCAGCAAGCATCGCGGCCTGGACGGCTACGTTAGCCGGCATTGTGGAATGGCGTTGGGCACCGATCATTGCTGTCGCGGGGGTAGCAGGAATGCTGTTCGACAGCGTGATGGGCGCATGCTTCGAGAATCGCGGAAAGATGGGCAACGATTCTGTGAACTTCGTTAGCACGATATTCGCTGCCGACTTTGCGCTGCTGGCCACTCTCCTGCTGCCGCGACGATAAAGTGTTCAATTAGTTCTTGCAGGTACAACCAAGGGGACGTCTTGGCGACAACGAGACTGAGATTACTTCTGCTTTTCGTCCTGGATGTCTCGTGCGGATTTGCCCAACAATACGACATCCTCATTCGCAATGGAAAGGTAGTCGACGGAAGCGGCAATCCGTGGACCTATGGCGACATTGGAGTGATTGCTGACCGTATTGCATTCGTTGGTCACGCCTCCCCAAACGTAAACGCCAAGCGCACGATTGACGCGAAAGGCCTGGTGGTGGCGCCGGGGTTCATTGACATGCTGGGCTAATCAGAGCTCAACCTGCTGGTCGATAAACAGGCCGTGAGCAAGCTCACGCAGGGCGTGACGACCGAAATTACTGGCGAAGGCGATACCATTGCGCCGACGAACGACGCGATCAACGCCGAGCATGCCGACGTGCTCGAGCACTACGAAATCACTGCAGACTGGCGTTCCCTCGAGGAGTATTTCCAAAGGCTGACCAGGCAGGGCAGCGGCATTAACCTGGGGACTTATGTTGGTGCGGCGCAGGTCCGGCGATTGGTCATTGGCAATACAAATCGCCCCCCAACCCCTTCAGAGCTGAAAGACATGGAGATCGCGGTGGATGACGCGATGAGCGATGGTGCCATGGGAGTTTCCAGCGCGCTGATCTATGCTCCGGGAAACTACGCCACCACTGAGGAGTTGATTGCGTTGGCAAAAGCGGCCGCGGCTAAAGGCGGGGTGTACGCGTCGCACATCCGCAACGAAGGCGACCGGGAGGTGGAGGCCTTGAACGAGGCGTTTCTTATCGGGCGCGAAGCGAACATACCAGTGCAGATCTTTCACCTGAAGGTTGCGGGCAAACAGAACTGGGGCAACATGCCCAAAGTGATCGCGGCAATCGAGCAGGCCCGTGCCGAGGGCATAGATGTAACCGCCAACCAATATCCCTATGTTGCGGGCGCTACTTCCCTGGGTGCCGTTGTTCCGCCCAAGTATCACGCAGGGGGGACAGACGCCTTCGTGGCGCAACTGCAAAATCCGGCGACTCGCGCAGAGATCCGCAGAGAGCTGGAAGCCCCGAGCAGTTCATTCGAGAATCTGTGGCGCAGCGCCGGAAGTCCGAGCGGAATCCTGGTTGCATCAGTACTGAATCCTCAGCTCAAGAAGTACGAAGGCAAAACAGTTGCGCAGATCGCGCAGATGGAGAGCAAGGACCCGCTTGACGCAGCTCTCGACCTCGTAGTAGCCGATCGCGACAACGTTGCGGCCGTGTACTTCATGATGAGCGAAGACGAGGTCAAGCTCGCGCTCAAGCAGCCGTGGGTCAGTGTCGGCACCGATCATCCCGAAGTGAGTCCAACGGGCCCTCTCAGCGAAGGCAAGGCGCATCCACGCGGCTACGGCAGTTTTGCGCGCATCCTGGGCAAGTATGTTCGCGACGAGCAGGTCATTACGCTGGAGGATGCGATTCGCAAGTTCACATCACTGCCGGCGCAGCAGGTGAGACTGGAGAATCGCGGCTTGCTGCGGGCGGGCTACTTCGCCGACATCACCATCTTCAATCCCTTAACAGTGAGAGATACGGCAACCTTCGAAGACCCGAACCGCACCTCGGTTGGTTTCGAGTTTGTCCTCGTGAACGGAGTTCTGGCTCTGGCGCATGACAAAGTGACTGGCCAGTTAGGTGGGCGTCCGCTGCGTGGTCCGGGCTATATCATGCGTGACTACTTGCCCGATGGGCTTCCGCCGCGCGGCAAAGTGCAGGGCGTCGTTACGGATGAAGGTGGATATCCCATGCCGCGGGCGACGGTGTCCTTAACTAGCGCCGAAGGAAAGCTTATTGGCACGGCAACAACGAAGAAAGACGGCCGCTACGAGATCATTCTCGAGCAACCCTGCCAAGGCTGTTTGCTGAAAGTCGAACGCATGGGCTACGCACTGCAAAGCCATACCGGCGTGAACTACAATGGGTCCAACTCTTTGTGGTTCAGCTTCATGTTGAAAACAGCCAGCGGACACTAAGGCATTCTCGGTTTTGGTGCAAGGCCGAGGAGTTGGAGTACTCGTTCCCGCGCTCGGACAGAGTGGGTTGGAAGCATCCTGGGAAAGCACACGGCGATACCAGTTGCTGAGAAACTCTGGTGCAGGACGGTTTTGCGTCAGGGCACGACTTCAGTCGTGCCCTGAGTTCTGCCTTTTTTGATCCGCCGCGCGGACTTTACGAGGCTTATTTCGGACTTCTTCAGCGCGTCTTCCGGCGTTTATGAGTGCCTGTCTATACTTGTCGGAAAAGCGCCTATCCCCCCGCAATCGCGCCGATGACCAGCAGTGGCTCCTTACCCGAGGCCACCGCCTCCGGCAGCGGAGCATCCTGCGACTCGTGCGAGAGATCTTCCTCGCAGGCAAAGAACCGCAGGAAGGGCCGTCGCTGCTTCGTCACGTGATCGCGGATGGTACCCTCCAGCACGGGATAGCGCGTCTCAAGCACATCTAACACCGAATTGAGCGTAGCTATCCCTTGCACCTCGAGCTGCACCTGGCCGTCAATCTTGGCCAGGTTGCGCAGATGATAGGGCAACTCCACGCGAATCATGCGATCGTCTGCACTTCTACCGAGAGTACCGCAGGCAGATCATGCACAATGGCTTGCCAACTGTCTCCGTCATCGTTTGAGCAGTACACTTGACCGCCGGTGGTTCCGAAATAAATGCCGCAGGGATCTATCTTGTCCACCGACATCGCGTCGCGCAGGACATTCACGTAACAATTGCTCTGCGGAAGGCCCTTGGTGAGGGGCTCCCACTCGTTGCCACCGCTTCGGCTGCGGAACACGCGCAGCTTGCCGTCGTGCACGAAGTGCTCCGAGTCGCTCTTGATAGGCACGACGTAGATCGTGTCGGGCTGGTTGGAGTTCACGTCGATGACGAAGCCGAAGTCCGTAGGCAGGTTGCCGCTTACCTCGTGCCACTCGTCGCCTGCGTTGTCGCTGCGCATCACATCCCAGTGTTTCTGCATGAAGAGCACGCCAGGGCGCTTGGGATTCATTGCGATGTGGTGGACGCAGTGCCCGATTTCGGCCCTCGGGTCAGGAATGTATTGCGAGTAGAGACCTTTGTTGATGGGCTTCCAGGTTTTACCCGCGTCGTCGGTGCGAAACGCGCCCGCCGCCGAAATGGCAATCCACATCCGCTTAGGATCGCTGGGATCAAGAATGATGGTGTGCAGGCACATCCCGCCCGCGCCCGGTTGCCATTTCGGACCTGTTCCATGGCCGCGTAACCCAGACAGCTCTTGCCAGCTCTTTCCCCCGTCGGTGCTCTTGAAGATGGCCGCGTCTTCCACCCCAGCATAAACGGTGTCAGGATCGGTGAGCGACGGCTCGAGATGCCAGACGCGGAGGAACTCCCAGGGATGCTGGGTGCCGTTATACCACTGATGCGTGGTGAGCGGCTTTCCGGTCGTCTCGGAGGTGTCGTATAGGAATTTGTTGGGCTTCGGCTTCAGGAATGAATCCGGTCCTGGCGCGATGTCCCCGCCAGGTGCGCTCCATGTTTTACCCCCGTCATCCGAGCGTTGGATGACCTGGCCGAACCAGCCGCTGGTTTGCGACGCGTAAATTCGATTTGAATCTGCCGGCGAACCTTTCAGGTGGTACATTTCCCACCCTGCAAAGTAAGGGCCTTCGACTGTCCAGTTTTCGCGTTTGCCGTCTGCGCTGAGAAGGAATGCCCCCTTGCGCGTACCAACTAGTACTCGTACTCCGCTCATTCACTTGCTCCTTTTGACTCGGCAGCATTTTTCCCGATTCAAACGAGATTTGCAACGTGTGGAAAACGGCAGGCGAACCGATTCGGGTCTAATTGCTGTAAACGGCTATTGAAGTGGGCCAGAGCAGTGTGAAAGGGGGATTAGTAGATGTGCAGTGTTGCTGTAAGGGTGGAGCGCTGCTTCATTCAGCGGCCGACTGCTGGTACAGGGTTGCGTACCGCTTTAGCGGCTCAGGTACAGTCTGCTCCAGTCTCGATGATTTGACGGTTTTCCTAAAGATCTGGAGTCCGCTATACCCGTTGCTCGCTTGTCCGCCACTCCTTCACGGGACGAGGCTGGGTACGTAATTCCGCTCGCTCGCCGTGGCGGCGGACGTGCTCAGCAACCAGTTTCAGCACCTCAGGAAGTGCACGCAACACCTCAGGCCCCAGATCCGTACTAACTTCGAAGCGGCTGCCGACAACTCCGATCAGCAGGACCTCTCTGAGATGAATGTCCGCAGTCTCCGCCGAGTGAAGTGTTTCGTGCAGGTACGGCTGATGGGCGCTCAGACGCATATCCGGCAGAACGTTTTGAGACGCTCTTTGTCGAAGGTCAGAATCGCACCCGGCACACCACTGCCCGCCAGAGCGTCGATGAGGATCAGCACTTCGCGTCCGCGCGGGTAATTCACGAAGTCGAGGGTGGGCCTACCGATGTCGAGCAGCTCCACCTGATCGTTGAACTCATACTCAAGCTGCAGGCATAGGGCACAACCTCAAAGAGGACACCATCACTGGATTCGCCATGCCTAAACAAGCTACTGTTTGCTGACCTGGTCCAAGAAGGTGGAGTTCGCAACACTAACGTCTTGCCCTGCACTGTCCAAGATCGCATGTGTGGCGGTGATTGCGTGCAAAACCCCCCGCTGGCCCGCAATTTCTAGGCTTTTACCTACGGCGAGGAACTTTCGCGCATAAAAACCAGCAACTATGTTCCGCACAATGTCGCGAGTGCCTAGTCCGAATGCAAGTCCAAATGCCAGCGCTCCGCCTGCCAGGACAAAGCTGGTGACAATCCGGATCATCTCGGTATCAATCTTCAACTGGCCAACGGCCATAATGGCGACGACAAAGACGATCAGGCCTGAAACCAGTTTTCCGAGTGCGGGGGCAAAATCAATTCCCGAGCTCTCGGCGGCCTGAGCAACCGTTTGCCCGGCGAATTGCCCCAGGGTTGTACCTAGAATCAAGAGCAAGAGAGCGGCGATGATGTTCGGAAGATAAGAAAAGAACGCTCCTATCGCATTGGATATGGCAATGAGACCCAGGGCATCACTGGCTGTTTTTGCCAAAAGGAAAATGACGAGGAAATAGACCAGCCGCGGAAGGAAGAGGTTCAGTTGCTGACGCAACCCAATCCTCTGCAGCATTTTGTCAACCCCAGCCTTCTCCACGAGGCTGTCGAAGTGTACGCGGACCAGAATCATGCGCAGCACAATTTCCACCAGCTTGGCGACGATCAGGCCGGCGATAAACAGCAAAATCCCCACTGCAACCTTGGGGGCAGCCGCGATGACTGAGTTGGCGAGATTGGCAAACGACTCCACTAGCTTTTCCCTCATGTTCGCGACCCTTTCTCGACGTCTTTCAGTTGGAGTAACTGAATCAGAACGCGCCAAAGCTCTAGCAGAACGATTGACGGAACATTCCAGGTGAAGGACGCCACTTGGGCGGTGGTTGTTCGGCGTTGAATCTTGCGGCGAACGCGCATCATAAAGCCTGGCGAAGTGTTCCCCTCGAAGCCGGCCAGCGCTGCGATAGGTTCGCCGGGATCGACTTCTTCGTTCTCGTGGGCTTCCGGCTTTTCAGGCTGCTCACTCATCGTCGACTCGCTTCCAGTACTATAGTTTGCATGTTCAAGTACCGGCTTCGGAAGTCCTCGCGGGCACGTTTGATGCGCATCTTTACCGCAGACAGACTGATACCCAGGACCTTGGCCACCTCCTCATAGGACAGCTCGTCCATATCGCAGAGGACCAGTGGGATGCGCAATGTTTCCGTCATAGAATTCAGGATCCTTGCAATGAGTTCTCGCTCGCCGATGACTTCCGCCTGGTGCTCGGCCGTGGCTTGGACCCTGAGCTGATCAAAGCCGCCGGCTTCCGGCTCGTCGACGCCGATGTAGGACCGGCCCTCCTGCTTTTTCAGATGGTTCAAGCAGTGATTCACCTTGATTCTCTGCAGCCAGTGCCGAAATGTGGATCTTCCCTCGAAGCTGCGCAGCCCGTAAAACGCTTTCACCATGACTTCCTGGGCAAGGTCTTCCGCCTCGTTGGGGTCGTGCGTGATGTACCGGCAATTGGCAACCATCCGCCTTTCGTAGCGCAGGACGAGTTGCTCAAAGGGCCGCAAGTCGCCCTCGAGCGCCTCGCGCGCCTTGCGCACAAGGACTTCATCCTCGGACCCGGCGAAATCCACATCGTCCTTAGAAGATTGATTCATGAAGAACTGAAAATCTTACACCGCGGCTTCCCTCCTACCAATAAAGACAAGTTCATGGGTTAGAAGTCACACTAGGAAGCCAATCGACTTCCGGCCAAGACGTATCCCTCCCCCAGTGTGACTTTCCAGCCCGGTCGGCTGTCTCTCTCAGCGTAAGCAGTTCGGCGAAAGAGGACCCTCGCGATGTGTACCAAGCAACAGGGAGCTGGTGAAGTGACCAACTATGTGATCGTGCAAGTTACATGCCGTATCTTCGGTAGAGGCCAAGCCAAGCTCTTGACGAGTTTCTGGTTTGGCGATCGGCGCTGTCCCCGCTGCAAAGGGAAGTGTGAGTGCTTGTACCTAGGACACGGGTTCACCATGGACCACTTTGGGCAAGAAATCGACGGTAGCCGCGAAACCCAGCTCGACCACCACGTCATTTGACCGTAGGCGGCGTACATTCTTTGCTGCTGTTCTGCGATAGAGTACGCAGAGCACCTTAGAACAGGTTGAGTCGTTGACAAATAGGTGGTACGAGGCCTCCCGTTTTTATTCGGTCGCGGGACTGTAGAACGATTTATGACGATTTTGGAATGGCCGTTCTTTTGGCCCATGTTGCCCACATCCGGATGACGGTGGGATTGGTATGCACATTCCCGGTCACGGTATCCAGTTAGTGAAAGTTACTTCCTCTCCCCCAAATGTGACCTTCTTTCAAAATTGCTTGTCTTTACCAGTGTAAGCAGGTTTCTCGAGGGCAGAGCCCGAGGCTTAAATCTGGCCGGGCCTCGGACAAGGCCTAGGGATAACCCAACCAGGAGTCGTTCCCTTGCGAATCCGGGGCAAATTCCCTTCGCGGGAGGATTTGCTTGGGATGAAGCGGTGGGAGCCGTCCCGGCCTTACATGCGATCTGGCCTTGTCAGTCAGGGCTTAGGACGACGGCCTTAAAAGGGGGCAGCACTTCACAGGGCGGGGCTACCGCAAGGCTGCTCTTCCTGCAGACAAAACAAGGGTCTACTGCTGAACCGTGCAATGGAGATGCTAGGAGGGACCACAGACGTGAAAGGAGAATTTCTTTGTCGAGTGCACGTGTGATTCTATGCGTTGATGATGATACAACAGGACTGACGGTACGTCGTCTGCTGTTGTCCATCGCCGGTTATAAGGTCCTCACCGCAACCAGTGCCAAGAATGCCCTACAACTGTTGGGTTGCAATGACGTGGACCTTGTGATCACAGATCATTTCTCGTCCGATGTTGCGGGGTTTGAGATCGTTACCGAGGTCAAGCGGCTCAAGCCAAGAGTCCCGGTGCTTCTGCTCACCGGGTTGGCGGAACCGCCATCAGGATCTGAGCAGGCAGACGTGCTCCTTGGCAAAGGAATAATGCCGGAGGAGTTCCTTTCTGAAATTGCGAGGCTCCTTTCGCGCCCGCCGTTGGCTGATGCAAAATCGGCTTAATTCATACTCATGCTCACGCGAAATATGCTCACCTGACTGAATCAACCGGACATTTGATCTGCTACCGACAATGCATGAAGAATGATGTTGCCACAGCAGGTCAACTAGGCTACCCTTGCCTCGCAATCAAAGCTCGCACGAACGTCCTGGGGTGATTTCGTGCACAGGCCTGGCTCGAAATCGGTTGGGATCATTCCCACTCAGGAGCGTTGTGAAACGAAGCCTTGCAGTTCTGGTTCCAGCCTTGCTGTTAGCTCCTACGGTTGTGGCCCAGCGTCTTCCTGGGGGCGCCGCGCCCGATCATTATTCACTGACTTTCGCAATCAACTTTGCGACAAACAGTTTCGATGGAGACGAAACCATTGATTTGCATTTCCCTGGACCAAGCGCAACGATCACGTTGAATGCGCTTGAAATCGATTTCCATAACGTAACTGTCACTTCCGCAGGAGCAACCCAGACTGCGAAAGTCTCGCTGGATGAGAAGCGCGAGATGGCAACCTTTACCGTAGACAAATTCCTTCCCGCGGGTCCGGCCAGCATCCACATCAGCTACACCGGCCACCTGAATGACAAGCTGCGCGGTCTATATCTGAGCACCAACAATGGCCGTAAGTATGCCGTTACGCAAATGGAGGCTACAGACGCAAGGATTGCTTTCCCCAGCTTCGACGAGCCCGCCTACAAAGCGACATTCGACATTACCGCGATCGTTGATGAGGGCGACACGGCAATCTCCAACAACGAGATCGTCTCCGATATACCAGGGCCGGGTAAGCAGCACACGATCCGGTTCGCTACTACGCCAAAGATGTCGAGCTATCTAGTGGCCCTACTCGTTGGGGATTGGAAGTGCGCTCATGACTCGATTGATGGAATCAAGCTGGGCATTTGCACCGTCCCGGGGAAGGAGAACCTGACTCACTTCCCGATGGAAGCCACCAAGTCAATCCTGCACTACTACAACAGCTACTACGGCATGAAGTATCCGTTGCCAAAGCTCGACCTGATCGCGATTCCCGATTTCGGAGCCGGAGCCATGGAGAACTGGGGCGCGATTACCTATCGTGAAGCGGCGCTACTGGTAGATGAGAAGACGGGGTCTGTCGGTTTCCAAAAGGAAGTGGCCGAAGTCATCGCTCACGAGGTGGCTCACCAATGGTTCGGTGACCTTGTCACTGCCGAATGGTGGGACGACATCTGGCTCAATGAAGGATTCGCCACCTGGATGACGCCTCACCCCCTCGAAGCTTGGAAGCCAGACTGGTTGATAGAGCAGGATGTGGTCGACGACATTTCCACGTCTTTGGACCGTGACGCAGTGCAAAATACCAGACCGATTCGTCAGGAGGTTACTACCCGCGGCGAAATTGATTCGGTATTTGACGGGATCGCTTACGGAAAGACCTCAGCCGTCCTGCACATGCTTGAGTCTTATCTGGGTGCGGAAATATTCCGTGCCGGCATCAATCTTTATCTCAAGGAACA
>Ga0209465_10000077_pt1 | contig 43849 bp, 40 predicted proteins | sample PanSoiPlot1MoBio_FD_188321 | JGI IMG/M metagenome (GOLD analysis project Ga0209465, IMG submission 188321) | Tropical forest soil microbial communities from Panama analyzed to predict greenhouse gas emissions - Panama Soil Plot 1 MoBio (SPAdes)... | ecosystem: Environmental > Terrestrial > Soil...
GCTTGACACCGTCAATGCACGTCTTTCTCGACTCGCCCATGGCGATTTCCGCGACCGAGATCTTTGCACGTCACCCCGAATGCTTGCAGCCTGAAGCCGCCCGGCTGTTCCGCGAGGGCCGCGACCCGCTTGCTCTGCCTGGCCTGCACTTCACCCGAGAAAAGGCGGAATCGATGGCGCTGAACAATGTCCGCGGTGGGGCGATCATCATGGCTGGGGCTGGCATGGCCACCGGAGGTCGCGTGCGCCACCACCTCAAACACAATATTTCGCGCGAGGAGTGCAGCGTGATTTTCGTCGGCTTTGCCGCCAAGGGCACGCTGGCGCGGCAGATCATCGATGGCCAAAATCCGGTGCACATTCTTGGTGACGATATTCCGGTAAGAGCCAGGATCCACACCATCAACGGGTTCTCAGCACACGCCGATCAGGCGGAGCTATTGAAATGGCATGGACATACCGGCGCGGGGCGTACGTTCCTCACCCACGGGGAGGAAGCTGCCATGCAGAAGTTCGCGTCGCGACTTACCAAAACGGAGGTCGAAATGCCTAAGCTTAACCAGATCTTCGATCTGTAGCCGTCTGGGTGCAATCCCGCAGATACTTCGCGTACCCTAGGGCCGACGCCTCCGACGCGGGTATGTGCGACCGGTATGGCATTTGCCATTAACGTGCCGCGTCTCATTGCCTTCGTAGCGCCGCTTATGGCCGGGACACTGATTACGAATTTTGGCGGTTTCGGCGAGGCAGCCATTACGATCAGTTTCATCTATGTGCTAGGCTTCGTCGCCACTCTGCTCCTGCCGGAGACGCGCGGCAAGCTGCTGCCGGACAGCAGCTGAGGGCTGTGGTGGCTAGGACCCTTGCAACTCAGCGCCCAGCCGACCGCAAGCCCGGTTTCTTACCAGCCGAAGCCGCGAGAGGCTGGCCACAGATGATCCGATTTTGGGAGTCCCAAAGATGCCACTGCAGGATTTCATCGCGGGTGGCTGCGCGGTCGGCCAATACAAAAGTAAGAGGTAAAAAATGATGCAACGTTCCGCTCAGCGCTTAAAGGGGATTGTGGCGTTGTCGCTTTTGACACTTGCTTGTCTCGCCGGAGCGCCGAGCCGGGCAGCAGCGCAGGACCTTGAGCCGGTCTCGGTTGTCGTTTTCCCCGGCGGCTTCAATTGGCCGATCTGGGTCGCTCAGGAAAAAGGCTACTTCGCCAAGGGCGGCATCGAGGTGAGGCTCACCCCAACCCCCAACTCCGTGTTCCAACTCACCGGTTTGATCGAAGGCAAGTTCGATATCGGCCTCACCGCCTTTGACAATGTCATTGCTTACATGGAAGGCCAGGGCGAAGCCTCCCTGTCCATACAGCCCGATCTTTTCGTCTTCATGGGAGGTGACAACGGTCTGCTCAGTCTTGCCGTCGTCCCGGAAATCAAGACATACCAAGACCTCAAGGACAAGACGCTGTCCGTCGATGCAATGACGACCGGTTATGCTTTCGTGCTGTTCGATCTGCTCAAACGCAACGGGCTCAAGACCGGCGACTACAATGTGGTCAAGGCCGGGGGGGTGCTGGAACGCTGGGAGCGGCTCAGGGAACGCAAGCATGACGGCACGATGTTGATCGCACCCTTTGATATGGTCGCTAAGGCCAATGGATTCAATATTTTGCAATACGCCCTCGATGTCTACGGTCAATATCAAGGAATATCTGGCGCGGCTCGGCGTTCCTGGGCTGCAGCAAATCCTAAGAAGCTCGAAGCCTATATCCGCGGCTACCGTGAGGGCCTTGCTTGGCTTTTCGAGCCTCAGAACAAGGACGAAGCGATCGCAATCTTTCGCAGGAATTTGCCGCAACTTTCGGAAGGATTAGCGAACCAGAGCTATAGCGTTTTAGTCAATCCAAGGGGCTTCGCGCCGGATGGCGCGCTCTCAATCGAAGGCGTCCGACGCGTGCTTGTCCTTCGGAGCGAATACGGCGAGCCAAAGAAGATGCTCACCGATCCCATGCTATATTACGACCCTCGATATTATGAAGCCGCGAAGCGCTAAAGAGCTCGGGCGAGGACGGCCCAAATCCGGCTCTCGGCAAGCAGCGGACTTATTCGATCAACTCATTGGCGCGTAGCAGCGAATGTTTGCGGAAGGCGGCCGCCTCGAAGACAAGATCCGCGAACCAGCTCCCACGCGATGCAACCCGTAAGTGTGATCTTGACACTTGCGCCTCGTCGCCGCGGGTATGTCCGAATCGGGCCATAACCGGGACTCATGCACCGCAGCAAACATCAGGCAGGGCCTTCCCCGTGGTCAGTTTCGGGTGCTTGTCTGTCGAGTGCCTTTTTAACAAATTCCGCGGAATCAATTGCCGCCTCAAGTTGGGTGCGAAACGGCTCGATCGCTTCGTTCATCGGCGGCGGCAGGTCTCCCCACCAGTCAATAACGCGGCTCATCGCTTCTTCGACGGTTCGCAGCATTTCCTCTATTGCAATTTCACGATGGGTTCTCGCCATAGCGCTGTCGCCTCTTCTTCCAGCAGATAAGCTGCCGAGCACGGCCACAGCAAAACAGCAGCTCCACTGGATTACCTCGGCAATATCTCCGCACAAAAGGTATTAAACCTCAGTTCTCGAATGGGATCGTCAGTATTCCACTTGCACCGATGAGCGGCGCTGGCTATCGCGCGGCTTTTGGTCGGCGCGAGGAGCGTTTGGTCAGCAGGCGGGCAAGGATCATGAGGTTGTTGGCGAGCACCGCCGCGCCGACAAACAACGTGAAGCGCCCGGCGCCTTCGGCGCGGCAACGCTTCACGCCGCGCCCACGCATAGCACGCACTGTGGCCCCCGGCTGTCGCACCGCGAACGGAGAATAGCCGCTCGTCATTATTCCGCCGCCCGAGTCGAACACGTTGCTGCTCAACACGATGTCCTGGCATGGGATGTCCTGTTGGTTGGCGCCCCCGTCGTTGTCGCGACCAACAACACCGCTGTTGCGGCACGGGGGCATGACGCTGGAGAAAGCGATTCAATCATATCGGAAACTGCTCTAGCGGTTGGTAAAGCATATTGTAGGAGTGCGCCCCTGGAATATTATGCGTCCACCGCCGGTCCCTTGAAGTATCGCTCACGTCCACGTTACTTCAGCGAAAATAGCGGAATAAATTGGATCTATTCCGGTCTCCTTCTCGTCAACGCGCGCCTTTCAAATTTGCCGGGCGACGACGCAAGGAGATGCAGCAGATGAGCATTGCGAATCGTCAGGACCAAAACGGTTTGACTCCCGCGCATGATCGTTCCGGCCGCCGATTACAAGTTTTGTTCGCCACAGGGAGTGACGGCCAAGCGTCCGCTGGCGAGGACGATCATCGGCGTTTTGCACGGCTCGTGCTGCCGCATCTCAACGATGCCTACTCGCTGGCGCGTTGGATTACCGCCAACCGTGCTGATGCCGAGGACGTGGTGCAGGACGCAAGCCTGAGGGCCTTCCGCGCGATCGCGAACGTTGCGGACGGCAATTCGCGCGCATGGGTCCTGACCATCGTACGCAACACGGCTTACACGTGGCTGAGAAAGAACCGTCCATCCGCCCTTGTGGTTGTCGATGACCTCGAAGCGGTGGAGAGTGCGCAGGGCGTCACGGCAGATTTGGACCACGAGACGCCCGAGACGGCGTTGATCGCCAAGGCCGATGCCGCGTCGCTCGAGGCGGCCATCGCGGAATTGCCGCCAGCCTATCGGGAAACCCTGATACTGCGCGACGTCCAGGGCCTCGGATATCGGGAAATATCGCAGGTGACGGGCGTGCCGATCGGCACTGTGATGTCGCGGCTCGCCCGCGGCCGCGCCCAGGTCATGAAAACCATCGGAAGGAAATCGTCATGATGCGTGCCGCCACCTATGAAGATGCCACGCTTCGGGTCCATGCCTATGTGGACGGCGAACTCGACCCGGCCAATGCGCTCGGCGTGGAGGCAAGCATGGCGAGCGATCCGGCGCTGGCGGCCGAACGCGAGCGCATCGAGGCTTTCCGTCGATTAGTGTGTGAGCGCTTGCCGCGGAAAGCATCGCCGTTCGGTCTGCGTGCCCGCGTCGAAGCGGCGATCGGCATGCGCCGCCCGCGCACTCAGCCATCGTGGCGCGCGCTCGCTGCGTCGATTGCCGTCACCGCGATCCTCGCCAGTGGTGCGACTTCGATGTTGGTTGCTCCACTAGAAGTCAACGCGGTGCGCGAGGGCATCGTCGATGCCCACATCAGGTCGCTGATGGCGCGTCAGCCGATCGATGTTGCCTCGTCGGACCGCCACACCGTGAAGCCGTGGTTCAACGGCCGCATTCCCCGGGCGCCTCGTGTTGTCGATCTCAACAAGGAGGACTTCCCGCTGGTCGGAGGGCGCATCGACGTGATTGGCGCGAGTCCGGTCCCGACACTGGTCTATGGCCACGGCAAACACTTGATCAGCCTGACAGCGGTGCCGGCCGCAGGCAGCGCCGATTCGGCGCCTGCATCCAGCGAGACCGGCGGATACAACATCCTCCGCTGGATCGAAGACGGAATCGCGTATTGGGCAATCTCCGATGCCTCGGCCACGGAACTCGATAAATTCGCCGATTTGTTCCGCACCACGCCGCCGGATCAATGAGGGAGCGCTCGCGGACGGATTGATTCCCCGCGACGTCGGCCAGTTTGGCCGACGTCGCTTGTTCACACCCACGCTATCGTGATCGCTACAACTGATCACGAACATCACGGGCGTTACGCGCCAAACAAGATCAGGCGGCGAACGTTAGTCGTTGTCCAGTTTGATGTACACGCGCGAGCGGTGGCAGATGCGATGTTCGACGTCGCCGTTCGAATACGTGATAGTTTCCACCCCGGGAGTCAGAATAGATGTGACCAGCGTGTGGCCGTTCGCCGAAATCAGACCGGTAGCTTTCGGCACCCCCTCGACGTGGAAGGTCTGCCCGGCCCGTGGGCCGGTCAATACTGTTCCGGTGTTTGTCCCCGGGACATTTTCACTCGTAAATGTGTCGTCCGCCACCGTGTAGGTGAACGAGGCGCTGCTTTGGCTGGAACCTGCCGACGGCAGGAACCCGACCGTCGGAGGAACCGTGGTCGTCGTGGTGTGCGACGTGAAGGTTCCGGTACCGTTGCCGTTGAACGTCCGAATGCCCTCGGCTGCATCGGAGGCTGAAAAGGTGGTACCGAGGGCTTGCAGCCTGGCATTAAATCCGCCCGACGCATAAAGGCAGGCGTCGGAGCCGGTGAAGCCGAAGGTGCCTTTCAAATGCGATGAATCGGCGGCCGCATTGCCCGCATATATCATCACCAAGGCGGATACTGATAACATAAATGAACGTTGCATTGCTTACTCCTAATTCACTGAGAAAAACGGCGCCCGGGCAGGCGACCACCAGATGAACGCCGTATGGTTGGCGGAGGCCGGTTGAGAAGTGCCGGCCCGTGGAGAAGAACGCTTACAATTGGTACGCTTAGCCACCCGATCCCGAGGGCAGCTTTGGTAATGTTATGCAACCGCCACGCAATTGTAAAGGTAAGATATTACATTTAACATGTTATGTTTAACATTTTCCATATCATTTTGACGGAGGGTGACCCAGAGCGATCAAGGCTGCCGACGACTGATTGAGCGTTGGAGGCCGTCAAACGGGGGCCGCTCGCTGCGGCTTCTCGTCCTGGCTATGTCGGCTTCAACTCACAGCCCGCGATGCGGGGCGGCACACGCGGCCGTTTGACTACAACCCACCATCCGTGAGGCATCGCGCCGCCGCGAACGCATAGAGCCGCCGTTGTCCCAACAGATGCGCCGTGAAGGCGAGCGCGCCGAACACCTGTATAAAAGCGGCGTGGCGGATATTGAGCCCGCCCGCATAGGCCCCGAACGCCGGCATCACCAGGCGCGTTTCGTCGCTGACGAAACAACGCCGCGCGAGCGTGCGTCCGCGGCGTCTGACGCGCGCCACCGGATGCAAATGGCCGGCGATTTCGCCCGGGTTCGCCTGCGGCGTCGGTTCGTGGCGAAACAGCAACGGCCCGAGCGCCAACGACCTGGCAAAAACGCCGCCGATGCGATCGGCAGGGTCGGGATCATGGTTGCCGGCAATCCATATCCAATCCCGACCGCGCAGCAATTCAAACAATTTCGCGCGGTCGGCGGCCGCAAGGCGCGCCGGCCCACCAGGGTCATGGAAATTGTCCCCAAGCGCGATGACGACGTGCACCGCATAGCGCGACAGAATCCCGGCAAGTCGCTCAAGCGTCGATGCGGTGTCGTACGGCGGCAGCAAAACGCCGCGCGCCGCCAATGACGATCCTTTTTCGAGATGCAGGTCGGAGACGACGAGGAGCCGTTCTTCCGGCCAATAAAGCGCACCCGCGACATCGGCGACAAGCGTCACACCGGCGACCGTGATCTGCGATTCACGAGCTTCCAGAACGCCCGGCACGGGTGCATCGCCGGCGAGCATCGCAGGACCGGAAACTTCGATCAATTGCGTCACCGCATGGCCTCATTCACGAGAACTGCCTCGGCTTCTGCCAACAGCTGCTCCGATGCTTCGCCATAAACGGATTCGCGGCCGATCTCCAGCATCACGGGCACCGCGAGCGGAGAAACATGGTCGAGCGCCACGTGGACTATATTCCCCTTGATTCGCCCCAGCATGGCGCCGAGCCGCTTGATATCGAGAAGCCCGACGGCCGCCTCTTGCCGCGCCGCGTGCAACAGGATGTGATCGGCCTGGTGGCGGCGCAGCACGTCGTAGACGAGGTCCGTCGAGATCGTCATCTGGCGCTTGTTCTTTTCCTCGCCGGGCGCGCGTCGTTCGATCAGCCCCGCAATGATGGCGCATTGCCGGAATGTCCGCTTCATCAACGCTGACTCGGCGAGCCACGCTTCGAGGTCATCACCCAGCATGTCCTCATCGAAAAGCCGCGCAAGCAACAGTTCCCCGTTGCGGATCGCGAAGGCCGCGTCGCCGAGCCCCCACACTGCAAGTGCGTATTCGTTGGCAACGAAGCCGAGGGGACGCAGGCGTGCCCGTTCCAGCCGCCGTGTGAGCAGCATGCCGAGCGTCTGGTGCGCGAGCCGGCCTTCGAACGGATAACAGACCAGGTAGTTCTTGTCGGCGCGGGGAAACGTTTCGACCAGAAGCTGACCCGGCAGCGGCACACGGGAACGCCAGTGCTGGATGCCGAGCCATTCGCGCACTTGTGCAGGTAAAGCCGGCCAGGCCTGCGGCTCGGAAATGAGCGCCCGCACCCGCGCCGCCAGATAGGTCGACAGCGGGAACTTGCCCCCCGCATAGGCCGGCACCTTGGGATCGTCGGAGTGGGCACGTGAAACGTAGGCTTCGTCCTCCGCAAGCGCTTCGAACCGCAGGATTTCGCCCGAGAACACGAAGGTGTCGCCTGGCGTGAGCCCCTCGATGAAATATTCCTCCAACTCGCCCAGCAAGCGGCCCCCGCGCGCAATCGCGCCGGTCGGGCCGTGGCCTCCTCGCCCCGAGCGCACCAGCCTCACCTTGATCATGGTTTCTTCCACGATGGTGCCGACATTGAGTCGATACTGCTGGGCGACGCGGGGATGGCTGATACGGTAGCGGCCATCCTTGCCGGGTCGAATTTTGGCAAACCGCTCGTAGACCTTGAGTGCGTAGCCGCCGGTCGCAACGAAATCGACCACGGCGTCGAAATCGGCCCATGTCAACCCGACGAATGGCGCCGCGGTCCTGACTTCCTCGAACAGTTGATCCGGTAAGAACGGCCCGCCGCAGGCACAGCCCAGCACGTGTTGCGCCAGCACGTCAAACGCGCCGGTGCGCAGCGGCGGCGTATCCTGCGCGCCTTCCGCGACCGCCGCGATAGCGGCGTGGCACTCCAGCACCTCGAAACGATTGGCCGGAATCAGCACTGCACGGGACGGCTCGTCGAGCCGGTGATTGGCGCGACCGATGCGTTGCATGAGCCGCGATGCACCCTTGGGGGCGCCCACGTTGATGACCAGATCGACATCGCCCCAGTCGATGCCGAGATCGAGGGAGGACGTGCATACGACGGCCCGGAGCCGGCCCGCCGCCATGGCGGCTTCGACCCTGCGACGCTGGGCAGCATCGAGCGAGCCGTGGTGCAGCGCAATGGCGAGGCCATCGTCATTGATACGCCACAGCTCCTGGAACAGCATCTCGGCTTGGCTGCGGGTATTGACGAACATCAGTGTGGTTCGGTGCCGGCTGATCAGATCGTACATCTCACCGAGCGCGTGGCGCGCCGTGTGCCCAGCCCACGGCAGGCGCTCGGCGGTATCGAGCATCGTGACGGCCGGCGCGGCGCCGCCGTCGGCTATCAGGACATCGGCCTGCGCCCGCCCGCCAGCACGTTGGGGCACCAGATAGCGCGCAAGCTCATCGGGCGCCGCCACGGTAGCGGAAAGCCCGATCGTCATCAGGGAAGGCGCAATGCGGTGCAGGCGCGCGAGTCCGAGCGAGAGCAGATCCCCGCGCTTCGACGTCACCAGCGCGTGCAATTCATCGAGCACGACGCGCTTGAGTGTTGCGAACAAGTAGGGTGCGTCGGCGGTCGACAGCAGCAGCGCTACTTGCTCGGGCGTGGTGAGCAGGATGTCGGGCGGATAGCGTCGCTGACGCATGCGCTTCGATGCGGGCGTGTCTCCGGTGCGGGTCTCGACGCGGATCGGCAATCCCATTTCGGCGACCGGCTGCTCCAGGTTGCGGGCGATGTCCACTGCCAGGGCCTTGAGCGGCGATATGTAGAGGGTATGGAGGCCGCTGCCTGAGGTGCCGGTGCGGCTGCGTGCCAGGCTGCTTCGGGAGGGGCGCGCGGTTAGCTCCACAAGTGAAGGCAGAAATCCCGCCAGCGTCTTGCCGGCGCCGGTCGGAGCAATCAGAAGTGTGGAGCGGCCCGCGCCTGCTTTATCGAGCAGCGCCATCTGGTGAGGGCGGGGCGTCCATCCGCGCGCTGCGAACCAGCGGCCAAATGGCTCCGGCAAGGTCGAGGTGTCTTGATGCGCGATGGACACGTCCTAGTATTCCAAAAAGTTTCCTGCCAAATTCCCTGCCAGCAGGGATTTGACGATGACGGTCAGTCGCTTATCGCCTGATGGATTCGACGTTCGAAAGCGCTGGGCGAGGCTATCGGTGATCCCCGCGGATTGCTACCATTGCATATTCCGACGCAGGCAGTTCAGGATAAGGCAGGAGCGGCCGGGCGCGGACCGCTTCAAGGCGGCGATCACAAGGGAGGGATGTCATGCGCAAGACGATGCGGCTGACGGCGGTTGCCGGATTGGCGCTATTTATCCAGTCAGGATTCGATGGCGCTACGGCGCAGACCCGCACCACCTTGGACATCTACGTGGTCGATGTCGAAGGCGGCAATGCCACGCTGCTGGTAGCACCGTCGGGCGAATCGCTGCTGATCGACACCGGCAATGTGGCACCCGCCGCCGCGATTCGCGATGCTGAGCGCATCATGGCAGCCGCCAAGGATGCCCGTCTCACCCAGATCGACAACCTGATCATCACCCATTGGCATGGCGATCACTATGGGGGCATGGCGGAACTCGCGAAGCGCATCGCGATCCGGCATTTCATCGACCATGGCCCCAACGTGCAGCCGAACCCGGAAGTCGACAATTTCCTCGCCAAGGTCTATCCGCGGCTCTATGCCAACGCGAAGCACACCGTCGCGAAGCCGGGGGACAAGATCGCTGTTGCGGCCCTCGACGTGCAGGTGGTGACGTCGGCCGGCGAAACCATCAAGGCTGCGTTGCCGGGCGCGGGCGGCCCGAACCCGTATTGCGCAAACTTCAAACCCGGCGAAAACAATGCCGAGGATCCGATGTCGGTCGGGGTGTTCGTCACGTTCGGCAAGTTCCACACCGTCCATCTTGGCGACCTCACCAAGAATAAGGAATTCGAGCTGATGTGCCCGAACAACCGTCTGGGTGGCATCGATGTTTTCCTTGGCCTGCACCACGGCGTGAACACCTCCAACTCCGAGGTCATGATCCACGCAACCCATCCACGCGTTGCGATCATCAACAATGGCACACGGAAAGGCGGCCAGCCGGATGTCATGAAAGTGCTGCATTCCTCACCCGGCCTGGAAGACCTGTGGCAGATTCACTTCTCCCAGCTCAGCGGGCAGGAATACACGGTTCCGGGAATATTCATTGCCAACAGCGTCGACGAGCCGCTCGCCGCCATGCCGGTTGCCCCTATCGCCGCCCCGGCACCGGGCCCCGGCGCGCCGCCGCCACCCGCCCACGACGGCCCTGCCTACTGGATCAAGGTAACGGCACAACAGGACGGGACATTCACCGTCACCAATGCACGAAACGGCTTTGCCAAGACCTACACGCCGAACGGCAGAATGGGAACGAACTGAGACCGAATCCCAGCATTGTCGTGCCCCGCGAAAGCGGGGCACCCGGTAACCCTGAGTCAGGATCAGGAATGATCGTACTCCATGGGGCGCTCGGTGGTTACTGGATCGTCCGCGAAAAAGCGGACGATGACAATGATGGATTGGTTTCTCATAAAAGGAGGAATCCAATGCAAATGAAAATCTTCCTTACAGCCGCCATCGGACTGGCGGCATTGCTGGCGCCGGGAGCACTTGATCCCGCTGCGGCGCAGACCAGAATGACCCTCGACATCTATGTGGTGGATGTCGAAGGCGGCAACGCCACCCTGTTCGTTGCGCCCTCGGGCGAATCCGTGCTGATCGACACCGGAAATTTTGCGCCTGAAGCGGCTATCCGCGATGCCGAGCGCATCGCTGCAGCCGCCAAGGATGCGCGTCTGACCCAGATCGACCATCTGATCACGACCCATTGGCATGGCGATCATTTCGGCGGCATGCCAGAGGTGGCAAAGCGCATCCCCATCCGCGAATACATCGATCACGGCCCCAACATTCAGCCGGCTGCGGCTTTCGATGAGTTTTTCGCCAAGGTCTATCCGGCCCTCTACGGCGCCGCGAAGCACACGGTTGCCAAGCCCGGCGATACCGTCGCGATTGCGGGGCTCGACTGGCGTATCGCTACGGCGGCCGGAGCGGTGCAGAAGACTCCACTGGCCGGTGGTGGCGCCGCCAATGCGTCCTGCGCAAATTTCAAACCACAGGCGATCGATAACACCGAGAATGCCCAGTCAGTCGGCAGCGTCGTCACTTTCGGCAAATTCCGTGTCGTGCATCTCGGCGACCTCACCTGGAACAAGGAGTTCGAACTGATGTGCCCGAACAATCCGATCGGAACGGTCGATCTGTTCGTGGTCTCACATCACGGACTGGGGGTCTCGAATTCGCCCGTGCTGGTTCATGGGATTCGTCCCCGCGTCGCCATCCTGAACAATGGCACGCGCAAGGGGGCGGTTCCCGACACGATGAAGACGCTGTTTTCTTCACCCGGCATCGAGGATGTGTGGCAGATCCATTTCTCGCAGTTAAGTGGGCAGGAATACACGGTGCCCGGAATGTTCATCGCGAACGGAATCGACGAGCCGCTGACCGCTATGCCGATCCAGCCAATCGCTGCACCCCCGCCTGGCCCTGATACTCCACCGCCACCAGCGCACAACGGGCCGGCCTATTGGATCAAGGTCTCGGCACAATCGGACGGCTCGTTCACGGTAACGAACGCGCGCAACGGCTTCGCCAAGACTTACGGGATGAATGGAGGAAGGACGAATTAGAGCGGATTTCACTTGCTTTGAGACGCAAATGCCGAACTGCATTTCGACCAGAAACTTGTAAAGGGAAGCGGCGATGCGCTAATGCGGCATCGGAGCGATCGTCCAGATGCCGGAGCCGTGCTGTTCCTTGAACTCGACTTCGACAAGGGGGGTCGCCAGCTGATGATGATTCTGTGCAAACTGCATCGACTGGCGGTAGTCCATGCTGCTGAGGATGGCGAAGCTCTGGTCTGAGCTTCACGAAGCTACGAATCAAGAGAACCGCGTATTGATCGGACATGAAAGCGACGCGTTCTGCTGCACCGGTATCTGCGGAACCTCTGCCGTTTCTGTGACCCTGGGACACCCTCGAAGAACCAAGCCGGTGTCGTCTCCAATACGTCCACGATTTGCTGGAGGCGCGAGGACCCGACCCGATTGGTTCCTTCTCATATTTCTGCACTTGCTGGAACGCCACCCCGATCCGCAACCCCAGCGTTTGCTGATTCATGCGCAGCATGTGGCGGCGCATGCCAATCCTGGAGCCGACATAGCAAGCATCTACCTCAGTGGACCTTTGAGAATCCTCAGGTTCAAGCGGAACGGAAAAATTCTTAAGCGATCTCTAAAATCCGACTCCAAAAAGAGGAGGTAGGTCGCGCGGGCAAGATCGATATCCAGAGCAGCCCGAGGTACTTCTGTTTTCTAGCGAGGCCTGTTTGAAAGGGGTGCGGCTTGCGATCTGCCGTTTCACAACAGTCCGTGGCCTTCCGGGTATTTTCATGTCACCGATGTTGATACTGGCGGAATTGGGGATCTTCATATCATCTTTATCGCTGGATATCGCAAAATTAGACGAAGACGATTTCAGAACGCCGTTGTTTTTCTCCGGGGAGGAAAACCGGACTTCAGTTGATTGCACTTTATTCTGATAGACCGCCCCAATCCCGTAGTTTTTCTCGAGATGGTTGGCGTCGGTCTTCGCAGCGGCTTGGTCGATCTGGAGGTCGAAAGCGGTGTTAGGCTTGGCGACCTCGGTATTCAGCCCGGCCGAGCCTGGAGTGGGCCCACCTCTTGCGACTTGCTGGGTGCCGCCATCGTCCGCGGCCAATGGAACAACGCTCGGCACGATCGCCATGTCAGTCACCGGTACACGCCCAAGCTTGTCGCGTAGCTCGTTTGGCTCGATCGGGTCGGGTTGCGCCGTCGGTTGGACCGCGTCCATCTTAGCCGGTCCGTGCGTAGTAATCGCGACCAGCTGGACGGATGCCTTTGGAATCTGCGTGAAAATCGTGTAGCCGCCAGCCAGCACGCTCGCCAAGCCAACAACGACTACCGCATCGAAGGCGATGTAAATGAAGTAGGAGATGGAGCGTTTTGATTTCGAGAGAAGCTGCTCGCGTTCGAACGCCAGGCGGTGGTCATAAGTTGCCCGCTGCTCCGCATCGCGAAGGATATCATAGGCTTCTACAATCTGCCTGAACCGCATTGGAGCATCCTGATCGCCGGCATGGAGGTCAGGATGGTTCGCCTTGGCGGCTTTGCGAAATGCATTTCTGAGACCCTCGGCATCGTCGTCCGGATGAGCACCGAGCAGATCGTAAAGAGTTTTCATATGTTACGCCCTCGGGCGAGACTTCCCGACAGTCATAACTTCACAAGCTCGTAATGCAAGCTATGGCAGCCGCTACAACGGGCGTCGACCTCGCCGAGTGACCGGGGCCCCTGCAGGAGAAAGCTGAACGCATAGCTGCCCTCCCCACGCCGCGACGAACCTCACAGCCTCGATATGGCTGCGGCAATAACCGACGGGCCTTGGTTGACATCCCCCGCGATGATGTCCGAACCAAAGTAGCGATCTTCAAACGTCCCTGTCAATCGTAGCCAACGGTAGCTAATGGTGAGCCAGTCTCGCGACGCCATCCCATATTGATGTCGCCACCAGAGGGAAACCGGCGGCTTATCGTCCGATCGCTTCCGTGGCAGGCGGATGCCGGTGACGGAAGGATTGCGCCATTTGCGCCGTTTTCCTTTCGTCTACGCCACTTCCGGAGATCCCCTGAACCTCACCGCAAAAGCAGACGCGGCGAACCGGCGGCACTGGGCGAGGCGACATCCGTTCACCTTGCGAATACAGTTTCGACCACGAGGCCGTATCTACTGTTGACAGACTTTGTACTGACTACAAGAAAACCATAAAAATGATCGCAATCGGCACGGAGGGTGGACCCCTGATCGCGTGACCGCGCTCCGTGAGCGCGAGGTGGCCGCCCGCATCACGCTCCACCAGACCTTTGACGAGCCTGCGAAGCTGAGAACACCACCGTCTGCCGCGCTGGTGAAATAGGCTGTTTGCCGTCGGGCCGGGTATGACCGCGGGTCTACCAGGCTCCAACCGGCACAAAAAAATACTCGTCGGGCGGAGAGCGCGCCGCCCGGCGAGTGCCGCAAGGAAGATCAGTGGTCGATTCCGTCCCGGATGGCCGGTCGCAGCCCTCGCGCTAACTGCGCGCCCGGCAAGGACGGTGCATACGGACCGACCTCATGGGCCACATAGGGGGCCACGGACCCACGCGCATCGCTAGGGAAAGTGGAATTCGAGGGCGTTGGGGTGCGCGCCGACTGCGCCGCAGCCGGAGACACCAGTAACGCGGCGAGGCCTATCACCGCGAGCACCACGTTTCTCATGTTTGCTCTCCGCCAGGATATGGAGGAACATCCTCTGATCGGCGCCACATTGCCCCCAAAACGGAAATCACAGTGTGAGTTGGCTCACGTTTTTGCGAAATGTGGCCTCCGATTTTCAGAGCGGCGGGCCGTAGGGATCGAATTATTGACGCGACCGGCAGCCCCAAGACGGCAGGTTCGAAATTCGTTCGGGCAGCGCTGTGGAGAACGTCACCAGACCGAGATCAGATGCTTACGGAAACGTCCCCGACTGTCGTGACGCGGCGATTCGTTGCTCCGGAGTTATCGAAGCGTCCAGGGCAAGCACGGTGCAAACGACAACAGCGATAAGACCCCAGAAGCAAAGACTTTTCGATGCCAAGTGGTGTAGACATTCCGATCTTCACCGTTTAGTTCATAATACAGGCGTTGCATCGGCACGGTGGTGCTCCTCTCCGAGATGCCTTTCGTCGATGCCGCAAACGTTGGTGAGCCGGCCTCAGCGATCGGTTCATCTCGTTCCGCCAGAATTCCCCGAATCCACCAACTGAGTCGATCGCGCTCGCGACGATTTATTCCCGGTGCCGCAAAAAAAATTTGGATGAAAAGGCGGACTCGCCGATCCAACGCTCATTGATGAGGTCCCCGCCTGATGGCCAAATCGCCGACACGCGAAGCCGCAATGCCAGATCATGATCGCTTTCACTTGCCGGATCCCGCGCGGTTGTTGGTGCCGATGGTGGCCACAGGCGCGCCGGGTGCATCCCGTTCGGCAATGCGATCAGGGAAAGGCTGGCCGTATCGTGCTGGTGCGCTGATGTTGTTGAGTTTGGGAGCCGGCGCGCCTGGCGCTGGTCGCTGTGCCAACCGTTGGCGCCCCCGTCGCAAAGAGCTAGCGCGGTGACCGGGGCGGTCCGGGAGGTTACGGACCGCCCCTTTCTTGTGGCGCCGATCAGCCTATGGTGGCCTTCCGGGTTCTCGAAGATGAGGCAGTTCATCGACGACTAATATCAGGTGAACGCTTTGCTGAGGTCTTGATGGGTGAAGGTGAGCTGTACCGTACGGGAGTTGGCATGCGAAGTGACACAGTATGGTTAGCCCGTCACGCCGGGCAATGACGCTGGTGGCCCATTCATTTCTGAAAGCGGTACACAGATCCGAATGCAAGATTTTGTCCAAGCTATTCTCACCGCGATCATTCTGGTTGGCAGCTTCGATCCCGAAGTTATGGACGTGGTCGCGCTGTCATTGCGCGTCAGTCTGTCGGCCAGCGCGATCGCCATGTTGATCGGAGGGCCTCTGGGCGGCGCCCTCGCGATCGGCCGATTCCAAGGGCAGCAAATCATCATCGTGCTGGTCAACGCGTTGCTCGGCTTGCCGCCGGTTGTGGTCGGGCTTTCGATCTATCTCCTTCTGACGCGGTCGGGACCACTGGGTTTCGCGGGCCTGCTGTTCACCCCCACCGCCATGGTCATCGCGCAAACGACCCTTGCCACCCCGATCGTAATGGCCCTGGTGCATCGCGGCGTTGCGACGCTGTGGTCGGACTACGGCGACCTGCTGCGGATCGATGGCGCATCCAGGCGCCGCGCCATTCTGGAGCTGTTCGTGATCGGGCGCGGCGCGCTCCTGACCGCGTTTCTCGCCGCGTTCGGCCGCGCCATCGCGGAAGTCGGTGCGATCATCATCGTCGGCGGCAATATCCGCGGCTACACCCGCACCATGACCACGACCATCGCGCTGGAGACCAGCAAGGGAGACCTCCCCCTCGCGCTCGGTCTCGGCTTGATCCTCATCCTGCTCAGTGTGAGCGTAAGTGCAACCGCATTCCTGCTCACGGGTTGGGCTGGACGAAGCCGAGGTTAGATCAGTGTCCTTGCATACAGCCTTCGGGAGGGCGGGCGGAGGTGCATGAATTTGCATGCTTTTTGAGGGGTATTTCGTTTTGCCGAAATGCCGGCGCGCGCCGTTTTCGCCCCGGGGGAAGCCGCAATATTTTCGGGGGTCGGACTCATATGCGGCGTCATTCCGCGCGCCGCGAGGCGGCGAGCCCGGAATCCATGACCACCGGCCGAGGATTATGGATTCCGGGCTCGCCACCTTCGGTGGCGCCCCGGAATGACCGCATTGCGCATACGACTGGTTTCATTGAATCGGTCTACTCCGCCGCGTTTGTTTTGGCCGGACACAGCCACACTCGGCCAAGCAACTCACTGTCCTGCAGACTTCGCATCGGCAAAGAACAGCTGTTGCCCATCCATTTTATATTCGGCAATTGTACTTTGCCCCTCTGGCGAAATGAGCCAATCAACGAACGCCTGTCCGTCGGCCGCCTTCACGTTCGGGTGTTTTGCAGGGTTGACCACCATGACGCCGTACTGATTGAAAAGGCGGCTGTCGCCTTCCACCAGGATCGCAAGCATGCGGCGGTTGCGGAACGAGAGCCAGGTGCCGCGGTCCGACAGCAGGTAGGCGTCGCTGGCAGCTGCGACGTTGAGGGCTGGCCCCATGCCTTGACCGATTTCACGATACCATCGGTCCTGCGCTGGATTGATCATGATACCGGCGTCCTTCCAGTAGCGGAGCTCGGCCTCGTTCGTCCCCGACCGGTCGCCGCGCGAGATGAAGGGCGCCTTGGCGGCCGCAATTTTGCGGAAGGCCTCGAGGACATCCTTGCCGCCGGCGATGTGTGCCGGGTCGGCCCGCGGTCCGATAATAACGAAATCGTTGTACATCACGTCGAAACGCTTAACGCCGAAGCCCTCGGCCATGAATTTTTCTTCCGCCGGCCTGTCGTGGACGAACACCACATCAGCATCGCCGCGCCTGCCGATATCGAGCGCCTGCCCCGTGCCGACCGCCACCACGCGGACCTGGATGCCGGTCTTGGCGGTAAAGCGCGGCAGCAGGAAACCAAACAGGCCAGACTGTTCCGTTGACGTGGTCGAGGCCACGACAATCGAGTGCTCCTGCGCGACAGCGACGGCATGGACCAGCAATCCGAAAGTCGCCGCCAGAATGATAGTGAAACGGTACTTCATGTCCGAGTGCTCTATACTTGGTTACAGCGGCGTACAGCGGCGGAGAGCTAATACACGTTTTGAATCTCGAATCACATGCACTATCATTCCGAGTCGCCCCAAAAAGCGGCGAGCCTCGAATCCGTACCCCTAGTCGCTCGCTTCAGCCAATCCGAAGGGATTGAAGGTCCTCTAACATTGCCTGCTGTAGGGGCGACCCTTGTGGTCGCCCCGTTTGCGACCATCCTTTGCGTCCGCCCGCAACGGGGCGACCACAAGGGTCGCCCCTACAGCAGCCTTCCATCGGCATCGGTCCATCGTCCCGTCCTAGCCTCATTGCGAGCCATCCCTCATTCGCCTCCATAGGCGGCTTCCAGCCTGGCGATGTCGATCTTCACCATGGTCATGAGCGCAGCGAATACACGATCAATTTTGGCTTGATCGGTATCCTGCATCATGTCGCGGATTCGAGAGGGGATAATCTGCCACGACAGCCCATAGCGGTCTTTCAACCAGCCGCACTGCACCTCCTTGCCACCATCGGTGGTGAGCGCGCTCCAGAGCCGGTCGATTTCGGCCTGTGAATCGCACTTCACCACCATCGATGAGGCCTCCGTAAAGGGGAACAGCGGCCCGCCATTGAGAGCCATGAACTCGGTGCCGGCCAGCTCGAACGTGACCATGAGAACGGTTCCCTCGGGCATCCGCGCGCCTTTGCCGTAGCGTGAAAGCCCGGTGATGCGGGAGTTCTCGAACAGGGAGACGTAGAATTGCGCTGCCGTTTCGGCTTCGGTGTTGAACCAAAGACAAGTGGATACTTTCTGTGCGTGTGCCATGTGATGGTCCTGGTTGGTTATTAGTGCGATCTGCTCCAATTGATCGGCCGATAGACCACACCCGCGCGGAAATTCGTCGCCTGAGATGATGGTCCTCGTCGGTCCGGTGTGCGCTCCCAGTGTAGATCTACTCCCTCACCGGCAAGTCGGTCTTCCTCGACACGCACACCCGAAGGACGAACGAGCGCCGCCGGTCCCGACACAGGCTAACCACGATCACGGGTCTTTAGTGGAAAAAATCTTTAGCGAAAAAAATTGAGGCGAATCAGTCGGCCCGGCGCAATTTGGAAGCACGAAAATAGCTCATGCGCCACATGAGCAATGATCCCTTGTCACTTCGCAACCGAGCCGACGATATGCGGCCCGGATCGACGGCAGATCGCGCCATTCGGCTGCCGTCGCACGTCCGCTGACGCGGCATCTGAAAGGAAACGAGCATGGCTGACGCATTTACCTACAAAGCCTGGCCGACTCGATTTCATTGCGGCAGCGAGAACTCGCATGTGCAGTTGATCAACCTGACGGGACCCAATAACGCGCAAGCCACCGCCTACAGCTGCTCGATGAATGTCGACGTAGATGGGGAACCTCAATGTTACGGCCCCTCAAATATGAGGCCGATTCCGCGCGACAGTCTGCAAGACGCCGGTTGGCTCTCGCCCGCCAAAAACGCCGAAAAGCTGGCCGCTTATGAGGAGGAGTTTCCGGCAGCGATGGAGCGCTTAAAGGATTTGACGGCTCAATTACATGCCAAAGATCCGGCACCAGATCACGCGACAAAGATAGCACTTGAGAAGGAAATTCATGAAGTCAAGAAAAAACTTTACAAGCTCAATCCCTATTACGCAATAAAACCCGAGCCCGTGAATAGCGGGAGGGTTTTTTGGAAGTGGTATGGCGTCTACGCAATGACGGAACAAGAAGCTCGCAATCGGGTGTCTGATGACAAGATTCCCGGCATACCGCCGCGGCACCCATTGCTGGACGTGAAACCGGAATTGTGTGACGTGTTTGGCAAATATCCGGTCATTCAATCGAAATTTGAGCCGGGCCCCGGATACTATGTATCACCCATAAGCCGCGGTACCAATCCCAACTACAAAGAATGGGATCAGCGCTATTACCTTCCCGCGAATGTGGTGTGCTCGAACGACCCGGTGCAGCCGCCATACGCGGCTCTATCCTCCGGCCTCAAATCTGTCGCTGGCGTGAAGCTGGGCGATCAGGTATTCGCGATAAATCGAGCCTCCGGCATTTCGCTGGCATTCCCGTTCATGGACGGCGCCTACGGCAACAAAGTTGCAGAGTGCTCGCTTTCTGCATTTCTCCAGCTCGGTGGCAAGGAGAAGGACAGGCGTCATTGGGACAACAGCAGGTTTGAGCTCCTATATCTTGCGTTTCCAAATGCCCAACCGCCCAGCCAGGTCTTAGCCAGCTTCGCCAGTGCCGATAATGCGGACGAGTTCCCGGTGCTGATGGCCTTTCTGGCCGGCACCCGGGGTGGCGCGGACGCGGTTTTGAAATTCAAAACGTGGCGGGAGTCGGAGACTCCCAAACCAAACCCACCCCACTTTGACACCATCGAAGCCGCTTTGCAGGCGGCAGGGTTCAATACTTAGGACCGTTCACAAATAAGTGCTCCAGAGGAGTATCATCGCCCGCGCAAGTGGGCGATCCAGTAACCACTTCGCCTCGATTGGGACACAGCCGATGACGCGGTGGTCACTGGATGCCCCGCTTTCCGCGGGGCATGACGGCGAGGTGATTCATTTGTTTCCGGACAGACCCTTAGCAGCGCGCGTTCCGCTGACATTCGTTCAAGGTCATTGCCGGGCTTGACCCGGCAATCGATCCTGCAAAGAAGCCAGACTCGCGGGTCAAGCTGGCGGGGTGACGGGCGAAGCGAAAATCAACCTCATGGGGACGCTCCGTCCGCCTGCGGAGTCGGGTCAACGTGAAAATACCTGGCGCTCTGCGCCAACGACCTGATAACTGGGACCTCCTCAGGCCGCCACGTAGACCATCCAGGACACACCAAAGCGATCGATGACCATGCCGAAGCGCGAGGAAAAGAACGTCTTGGCCAACGGCATCTGTACCTGGCCGCCCTCGCCGAGGCCCGCGAACAGGCGGTCCGCGTCGGCATCCGTAGGCGCCGTCAGCGACAGGGCGAAGCCCTGGAAATTGGGCTTGCCCTGGCATCGGCCGTCGGACGCCAGCACGGCCGTATCACCGATGCGCAAATGCGCGTGCATCACCTTGTTCTCGGCGCCGGGCGGGATCATGCCGGGTTGATGCGGTTCAGGGCTGTCCTTGAAGCGCATGAGCATCGTCACCTCGGCGCCAAGCTTGGCACGGTAGAACTCGATCGCTTCCTCGCAGCGGCCATCAAAAAACAGGTAAGGCTGGACTTGCATGGCGTCTCCTTAAAGTTTTGGGGGTGATCGTGCAAACAGTGCCACCCGCGGCGTACTGAGGATTGTACGGACGCCAAGCGGCGCGCCGTCATACACCCTGGTTCAGGGCAAACATGAGGCGCCGAATGTCAGCTGAAGCGTCATTCCGTCTTGCCAGTGCGGCGGGAATCGGCATGCTGCCGTTCGGAATCCGAGCGATCGAAAGAATTCCGGGCAACCATTTGCGAGGTCGGGCTTTGGGGGCTCCGAAATTTGGGGATTCCGTCGCCATCCACGTGGCCTTTTTCGGGGGGAGCCGCCATGGACCTATCGGTGATCGTCCTAGTCATTATTGTGCTGCTGGGGCTGTCAGGGCTCCGCATCGCCAACCAGTACCAGCGCGCCGTCGTGTTGCGGCTCGGACGTTATCAGGCCATCCGCGAACCGGGCCTTTACTGGATCATCCCGGTCGTCGACCGGCAGTTCACCGTGGACATCCGCACAGTGACGGCCGCGGTGGAGCAGCAGGAAACCATCACCAAGGACAATGTGCCGGTCAAGATCAACGCGGTGGTGTGGTATCGCATCTTCGATCCGAAGAAGGCTATTCTTGAGGTGAGATCGGTCGACAATGCCGTGATCCAGGTGGCGCTCACCACGCTGCGCACCGGCATCGGTCAATACACCCTCGACGATGTACTCAAGGAGCAGGATACGGTTTCGACGACCATCGGAGAAAAGATCGACACCGTTACGGAGCCGTGGGGCGTCAAGGTGGAGCGCGTCGAGATGAAAAATGTCGAAATTCCAGAGTCTATGCAACGTGCCATCGCCCAGGAAGCCGAGGCGCTCCGTGAGAAGCGCGCCCGTCTGATCAAGGCGCAGGCGGAACTTGAAGCGGCCGAACAATTGCGCCGCGCCTCCGAGATCATCATGCAGAATCCGGCGGGCCTCGAACTGCGCCGTATGCAAATGATCACCGAGGTCGGCGCCGAGCAGAACTCCATGACGATCATTATGATGCCGAGCGAATTCGTTGCGATGGCGCGCAGCATCGCGGAGGTCGTCAAGCGGCCGTAACGCCCCTGAAGGATCCTGGCACGGTGCTGCGGGAGCTGTCGATCGTCACAGGGAGGCGGTGATGAGCATGAAAACCATTCTGGTTCCGACGGAATCCCATGAGCCGATGCGGTCGGCGCTGGCGGCCGCGCTCGCGCTGGCGCGGCGATTCGACAGCTATATCGAAGGTTTTGCGTTGCGTTTCCGCGTCAATGAATTCATCGCCGTCGACATGGCGGGCGCTGTTCCGTTGGAGACGCTGCGGGAGGAGAGCCTCGACGAAGCGCGTCGCGCCCGCACGTTGTTTGAAGCCTTCATGCGGGAGAATGCCGTGCCGCGCAGCGACGCCCCCGTTGGATCGTTATCGTATGGCTGGCTCGAGAGGGCTCCCGAAGGCGAGGACTTCGTCGGCAGCCATGGCCGTGTGTTCGACGTCATCGTCATGAGCCGATCGGAAACCAATTCGATCGGTCTGCACGACAAGGCGATCGAGTCCGGGCTGTTTGACAGCGGCCGCCCGATTCTGATCGCGGCACCGACGCCACCCCCCCAGATCGGGACCAATGTGCTGGTGGCGTGGAACTGCAGCACCGAGCAGGCGCGGACCACCGCGTTTGCTATGCCGTTACTGCGCAAGGCCGAACGCGTAACGGTGCTCCACGTCGAGGGAGGATCGGCAGTACCCGGCCCGAGCACCGCGCAGGCCACCCAACATTTGCAGCGCAACGGGATCAAGGCCGTGCAGATGACGGTCGGGCTCGAAGGCCGCACGACCGGCGAAGCCATATTGGCGGCCGCGCAGTCGCTCGACTGCGATCTCCTCATCAAGGGCGCTTACACCCAGAGCCGGTTGCGCCAGATGATCTTCGGGGGCGCGACACGCCACATCCTGGCGCACGCGACTCTGCCGGTGCTGATGGCAAACTGAGCCGATGCCGTCCGGCGCAGCGCAAACCCTGTGATGATTTGACGCAAAGCTGACGCATTTAAGACCTAATGCATGCGGGGTGGCGGAGAGGACTGCATGCACCAGCGCACGAATCGGCCGGAGCGTCACACGCTCACGATGCGGCATTTGCTTTTCCTTGCTTGCGTTGTGCCGGCGATAACTCTTTGTCACGTCAACGGTGCATCTGCCGTCAGGAGTCATAGGGGCGCGGTCGCCATCAAGGGTGCCGGAAACGCGGCTGTGGAGCCCGCCGCCGCGAGAGGGGCAGCGTTTTCGGGTCCACGCGCTGCCGTCGGACCGCATGCCGGTTTGGCACCGCACGGCCGTCCGGTCGGTCACCCGGCAGATGAAGTGCCGGGCCAGCAACGCGGTCATGGGTTGGAGCACGATCCGGCCCGCGCCGGACCGGGCCACGCCCTCCCGCACAATCCCGCGGGCTTGGGGCAGGAGCGCGCGCTCCTGCGCAATGGGCTCCCGATCGGGCGCCCCTTCCAGAATGCGATCGCTCGCAACGGACTGCCTTACCGGCCATTTCCCGGTGAAGCCGGCTTCACCGGCGTGCCGCCGCGCGGCGAAACCCGCTTCGTTTCCAACGAATTAATCGTCCATTTGGGCTCGGAGGTCTCGCCACAGGCTTTGGACGCCGCCGCGCGGAGGATGGGCCTGACCCAGATAGCCTCCCAGAATCTGTCGCTGTCGGGGGGCAGGCTTGTTCACTTCCGAATCGCCAATGGGCAGCAGGTCGAGGAGGTGGTGCGGACGCTTGAAGCCGAGAAAATCGGGATCGCGCAGCCGAACTACGTCTTTCTCCTGCAGCAGGACACCCAAGCGGCGGCGCCATCAAAGGGCGACCCGGCGCAATACGTGGTTGATAAGCTCCATCTCCACGATGCCCACAGCATTGCCTCGGGAGCGAACGTGGCCGTCGCCATCATCGATTCCCTGGTCGATGCCGCGCATCCGGACCTCGCGGGCTCAATCGCCGGTCAGTTCGACGCCGTCGCCACGGCCGATAAGCCGGACGAGCATGGGACCGGCATGACGGGTGCGATCGTGGCGCACCGCAGACTGCTGGGCGTTGCGCCACGCGCCCGCATTCTGGCCATCCATGCGTTCAGCCCGGATGCCCAGCATCCCCAGCAGGCAACCACACAGAATATAGTTGCGGGCATCGATTGGGCGATCGCAAGAGGCGTGCGGATCATCAACATGAGCTTTGCCGGGCCTTATGATCCGATGCTTCAGCTTGCGCTGAAGAAAGCGCACGACAAGGGCGTGGTGTTGATCGCGGCGGCAGGCAATATGGGGCCGCAGTCGCCTCCTCTTTATCCGGCCGCGGACGAAAACGTGATCGCCGTGACGGCGGTTGACGAAAACGACAAGCTCATGCCGCAGGCCAATCAGGGGCCTCATGTCGCACTTGCGGCACCAGGCGTCAACGTGCTCGAAGCTGCGCCGCGCGCCACCTATAACTTCACCACCGGAACCTCAGTCGCGGCCGCCCATGTCAGCGGCGCCGCGGCCCTTATCCTTGAGCGCAATCCGGCTCTCGATGTTGCCACGCTGGAGGAAGTCCTGTTCTCAACCGCGAGGGACCTCGGTGTCCCTGGCCGCGATAGCATGTTCGGCTATGGACTGGTCGATCCATACCGCGCCCTCAATGCGTTGGAAGCCAAGGTGGCCTCCGGCGGTGGCCTGCCGGCAACGACAGCGTCGGCGAATGCAAAGCCGGTTGCACTTGCCACCCCTTCTAAACCTCCCCCTGGCGCGGCGGCGCTTGTTTCAGGGGTCCCGGCGGCCCCGATCGGACCGGCCACGCCCCTCACCTCGCCTGGCTCCAAGCCCGGCTCAGCTCCGCCGGCCGGTAAGTTGACGGTCAGCCAGATCGAGCCTTCGGTTCCGGCGACGCCGGTCGCGGTCGCCCCGGCCGCGGCAGAACCCGACGAATCATCGCCGGCCACCATCGAGAAAAAGCGCTTGTCCTGCCGCCAGAATGCCGCCGCCAAGGGTGTGCGCGGAGCCGAAATGGAGGATTACATCGCGGTATGCGTCAGCGAGGCACGCCTTGCCTGTCTCAAGCAGGCGGTCGCGCAAAAAGTGCACGGAGAGCAGCGTCGGGATTTCATGAACCGCTGCCTGGGCTCGTAGGCGCCCGATTTGGGTGCAGAGGCGCTTCGTTCGCGGATATTCTGGGCTGTCATTCCGCGGCACCGCGAAGCGGCGGGCCGGGAATCCATTGACCCCCGACCGAGGGCTATGGATTTCGGGTCCCCCCTTTCGCTCCGGCGCTCCGAAATGGCCTCGATTGATGCAGTTACGGCGTGATAATATCACTCTTTTTTGGCGATGCCGGTCACCAGCATGACGGCCGGTACGGTGCCTTTGTTCTCCATCCAGTGGTTGGTGTTGCGGTCAGCCGTGAATACATCGCCGGGCCCGTATTCCTTGGCGTCGTCGCCGCGATGCTCGATGATTCTTCCCGACAGGATGTAAACCACTTCAGGCCGATCCTTATGGCTGTGCCGCTTGTTCGAGGCACCAGGCTCGTAGGTGGTGAGTTGCATCCGCATGACACGGTCCTGGACGCTGTCCATCTCAGGCGCGAGATCGAGGTTCAGGAGCGGCTTTGCCACCGGTCCCTTGAGTTCCGGCGTTTGTGCATGTGCTCCCCCTGCACCAACCAGAATCACGCCGGAAAACCAAATCAGCGGCTTGATCGATGGCACTATTGTCATGGCAGCCTCCCAGGAAATTCGGTGCTGGCTTCATTCAGGCAGGGCTCGCTGTTGTGCAAGCAAAACCCCAGTAGGCTCATTCCGCTCATAACTACTGAGCGCGGGCAACGGCTTTTTCGGACACAATGAGCGGCTTGTTATCGGGTCGAATTCGCCCCCTACATACCGCGGCCGCATTCGATCCGGGAGACGTCCAGGTTTGACTAGTCGCGCGACTTCCGTGGTCCCACCTGGATATTCTTGTTCGAGGGATTCTTGTTTACAGGAATTCTTATTTACAAAAGCCACCTAATTTAGAGGAATTCTCATTTAGAAAGGCTCTTATTTAGAGGAATTCTAGCGAGCTAGAGAGCGATGACAGTTCTGAGGAATAATGGACGCTCCGAACCTTGACGGCCAGTGATGGCCGCTACGCCCCCACCTCAGCCGCTGCCAAGAAACCCCCGTAACGTATCCGCCACCTCGTCGGCAAACTCCTCATGCACCGCAAGCTTGCCTGCCGGCAGCAGCACCGCGCGGACGTTGGGCAGGGCGGCAAGTTCCGCCATCTCGGCCTTGGACTTCTTCGGTGTATCGGCCCCATACACGACCAGAATCGGCTCTGTCACTTGCTTGGCAATATTGAGAAATTCCTCGCGGCTCAGCATCGGGTCGAGCTCGCCCAGCACAAAACGGATCGAGGCGTGACGAGCGCCAGCCACCCGGGTTACGGCAAGCTTCTCTGCCAGTACGCGGTTCGCCAGCGCCCCCGGATCGCGGTAGACATGGCCCAGCGCCATCATCCGCACCATGAAAGGATTCACATTGAGGCGGTAAAGCAACTCGCCTACCCCCGGCAGGTCGCCGGCGCGCGCGATACGGCCGAACACATTGTGTCGCTTGCCAAATACGGTCGGCAGCGGGCCGCGCCATGTCGGCGCCATCAGGCACAGCCGGCCCGTCTTGCCCCGCCGAGCACGGGCAGCCCCCAGGCAATAGCCTGCCGCATGTCCGGCAGCGAGGGTGGCAAACGGTCGTTCAACCACTTGCTCCAGCACTTCTGCCAGGAATGCCCGGTAGGCATCTGGCTGCCATTGGATGGCGGGACGCGGCGCATCGCCGAATCCCGGCCAGTCGATCGCTACCGTCGCGTATCCCGGGGCAAGGCGCTTCTGCAGCGGCCGCATCTCGCCGCGCGTTGAGATCGAGCTTAGCGCCGGGAGCATCAGGATGGTGGGGCCGCTGCCCACGCGGGTAACACCCACACGAATCGCCTTGCCCTGCCAACTCCAATCAATGTGGTCGTCATGCACGCGCATGAGCAGTTGTTGTCGCCATCACACGGACGGAGTCAACCTGGGTGGCAGCAGCCCGCCATTGGGCCGGCTGGAGGCGAGACGATTGGGCGGTTCGGTGATCAACTTGGGCAAAAACATGGCGCAATTGCGAATATTCCAGGCCGGTCATCCTGCCAAGGCCCATTTTAATCGCATGTATAGCCCAGATGGAGCGCAGCGAAATCCCGCAACGACATTTTGCGAACATAGACATTTGCGAATATAGAGGACTTCCCTGAATCTCGCTCCGCTCGATACAGGCGACCGGGCTCCGGCTACTTCCCCTCAGCGGATTTCAAAAAACGGTCAAACGCCTTCAGCGTCGTCTCCGAGACGTGATGCTCGATGCCCTCGGCGTCGCCTTCGGCCGCTTCGGCCGGAACGCCAATCGCGCGCAGCACGTCGACCACCAGTCGATGGCGGGAGCGTACACGGTGCGCCAGGGCGTTTCCGGCTTCCGTCAGAAACACGCCGCGATAGGGGCGGGCGGTCGCCAAGCCGGCGCGCTTTAATCGGGTTATCGTCTTGATGGCCGTGGCATGCGAGACGCCGAGCCGCCGCGCAATATCGGTCGGGCGGGCCTCCCCGGCGCTTGCCAAAAGGTCCGCGATAAGCTCAACGTAGTCTTCGAGCAGCGCGCTCGACTGGGCCGACCTCGTCTTGCCAAAGCGGCGTGCCTGGGCGACCTCGGTAGGGAGGTCGCCGTTTACGCCCTGTTCCTTTGCCTTGCGTGCCTTGTTGGACGCTCCAATCGCCGCCATGGAAACCCCGCGTTGCCCCGCCATCCCAACCAACCGTGAGCATATTCGCACGTCCACGTCAAAGTGTTAACGAGCTAATAAAGTGTAGTTGCCATTGACAGTGGGCGCATCATACATACGATCCAGCACATGCTACATTCCAATGGCGAAGCCGGGTCGAGCCGGGATGGAATTGCGAAGGGGGGCGCGTCGTGGGATGTCGCGATCGCCGCCGGTCCCGGCTCGCTGACTGCAAGCAGTGTTGCAGCCGCGCGGGATGTGCTGGCAGGGCGACGCAGGGGGCTTTCGGCCTATTTGGCCTTCGTGGGGCCGGCCGTGGTCGCCTCGATCGCCTATGTGGACCCTGGTAACTTCGCCACCAATATCCAGGCCGGCGCCAAATACGGCTACGATCTCCTTTGGGTGGTTCTGGCCGCCAACCTGATCGCAATGCTGTTTCAGGCCATGTCGGCAAAGCTCGGCATTGTGACCGGCCGCAACCTGGCCGAAATGTGCCGCGACGAATTTCCGGTGCCCGTGGCATGGGTGATGTGGGTTGTGAGCGAACTCGCCGCGATGGCGACCGACCTGGCCGAATTTCTTGGCGGTGCCATCGGGCTTGCGCTGCTGTTTCAGCTGCCGCTGCTTATCGGCATGGCGATCACCGCCTGCATCGCCTATGGCATCCTGATGTTCGAAGGCTGGGGATTCCGACCGATCGAGGTCATCATCGGCAGCTTCGTCGGCCTCATCGCGCTGTGCTATCTGATCCAGATGTTCATCGCCCCGGTCGATTGGCGCGCGGCGGCGTTTCACGCCGTGGTGCCGCAGATCGCGGACGGCCAGGCGCTGCTGCTCGCGGTCGGCATCATCGGCGCCACGGTTATGCCGCATGCTGTCTATTTGCACTCTGCGCTGACGCAAGGGCGCACGCCGGTGAACAACGACGCCGAGACGCGTCAGGTGATACGCTTCTCCAATCAGGAGGTCATCATTGCGCTCGCAGTCGCCGGTCTCGTGAACATGGCGATGGTGATGATGGCGTCAAGCGTCTTCCACATCGGTCACAGCGAGGTGGGTGACCTTCCGGGTCACATCGATGTCGCCGAGATCGAAACGGCATATCATACGTTGACGCCGCTGCTTGGCGGTGCCGCGGCCAGCCTCTTCCTGTTATCCCTCATTGCGTCCGGCATATCGAGCTCGACCGTGGGCACCATGGCGGGCCAGATCATCATGCAGGGCTTTGTCGGCTTCCGGATTCCCGTCACAGTGCGACGCCTCGTCACCATGGCGCCAGCCTTCGTGGTGGTAGCACTCGGCGTCAATGCCACCAAGGCTCTGATCATCAGCCAGGTCGTCCTCTCGATCGCGCTGCCGCTTCCGATGATCGCCCTCCTGATGTTCACCCGCCGCGCCGACGTTATGGGCGCTTTCGCCAATGGACGGGTGACCAATCTGGCTGCGCTCGTCGGAACGGTGGTGGTGTTGATGCTCAATGTGTTCCTGATCCTGCACGAACTCGGTGTGCCGCTTCCGGGACTGTTCGTCGGCCACTGAAATCGCATCGAACGGCTCGCATCTCCGCGATGAGGTTGACGCTTCGCCGTCAGCCGCCGCTACATCTTCGTCGCATGAAAGTGGATTGCCTTGCCGGCAATCACGTTGCCCGAGATACCAGCGGGACGCAATCCAACGTGGTCGTATTCGCACGTGAAAGTGTTATACAATACATAAAGTGTAGTCCCTATTGACAATAGGCGTATCATACATATGATGTAGCTTATGCTACACTCTAAGCGCAAGGCTGGATTAACGCGGGGTGCAATGCCGGGGGGCCCGTCGTGGGATATCGCAATGGCGGGTCCCGGCTCGCTCACTGCACGCAGCGTTGCCGCCGCCCGGGAGGTGCTGGGCAACCGACGCAGCGGGTTCTCGGCCTACTTGGCCTTCGTCGGGCCGGCCGTGGTCGCCTCGATCGCCTATGTGGACCCGGGTAACTTCGCCACCAACATCCAGGCCGGCGCCAAATATGGCTACGATCTCCTTTGGGTGGTCCTGGCCGCCAACCTGATCGCCATGCTGTTTCAGGCCCTGTCGGCAAAGCTCGGCATTGTCACCGGTCGCAACCTGGCCGAAATGTGCCGCGATGAATTTCCGGCGCCCGTCGCATGGGTGATGTGGATCGTCAGCGAACTCGCCGCGATGGCGACCGACCTGGCTGAATTTCTTGGCGGTGCCATCGGGCTTGCACTGCTGTTTCAGATGCCGTTGCTTGTCGGCATGGCGATCACCGCCTGTATCACCTACGGCATCCTGATGTTCGAACGCTCGGGATTCCGACCGATCGAGCTTATCATCGGCGGCCTCGTCGGAGTCATAGCGCTCTGCTATCTGGTCGAGCTATTCATTGCCCCGGTCGATTGGGGCGCGGCGGCATTTCACACCGTGGTGCCGCAGATCGCGGACGGCCAGGCGCTGTTGCTCGCGGTCGGCATCATCGGCGCCACCGTTATGCCGCATGCGGTCTATTTGCACTCTGCCCTGACGCAGGCGCGCACGCCGATGCGCAGTGACAGCGAGAAACGTCGGGTGCTGCGCTTCTCCAACCAGGAAGTCGTGATCGCGCTCACGGTCGCAGGCATCGTGAACATGGCGATGGTGATGATGGCGTCAAGCGCCTTCCATGCCGGCCACAGCGATGTGGCTGAGATCGAAACGGCCTATCATACATTGACGCCGCTGCTCGGTGGCGCCGCGGCCAGCCTTTTCCTGTTGTCCCTCATCGCGTCCGGCATATCGAGTTCGACCGTGGGCACCATGGCGGGCCAGGCGATCATGCAGGGGTTTGTCGGCTTCCGCATTCCCATCGCGGTGCGCCGCCTTGTTACGATGTTGCCGGCGTTCATCGTGGTGGCACTCGGTGTCAACGCCACCAAGGCTCTGGTCATCAGCCAGGTCGTCCTCTCGATTGCGCTGCCGCTCCCGATGATCACGCTCCTGATGTTCACCCGCCGTCCCGACATCATGGGCCCTTTCGCCAATGGGCGGGTGACCAATCTGGCGGCGCTCGTCGGAACAGTGGTGGTGCTGACGCTCAATATGTTGCTGATCCTGCAGGCGGTCGGGGTGGCCATTCCAGGGCTGTCGGGCGGCTGAGTCCATCATACGATTGAAATAAGGACGTGCGCTTGCAAGATGCGCTGTAGTACGCCATGTCGGTGCGCCGGCCCTTTGGTGCCGCAGTCGCCCGCCTTCATCCGTACCGAGCGTTGCCTTGAAGAAATTGCTGTATCAGAGCCTTGCAGTGGTTGTACTGGCGTCCGGCAAGGGCGTGCACGCAGCGGATTCTTCGGTCGGGTGGTACGCGAAAGCGGCCGTCAAATCGCCTTCTGAATCGTCCGGGGGGGCCAGCTCCGATTGGACCGGCCTTTACATCGGCGCCCACGCGGGTTTGTCGGGTGGCCATTCGGCGGTGACGGCGACCCAGCCGAATGGCGCGCCGGACCTTGCAGGATCGCTCGATTTCTTCCAGCCCTACGACATCAACAACGGTCACGGCAGCCACTTCGGTGGCCTCACGGCCGGCTACAACTATGGGTTAGGATCGAGAATCGTCGCTGGATTCGAGGCGGATGTATCCTTTCCAAGCTTTGTCGAGCCCAGTCACAGCTTCTTTTCGCCGGTGACCGGCGCGGTGAATTACGCCGATGCGCTGCTCATGTTCGGCACCGTGCGGGGGCGTCTCGGCTATCAGGCCGATGGCTGGCTCTACTTCGCAACCGGCGGACTGGCGTGGACCTACGAGCAGCTCACGCGTACTCAACTCAGTCCCGCCCCAGCATTCGGGCCGCCTCCTGGCGCGGTCGAGACGTCTTTCATGGGGCGGGTCGGGTGGACAGTCGGTGCCGGTATAGAGGCGCCGCTGCTGCCCGACTGGACCGCAACGATCGAGTATCTGTATGGCCAGTTCGGCAGTTCCAGCACGGTGTTTCCGCTCAGTGGACAAAGGTTTGAGTCGAACCTGTCCACTCACCAACTCCGCGTTGGCTTGAACTACCGGCTGGGCGACACTTCGAAACTCGACTGGACCAAACCGCTACCGCCGGCGATTGAGACGGACAATTGGGTCGTCCATGGCCAGACGACGTTCCTCAGCCAATACGCGGCGCCGTTTCACGCCCCCTATCGGGGCGCCAACAGTCTGGATTCCAATGCCGGCCGTGAGACCTGGGATGTCACGCTTTATGTCGGGCGGCGGCTGTGGCAAGGCGCAGAGCTTTGGATCGATCCGGAGCTCGATCAGGGGTTCGGCCTGAGCAACACGCTCGGCGTCGCAGGATACCCCAGTGGCGAGGCATACAAGATTGGCAGCGACGTGCCGTATTTTCGGGTGCCTCGCGCGTTTGTCCGGCAGACATTCAATCTTGGCGGCGATACCGAGAAGATCGAATCCGGAATCAACCAATTCGCCGGGAGCCAGACCAGTGATCGCCTCGTCTTGACGGTCGGAAAATTCAGTGTCTCGGATATCTTCGATACAATTTCGTATGCCCACGACCCTCGTGGCGACTTCATGAACTGGTCGCTGGTGGACGCCGGGACTTTCGACTACGCCGCCGACGCCTGGGGCTACACCTACGGAGCCGCGGCCGAATGGTATCACGACAAATGGACACTGCGCGCCGGCCTGTTCGACATGTCGAAGGTCCCCAACAGCGTTGAGCTTGATCATCACTTCGAGCAGTTCCAGACCGTCTATGAGCTCGAGCGCCGGCACGAAATTGCCGACCATCCCGGCAAGTTCACCGTTGTGGGGTTCCTCAGTCGCGCACGGATGGGACGTTATGATGATGCAATCGCGCTTGCGCAGCAAAACGGGATCACGCCCGCCACAGCCGATGTCCGTCGTTACGCCAGCCGCAGCGGGGTCAACCTGAATTTCGAGCAGCAGATCGTTCCGAACGTTGGGTTCTTCGCCCGCGCGGGGTTTGCGGGCGGTAACGTGGAACCCTACGAATTCACCGATATCGATCGGACCGCGTCGGCCGGCCTTTCGCTGGCCGGCAAGCTTTGGGGCCGGCCTGACGACACCTTCGGAATCGCCGGCGTGGCCAACGGCATTTCGAGTGCGCACAAGGCCTACCTTAACGCCGGCGGGCTCGGCATTCTGGTCGGTGACGGGCAGTTGCCGCATCCCGGCCAGGAGGAGATTTTGGAGACGTATTACAGTCTGCCGATCGGCAGTTGGCGACTGACGGCGGACTATCAATTCGTCGTTAATCCCGCCTTCAATCGCGATCGCGGCCCGGTCTCCATCCTCGGAGCCCGCCTGCGCACGCAATTTTAGTGGCGAGTTCTAAATCTAGCCCGCCTTAACGAACAGCAGTTGCCGTAAATGCGTCAAGTTTTCACGACACGACATGTGAGTGTCATCGCCCGCGAAGGAGCGTGTGGGCGTCTCGAAGGATGGCCGCGCGCTCAGCCGAGCCTCTTGCCATCCTTCGAGACGCGCCCTGCGGGCGCTCCTCAGGATGAGGTCAGAATTATTTCACACGCTCGAAGGCGGGCGATCCAGTAGCCCTGCGACGCTGAGGGATACTGGATCGCCCGCTTTCGCGGGAATGACACCGATATGCCTCGTCGGTCTGACGCGAAGCCTCGTTAGTGTCCGGCGCTCTGCATGCTCTCGGTGAACAGTCGCCGGCTGGCGTGCAGGAGCTTTCCGCCATGCTCGAACATATGCCTGCCGTCGGCAGCCAGGAGTTCCATCTCCTTGCTGGCCCATTCCTGACAGGTCGTCGTTGCATCAGGAACCGACCGTGCGCCGGCGAGCTTGCCCACGAACTTGGACGCAAGTTCGGCTTCCTTCTGAGCACGCGCAAACAATTCATGATTGATGTCTTCGAGCGCTTGCATCATCTCTTTCTGGACGTCCAGCAGGGACTCGATCTGCTTTCGTGCCAACCCCACAACTTCCGTGGGAATCAGCGTCATTTCCTGCGTTGCCTTATCGAAGTCGGGATTCGTCACAGTCATCGCACAACTCCACTTTCTAGATCGTTGGAGGCGTACCAAAAGCGAGGCGATTGCCGATGCCTCGGCCGATCACCCGTCCCCGCCCCTGGTTGATGCTGATGGCACGTACTTAGGTACCGCGTTTAGGGCCAAACTGTGAAAAGTACGCTGCGGCACTTTTCGCATCACTAGGACGTGATCCGGGAACTTTTCGTCGGTTCCGGAATGACGGTTCCCCGGCGCAGCTGAGCGCGAACGCGTGTTGAACGACGCAGACAATTCCGCATTCGACCGTCGATCGAAACGATGGTTCAAGAGCGCTTGGCGGATTTCTCCACGTTCGCGATCCGGCTCGGCACACCGAATTCGCGGCGGCACACATCAGCGAGCACAGCGACGCCTTCGCGAATTTCCGCGTGCGATGGATTGCCGAAACACATGCGCAGCCGGCTCTTGCCATGCAGCTTGTCGGGCGACCATTCGAAGCCTGGATTGATAGCGACACCCGCCGCGAGCGCGGCCTGCGCGAGCTTTTGGGTGTCGACCACGTCAGGCAGCTTGACCCATAAGAAAATGCCGCCCTTGGGATCGTCGAATTCGGCTGCCGTGCCGAACTGTTCAGCGAGCGCATCCATCAGGGTTTCGAGTTTTTTCCGCAATGCACGGGTCAGTTCCGGTACATGGGCAGCAAAATGCGGCGCGCAATATTCAGCAAGCACCATCTGCTCGAGTGCGCCCGAGCCGGCGTCGGTCTTGAGCGGCAGCATGCGCGACAGCACCGTCCAGTCCGCCACCACATACCCGACCCGCAGCGCCGGCGCGATCGACTTGGAAAATGAGCCGATGTGAATGACGTTGCGGCTCTTGCTCAGCGCGTAGATCGCAGGTGGCCGCCTGCCGTCCCAAATCAGGTCTGCATAGCAGTCATCTTCGAAGATCGGCACGTCGTGCGTTTCCGCAAGCCCCAGCAGCTCCACCCGGCGCTGCTCGCTCATGATGGTCCCGGTCGGATTTTGCACGGTGGGGATCGTGTAGATGTACTTCGGACGGATGCCACGTCCCTTCAGCTCGTCGAGCGCAGCAGACAGCGCATCCATGCGCAACCCCTCGTGGTCAAGCGGCACCCCGACGGCATTGACGCCGAGCCGCGCAAGACGGCTAAGCGAGCCGAAATAGGTGACCTGCTCAACCAGCACGGTGTCACCGCGCGAAAGCAGGATGCCATTGACGAGTTCGATCCCCTGCAGGGACCCCGAGGTGATGAGAATTTCATCGACCGCGCAGGAAATCCCGACATCCTGCTTGAGCTTCTCGACCAGGAACTCTCGCAGCCGTCGGTAGCCGAGCGGGCCGCTTTCAAGCCCATAGGTGGCGAGCGTCTTGCCCTCGCGCTTAAGTACCGCCGCGGCGGCCGCGATCAATTCGTCAACCGGAACCTGCTCAGCGTCATTGTGGCCGCCAATGAAATTGTACTTGGGAAATCCGTTCCATTTGATCGCCGGAGCCGGCAATCCGGCCGCCAGCAGGGGCGTAAAATCGAACGATTTTTCGGCAGCGGCGGACTGGGGCATGATTTCTCCCGATGGAATGTTCTCGGCGAGCGACTCCACCGAAACCGTAATCGATTTGCAACCCATATTGAGCGGTGGTCTTATTGAACGAGAAAGGGTGGAATGACAGCCGCCGCAGTCCCGCGGGAACGGGTGGGCGGAAAAATGGTTGGCATTGCGTGAAGGGCGGACATGGGTGTTGACGCAAGTGCGGGGAACTAGCCCGCCACGCGCGGAATCCGATGGTAAAGTCTGCTCTGCCGGCGCCCGGCACCACGTCCCAATCCAGGGTCGGCCGGCTGCGCTCCGCGTGCTTCGCCTGGATACCCCGGTGGGCAATGCCATATAGTGTCTATTGGGCGGTACGAATGTAGGCCTATGTCAGCACGAAGTGGTGCGGCCCGGATTGGCAACAACCCCACGACCGCAAGAGTTTACTGTATATTCAACGAGGTCGGCCCGGCATGATTGCCATCGACCGGCGTACCGCTCTTTTCAAGTCTTCTGGCGCAAGATCGCTGATCGCGTTGCGCCGCGTCAGCCGTATTTATGATAGGGGCGCAATACCTGCGCTGAGAAACCTTGATCTGCAAATCAGAGAGGGGGACTGCCTCGCGATCGTCGGCGCGAGCGGCAGCGGCAAGAGCAGCCTGATCAATATCCTGTGCGGCATTGACTATCCCACCTCCGGGCACGTGATTTGGGAGGGGCGGGCGATTCGCAGGAAAAGGGATTGGGCGTGGTTGCGGCGCCTGCGTATCGGCATCGTATTCCAGGAATTCAACCTCATTCCTACGCTGACCGCCCTGGAGAATGTGGAACTTGCGCTGCTTGGCCGCGGCCTGTCGCCAAAGCACCGTTATACGCGCGCCGGGATGGTGCTCGGCCATGTCGGGCTCGATCATCGGCCGCACCACCTGGTCACAAGGCTTTCGGGAGGCGAGCGCCAGCGGGTCGCCATCGCCCGCGCCATTGTCAATGAGCCGAAGCTGCTGCTCGCCGACGAGCCGACCGGGAATCTCGACAGCGCCAGCGCGGCGAAAATCGCGGACCTGTTGTTCAATCTGCATGAAATGACCGGCATGGCGATCGTTTTGGTCACCCACGACGATGCGCTCGCGGCCCGGTGTACCCGACGGATTCGTCTTCGAGACGGCGCCATTGTCGAAGATAGCCTGCGGACGTTGATGTCAGGGCCGATCGGGACCAAGATAAAAACATGACTCTTTTCAGCCTCGCGCTTCGCAATCTCAAGCGACGACCGATCCGTACCTTCCTGTCCGTCCTCGGCATCGGGCTGGCGGTGGGCAGCGCTCTTGCACTGGTGGCGCTCTCGCGGAACATTCAGGACAGTGCGCGCGAAGCCACGGATGAGATCGGTGACGACCTTGTGGTGATGCAGAAGGGCGCTTCCGACATCTTCGGCGGCTTGATCCCGGAGCAGATCGTCGAACGAATAGCGGCGATCCACGGCGTTGCAAACGTGTCAGGCGAACTTGTTGCATTTGCGCCCAACAGCTCCGTTAAAAGCGTCCTGACCCTCGGATGGCCGGACGCGAGCTATCTATGGAAAAAGGTGCCATTGCGCGAAGGGCGTATCCCGACCGCCGGGGAACGCCACGTCGCTGTGCTTGGCGACACGGCGGCAGCGTCCCTCGGAAAAGAACTTAATGACGAGCTGGACCTCTTCGGCCAAACCTTCCGTATCGTTGGAGTCGCCCGCTACACGACAGTCGTCAATCGTGGCCTGGCTCTTGTACCGCTTATCGATCTGCAAGAGGCGAACTACCGGCCGCACCAGGTGACTATTGCTCACGTCAAGATCGAACGCGCTCACAGTCACGATGAACTCGAGCGCATACGTGGGGAAATCGACGGCTTGGGCAATGTCGTAGCTGCGACCACCAACGAAGTTCTCGATAATGATCGCAATTTTGCAATCGCGGAAGCTGCATCGCTTGCGGTCGCGATCATCGCGGTCGCCATGAGCGCGCTCAACGTACTGACGGCATTGGCTATGGCGACGCAGGAGCGAACGCGCGAGATCGGCATTTTTGCGGCGGTCGGATGGACCAACGGACAGATCATAAAATCAATTGTGATCGAGGGAATAATGCTTTGCGCGATCGGCTGTGCGGTCGGCGTGCTGTTGAGTTTTTTCGCCGCATCTGCGTTTCATCGCATACCGACAATCGGCAATCTGATCTCACTCCAACCAGGTATCGGGCTGATCGCCCCGGTGGTAGGCGCAGCTTTCCTGCTGTGTATCCTCGGAGCTCTGTTTCCGGCGTGGCGGGCGGTGCGCATGCTGCCGGCGGAAGCGCTTCGGCGTATGTGAGCGCGTAGCCGACCAGCCGCCTCGAAGGGAACGGATTTCGCCTCATCCGGTGCCGCGCGTCTCAAGGATCTTGATGAGATCATCCACCACGAAGCGGGATTGAACGAGTCGCAATCCGGCTTCTGGAATATGCTGTTCGGTCCGGCGATCGAAACCCGCGCCATAGGCCCAATAGACCCAGGGCTCCCACAGCCTGGTCATCGCGCGACGGAAGGCGCCCTGGGGGCGGGTGTACTCGAGGAGGCGAATGACGCCTCCCGGTTTTGTTACGCGCCCAAGTTCGCGCAATCCCCGGACCTGCAATTCGTCCGGAAGAACGCAGAACAGGAACGTCGCGATCGACGCATCGAAATGGCGATCCGGCAGATCGAGCCGCGTCACATCCATTTGGCGCAGCTCGATGTCGGCGCCGGCCGAAGGACGCCGGCGGGCGGCACGCGCCAGCATCGCCGGGCTGAGATCGATGCCCGTAACCTTTGCGCCGGGCGGATAAAACGGGAAATTGCGTCCCGTGCCCACGCCCGCGTCCAGTATAAAGCCCGAAAGTCCGGCAAAGAGCTGCGGCCGGATCTTGCGGTAGCGACCGTATTCAAACGGCAGATCCAGCAGATCATAAAACCGCGCAATGCGCTGATAACGCGCGAAGTTCGACGTCTCGGACTTTCTCATGGGCCGATTATACCAGTCATGCGACGCTGTTGCAGTTTGTCTGTTGAGGGGGAAGCAGTAGCATCTACGCCATGACGCAAACACGCATGCTGACGGTCGGCATCGTCGGAGCGGTCGCCGCAGTCGTATGCTGCTTCTCTCCGATTTTAGTGGTCTTGTTCGGCGCGATCGGATTGTCGGCGTGGGCGGGCTATCTCGATTACGTGCTTCTTCCGGGGATCGTTGTTTTCGCGGCGCTCATCATCTACGCTTTGGTTCGCAGGAAGAGCGCATGATCCTGGTGTCGACAATAACCTGTCCCATGGACATGTTGCGCGTAGCCTCGCTCGCCGATAACGCAGATGTGATCGTATCGGCGTTCCTGACAGGGTTGACCTCGGTCTTGTGACGAATTATTAAATTCGTCAGTAGTCAGCATGCCAGTGGTCGGTTGGCTTCACGCAAGCGAGCGATTGCCATGAATCCACAGGTCAGAGCCAAACCAGACGACACGCGGGCGCGGATCATCACGACCGCCGAGACACTGTTTCGGCGGATTGGCTTCGCCAAGACTGCGGTCGCGGACATTGCCTCCGAGCTGGGTATGTCGCCCGCCAATGTTTACCGCTTCTTCCCTTCCAAGAACGCGATCGTGGAGGCGATCTGCCAACGCTGCCTGGTAGAGGTAGAAGACCAAGCCTGGGCGGTGGCACGCGCCAGGGGGCCGGCCGGCCCTCGCATCGAGCGGCTGATCCTCGAAATCCTCGCCTATCATAAGGAAAATGTCCTCACCGATCAGCGTGTCAACGACATGGTCCTGGCGGCGATCGAGCTGAGCTGGGACGCCATTCGGGCACATAAAGATGTGATGCGTACCGTGGTGGAGGTGATCCTGCGCGACGGCATTGAGGCTGGCGAATTCGAGCCTGTCGAGCCTCACGAGACTGCCGACCTGATCTTTCGTTCGCTCATTGCCTTCACCCACCCAATGGTGATCGGACAGTGCCTGGAGGAAGGCCAGGACCTGGAAGCCGAAGCTCGCGCGTCCGTTCGCTTCATTCTCCGCGCCATCACACCCCGGTAGTTCCATGTCAAACTCAGCCGAGGCGGGATTCTGTCTGACATGTGACGAAAAATGGATTTCGTCAGTCATTAGAAATCACTTGCGACTCCTTCCGAAGAGGGGCCGCCACCACAGCAACCCACCGCAAAGGAGTGCCATCATGCCCTCGCCGCTCTCGCTTCTGCACACCGCAAGTATCGCAAGACCGCGCATCGTGGCGATGTTGGCCCTGATGGCCCTCGCCCCTGCTCTCGCCGCCTGCAACGATGCGGCGACATCCGCAACCGCACCGCCGGCACGCCCGGTACAGGTCCAGCGCGTGACATTCGCTCCCGCTGACGAAAGTCGTGAATTCGCCGGCGTCGTGCGGGCACGTTACGAAACGGACCTCGGCTTCAGGGTCGCCGGCAAGATCGTGGCCCGGCTCGTCAACGTGGGCGACCGCGTTCGCGCAGGCGATGTCGTAGCGCGGCTCGATCCGCGCGACCTCCAGCTTCAGGTGGAAAGCGCCGATGCCGAACTCACGGCCGCTACGTCGAATCTCGCACAGGCCGCCGCCGACGAACTGCGCTACCAGAATCTGCGGACCCGGGGCTATGCGGCGGTTGCGGATTACGAGCGCAAGAAGGCCGCTAAGGACGAGGCCGAGGGTCGGATGGAGCGGGCGCAACGCGCGCTGGACCTCGCGCACAACCAGCTTGCCTATACGGACCTCAAGGCTGATGCCGACGGCGTGATCACCGCAACGCTCGCCGAAGCCGGCCAAGTGGTAGCGATCGGCCAAGCCGTTGCGCGGCTTGCGCATCGCGGCGAAATGGAAGCCGTGGTGGCGCTGCCGGAGACGCGGCTCAGTGAAGCGCGGCAGTCGGACGCGAGCGTGCGGCTGTGGTCGGACCCGAACCGTCGGTTTTCGGCACGGCTGCGCGAGTTGTCGCCGCAAGCCGACGCCGCCACACGCACCTATGCGGCCCGGTTCACCATCGAGAATCCCGACGACACAGTGGCGCTCGGCATGACCGCGACGGTCGTGCTCTCGCGCCCCGCAGACACCATGATCGCCAAGGTGCCGCTTGCCGCGATCCTCAACCGCGGCACCGGCCCGACAGTATTCCGCGTCGACGATCGCGGGATGCTCGAACGCCGCACCGTCACGGTGTCGTCCTTCAATGAAGTCGCGGCACTTATCACCTCGGGCATCGAGGACGGCGACGAGATCGTCACACTCGGCGTCCAGATGCTGGAAGCCGGACAAAAGGTGCGCGCCATCCTGGGACGCGCCCTCGATGGACGCTGAAACCGGACCGACCTGACCCGAAAGGAACCCCCGTCATGTCGCGCTTCAATCTCTCCGAATGGGCGATCACGCACCGCGCTCTGGTGCTGTTCATGATCCTGGTTCTTGGCGCAGCCGGCGCCTACTCCTACGCCAACCTCGGTCGCGCCGAGGATCCCTCATTCACCATCAAGAACATGATCGTGAATGTTGCCTGGCCGGGCGCGACCGCGACCGAGATGCAGACCCAGGTGGCCGACAAGATCGAGAAGAAACTCCAGGAACTGCCCTGGCTCGACCGCGTCGAAACCTATTCGCAGCCGGGGGTATCGTTCATCCAGGTCATTCTCATCGATCGCACGCCGCCCGCCAAGGTGAAGGACTTGTGGTATCAGGTGCGCAAGAAGGTCGGCGACATCAGGGGCGATCTGCCGGCCGGCATCATCGGTCCGAACTTCAACGACGAATACGGCGACGTCTACTCGACGATCTACATGCTCACGGCAGACGGCCTCAGCCTCGCCGATCTGAAGGCGCGCGCCGAGGACATTCGCCAGCGCCTGCTCCGCGTTCCCAATGTCAACAAGGTCGACTTCATCGGCGACCAGCCGGAAAAAATTTTCATCGAGTTCAGCCACGCCAAACTGGCGACGCTCGGCATCACGCCGCAGCAGGTGTTCGACAGCGTGATCAAGCAGAACGCGATTCAGGCTGGCGGCTCGGTCGACACCTCGGCCGACCGCGTCAATCTGCGGGTGACCGGCGGCTTTACGGGCCTCGATGCCATTCAGGCGGTGCCGGTTGAGGCCAACGGAAGCGTATTTCGGTTAAGCGATATCGCCACCGGAAAGCGCGGCTACCAGGACCCGCCCACCTTCCTGGTTCGCCAGGATGGCAAGCCGGCGCTCGGTCTCGGCGTGTCCATGCAGGACGGCGCCAACATCATCACGCTGGGCGAAGACCTCAAGCGCGCCATGCAGGTGATTGCCGCCGAGCTTCCGGTCGGCATCGAGGTCACCCAGATTGCGGATCAGCCCCACATCGTCGAACACTCGATTTCAGAGTTTGTCGAGACGTTTGTGGAGGCGCTCGGCATCGTGCTGCTGGTCAGCTTCATCTCGCTCGGCTGGCGCACGGGCATCGTGGTGGCGCTCTCGGTGCCGCTGGTGCTGGCGATCGTGCTCGCCATGATGTACGCGGCCGGCGTCGATCTCCACCGCATCACCCTCGGCGCTCTGATCATCGCGCTCGGACTCCTGGTCGATGACGCCATCATCGCCATCGAGATGATGGTGGTGAAGATGGAACAGGGCTTCGACCGCGCCCGTGCCGCCACCTTCGCGTGGACCTCGACCGCCTTCCCGATGCTGACCGGCACGCTGGTGACGGCGGCCGGTTTCCTGCCGGTGGGCTTTGCAAAATCGAGCGCGGGCGAATATGCCGGCGGCATCTTCTGGGTGGTCGGCCTTGCCTTGCTGGCGTCGTGGGTCGTGGCCGTGATGTTCACGCCCTATCTCGGCCTTACGCTGTTGCCCAATCTGGCCAAGGCTCATGCGCGCGACAATCCTGACGCCATCTATGATACGCGCATCTACCGTGCCTTGCGCCGCGCCATCGAATTCGCATTGCGCTGGCGTCGCAGCGTCATCGCCGTCACGGTGCTAACATTTCTGGCGTCGATAGCCGGTTTCGGCTTCGTCCAACAGCAGTTCTTCCCCACCTCGACTCGCACCGAGCTGTTCCTCGAAATGCGGTTGCCCGAGGGCACCGCCATCGGCGTCACCGATGCCACCGCGAAACAGGCGGAGCGTCTGCTCGCCGGCGACCCCGACATCGCGACCTTCACCAGCTATGTGGGTCAGGGCTCGCCGCGGTTCTGGCTCGGGCTCAATCCCGTGCTGCCGAACCCGAACTTCGCCCAGATCGTCATCGTGACGAAGAGCCTGGAGGGACGTGAGCGCGTCAAGGCGAGGCTTGATCGCGCGCTCGCCGACGGCGCGTTGCCGGAAGCCCGCACCCGGGTCGATCGCTTCAATTTCGGCCCGCCGGTCGGTTTCCCGGTGCAGTTCCGGGTGGTTGGGCCTGACCCAATGAAAGTAAGGGAGATCGCAAGCGACGTACGTACCGTTATGGCGAACAACCCGAAAATCATCGATCCGCATCTCAATTGGAGCGAGCAGGTGAAATCGATCCGCCTCGAGGTCGATCAGGACCGTGCCCGCGCCATGGGGCTGACCCCACAAGAGGTCGCCCAAAACCTGCAGACCCTGCTGTCTGGTTTCACGGTCACCCAATATCGCGAAGGCATCGAGCACATCGACGTCGTCGCACGTGCAGTACCGGAGGAGCGTCTCGACCTCGACCGCCTGCCGACGCTCACCATTGCGACGCGCAATGGCGTCGCCGTGCCGCTGTCGCAGTTTGCGCGGCTCAACTATGAATACGAGGAGCCGATCCTGTGGCGGCGCAATCGCGACACTGTCCTCACGGTGCGCGGCGACATCGTCGACAACGTGCAGGCACCCGATGTCACCAACGAGGTGCTGCCCAAGCTGAAGCCCATCAAGGACGCGCTTCCCTACGGCTATCGCATCGAAACCGGCGGATCGATCGAAGAGAGCGTGAAGGCAAACAGCGCGCTGGTGGCCGTGTTCCCCGTCATGGCGATCGTGATGCTGTCTTTGCTCATGATCCAGCTCCAGAGCTTCTCGCGCTTGGCGCTGGTGTTCGCGACGGCGCCGCTCGGCCTCATCGGGGCCACCGGCGCCCTGCTCGTTTCCAACCGGCCATTCGGGTTCGTGGCACTGTTGGGGCTGATCGCACTCGCCGGCATGATTATGCGCAACACCGTCATTCTGGTCGATCAGATCGAGCGCGACATCGCAGCCGGACACGCCCGCTATCGCGCCATCATTGATGCCACGGTTCGCCGCGCGCGTCCGGTGGTGCTGACCGCGCTTGCCGCGGTTCTCGGCATGATCCCGCTGGCGCGGAGCATCTTCTGGGGACCGATGGCGATCACCATCATGGGCAGGCGTCTGGTCGCGACGGTCCTGACGCTCCTGGTCGTGCCGGCGCTCTACGCGCTGTGGTTCCGGGTGCGGCAAGACGAGCCCGACCGATCGGCGATCATCGCGGAAGCGCTTGCAGAGAACGACGATATGGAGCCGATCAGGATCGCGGCCGAGTAACCACCATCGTGAAGGAGTACCGCATGAGTTCGCACTGTCGCGAACCGCGCCTGGAAGAGATGCTGGCGGATCCGATCGTCAGAGCCGTGATGGAGGCTGATGGCGTCGACTTGCGTGAACTCGAAGCAGAATTACAGCAAACCGCGACGCTATTGCACGCGACGCGGCGTGCTTCAAATCCACCGGCATTTGCACGGTCCGATCTTCGCGGAAAGAGAGAGATCACATGAGGTACCGAATCGTCGTCTGGAGCGCCATTGCGTGGATTGCCGTCTGCCTTGGGCCCTACCTCTATGCTCTCAACGATCTGATCACGTGGAGATAGCATCCATTATGCTCCAGGCA
>Ga0209465_10000078_pt1 | contig 43844 bp, 38 predicted proteins | sample PanSoiPlot1MoBio_FD_188321 | JGI IMG/M metagenome (GOLD analysis project Ga0209465, IMG submission 188321) | Tropical forest soil microbial communities from Panama analyzed to predict greenhouse gas emissions - Panama Soil Plot 1 MoBio (SPAdes)... | ecosystem: Environmental > Terrestrial > Soil...
TACATCCCAGCCCGCTGGTGGAAGTAGCAGGGCGAGACTATGATATCCGCATTCCGTTGGCAACGATGGGCATCATGGATTCGCACGCAACCCGGATGACGATTGGCGACGCGCAATGGCCAAAAAGCGCAGTCGTGAGCATCGCGGTCCAAAGGTACGCGCACTAGCGAGCAGATCGTCAGTAATGCGAAAGTTGACCGGAAACGGTTTTCGGGAGATCAATTTGATTTCCGCAAAGGCCGTTTGCGATTCGATATGACGCTCACAAACTGACTAGCGTCTTACACATTTGTTTGTGGGGTGAGAGCACTGCGGATGGAACTGCGAGGTTGTGAATGTTGCTCAGTGAAATTCATTTCGCGCTACGGATGATCCAGCGGGCGCCGGTGTTTGCAGCGACCGTGATCTTGACGGTCACGCTTGCGATTGTGGCTAACACCACGATTTTCAGCGTAGTGAATTCGGTACTGCTGAAGCCATTGCCGTTCAACGATCCACAGACGCTAGTGCAAGTGGCGGAGAAGAACGACAAACTAAAGCTGCCGATCTTTGGCTCGTCGGTGCTGAACTTCGTGTCGTGGCGGGAGCAGTCGCATAGTTTTGAAGCGCTGGCGGGGGTGGGCTTCAGCAATTACACCCTGAGCGGTTCCGGCGAACCTGAGCAGTTCTTGGGCAACACGATCAGTCCTGCACTGCTTCGCGTACTGGGGACTCCACCGCTGGCTGGGCGGGCGTTTGCCGATGAAGAGGAGAAGCCAGGAGCATCGGCAGTTGCGATGATCGGCGAAGCCCTGTGGCGGAGCCGGTTTGGCGGAGACCCAGGACTCATTGGAAAGACGATTGATCTGAACGGCACGCCGACTACGGTGGTGGGCATTGCGCCGCGAGGGCTGAAGCTGATCTCCGGCGGGGACATCTACACGCCGCTGATTGTCGATCGAGCGAAGGAGATTCGGCTGAGTCATACCATTCAGACATATGGGAGGTTGAAGAAGGGCATTTCGCTAGAGAAGGCGCAAGCCGAGATGGATACAGTGTCGCGGAGCATGGGGCAGCAGTATCCGGAAATTAGGGATTGGGGAATTCACCTGGTGAGCACGTTCGACACGTTTGTGGGCGCGGAGCTGAAAACGCGCCTGCTGGTGTTGTTTTGGTCGGTGATGCTGGTGATGCTGATTGCGTGCGCGAATATCGCGAACCTCCTGCTAGCGCGATCGGCGGCGCGCCAGAACGAGATGGCGATTCGCACAGCGATCGGCGCGAGCCGCGCGCAACTGGTACGGCAACTGCTGCTGGAGAGCGTGATGCTCTCGCTGGTGGGCGGAATTGTGGGATTCGGCGGAGCAGCATGGATGGTGCACGTGATCAACGGAACGCTTACACAGGGTGTGCTACCCGTGTCGAGTGTCGAGCTCGACTGGAGCGTGCTTGGGTATGCGCTGGGTCTGACCATCCTGACGGGGCTGGTTTTTGGCATTGTGCCGGCGTGGCGCACGGCACGAGCGGACGTCAATTCGGTGCTGAAGCAAGGCGGGCGGGGATCGAGCGGGCGAGTGTCGCATAGGCTACGCAACAGCCTGGCAGCGGTTGAGCTGGCGCTGGCGACGGTTCTCTTGATCGGAGCTGGACTCTTCTTGCGCAGCCTGATCAATCTGGAAAGCGTGCGGGTTGGGTTTGACCCGCGGGGGCTGCTGACATTTCAATTAGGGCCGCCGGTGACTAAGTATCCGCTGGACGGAAAGGCGCAGCAGTTCTATCGCGCCCTGCTAGATTCCCTGCAGTCCATCCCGGGTGTGAAGGCTTCAGCGGTAAGTTCCGGAATACCCTTTGGTGCAGGCAACTACAGCACTCATCCGATGCTTACGACGGAGCCGTCGGTGCTGCCACCGGATGCGAAGGTGCCGATTGACTGGCGCAGTGTGAGTCCGGGCTATTTCAAGACCATGGGCATACCGTTGCTGCGCGGGCGCGACTTTACCGATGCGGATGGAGCTGCGCCCTCCCAGCCGGTAATGATTGTGGGTCAGACGACCGCACGGAGGTTTTGGGGCGATGGGGATCCGATTGGCCACACTTTGCGGCGGTCGGCGGCTCCGGCGATTGCGTTTACTATCGTGGGCGTGGTGGGCGATGTTCGCGACACCGCACTGAATCAGGAGTCGCCGACGCTCTACTACCCGACGGGTTTTCGGGTCTGGCCGCTGATGGATGTGGTGGTGCGAATGGATGGGCCGCCGGAGGCGCTGCTGCCGTCAATTCGACAGAAGGTGCATGAGCTCGATCCGGAAATCGCGTTGGCCAACACCAAGACGATGGAGCAATGGCTCGCGATCAGCGCCGCTCAGCCGCGACTGAATACGATGCTGTTGAGCACCTTTGCGACGCTGGCCTTGCTGATTGCGTCGATTGGAATTTATGGCGTGCTGGCGTACTCGGTGAGTCAACGAACACAGGAGATTGGCGTCCGTATGGCGCTGGGGGCCACACCGAAAGGCGTGCTGCGCATGACGCTATTGGAAGGCGCTAGAGTCGCTGCGATCGGTATGGGCTGCGGGTTGGTGGTAGCCATTGCCCTGGGACAAGCCGTATCGAGCCTGGTGTTCGGAGTGAATGTCAGGGACGTGGGGACGTTTGCGCTTGTGATAGCGACGCTGGCTGTCGTGACGCTTGCAGCGTGTGTGATTCCGGCGCTGCGAGCGTCGCGGGTAAGCCCGTTAGTCGCTCTGCGGTACGAATGAATGGACGGATGGTCGGCAAACAAGACAGACTGCGACCAAATGACTTCTGGATTACGCGTGACTTGGGACAAAAAGGCCTTCAGGAATTCCACTGCCCACCTTTTCCCATTGCTTGATGACCTTGATGGCAAACAGCAGATAGGTGCCCACCAAGAGGCCGGCGATCAGCGCCGCGAGGTTGTGCAGCCAGATGTTAGCCCCCAGAGCGATGGCTCCGCGCACCTGGTCCATGGCCGGCTATTGCGATGTTCCCGCTCCGCCCGCGAGAAAAGCAGCTTTCTGTGCAGCGGCTCGGGCTTCCTGCTCGCGGCCCGCCTTGCGAAGAGCGTCCTTCAGTAGCAGATAGCCTTGTGACGATGGTTTGAGTTGCACCGCCTGCGAGTAGGCCCGCAGCGCGGTGTCGAGATCGCCGAGCTGCTGTGCCACCGTGCCCAGGTTCGTCCACTCGTCCGCATTGTCCGGGTTCAGCCGGACGGCGGCCTCGAAGCAGTCCCGAGCCTTGGCTAGATCGCCGAGCTCGGCATACGCGGAGGCCATGTTCACGAAGATGCGATGGCGAACCTCACCATAATGAGACTCGTCGTCATTGGTCAAAGCAATGACCTTCTGATAATTGCGCAGCGCTCCCTGGAGATCGTTCTGCTGGTGCAAATAGATGCCCATATGGATGTAGGGATACGGAAAGGCCGGGTCAATCTGCGCTGCGCGTGCGAAGTGTGGCATGGCTTCCTGCGATCTGCCAGCAGCGCTGAGAGCCTGGCCGAGATAGTCCTCCGCGATGAAATTGCTCTCGGTGACATCCGTTGCGTGCGTCCAGAGCCTCACGTTATCACTCCATAAAGCAAGCTGGCGATGCGTTGCAACAGCTAAGGCCAGGAAGACAATCGCGCTCGCGGCTGCCTGCACTGAGACTGGAGCCCGCAACCGCTTCACCAACTGAGCGACGCTCCATACGATAAGAATGAACAACCCAATGAAGGACAAGTACGCGTAGCGATCGGCCATGGCCTGGCGTCCGACCTGCACAACTCCGATCATCGGCACTAGCGTTCCGACAAACCAGAACCATCCCACGGGCAGCCAGCGGAAGCGACGGTAGGCGACGACTCCAACGGTGATGGCGATCAGCAGCAGGGCGCAAGTAACCACTGTCCAGCCTCCCAGCTCGCTGCCACGAAACGGGTAAAGAATGGCCAGATGCGCCGGCCAGATTGCTTGACCGAGGTAGCGGACATAAGCAACCAGAGCATTGGCAAGCCGTGCTGCCATGGGATTCGCGGGATTGATGGCCGTTTGCTGAGCCCGCATGGTCACAACTGCACTCGCCGCCGACAAAAGCAACAGCGGAAGCTTCTCGCCCAGCAGCCACAGAGGAGGCTTCTGCGAGTACGGACCTGAACCTTCACCTTGGTTCGAGCCAGCCGCCGCTGCGGAAAAGGCCACGCGTTCCAGCGGCCAGTAGTCCCAAAGCAAGAGCACGAACGGGAATGTAATGATTTGCGGCTTGGCCATCAGGCCGAGAGCGTAGAGCGCTGCCACCACGGCATATCGCCGCAGCTGTGGCTTGCTGGCGTACCATCGCCATGCCTCCAGCGCCAGCAGGAAGAACGTCGTACTCAGCAGGTTCTTACGCTCCGCAATCCAAGCTACCGACTCAATATTGATGGGGTGCAGAGCAAACAATCCGGCTACGAAGGCGCTGCGATTCAGCCATCCTGTGGCGCGTGCCAGAACCCAGAACAGCAGCAACACGTTCACCACGTGCAGCAGCACGTTGGTATCGTGATGACCTGCAGGATCAAGCGCAAAGAACTGGCAATCGAGCGCATGAGAGAGCCACGTTAGGGGATGCCAGTTGGCGGCGTCATAGGCGGTGAGCGCCCACGTGATCGTGTCGGCCTGAAGCCCCGCCCGCACGCGAAGGTTGTCGGTGACGTAGTCATCATCATCGTAGTTGAGGAACGGATGATGATGGACCGGCAGGTACAGTGCAACGGTCGCGACCGCTAGCAGGATTGAGAAGAGCAGGACCCGACGCCTACCTGAATGGAAAGGGCGGTTCTGGGTGATTTTCTCCTGTTGCCTATCCCGTTTCTTGCTTTTGGTTCGCGAAGCCGCCCGCGCCAATGCTCCTCCCCGATTGCGACGATTATAGCTAGCTCTACCTGACGCTGAACTGTCGCCCGTTGGCACACTGTTACTTGCAGAATGTGTTGGGCTGATCCCTTAATTTTGTCGACCGACGTAAGCCAGCGTACCGAATAAACAATGCATCCAAATGAGCGTGCCGGAACATCTTGACACGGTCGTCTTGAGCGGTCGCTTGCGGCAGACGAACGTTCTTACGCGGCTGGAAGTGATGTATTCGCAGCTGGCGCTTGCCTTTACGTTTTGCCGTATCGCGGAAACCGAGGTCTCATTCGGGGACCTGAAACATGCCCGGCGTGTCGTTGCTAAAACGCGTCTTGCATGCAACTCATTAGCTGGAAGGACTCGAGAACCGAATCCAAAGCATAGAGTCGCGACTCGTACTCAGAAGGCGCTTATGACGAATCGCGTGTGACAGTCTTAGGGCAAGACTTCCCATGCTGCGCCTCGTGATCCACAATTGCTTGCAGGTGGCGCTTCAGGCGGCCTGCTTCTGGCCGCTTGAGTGGGGGTATCGAGGGTGCCGGGGCACGCCCATCCAACAAGCAAAAACCCGCCTAATGCGGGAGGGAACGTTCACCACTGTGGTTATCCAGGATCTCCATGAAGGTCGCCAGCATGAGTGCGGCGGTTACGATCCACGGGTTCACGTGCCTGGGTTTGCGGGAAGCATGCGCGGTCCAACCGTGTGATTATAGGAACTCCCTTGGAGCGAGGAAGTGACGTGTGACAAAAAGCGCGAGGGCAGCGTCGGGAACACACCCACCCTTTTCGCTTATCGCTTTTCGCCATGCTGGGAGAACGAAAGTCGAAGAGCGAAGAGCGTCTCTTGTTGCCCTTGTGACTCGAATCACAGGGTGACCTGAGGCGGGATGCTACAGTAAATCCTTATGTCTGCTCCTGATTCGCTCTTTGTACGGGCGTGCAAACGATTACCCGTGTCCTCCACTCCCGTCTGGTTCATGCGCCAGGCCGGCCGTTATATGAAGGAGTATCGCGACGTCCGCAAGCAGTATTCGCTGGTGGAAATCTGCAAGAAGCCTGAAGTCGCTGCCGAGGTGACGATCACGGCAGCCGAGTACCTCAACGTGGACGCGGCGATCATTTTTGCCGACCTGCTGCTGCCGCTGGAAGTGATGGGTATACCGTTCCACTTCTCCCCCGGCGAAGGCCCGCTCATTGAGAAGCCTCTGCGCACGGCTGAAGACGTGAAAGCGCTGCGCACGGACCGCGCGGCGGAACTCGGCTATGTGGCTGAGGCCCTTGGTCTCGTGGTGAAGCACTTTGGCTCGAAGCTGCCGGTCATCGGATTTTGCGGCGCTCCGTTCACTCTGGCCAGCTACATGGTGGAAGGCGGAGGCTCGCGGCATTACGTCGAGGTGAAGAAGCTGATGTATAACTCGCCTGTGGTATGGGAGCAGTTAGTCGATAAACTGGTCACGGTGTTGGCAGAGTATTCGGCCGAACAAGTACGGCATGGTGCCGACGTGATCCAGATTTTCGATAGTTGGGTTGGCTGCCTGAGCGTCGGGGACTATCGTCGCTACGCTCTGGTACCCACGCAGCGATTGGTGAAGCGCCTGCACCAGGAGACTGGTGTGCCCATCATCTATTTCGGCACGGACAGTAGTACCTTGCTGCCCTCGATGGCGGAAACCGGGGCGCAAGTAATCGGGTTGGACTGGCGCATTCCGCTAGATGAAGGCTGGCGCAGCGTGGGACACGATCACGCGGTGCAGGGAAATCTCGATCCGGTCGCACTGTTCGCCTCGTGGAATGACGTGCAGCAGCGGGCCCAGAACATCTTGCGGCAGGCCGACGGGCGCCCGGGTCACATCTTCAATCTCGGCCACGGCATTTTGCCGCACACTCCGGTGGAAAACGTGAAGAACCTCGCTGAGTTCGTGCACGAATTCAGCACGACAGAGTTGGCGGCGCGGAAATGAACGGCAATACGGCGGTTCTGCTGATCGCACATGGCAGTCCGGAGCGCGTGGAAGACATTCCCGAGTTTCTCCAGAATATCTCCCGCGGGCGACCCATGTCTGATGCTGTAGTGCGCGAGGTGCAACACCGTTATTCGCTGATTGGAAGTTCTCCTCTTACGCGGATCACGTGGCAGCAGGCGGACGGCGTGGCGCGTGAGCTGGGGATTCCGGTATATGTCGGGATGCGGAATTGGCATCCATTCATCGCCGACACGCTCAAAAAAATGGCCTCTGACAATGTGGGATATTCTGTCGCTGTGTGTCTTGCGCCGCATAATTCCCGCACCAGCGTCGGTTTGTATCGACAAGCACTGACCAAGGCCACGCCGCCGTTCTCGATAGACTTTGTGGAGGAGTGGCACGATCACCCGCTGCTCATCCAAGCCTTTACTGAAAAGCTGCGCTTCGGATGGGCGAAAGCCGCCGCTGAACAAGACGGCCCGGTTCCCGTGCTGTTCACGGCACACAGCGTTCCGAAACGCACCGTAACCGAAGGTGATGCATATGAGGTGCAGACACGGGAAACGGCAGCGCTGGTTGCGGCGCAGGTTCCCGAGATCAGCAATTGGCACTTTGCGTTCCAGAGCCAGGGAATGTCGGGTGGTGAGTGGCTTGGTCCCACAGTGGAGGAGACGATCACCAGGCTGGCGGAAGAGGAGCACAAGAGCGTCTTCGTCCAACCCATCGGGTTTGTGTGTGACCACGTCGAAATTTTGTATGACATTGATATTCTTTTCCGGGACTTCGCGGCGGCGCGCGGAATGAAGCTGTACCGCGCCGAATCGCTGAACGGCTCACCTACCTTCGCCCGGGCCGTTGCCAAGCTGGTGCGCGCCCGGCTGGCAGCGTCTTGCGACAAGGCGGCGGCGGCTGAGAAGATGCGTTAGTCCTTTATGAAGCGAGTGGCGATTGTTGGCGGCGGAATATCCGGACTAAGCGCCGCCTTTCACCTGGAAAAAGCGCGGGCCGCCGGCGCCGACCTCTCCTACACCCTGTTTGAAAGCAGCAAACGGCTGGGCGGATCGATACACTCGATCCGGATCGACGAGTGCCTGGTGGAGGCGGGGCCAGACTCGTTTCTCACCGAGAAGCCCTGGGCGCTGACGCTCTGTAAAGAGCTGGGCATCGACGGTCAGCTCATAGGCTCCAACGACGCACAGCGCAAGACCTACATTGTGGTAAAGAACCGGCTCATCGCCATGCCCGATGGTCTGATGTTCATGGTACCGACGAAGCTGGTTCCCACTGCCTTGACTTCACTGTTTTCCTGGGGTACCAAGCTGCACATGGTGCGGGAGTTGCTGCATCCTCCGCGCCCGATGCAGAACGACGAAACCGTAGGGGAGCTGGTCGAGCGGCACTTTGGAGCGGAGGTGGTGGATCGACTTGCTGATCCATTGCTATCGGGCGTCTATGGCGGCGATGCCAACAAGCTCAGCGCACGCGCAGTGCTTCCACGCTTCGTCGAGATGGAAGAGAAGTATGGCAGCCTGAGCCGCGCCATGCTGGCTGCGCACAAGAAAATGAAGGCCATGGCGGGCAAGCAGCCGCCCCGTCCGCTGTTCAGCTCGCTAAAGGAGGGGATGCAGCAGATGGTGGACACCTTGACAGCACGTCTGGATCACGCTTTCCTGAAGACCCATGCGCGCGTGCGGGGCATCTATCCCGATCGCGATCGCTGGCGAGTCGCAGTCGATATGGGCAGCACCGAGAGCTTCGATGCTCTCATCGTGGCTGCGCCTGCGAACGTGGCGGGGGCGTTGCTTGAGGCCGTGGACCGCGATCTCGCCGATGACTTGCTCGAAATTCCATACAGCTCGTCGGTAACGGTCACGCTCGGCTATCACGTGGACCAACTCAGGCACCTCCCGCAGGGCTTCGGCTTTCTCGTGCCCCGCAGCGAAGGCCGGCGCATGCTCGCCTGCACGTTCGTCCACAACAAATTTCCCCACCGCGCACCCATGGACAGAGGCATCCTGCGCTGCTTCCTCGGTGGTGCGCGCGATGAAGCCGTCCTGGCCCTGACGGACGATGAGATCGTCGGCACCGTCCGGGGTGAACTGCGTGACATTGTCAAGCTCGACGCGCGTCCCATGTTTGAGCGGGTTTATCGGTGGAGGGGTGCGATGGCGCAGTATGAATCTGGCCATCTGGCGAGAGTTGAGCGGATTAGCAGACGCGTAAAGAATCTTCCCGGACTTGAGCTGGCGGGAAACGGCTACCGCGGCATCGGCGTGCCGGATTGCATTCGTGAAGGCACTGACGCAGCGAATGGAGTCATGCAGATGTTGACGGCAACGACGGGCTCGGCAGCCCGTTAACGCAGCCGTCGCTTCTTACATCACAATCTGTTTGGCCTGACCCGTGATGGGGTGTTGCATCTCATCGAGATCACCCTTCACCAGGTTGAGGCCGTACACGCACGACTCGAATTCAAGCGAAAGCTTGCCGAACAGCGGAGCCAGCTTCGCGTACTCGAACTGATCGAACTTGGAGACGATGAAATAGCTCTCCTTGCCGGCCTTGATGAAGTCGACGAAGTTCTCCAGCCGTTGTCGCCGCAGACGATAGCGGTTGATGCTCTCGGGAAACATGCCTGCAAGGAAGAGAGTGTAGTCGCCAATGTGCTTGCGCACCTGGCGCTCGCGATCGAAAGAGGGCGCCGGGCCATAAATGGGATCAGCCTCAAGCAACATCTCGCCAACGTCGTTCAGAGCGCGGTTATTGGCGTTTCGAATCTTGAGCATCTGCTCGACTTCGCAGAACTCCGTCAGCATATTGACGACATAGTCCTGCACCTCGGAGTCGCGCAGGCCGATGTCACGGTCGAAGTGGTAATGGATCAGTTCATCGAAGAGCGCATACAAAGAATGTGATTCAGGAATCATGGCCCGTTGTTGTTCCCACCTCAGCGCCGGTTTCACGCCGGTAGCTGTTTGCTTGGATGCGGTAATACCGCAGTTCGAAGCGAGATGCAAGCGCTACCTTTGCAACTCTTAACGTTTGTGGTTCAGCAAGAAGCGACCAAACTGAGGTGTGGTCCGTGTCGAAACTGAGGTGTGTTCTCGCTTTCGCTCAGGTAAGACAGGCACTTCGCTCAGTTCGCCAAGGCCATAAGGTAAGGTTGTTTTCGGTCGTTAGCACTAAGCTGAAATCGCTGCCAAAATTGCACAAAGCGTCGAGCGAGTAGGGAACGTCGGTGAATATGCCACAATGTCGCATTTCGAGGAGGCAACCATGGAGCGGCGCAATATCTCAGGCAACTCTCCCTATGAACCGAAGGTGGGATTTTCACGCGCGGTACGGGTCGGACCGTTGGTTACGGTGGCGGGTACGGTCGCCACTGGCGACGACGGCAAGGTCGTGGGCGGCAATGATATGTACGAGCAGGCCATGCAAACGTTAAGGAATATCGAGAAAGCATTGAACAACGCTGGAGCCAGTCTCAGTGACGTAGTCCGTACGCGTATGTTTGTGACGGACATCAGCCGCTGGGAAGAAGTGGGCCGGGCCCACGGCGAATTCTTCCGCGATATTCGTCCCGCTGCCACGATGTTGCAGGTAGTGTCGATGGTTTCGCCGGAAATGCTTGTGGAGATTGAAGCAGACGCTATCATTGCGGCTGAGCTGAAATAGGCCTCTTCAGGAGCGAACAAACGATGAAAACCAGATGCGCCGCGTTGGCGCTTGTGCTGTTTGGGTGCACCGCAGGAATTGCGCAGACAAGCGCAGCACTCAACCCGACAGTAATTCGCGCCGGAACCCTGATCGATCCACGCAGTGACGCGCTGAAGCACAACCAGTTAATCGTGATTCGTGGAGAAAGGATCGAAGCAGTCGGGGACGCCGCAACCGTGAAACAACCTGAGGGCGCGAACGTCATCGATTTGTCGAGTGCGACGGTGCTGCCAGGCATGATCGAGTCGCACACGCACTTGTTCCTGCAGGGCGAGGACCCAGCCAAAGGCGGCTATGACATTCAACTGCTGAAGTTTTATCCCTCGTACCGTGCGGCGCGGGCCACGGTTTCGGCGCGGCGCGCTTTAGAGCAGGGGTTTACAACCATTCGCGACATGGAGACCGAAGGAGCCGGCTATGGCGATGTAGGAATAAAGCGTGCGGTGAACGAGGGCTACATTCCAGGGCCGCGCATTTTCACCACGACGCGCGGGATTTCCACCACGGGCGGCTATCCTCTGGAAGGCTATGCACCGGGCGTCGAAGTGCCGAAGGGCGTGCAGATCGTCGATGGCCCGGTGGAGGCGCGCAAGGCCGCGCGCGAGCAGCTTGATTACGGCGCTGACTGGATCAAGGTGTATATGACGCATCGCTCGTGGGCAGGCAAGGACGGCACGCTGGTCTCCCAGCCGACGCTGACCGTCGAGGAATTGAAAGCCATCGTCGATGAAGCGCACGGCTGGGGCCACAAGGTTGCCTGCCACGCCTATAGCGGTGAAGGCCTACACCGCGCCCTGGACGGTGGTTGTGATTCCATAGAACACGGATTAGCGCTGGACGATGCCGCCATCGCGCAGATGAAGAAACAGGGCACCTGGTACTGTCCGACGATGACGGTGTATTACACCGACCATGCGCCGCCAGATTCTCCTGAAGGGAAACGTGACCGCGCGCGCGTGTCCGAGCATGAGCAGTCGCTCAAGAAGGCGATCGAGGCAGGACTGAAGATCGTCTTCGGAACAGACGTCGGCGGCTTTCCCTGGACGGAGCCGATCGCGCAGGAGTTCGGCATCATGAGCAAGCTCGGCATGCCGCCGATGGAGGCGATCCGCTCGGCGACGATCCGGCCTGCAGAGATGCTCGGCTTGCAGGGCGAAATTGGAGTGATTGCGCCGGGAGCCTACGCGGATATCATCGCGGTGCGCGGGAATCCGCTGGCGGATATCAATGAACTGGGAAGAGTAGTCTTTGTGATGAAGGGTGGAAGAATGTTTGTGGAGCTACCGCCGGAATCGAGCACGCCAAATCCGAAACAGTGAAGGGTCAAAGCACTGGCTCACCCGTCGTGCAAATGCAAAAGGCCGGCGCTCGCCGGCCTTCTCACTCCTAGAAACTTGAACGCTACTTTTTCGGGGGAGCGATGGTGTCTTTTACGGCCTTAGCCACGCGGAACTTCACGACAGTCTTGGCGGGAATCTTAATCGCTTCGCCGGTCTGCGGATTGCGGCCAACGCGCGCTTTGCGGTTCGATTTCACTAAGCGGCCGAGGCCGGGCACAACGAACACGCCGTTCTTCTTCGTCTCTTTGATGGCGACTTCCGCCAGATAGTCAATCAGCGCCGCCACCTGTTTGTTGCTCAGCTCATGCTTTTCGGCAACATGCCGCACGAGCTGGGTTTTGGTCATACCAGCTGCCATTGGGTATTCCTCCTTGAAGTATTGAGCGGGAAAATAACTCAACCGACGCGTATCTTACACCACCGCCGCGAGGCAGGAAAGCGTTTTAACCAGATTTTATGCGGGTTTTCCACAGGTTGCGGTGCGAAAAGCCTGTATTTATGCACCGTTGACAGGTTCCCAGTTGAGCAATAGCAGGGAAATAAGGCTCGCCTCCCGGCTCAGCGAATTCGAAGGCTTCCGACACCTCTCCTGATACCATCGAAGTTTCGCGCATGAGCCTCACCCACGCCGCACCTCTGTTTCTGGCCGCACTGGCGGCGGGCGCCATCAACTCGGTCGCGGGCGGCGGAAGCTTTGTGAGCTTCCCCACGCTGCTTTTCATGGGCCTGCCACCGGTGAATGCCAATGCTTCGAATACGGTTGCGCTATGGCCCGGACAGGTGGCCAGTATTGGTGCATATCGCGGGCAGTTCGGCAGCCTTTCGGGGAAGGCGATTACGCCCCTGCTGATCACTGGCATTCTCGGCGGAATCTTCGGCGGATGGACGTTGCTGAAGACTCCGCAGGCGACTTTTATGCATCTGGTCCCGTGGCTGCTGCTTACCGCGACCATTATCTTTGCTATGAGCGGGCGCGTAGCACAGTGGGTGCGGCGGCGCACCGCCAGCGGCGAGCATCACAAGTTCTCCACCGTTCGCGGTGTCATTTTTCAGAGCTTCATCGCGTTTTACATCGGATACTTCGGCGCTGGAGCAGGCATTCTCATACTTGCCATGCTGGCCCTGCTGGGGATGGATGAGATCCACACCATGAACGCCCTGAAGGCGTTGCTTACGACCATCTCCAACGGCGTCGCGATGCTGCTGTTCGTGGTGTCGCACGCCGTGTACTGGCCCGAGACAATCCTGATGGTGGTGGCCTCGATGCTGGGAGGCTATTTTGGCGCTCATTATGCGCAGAAGACCAAGCCCGAGTATGTGCGCGTGATCGTGATCGCTATTGGTCTGGTGCTTTCAGTGTATTTTTTTGCGCGCCAGATCGGTCACTGAATCGGGCTACGAATCACCGCTCGAGGCGGTAGCCTATCCGGCCGCCCGGCCATGGAACCGCACCTTCATCACCAGCAGCGGAAAGGCCAGCAAAAACGTCACTGCATTCGGCAGAATGATAGGCAGCGAATGAATGAGGTAGCCGTAACCTACCCAGAGAAGCAGGCCGACATTCAGGCTGAGCAGCATGATCAGGGAGATGTCGCGCACAGATTTGGTGCGGAAAGAATGCAAGGCCTGCGGAAGGTAGGCGAGTGTACAGAGGGTTCCCGCCGCAAAGCCAATCAGCGAAACAATGCTCATACACCAGCTTAGCATCGTGGCGGGTGGCCATGTTTACGCTGGTATGAACGCCGGGGTCGGTTCAGCCTCCAGATTTCGAAGTTCAGATAGCCGGTATACGTAACCCACAACAGATACGGCAGTAATAACCACGCCGCCAGCGGCAGCAGCCAATAAAACACGATCATGTTGAAGAGAATCGCGAGCCAGAGCATAGTGATGGCAGCAAACGCCACACCCGGTAGTCGCGCGCTGAAGAATATTCCCGACCAGGCAGCATTCAGGGCCAATTGCCCAAAAAAAAGCATGAGCGCCGGGCGACCGCCGGCCCAACTATACTGCCGCCAAATCAGCCAGGCAGAAATCGGCATCAGCACATACAGCGTTGTCCACACCGGTCCAAAGACCCACGGCGGCGGCGTTCCCGGAGGCTTACGCAATTGCGAATACCACTCGCGGACGCCGCGATCACTGTGGAAAGACGCAAGACCACCTATGCCGAGCGTGATAAACAAGAAAACGATCAGGACGATCCACGGTTTTGCATCCAATGCTGCACGTCCTCCGCGGTTGTTAAGCGGCTACGGAACTGTCAGGACGATCTTGCCGTAGTTCGCGCGCTGCAGCAGCAAGCGGTGGGCCTCGCCGGCCTGTTCCATCGGCAACGTGTGGCCGATCTCGGGGCGTAGCCGGCCCTGCTCGATCCACGGCTGCATCGCCTTCAGGCAGTCATTCATCAGCACCTGATCGTTTGCAAGGAAGCTGAGCCACAGGCCATGAGCGCTCAGGCCCCGCGCCATCATTACTCCGACATCGAACTTGTGCCGCTCGCCCGTGGCCGAACCATAGATGATGACCCTTCCGTAGTCGCGGCAGCATCGCAGACTCTTCGCGGTGTGCTCGCCACCCAGCATCTCAAAGACGGCATCGACGCCTTCACTACTGGTGAGTTCCTGAATGCGCTGCTCGTAATCGACTTCGCGGTAGTTGATCCCGTGGTCGAGGCCCAGCTTCGCGACCCGATCGAGCTTCTCCTGCGACGAGGCGGTGCCGTAGGTTTCTACCCGCAGGATTTTGCCGATCTGTAGGGCAGCGGTGCCGACTCCGCCGGCCACAGCATGAATCAGCACGCCCCGTGTGCGGTCGCCCTCGATGTACACCGGCTCTATCGCGTCAGAAGTGATGCCGGCTTTCCAGTAGGCGAGATACGCGGTAAAGAAGTTGACGGGAAACGCCGCCGACTGCACCGATGTCCAGCCGTTCGGTTGCGGCCAGATCATCTTGCGCGAGACGGCAATCTTCTCGGCTGCTGCGCCGTATTGCGCGTATCCCATCACGCGCTCATCAGCGCCTTCGACCGTTCCCGCAAACTCGCGGCCTGAGATAAACGGCGGCGGAGGCGTACCTCGATATACGCCGCGGGTGGAATGCGTGTCGGCAAAGTTTATGCCCACAGCTTCGACCCGCACGATGACTTCGCCTGGCTTGGCAACCGGATCCGGTACGTCGCGAACCTCCAGAACCTCTGGCCCGCCTAGACGAGTGACGACAACAGCTTTCATGGCTCGCTCCCTTTCGAGTGTAAAGCATCACCTTCGCCCAATCGTCATGTGTGCCACAACCCAAAACAGCTGACCGCAGAGACACAGAAAATCAGAATTCAAGAACTCGGTGTCTCTGTGGCGGATCTACTGAGTCTTCGGAACCTGCATGAAATCAAGTGCGCGAGAGATGTGGTTCTTCAGTTCGCGGCGATGGACGACGGCATCGAGCATGCCGTGTTGCAGCAGGAACTCGCTACGCTGGAACCCGTCCGGTAGCTTCTGCCGAATGGTCTGTTCAATGACTCGGGGCCCGGCAAAGCCGATCAACGCACCGGGCTCGGCGATGTTGAGGTCGCCCAGCATGGCGAAGGACGCTGTTACACCACCGGTCGTCGGATCGGTGAGAACAGAAATGTAAGGGACTCGGGCATCGTCCATGCGCGCCAGAGCGGCGGAAATTTTCGCCAGTTGCATCAGGCTGACCACGCCCTCCATCATGCGTGCGCCGCCTGAGGCTGAGACGATGATCAACGGCAACTTTTCGTCTGTCGCCCGTTCTACGGCACGCGTGATGGTTTCCCCGACCACCGAGCCCATGGAGCCGCCAATGAATGCGTACTCCATGGCACTCACGATCACCGGTTTGCCATGAAGTTTGCCACGAGCGTTGATGACGGCGTCGTTCAAGCCGGTCTCGCTGCGTGCGCGCTGCAACCGCTGGGCATAGGGCTTCAGATCGGTGAATTTCAACGGGTCTGTCGAAACCAAATTGCCGTCTTCGGTCTGGTACCGCCCATCATCGAGCAGCAACGCCAGCCGGGTGCGCGCGTCGATGCGAAAATGGCGGTCGCATTTGGGACAAACGTTGAGGTTCTGGTCGAGGTCTTTCTTCCAGATGATCTGGCGGCACTGGTCGCACTTGACCCAGAGTCCTTCGGTCTTGACGCGCTTTTCTCCTGAAGCGTCAATGTCCGCCTGTTCTCGTTTAAACCATGCCATGGTCGACATTCAGTGTAGCTGATAGGAATCAAGATTGTCGCACCGCGCGGCGCATTCAGCACCGCGAAACCGCAAGCGAGGACGCAGACTAAGGCTGATGTCCAGGAAAAAGAACGGCGTCTGGGCCTGTATTCCTGGTATTCACGGCTGAGTCGGATTTCGAGCTCGCGCTCTTAATACTTGCAGGCAAAGAACGTCCAACTTGGCGCCAAATCGAACAAAACGTAGAGCACGAACCAGAGCGAGGTATCGTAAGCCGATTGCAAGCAGCAACGCCCGTGTGGCCAGCAGCATCGGGTTGCGGCTCCAGCGCTACAACCAATCGCTAAGCGACTCGATAGCTTCACGGGCGAATGGCGCTCCTAGCCCACACATAGCCGGGGTCACAATGATTGCCACCGCGACAGCTGTGAGCGCAACGAGGACTCGGGAGAACTCGGCCGGTATGGGCCGTGCTCCAGATCTGCGCAATGTAAACTCTAACGGCTGGGAAGGTAATGACGCCGAGTGCGAACATCACAAAGTAACGCACGATTGCGGCAGTCCAGTGTGCGCGCTGAGCACTAGAATTGCGTCCAATACCCACCGGCCTGCGACTGCAAACGGAAGCAGAAGCAGCGCCGCGGTCCAGAGGAGCGCGAAGCTCCAGAAATCACTTCGCGGCGCACTGCGCCCCCACATTCCGCAGAGAGCAACTACAACAAGGCCGGGCAGCTTGACGACCCGGCTCCCCTCCGGTCAGTGTATCGGCCCACAGTTGTTCTGCGAGCCTTTACTGCGATCGGAATTACTGCGGCGTTCCAGATGAGGAATGACGTTAGTACTCAATCCCGCGCTGGGCTTCAATGCCCTTGATGTAGGCGTGCTTCACCTCTTTCATTTCTGTCACGGTGTCAGCAATCTCGACAATGCTGGAATGCGCGTTGCGGCCGGTGAGAATGACGTGCACCATCTCGGGCTTCTGCTTGAGCACCGCGACGACCTTCTCTGCATCGAGCATCTTGTAGCTGATGGCGTAATTGATTTCGTCAAGAATAACCAGGTCCCACGCGCCGGACTGAATTGCTCTTTCGGCCTCGGCCCACGCTTCTTCGACGAGACGCACGTCCTCGGGATCGGTCTCAGCACCGCCAACCTTCACGAAGCCGCGTCCCATCTGCTTCATTACGAAATTGTCGCCGAAAGCTTTAACTGCATCGAGCTCACCGTAATGCCACGAGCCTTTCAAAAATTGCAGCATCAGAACCTTCATCCCATTTCCGACCGCACGTAATGCGGTGCCCATGGCGGCGGTGGTCTTGCCCTTGCCCGGACCGCTGTTCACGATGATGAGTCCGCGGCGGGTGTCTGGCATGGTCGGTTTCTCCTCCGCCTTCAGAATCCTCTAGCTTAGCAGTTCGCTCCCAACGCCGTCGGCAAGGCTACCTAAATCAGGGCCTTGCAAATACTGTTAAGAATTCTGAAATAGAAAAACTGCTCCCCTGAAAGCGGGTTTGCAGAGTCGTAAGAGGTTCGAAGGCGCCAAATCAAGCTGAGTAAGTGGATCGGAGGCGACCATGAAAAGCATTACGAAGTTCGCGCTGTGGGCGGTCTTAGCGGTGCCGACGCTGACGCTAAGCGCCGCCTCGCAAAACCCCATTCCCAACGAATCGAGCGCCCCGCCGCAGCTCTACTATGCGGTTTACGTTCCTGCCGAGAACGCTGCTAAGCTCACGCAGATAGACTGGGACGATCATCGCGGGTGCGACGGCGACCATGACCGCGATGACCGTGGTTGCTACTGGCGCGACCGTGATGGAGACCGCTATCACTATCGCGGCAACGGCTATGTTGGGAATGGCTACTATTACGGCCCTGGTTACAGCACCTACTACGGTCCCAGCGGTTGGTATGACAAACATGGCCGCTGGCACACCGCGAACGGCTGGTACGACAAGCATGGCAAGTGGCACAGGGACAGAGACCACGACGAACACTGACGCGAGCCACTAGGACATTACGCTCGTCGCGAGGCTGGAGGGCAACTTCCAGCCCGTTTTGTTGAAGCGTGCGATGCACCACGACTGCGCCCCTTTCCTCATCGTTATCTGCGATACTTAAAGAATTGAGAACAATCTTCTGGTCATGCAACAGGTCGCAGATCCCAAGTCAGTCAAGGTCAACAAGTCCACGGGCACGGGCATGGACATCGAATGGAAGGATGGCCACCGCAGCTCGTACACCTTCGTGTTTCTCCGCGATGCCTGCCCATGCGCGCTTTGCCAGGAAGAGCGCGAGAAAGACGGCCGCCAGCCCGGCGATCCTCTGAAGCCGGTGGCCGGCGCTCTGCCGATCTTCAAAGCGCTGGCGCGTCCTACCGAAGTCGAGCCCGTAGGTAAGTACGGCATCCGCTTCACCTGGAACGATGGCCATCAGCACGGGATTTACTCCTGGGAGTTCCTGCGCGAACACTGCCCGTGCGTCGAGTGTAAGCAGCGCCGCTTGATGGAAGCCACGGGCACCGGCCTACCGAACTGATCAGCGACCGAGAGGATCCAGACGTAGCGTCGATTAGGCCGCTTAGCCAAGCTCGTGAGCGCCACAAATAGAATTTAGGAAGGCAAATTGGTGTACCTTTCCAAGCTGAATCCCCAGCAACGCGAAGCCGTAGAGAGCACGAGCGGGCCTGTGCTCATCCTGGCCGGAGCAGGGAGCGGGAAGACACGCGTCATCACCTATCGCATCGCGCACCTTATCGATCATATTGGCGTTGCACCCGATTCGATTCTCGCGGTGACCTTTACCAATAAGGCTGCGAGTGAGATGTCGGGTCGCGTCGATGCGCTGGCGGGAACGCGCACGCTGGCGAAGCCGCTGATTTCGACCTTTCACTCGTTCTGTGTCCGGCTGCTACGTCGCAATATCCAGGTGCTGCAGATCGGCGGCCAAGGCTATCGCAAGGACTTCGTCATCTATGACGAAGCCGATCAGCACTCCGTAGTAAAGGCTGCGATGCGGCGGCTCGGCGTTGACGACAAGCAGCTCACACCGCGCAGCGCGCTGTCGCGCATTTCGTGGGCGAAAAACCACATGCTCGATCCACAGGAGGTCTATCTCCAATCAGCCGACCCAAACAGCGAGCGCGTCGCCCACATTTATGAGGTCTACAAACAGGAGCTGGCGAAATCGAACGCGCTCGATTTCGACGACCTGCTGTTGTATGCCGTGCGTGTGCTCAAGGTCTCGGGTGAAACGCGCGAGCGGTACAACCGGCGCTACCAACACATCCTGGTCGATGAGTATCAGGATACGAATCGCCCGCAATACGAACTGATGCGGCTGCTGGCTGGCGAAGAGCACAACGTTTGCGCCGTGGGCGATGAAGACCAGAGCATCTACTCGTGGCGTGGCGCCGACATACGCAACATTCTCGAGTTTGAGAGAGATTTTCCCAACGCACGGATCATTCGGCTGGAGCAGAACTATCGCTCCACCCAAAACATTCTTCAGGCGGCCTCGGCGGTGGTGGCCCACAACGTTCGCCGCAAGGGTAAGAACCTGTGGACCGACCGCGTGGGTGGCACGAAGATCGGCTATTACCAAGCGCCCGACGGTGAGAACGAAGCGCTGTTTGCCGCCGATTACGTCGCGAAATATCTAGCCAAAGCTGGAGAAGACGGCGCGCATACTCCGCGCGCTGCGGTGCTATACCGCACCAACTCGCAGTCGCGCTTGCTGGAAGAGGCCATGCGGCGCTACCAGTTGAAGTACCACGTTGTGGGAGGCTTTAGCTTCTACGAGCGGGCCGAGATCAAGGACTTGATCTCCTATCTCAAGGCAATCCAGAACCCTGACGACTCGATTGCCTTGCAACGAATTATTAACACTCCTGTGCGTGGCATCGGCAAGAACTCGATGGAAACGGTGGAGCGGATTGCGCTGGAAACAGGACTTTCACTGTGGGGCGCAATCCGGGAGGTCATCCGCCAACAGTTGCTGCCGCTCCGCGCGCTCCAGGCGCTTGCAGCATTCAAGCAGCTGATCGACGACGCGCGGGCGATGTATCTGGGTACGTTTCAGGAGCAACTCGCGAAAACCGCCGCCCTAAAGCAGCCGACGAGCAACGACGAAGCGCAAAACGCTATCGATTTCTCGCCCGAGATGTTCGAAGCGAGTGATGGGGGTACAACAGATTTCAGTCCTGAATCGTTCGCTGCCGAGGCCGCTCAAGGCCCTGCGGCAACTGAACCGGAGGCGGTCGAAGGATTCCGCGCTCGAGGTGGCTCCGCAACCACTGCTGAGTTGCTGAAGTTCCTCATTGACCGCACGGGATACATCAAGCAACTGGAGGCGGAAGATACGCCCGAGTCGCTGGCGCGCATCGAAAACCTGCGTGAGTTGGTAAACGCGGCCATGGACTCGCGTGATCGCGGTGAGACGCTGAGCGAGTTCCTCGATCACGCCGCGCTGGTCAGCGATGCCGACGATTACGACGAGAACTCGCGCATTACGCTGATGACGCTGCACTCGGCGAAGGGACTGGAGTTCCCGCTGGTTTTGCTGATTGGCTTGGAAGAAGGTCTCTTCCCACATTCGCGCACGCTGTTGAATCCCGACGACATCGAAGAAGAGCGGCGGCTGTGCTACGTCGGCATGACCCGCGCTATGGACACGCTCATCCTGAGCAGCGCGCGTTATCGCCGCCGTTATGGAACTGACATGCCAGAGGCCAGCATTCCGTCGCGGTTCCTGGAAGAGGTTCCCCCAGAGCTGCTGCAGGACCTCGGCTCATCGCGCCGGCAGAGCTCGCGCTACAGCATGGAAGAGGCGGGCCGGTCGCACTATGCGTACGAGGATGAGGACCAGCGTGTGCAACCTGAACAGCAGCGAACGAAGCCGCCCAGCGGCTATCACGGCGCGACCTACAACTCGATCGACAATATCGCCGAGTTCTTTGCCTCGCGTGGCAAGAAGTTCTCGCTGCCCAAGGTCGCTCCCGAGAAAGCAAAAGGAGGCACCGGGTTTCGCCCAGGGCAGCGCGTGCGACACCCCAAATATGGCGAAGGCACCGTGTACCGGCGCGAAGGGGACGGGGAAAACGCCAAGATTACGGTACAATTTCCTAGGTTCGGACTAAAAAAGCTGGTCGAGAAATACGCCCGACTGGAGAAGGCCTAAACGTTGTACTGTGGCTGGTTGATTGCCGTGTGCCCTTCGTGCTCGACGAGGTGCGGAGCGGCCCAGTCTCCAAAATCAGATCAAAAGGAATCCAGAATTCATGGCGAATACAAAGAGCATCGATGATAAGACTGAGCGCAAAAAGCTGAAGCGGGCGGGGCGCAAGAAGGCGGCGCCCAAGGCTCCGCGTACCTACGCCCGCGGCTCGGCCAAGCGCAAGGTTAAGAAGATGGCGCGTGGTCAGTCGAAGCGATAACCCGACGGCACGAAAAGCCAAGGCACATAAAGCTCCAGCCGCACGTACGGCTGGAGCTTTTTTGCACTCTAGATGGCATGCCCTTGGTTAGTGCTGAGGATCGGACGGCTGGGCAGGGTTGGTCGGCGGCGGCGTTCCCTTATTGGAGGCGTTCCTGTTCCGCTCGTCCAGGTTAATGAGAGTGAATCCGGGTGGCTGCTGAAGTGCAAACTGATCGTCTTTGATCGGTTGATTGATGGCCAGCTTCACGATGATCAGGCGTATGTCATACTCCTCTTGCGGCCGCTTGATATCGATGAAACTGGGAAACTTCACACCGTCATATTCCTGGTAAAACTGATAGCTGGCATCGGTAACGGGATTGCCGTTGTCATCGAAAACGATCTGCCGGTGGGGCACTAGGTTTGTCCGGTCGAAGACTACCTTGCGCGCCAGCCTCCAGCCGCCGTCATGTTTGCCGATGACGTCGAGAACGTAGTTGGGCTGCCGGGTCATTTTGTGCGTCCGGGCATCCAGAAAGGTCTCGCTGCTGTTTTCCAACACGGCGATTTCCTTCTCCGGATCGATGGCCTGCAACAACAGCGCATCGTAAATCGCCTGCGGCCGCAGCGTATCCAGCGGATTATCCGAGCCTTCGATCACCTGGTTGTGACCGATGTAGAACTTGTTGGTTGCTGAAACCAATAATTTGAAATGCTCCCCGTCGCTGACAACGTCAAAAGCCTTGTTGTGCACGATCGGATACAGCCCGATCATGCGCAGCATGTTAGGCTTTTCGACTAAGATGTAACCACGGATCTCCTTGAAATCAGTGACCTTACCACGCTTCTCACCACCCACGGAGGTATCGATATCTACGGTAGCATTGAGGCTCTTGATCTTGCCCGCTTCCTGATTCAACCGGTCAATCAATTCCTGTTGGGTAGCCGTCTCTAGCTTTGCCGTGCTTAGTCGGGTCTCGACGGTTCGCGTGCGAAACAGGCATCCCGTCGTGCTCGAGAGCAGGGCAAAAACAGCCAAAAGCGTTAATCGCAAGGACTTCATAGACTCCAGGGGATTGGTGGCAGACCGTTAAGTATAACGCTCCCGCAGAAGGTTTTCGAGGGCACAACTGCAGTACACCCTAATGTTGGGTACTTAACGCCTTGCGATATGCGACCACGTTCCTTTCGTGTTCCGCCGCGTTGCTGGAGAACCGGTGATGCCCTGCAGCATCGCTGACGAAGTAGAGAAATTCGCTCTTCTGTGGATGCATGGCAGCCCGCAAGGATGCGGCCCCCGGATTGGCTATCGGGCCTGGTGGCAAGCCGGCAAACCGATAGGTGTTGTACGGCGAGTCCGACTGCAAATCAGACTGATATATGGTCCCGCGATACCTCCCCGCCAGCAGCGCCGCGTAAATCACCGTAGGGTCGGCACCCAGCAGCATGTTTCGGTCCAGCCGGTTGTAGTAAACGCCGGCCACCAGTGCGCGCTCCTCGGCAACAGCGGTTTCCTTCTCGACAATTGACGCCATGGTAACGATGCGATGCATACTGGGATCGCCCAACAACCCGATTTTCTGCGCTGTCTGCCGGAAACGATGCACCATTACCGCCGCAATGTCGTGCATCGTGTCAATGCGAGTGAACTGGTAGGTATCAGGGAAGAGGTAGCCCTCTAGGGAAGTGGCATCCAGATCGATGTCGTGCACTAATGTGGCCTCGTGCTGGGCAACTGCCAGAAAGTCTGCGGCGCTGCCCAGTCCGGCTTGCTCGACCGCCTGAGCAATATCGAAGATGTTGAAGCCCTCTGGAACCACGACAGTCCTAGCGTAGACATCCCCGCGCAGAAGCCGGTCGCGGACCTGGAACGCGTTCGCGGGCGAGTCGAACTTGTATTCGCCGGCCTTAAGGCTGCCTTTTCCGAGGGCATAGTGCACGGCAAGGAAAGCTGGTGCGCTGCGGATCACACCTTCGTGTTGCAGAGTCTGGGCGATGTGGCGAACGCTCCAGCCCGGTCGCAACAGGATGAATTTCGTCTCCGAAGGCGCGGTCGGCTGGAAGGCGGCCCAATACAGCCATCCTGTGCACAGGATGCCGACAACGACAGCGAGAATCAGAAAGTTACGCACGGCTCAATTCGTATTCGCGCATTTCGAGATTAGTTCCGGAGCTACTGGCGTCCGGGTTTCATCGGCACGGGCGGCTACCCCAAACGCAATTCGCACTAGCAGTTTAGATGATGAAGGCAGTGCAGAATCGACTCAGTCGTCCCGCACTGCGCGCGAGCCCAGGAACGCTTGCAGAATCAGTACCGCGGCAAGCTGGTCAACAACCTCTCTACGACGACGCAATCCGACCTCGCCTTCGTCGAGAACGCGATTGGCTTCCACCGATGTCAGGCGCTCGTCGAATAGGTGGACCGGCAGCTTGAACCTGCGCCGCAGCTCCTCGGCAAATTCCAAGACCTTCTCCGATTGGGTGCCCGTCTCGCCGCTCATCCGCAACGGCAGTCCGACCACGATTTCGCCAACTCCGTAACCCTTGATCGTACGGCGCAAATGATCAAAGTCATTCCGCTTGTTGGTGCGGCGCAGGGTCGCCAGACCTTGCGCAGTCAGGCCAAGCTCGTCCGTCACGGCCAGCCCGATGCGCCGGGAGCCGTAGTCAAGAGCCAGAATACGCGTGGCTGTCGAGGTCGAAAATGCGGGAGGGCTGTTTTCCATAATGGCGCCCGCAAAGGTATCCTAATTCCCACCTGAGATCCATGCGAGTACGATAGGCGGGGATGGCGGATCCACTCATGGACGACATCGACTTGCAGACAGCGCAGCGCCAGCCTCGCGTCGCTTCGGAAGGCGCAGCCGTGCCGCTGGCTGGCGCAGAGAAAGCAGATCTTCGCGAGGAGAGGTATCGCAGCCAACGAATTCAGACGGGGGCGCTGGTAATTCTCGCCACTGCTGCGGTCCTCAGCTTAATGTACATCGCCAAGCTCATCCTGGTGGTTGTTCTCGCCTCCGTTTTGATCGCGTTCGTGCTCGCCCCGGTGGTGGACGCCCTGACGAATCTTCAGGTCCCGCGTCCCTTCGCCGCATTTTTGGCGGTGTTTCTTTTGCTGATAATGGTGGCCACCGTTGCCTATCTGTCGTATGCCCGCGCCCTGGATTTCCTCTCGCAGATGCCTGAATACCGCATTCGCGTGCAGCACATCCTCTACGAAATCCGCCTGCAGGCCGAGCGTTTCGAGAGGACGACCGAAACCGTATTGCCGCCAGAGCCGGAAGATAAGAACGCTATCACAATTCGCGAGCGCAACAGCCTCGGAAACTTCATCACCCGGAACATGAGCACGTTCTCCGAGACCGCACTGGCCATCTCGTTCGTGCCTTTCCTGATTTACTTTATGCTCAGTTGGCAGGACCACGTACGGGCATCGTCGGTGATGCTGTTCCAGATGAAGAACCGCAACACCGCGTACCTGACGTTGGGACTGATTGCTGCCATGATCCGCTCATTCATCGTGGGCAATGTCATGATCGGGTTATTCCTGAGTGCGGCGAGCACAGCGGCCTTCGGCCTGATTGGACTGCCCTATTTCTACTTTCTCGGCGTGATCAGCGGTTTTCTCAGCCTCATCCCCTATCTGGGCGTGATACTCGCCATCCTTCCGCCGGTAATCGTCGGCCTAGGCTATCTCACTACGGGCACATTCATCCTGGCCTGCCTCGCCGTAATTGGGCTCCATCTGTTTGCCATGAACGTGCTGTACCCGATGGTCCTCGGCAAACGTCTGCAACTCAATCCTCTGGCGGTCACTTTGGCTCTCTTATTTTGGGGATGGCTGTGGGGCGCCATGGGGCTTCTGCTGGCGGTTCCGCTCACCGGAGCGCTGAAAATCATTTGCGACAACATCGGCCGCCTCAAGCCATTCGGAGCATGGATGGGCGAATGAGCTGCGGCGTTGTCCTTATACCACCTCTTGAACACAATCGCGAAAGGAGCAAAGAGTGACCGATCCAAGTCACCAATTGAATCGTCGTGAATTTATTCAGGGAGCTACCGCGGGCGCCGTGCTCGCCTCCCTGCCGGCAAGCGCCTTTGCCTTCGACAACACCGATATGCAGGAGGTGTTGAGCCAAATTCCCAAAATGCATGACGACAACGTCAAGCAATTGCAGGAGTGGATTGCGCTGCCCTCCATCGCGGCCGAAAACCTGAATTTTCCCCAAGGGCCCGACTACATGGCCAAGCTGGCGCGCGAAGCGGGATTCGACAACGTCGAAATCATCCCCACCTCGGGCAAGCCTGGTGTGTTCGGCATTCTCGATGCGGGTGCCAAAACGACTGTCGGCATTTACTTCATGTACGACGTGAAGCAGTTCGACCCGGCGGAGTGGTCCTCGCCACCGCTGGAGGGGCGCATTGTCGACAAGCCAGGCCTGGGCCGTGTTTGTGTAGGCCGCGGTGCGGTCAACCAGAAGGGACCCGAGACCGCCTTCTTGAGTGGCCTGCGCGCATTCAAGGCCGCGAAGAAGAAATTGCCGGTAAACCTGGTGCTAGTCGCCGAAGGTGAAGAGGAGATCGGCTCGCCGCACTTCCCCGAGATCGTGCGCAATCCGAAAGTAACTGCGGCTCTGAGCAAGTCGATCGGCGTCTTCATGCCTTCGGCTGACCAGGGCCCCGACGGCTCGGTGGAGATCTCGCTGGGCGCAAAGGGTGTAGTCGAACTCGAATTGGTCTCAACCGGCGAAAAGTGGCGGCGCGGTCCCAGTCACGACGTGCACTCCAGTCTCGAAGCCGCAGTCGACAGCCCGACGTGGCATCTTGTGCAAGCGCTTAACACACTGATCAAACCTGACGGGCACACGCCTGCCGTGACCGGCTTCTTTGATACGGCAAAGCCGCTTACGCCTGCGCAGATTGACATGATCAAAGCCGTCGTCGCCCGCCGCAACGAGGAGATGATGAAGAAGAATCTCGGCGTCTCGCACTGGACCGGCGACAAGAACTATCTGGACGCCATGATCGCGCTCGAGTCGCAACCGACCATCAACATTGAAGGCCTGGTCGCCGGATACACCGGCCCGGGCGGTAAGACAGTCCTGCCCCACCGTGCGGTCGCGAAGATCGACATGCGGCTCGTTCCTGACATGACCGCGCAAGGCACGCTGCAGTTGCTGAAGGATTATCTCGCCAAGCAAGGCTTCGGCGACATCGAGGTCAACATGTCAGGCGGCTATGATCCCAACCAGACCTCACCCGACTCCAAGCTCATCCAAACCCAGGTTTCGACCTACAAGAAGCTTGGACAGGATCCTCTGCTGTGGCCTCGAAGCGCGGGCTCATGGCCAGGATACATCTTCACCAATCCGCCGCTGAGCCTTCCGGCAGGGCACTTTGGCCTGGGCCACGGCACCGGAGCGCACGCACCGAACGAGTATTACCTGATCGAATCCACAGATCCTAAAGTTCTGGGATTGGACGGCGCAGTCGGATCGTTCGTGGAGTACTTGTACGCGCTGGCATAGCTCGGAGCAGTAAGCAACCAATCGGGTTCAGAATTACCACGGAGCACGGAGATCAGGGGAGACTCTTGTTCAGAAAACTCCCGTTCTCCGTGTCTCCGTGGTTAATCATTACCCGCGAAGACTGCCCAGTTGCAGGCCTCAGTTTTGGCTTCTTCCCACTGCGTCGTTAGAATTGTTGGTTGGCATTTATTCCGCTTCGCGCGGTATGAGGAGTCGTCTATGGCACATATGGTGCAGTGCGTAAAGATGGGACGTGAGATGGAAGGCCTTGATGAGCCGCCCTTCGATGGCCCCCTGGGGCAGCGAATCTACGAGAGCGTTTCCAAGTTGGCCTGGGAGCAGTGGCAGGAACACATGAAGATGCTGCTCAACGAATATCATCTGCAACCCTGGAAGAAGGAACACCAGGAATTTATCGTCCAGCAGCTGGAAGCTTACTTCTTCGGCGAGGGCTCCGATATACCGGCTGAGTACGTCCCTCCAACGCACTGATTATTCATTACGAATGGTTTTGATTCACCACAGAGACCCGGAGTTTTCACAGTTTCTCCGTGTCCTCCGTGGTGAAGACTCTTTGCACTCGCTCACGATTGCGGCGTGTACACCGCCCAACCTCGCGGTCCGGCCCAGAAATCCCCATATCCATCGTTCTGTGTCCACTTGATATCCGGACGGCTGTTGTCATGCCCTCCCCAGGCTACCGGGTCGAAGCGAACACCGTTCCACCGGGTTTGTACCCTAGCGCCGTTCCATGAGTCTCCGCGATTGTTGAGTACGTAGACCAATCCGGAGTGACTGTCGTCGCCTATCCTCTGCATCACGTAAACATCATCGCTGGTGAACAGCACCTGCGTCCCACCACCCGCGAATTTCTCGTGCGCCGCCACCAGTGCTGCGATGCCGCTCGCGCTGCCCACGCCGGCCAGCCCGAAGTTGTACCAGTCCATCCAGAACACGCTGGGATAGCCTTCGTGCGTCAGAATGAAGCTGTAGGCCATCAGCTTGTCGTGCTGGATGGCGTTGTTGTCGTCACGAATGGTGTCATGATTGTCGACAAACGTCACCGCCCGTAGCGGATAGTCCTGCATCACCGCGCCGGGTTGGGCAAGGTTAGTCAGGCTGAACCCAAAGGTGTCACACAAGCCTTTGAGACGGTAATGCAGGGGAAAATCAAAGGCGGATACGGGATTATCCATGAAGGTATTGATAGCGTTGAGCCAGTCGTCGATGGTGCGCTCGCTGTCCCAGCATTCGCCGACGCAAAACGGATAAAAGCCCTGCTCCGCCTTATTGAGGTAGCGTAGCTCGGCGATCGACTTCACCATCCAGGGGCCGTAGCCTTTGACGAAATCGAAGCGGAAACCGTCGTAGCCGATGGTTTCGATCAGCCACCGCGCAATGTCGATCATTGCTTCGTACACATGAGGATTGCGGTGGCACAAATGCGGCATGTCGCCGAAGTTCATTCCCTCGAAGGTCTCGTAGAAAGACGGGTGGAAGCAGGTCCAATCGCGCGGGAACTTCCCGCTACCCGGGTTGAATTTGGTCCATCGGATATTCCCATCGATCGGGTTCTGCTCTTCTGCATCGCCGCCGCTGTTGTGGTTGATCACCAGGTCCGCGTACACCTGAATATTGGCTGCATGCGCGGCATTGATCAGCGCGACCAATTCAGGTTGATTGCCAAACCATGTCTTCACACGGCCCTTTTGGGCAATGTCGCCGAGGTCGTAATAGTCGTAAGGGTCATAGCCCATGGAAGGCCCGCCCAGGTTCGCAGCTTTGCACGCAGGCGGCAGCCACAAGGCGGTGAAGCCAGCCTGCTGCAGTTCGGGAATCTTGCCGCTAACGAAGTTCCACCACGTGCCGTCCTGGTGCTCGGCATCGGGGCAATTCCAATAGAACGCTTGAAACAGAACTCCCATGGCAGCCTCCTGTGGTGAGAAGGAAGCTTAGCGCAATTTCGGTGTGGAATTTGCCATAACACGATGAAAATTTCGCGATGTCAGCGACTGAAGAAATTAATCGTGTTGATAGCGGCGAGCGTACTATCGCACAACGGTTTCATCGCCGCTCAAGGGTAGGAAATATTGCGTGCCCCGGATCGGTTCGCTCACCCGCCGGAGCAGCGCCTGAAGGTCTTCGCTGTGCTCCACAAAATCGATCTCAGAGGTGTTGACGATCAGCAAGTCCGACGACGTGTAGTGAAAAAAGAAATGCTCGTAAGCCTTCACTACTTCCTCGAGATAATCCTCGCTGATCGCTTTCTCCCCCGCCGCATTCTTCTTTTTCAGCCGTTTCTTCAGCACCTCTGGCGTTGCCTGCAGATAAATCACCAGATCGGGCGTCGGAATATTCTGCCGGAACATCTCGTAGTAACGGTTGTAAACCTCCAGCTCAGCATCGCTGAGATTCAGGCAGGCAAACAGCTTGTCTTTCTCGAAGATGTAGTCGGCAACGACTGTACGATTGCTATTGCGCTTTACATCGAGGGGCGCGAGTTGCTCATAACGCGCAATCAGGAAGGCAAACTGCGTTTGAAAAGCCGCGCCGCGCTCACCTTTGTAAAAGCCGTTGAGGAAGGCGTTGTTCTCGGGCTCGCTTACTCGCTGCGCGTGTAGCGTTTCAGCGATGACCTTGCACAGCGTGCTTTTTCCGACTCGGATGGGGCCTTCAACGGCGATATAACGCGGCGGTTCGAACAGGTTAGCCATGGCACGATACGTTCCGCAGAATATCGCCCCGCCCGACGCGTGGCAATGACTCCGTAGCGCTGAGTTGTGGAAAGCTGGGGGAAGCTATTGTGCAGCTTAGCAAAACAGCCATTGCCTTGTTCGCGCGATAATCAATCTCGATGATCGCAGAACTCGCTGGCGGTGTTGCATTGGCCGGTCTGGCTACCTGGGCCGGATTCGAAAGCATGTGGCCAACCCTGCACGCCTACGGACGCTCCTTTATCGGATTGCTACCCGGTTCCCGCCAGTTAGCGCTCACCTACGACGACGGTCCCAACGATCCAGACACGCTGAAGTTACTTGAAGTTCTGGCAAAGCACGAGGTCAAGGCGACGTTCTTCGTGCTCGGCCGCTTCGTCGAACAGAAGCCGGAGATTGTTGGCGCCCTTGTGGCCGGCGGCCACGTCATCGGCAATCATAGTTGGGACCACCCACGCCTGATCTTCGCTTCCGACGCAGAACTTCGCCGGCAAATCGAGCGTACGCAAACCGCGGTATTCGATACCTGCGGAATCACCCCCAAGCTCTTCCGTCCTCCCTACGGAGGACGCCGGCCCGGCACCTTGAGTGCCGTTCGCAAACTCGGCCTGGAGCCCGTGATGTGGAATGTAACCTGCTACGACTGGAAGCCCACAACCGCCGATCGTGCGTTCGCTCACGCTCGCCGCCAGATTCGCGGCGGCGACGTCATCCTGATGCACGACGGCGACCAGCTTGCCATGGGCGCCAACCGCAGCCACACCGTCAGAGCCACCGATCGGCTCATCGCCCATTACAAGGCGCAGAACTACGAGTTCCTGACCATTCCTGAAATGCAGGCCCTGGCGCAAACCGCTGCGGTCGCTCCTTGAGTGTTGAAAAAAAACCAAACACTACACCTTCCTGCAACGTCCTACAGTACGAGAGCGCCCAAGCATGACGCATGAAGGCACCATGGCGGCGAATCCGGCACGCTTCACAATCGACTGCAGGGGAGAAACCTGCTTGACCCAGGATGCGGCAGACACCCTGGATCTGGAAACATGTGTTTGCCGCTACTCGCTTCTGCTCTTTCGCCTCGCTTATGGAGTTTTGCGTAATTCCCACGATGCCGAGGACGTGGTTCAAGAGACGTTCTTGCGGGCGCATCGGCAGGGAATCGCTTCTGTGCGCGACACCCAGGCCTGGCTAGCCACGGTCGCCTTTCGCATCGCGGTGGATCGGAAGCGAAAGACCGAGCCGCTCCCCTTGGCAGAGTACGGAGTTCCCAGCGGCCAGCCGAACGCAGAGCGATTGGCAATTCGTCGCGAACAGGTTGAAAGACTGCAAACTCTGCTCACTTCGTTGCCGGAAGCATTTCGCCAATGTCGGCCCTCTCGGAGTCGGAGCTATGAAGGATCACGAATTCGACGCGCTGTTGCACGAAGCACTAAGGGAATACCGCGATGCCGAACCGGTGTCAGGTGTGGAGAATCGGATACTGCGGCGGCTTGCCGAACAGCACGCGGGCTACCGAATGCCTTGGCTGAAGTGGGTTGCCGTGGCAACATCTGCGACCGCCATGGCCGCCTGCGTCTGGATCGCGACACGACATCTTGGCCTAACGCCAGAATCGCGGCCAGTTCAGGCAGTATTAGGACCGGTAATGCCCATCGAGCCGCACACAATTCTCGAGCGGGGTAGAAAACCAGTCAAGGTTTTGGGAAGCCGCCCAGCACAAACACATGCGGTGGCGCATGTCGCGCAGACCGAGCGCCCTTCCCCATCAGAGCAGTTCCCAACTCCCGTTGCCCTTACGGAGTCCGAGCGGGCCTTACTCGCAGCATCGGCCGATCAAACTGCTGCCTTGCGTAATCAACCGGATCCCGACCAACCACTGAGCATCGCCGCAATCGCTATCAAGCCGCTGGCCAAGAGCAATCAACTTTCAGGAGAAAACCAGTGAAACGCTTCGCACTCCTCGCCACAGCTCTGCTGGCTGCTTTGCCACTCGCGTCGCAGGAATCCGCACCTCAGGCACCTGCTCCGCCCCGGCACTTCTACCGCTTGAACTATGTGCTTAAAGAAACCGAAGAAGGCAAGGTAGTGAATCAGCGAAGCTTCTCACTTACCAGCAGCAGCGGCGATCACTTTAATCCTCGCCTGAGGGCCGGCTCAAGATTTCCGGTGCGAGACGCCGAGAAGGTCAATTACATCGACGTCGGTGTCAACCTTGACAGTCACCTTGACGAGGGCCCCGATGGCCTGGTTGTAGAAGTTACGGCAGAGATCTCATCGCCGGCGACCGAGCCGACAGGCAGTAGCGCGTCTCCGGTAATCCGCCAGGTACGGACCAATGCGCTGGCGATTGTAGCCCTAAATAAGCCGATCACGCTGTTCACGATCGACGATCCGGCAAGCCATCACCGCTTCGAGCTGGAGGTGACAGCCACACCTCAGCACTGAAGACTCAAATTGCCTTCAACGCTTCCCTCGCCGCCGCCACTGTCTTCTCAATGTCGTTCACGGTATGCGCCACGCTTAGGAAGGCCGCCTCGAATTGCGACGGTGGCAGCCAGATTCCTGCATTCAGCATGGCATTGTGGAAGCGCCCGAATTTCGTCGTATCGCAAGTTGCGGCGCTTTCCCAGTCTGCCACGGCTTTGTCAGTGAAGAAGAACGTGAACATGGAACCTACCTGGTTGGCGGTCATGGCTACTCCGGCGGCCTTCGTCGCCTCGAGCACGCCTGCCACCAGCTTCCTGGCGTACTCATCAAGTTGCCGGTAATATTGCCTTCGATTCTGCTTGAGTTGCGACAACATTGTGATTCCGGCAGCCATGGCCAGCGGATTCCCACTCAGCGTTCCCGCCTGGTATACGGGGCCCAGCGGAGCAACCAGGTCCATGATCCTCGCCGGGCCGCCATAAGCTCCGACCGGCAAGCCGCCGCCGATAATCTTGCCCATAGTTACGAGGTCAGCCGTGATGTTGTACAGCTCCGAGGCCCCACCAAAAGCCAGCCGGAAGCCCGTCATCACCTCATCGAGGATGAAAACGGTACCTTCGTGCTCAGTAATGGCTCTCAAAGCTTGCAGATATCCGGGCTTGGGCAGAACGCAACCCATGTTGCCAACCACGGGCTCGACAATCACGCAGGCGATCTGGCCCTTGTACTTGGCGAACGCCTCCTTCACCGCCCAGAAATCGTTGTAGCGCAACGCCAGCGTGAACTGCACGAACTCCTCGGGCACACCCGCCGAACCAGGAATACCCAGCGTTGCCACGCCCGACCCTGCCTTCACCAGTAGGGCATCGCTATGCCCGTGATAGCAGCCCTCGAATTTCACAATGTATTTGCGATTCGTATAAGCCCGAGCCAGGCGAATCGCCGACATCGTGGCTTCGGTTCCGGAGCTCACGAAGCGCACCTTCTCCACCGCGGGAAAAGCATCGATCACAAGTTCCGCCAGATCGGCCTCCGTCGGCGTTGAGGCGCCAAAGCTCGTTCCTTTGCGGCCGGCATGGACGATGGCGTCGATCACATCCGGCATGGAGTGTCCCAGAATCAGCGGCCCCCAAGATCCGACATAGTCTATGTACCGGTTCCCATCGGCGTCCCAAACGTAGGCGCCTTCACCCCGTACCAAAAACGGTGGCTCTCCCCCCACCGACCCGAAGGCCCGGACCGGCGAATTTACTCCTCCCGGGATAAGCTTTTCGGCACGCCTTTGCAGCCTGCGGGATTCTTCGAAATTCAGCGCCATAATGGCAAGTTCCTTTGTTGGAAAGACTTCCGGAATACTCGAACATGAAGCTAGGAGAATATCAGGCCCTTGGCTGCTTTCTTGTGAAAGAAGTCACAACTGGCGAGAACTTGATTCGGCGATGACTTTGCACCGCAACCTCCGTCCAATCACCATCTGCTGGAGTGGCCTGACTTACCCCTTGTGTGGTATGACATTTCACGCAACCCAGGTTGAGGATGGTCATCCAACCAGTTGTATAATGAGGTCACGCAGTTCGCCGAGCCGTAACTGCCTGACCTTCCAGCGGACGAATCAGTTTCACATGTCGAAGCCTACCAAGCTCATCGTTCTCGGCCTTTCTTTCCTTCTCGCCACCCTGGTTGTAGCTGGCGGGCTGGGCGTGAAGGCCAGCACCAACAATGACGATTCCTACCGCCAGATCGAGGTTTACAGCGAGGTGTTGTCCCGCATTCGCACCGAGTACGTGGAAGACCCCAACGTGCCGGCGGTAACGAACGGCGCGTTGCACGGTCTCCTCGAGTCCCTCGACGCCAACTCAAGCTATCTCGACCCGGCGGAGTACAAGGAATACAAGCAACGCAAAGACGAGGGCAAGGCGACCATCGGGGCAACGCTGTCGAAGCGTTTCGGCTATGCCGCCGTGGTCTCTGTCATTCCAAGTGGTCCGGCAGACAAAGCCGGTGTTGACAGTGGCGACATTGTCGAAGCTATCGAGGGCAAGAGCACGCGCGAGATGTCGCTCGCCGAGATTGACGGCATGCTGGCCGGACAGCCCGGTTCCGTCGTGAATCTCTCTGTCGTTCGCCCCCGCAAGGCCGCACCGGCCAAGACGGCCATCACGCGCGAGATCGTGGCCGAACCGCCCGTGACCTTCAAGACGCTCGAAGAAGGCATTGGCTATATCAAGGTTGATGACTTCCCCAAGGGCCGCTCACAGGAAGTTTCCGCCAAGCTGAAAGACCTGGAGAAGAGTGGCGCCAAGAAGTTGGTGCTCGACCTTCGCAACTCAGGCAGCGGCGATGAAGACGAAGGTATCGCCACCGCGAATCTCTTCCTGAATCACGGCACCATCTCCTACTTGCAAGGGCAGAAGTATCCCAAGCAGACGTTCAATGCCGATCCCCAGAAAGCTGTCGCTCCTAGCATTCCGCTCGTGGTGCTTGTCAACCGCGGTACGGCCGGCCCGGCCGAAATCGTGGCTGCCGCTATCATGGAGAACGCTCGCGGTGACGTCATCGGTGACAAGACCTTCGGCTCCGGTTCGATCCAGAAAGTCATTGAGATGAAGGACGGCTCGGCGTTGCTTCTCTCCGTCGCCAAGTACTACTCGCCCTCCGGCAAGGCGCTGCAGGACACCGCCGTAACGCCGAACATTTTGGTGGCCGATAGCTCCGACGACTTCGTAGGCCCGGACGACGAAGAGAACCCGCAAGCCGAGGAGAAGCAGGAGAAAGAAAAGAAAGCCGCTCCCGATGACCAACTCAAACGTGCAATTGACGTGCTGAAGAACCCGGCGCAAAAACCAGCCTAACCTACGGTACCTCGTTCTGCCGGGGTCCTCAAGGAGGGCTGCGGTTGCGCTTGTCGGGGTGATCGACCGCTCCCTTCGGCGCTAGGAAGAGGCAAATTGCTATCTCGTATCACATACACCAAAAAGCCCTAACTAATTACCGAACTCCGCACCGCCGGTATTATTGGCAAGGAGGAAGTCTCCTTGAGCCAACCACTAAACCGCTTGTCACTCGCCTCCTTTACGATTGTGGTATCGACAGTACTGGCTCCGTGGCTCACTGCATCAGCTTCAGCGCAAGAAGATAAGCCGCCTCTATACAAGGTGGACGCAGCCTGGCCCAAGCCCCTTCCCAACAGCTGGCTCATTGGTCAGGTCGGCGGGCTGGCGGTGGACAAGCACGACCACATCTGGATCAACCAGCGCCCTCGCAGTCTAAGCGACGACGAGAAGGGCGCTGTCCCAAATCCACCGACCCGAACCGAGCCGCGCTCTGTTTGCTGTAAGCCTGCCCCTTCGGTGATGGAGTTCGATGCCGAAGGCAACCTGCTTCAAGCCTGGGGAGGCCCGGAGGATCCCAGTAAATGCAAAGCGCCCGCGTGCCTTTGGCCGGAAAACGAACATGGCATTTTCGTCGATGACGATGATCATGTGTGGGTGTCGGGCAATGGTCCCAACGACCGCATGCTGTTGGAATTCAGCCGCGACGGCAAGTTCTTGATGATGATCGGCGGCTCATTTGCGGGTCCGGCGGACAGCAATTCCAAAACTTCCGTTGGCAAGGCCGCCGGAATATACGTGGACAGCGCTCGCAAGGAGGTTTATGTAGCGGACGGTTACCTCAACTCACGCGTCGTCAAATTCAATGCCCAGACCGGCGCGTTTCTCAAGGCATGGGGTGCATACGGCCACCCTCCGAGTGATCCGCCGTCTGGTCCGCTGCCTGCCAACCCTACCGCGGTATATGCGCAACAACCGCCGAACGAAAACAGTCCAAGCTTCAACCGCCCTGTACACTGCATCGTTCTCTCACGGGATGGACTCGTTTACGTCTGTGACCGCGGCAACAATCGCATTCAGGTGTTTAATCGCGAGGGCGAGTTTCAGCATCAATTCGTCTTCGATCCAGCAACGCGTGGTAACGGTTCAACTTGGTCAATTGCGCTCTTTCCCGATAACGATCAGCAATACCTAATCTACGCCGACGGCGAGAACAACTTTCTCCGCGTCATTGAGCGCAAGTCGGGCGCTACGTTAAGCACTTTTGGCTGCAGCGGGCGTAACGCCGGCCAATTTCACTGGGTTCATCAGATTGCCGTGGACTCGAAAGGGAGTATCTACACCGGTGAGGTAGACACCGGAAAACGATTACAGAAGTTTATTGCTGTTGGCGCACGCTAGTCTCGAAGGTGCCAATAACGAGAGCGCTTTCGCCGCCGCTATTTCACGCCCTCAACTAAGTATAGGTCCGATAGCGTGCGGATGTAACCGTACACGTAGGACTTGGCGTCCGCCGAGAGCTCGACGCCTCGAATGGTGTCGATACCAGCAGAATCGGCCGGCACCAGTTGCTTCCAAGGCTGTCGTTTGCCCGTAGCGATATCGACCTGCAAGACTTTGGCCGGAATCTCACCGAAGCGATACACGTAGATCGACTTGCCATCCGACGACCAGCCAGTCGGAACCTCGCCGGCCCCGACCCCCTGGACCACGGTTGGATCTCCACCAGCGATTGGATATAGATACGTTCGGCCGTCCGGACCTGCGGTGGCGACTGAGTCTCCCTTCGGGGAGAGCACGACAAAGGCAGCAACACCCTCTGGACTGATAGGCCGCGGCCTCTGCTCATTCAGCGACTGCACGTAGAGACGGAACCCGTGACCCGGCTCGTTGCCCAAAAACACCAGCGTCTTGCCGTCGGGCAGCCACCGAGTCCACAGGTGGTTAATGGAATCTTCAAAGAGAACCTTCGATTCGCCCACTCCGGTCGGCTGCAGCATCAGCGGAGCGGGCGGGGTGTTGGGTCGCACCACCGCCCACTTTCCATCCGGCGACAAGGCAACTCCGGTTCCTTCGCTCAGCCGGACTGCGGGTGAGCCGTCGGTCTTGCGCAGGAAAACCGCGTACTTCGGCCCTCCGCCCTCGCCGCTTTCGGTGAACAGGATGGTGCTTCCATCAGAAGAAAGATCACCGGGAGTGGACCAGTCCAGCCACGACAGGTCACGTTCTTTGCCTGCTCCCGGAGCCATACCGATCAGTCCTGCACGGTCGTTGCCGCGTGTCAGCAGCACCTTGCCGTCATGGCCGACATCGAGGATGGTCAGCTCCCCCGGCACCCGCGCCAGCAGCCGCAGCTTGCCCGAAAGATCGACGGCATAGAGTGAACGATCGCCGCCGGTGCGCGTCGCCGAAAACCAAACCTCTTCGCCACCCGGCGCCCAAGCCAGCCCCTGAATGCTGTCCCACCCAGTGGAAAGCGTCGTCTTCTTGCCGGCTAGGTCGACGATGGCCACCGATCCTCCGTCATCACCCAGCGTTGGGTGATCAATAAATGCAACTGCATCATTCTTGCGAGAAATTCGGATGTTACCGATCCATCCGTCGGGCTGGTACAGCACCTTGCCCGGCGGATACTCAAGCCGGTGCCGCCCCTGCTCGTAGCGCACGATCGCCAGTGTGCTCGCGTCAGGAGACCAGTCGGCCCACTCGACGTTCTCCATCACTTCGCGCGGAGCGCCGCCGACCAGCGGAACGCGCGCCAGAGTTCCGGAATAGAGAAACGAGGCGATGGGATGGCTGTTCAACGAAAGCGCCATCTCGCCCGCCGATGACACAGCCAACACGTCGGCCCCTCCGGGTTCAAGCTCGTGCGAATCCGGGCTTTCGGGCCGCGTGGTGTAAAGCTGTAGTGGCTTGCCTTCCCAGGCCGCACTGTACACGATCATTTTCTCGTCAGGGGTAAATCGCGCGGAGTGCACAGTGCCGCGACGAAACGTCAGCGGATGATAGGTTGGCAACGTTGCCTGCTCCGATTTGTGCAAGAACAACGCACCAATAGCCGAGCCCGCCAGCAGTGCGATCAGTCCGACCACCGCGGCGAATGCCCATCCTCCGGAGGGCGTTTTCTGGTCTCCACCTGACTGAGCCGGTGGCGCCGGAGCCACCGACGAATGCGAGATAGCGCTGGCAGAACCTGCGCCCGCCCGAGCTCGCGAACTGTCGAGATCACGCTTGATACGCTTCAGGTCGGCACGCAACTCGGCGGCAGTCTGGTAGCGCATTTCTCGATCTTTCTCCAGCGCCTTGCTGATGACCTCCTCGAGCTTGGCGGGAATTGCCGGGTTCACGCTGGTGATCGGTACTGGAGTGCGGTTGAGAATCGCCTCAGAGGTTACACCGCTGCTGCTGCCCAGAAATGCCACTCGCCCGGTCGCCATTTCGTACAAGACTGCGCCGAAGGAGAACAGGTCCGTACGCGCGTCCAGTTCGTCGGCACGAACCTGCTCGGGCGACATGTAGGCTACGGTCCCGATCGTCGAGCCCGGACTCGTCATGTGCGGCGTGGCATTGGTCGCAGTGTTGTCGCCCAGCTCCGAAACCACCTTCGCCAGGCCAAAATCCAGCAGCTTTGCCTGTCCTCGCTTGGTCACGAAAATATTGGCGGGCTTGATGTCGCGGTGGATGATGTGTTTGCTGTGAGCCGCGTCGAGCGCGTCTGCGATCTCGATGCCCTGGTTGAGCAAGGTCTCTGTGTCCAGCGGGCGCCCTTCGACCTTGCGCTTGAGGGTGACACCCTCGAGAAACTCCATGGCGATGAACGCTTGCCCATCCTGCTCGCCGATGTCGTAGATGGTGCAGATATTGGGGTGGTTCAGCGCCGAAGCTGCCTGCGCTTCGCGTTGAAACCGCGCCAACGCCTCACCGTTAGCTGCTACTTCGTCGGGCAGAAACTTTAGCGCCACCATGCGGTGCAGACGGGAGTCTTCGGCCTTGTAGACCACGCCCATCCCACCGCCACCGAGTTTTTCCAGAATTCGGTAATGCGAGATCGTCTGTTCGATCATGTCGCTGAGTGGAGCCCAGGGAGTTGCTTGATAATAGGGCCAGTGTTTCAGGGAGTCAATCGCTATTGACCGAAGAGTCCGACGAGTAGCAACAGGAAAAAGGAACCGCTAGGCAGCCAGATCCAAGTTGGCGTGCCAAAGCGGCACATGAATCTGTCGCCCGGCAGTCACTGAACCAAAGAAGCGGACTGCGATAACTTTGCGCCCCAAGCAGCAGCCCTGATCAATTAAGATTAATGAAACGTTAACGCCAGGCTTATAGAGTGCGTTCTACCGGCTGTTTTCCTCAGTTGGGCGTCGAATCCGTCTATGAGCCGTCGAAGGACCTGTCTTAAAGTCTTGAATTTCCGCCCAGAAAGTACCTGCCGGGCAGAATCAACAGAAAAGTTTCGTTTCTCTGTGAGGGTCTATGAGTGAAGGACGCTGGGTGCTGTTGGTTGCCAGCGAGGTCGGAGGCACCGAGTCGGTTTCGGACCGGGCTATGGAGCGGCTGTGTGAGGCAATTACAGAAGAGGGATATCGTGTGGTGCGAACGTCCACACCGGAAGATGGGCTGGCCCTGGTAAAGTCTGATCCATCGTTCAGCGCGATCCTGCTCGACTGGGACCTGACGGAAAATGTCCAGTTTGATGAGCGCGCTGCGTTGCGCATCATTCGCGCTGTGCGGCGGCGCAACAGTAAAGTGCCGATCTTCCTCATCGCCGATCGGACTCTGGTCAGCGAATTACCGATTGAAGTGATGAAGCAGGTGCACGAGTACATCCACTTGTTCGGAGACACTCCAGCTTTTATCGCAAACCGCGTAGACTTTGCCGTGGTCCGTTACCACGACCAGCTTCTGCCACCCTACTTTCGCGAGTTGAAGAAGTATACCGACCAGGGCGCATATTCCTGGGACGCGCCCGGACACATGGGTGGAGTAGCGTTTCTGAAGCATCCGGTCGGCATGGCGTTCCATCAATACTTCGGCGAAAACCTGCTGCGCTCCGACCTGGGCATTTCCACTGCTGAACTGGGCTCGTTGCTCGATCACGTCGGGCCGCCGGCAGAATCGGAGCGCAATGCGGCGCGCATCTTTGGGGCCGACTGGACGTTTTACGTTCTGAACGGCTCATCGACCTCGAACCAGATCGTTAGCCATGCGGCGATCGCGTGGGACGAGATGGTTCTGGTTGATCTGAACTGCCACAAGTCAATTTGTCATTCCCTGACGCTTACGGGGGCCCGCCCGGCGTACCTCAAGCCGACGCGTAACGGTTACGGCATGATCGGATTGATTCCGCTGGAGCGGTTCAAGGGAGAGAACATCAAGCAGTTGATCGAACGCAGTCCGTTTGCCAAGGAAGCGCCTTCGAAGCAGCCCGTTTCAGCGGTGGTGACTAATTCCACCTACGACGGCTTCTGCTACGACGTTGAGGCGGTGGTGAAAGAACTTGCAGCATCGGTTCCGCGCGTGCACTTCGATGAGGCGTGGTATGCGTACGCGAAGTTTCATCCCCTATATCGTGGACGCTTTGGCATGGATGTGCCCAACGACATGCCCAATCGTCCGCTGATTTTCGCCGTGCAGTCCACGCACAAGATGCTAGCGGCGTTCTCCATGGCATCGATGATTCATGTGAAGCTGAGTCCTCGCGCGCCCATGGAGTTTGACCAGTTCAACGAATCGTTCATGATGCACGGCTCGACCTCTCCGTTCTATCCGATGATTGCTTCCATCGACGTAGCCACTGCCATGATGGACGAGCCTGCGGGCCAGACTCTGATGACTGAGACCATTCAGGACGCGATTAATTTCCGCAAGGCGATGGCCTCAGTGGCGCACCGCCTCAAGACTGCGGGGAACGGAGACGCCAGCGGATGGTTTTTCAACATGTTTCAGCCCGACAATGTCACCGATCCCGCCAGTGGCGAGGTCTTTCGCTTCGAAGACGCGCCCGACAGCGTGTTGTCGCAGACCGCTGCGTGCTGGGCATTGAAGTCAGGCGAGGAGTGGCATGGCTTCAATGATGCTGACATCACCAACGATTACTGCCTGCTCGATCCGACCAAGGTCACAATTCTGACGCCAGGCATTGATTCGAAGGGAAGGATGGCCGACTGGGGAATTCCGGCAGCGATCCTGACAGCTTTTCTCGATTCACGACGCGTGGAGATTGCTCGCGCCGGAGACTATACCTTGCTTGCGCTGTTTTCGGTTGGCACCAGCAAAGGAAAATGGGGCAGCTTGCTCGAAACGCTGTTCGAGTTCAAAAAGCTCTATGACCGCCAGGCCCCGCTGGCGGAAGCCATGCCTGATCTTGCCATGAAGTTCCCTGATCGCTATGGCCTGCTGACGTTACGTCAACTCAGCGACGAAATGCATGCGGCGATGAGGTCGCTGCAACTTCCGGCTCTGTTGCAGGAAGCGTGCGACGTGGAACCGGATCCCTTGCTCACCCCGGCAGAAACCTATCAGAAGCTGGTGCGTGATGGGACAGAAAAAGTGAAGCTGACAGATATGGCCGGACGGATCACAGCGGTTATGCTGGTTCCGTATCCGCCCGGGATTCCAATACGCATGCCGGGAGAACGGCTGGGCGATGCCAACAGTCCGACCATCCGATTTCTGCTGGCGCTGGAGGAGTTCAGCAAGAAGTTTCCCGGTTTCGAACGCGAAGTGCATGGCATCGAAGTTGACCCACAGGGAAACTTCTGGATGCGCAGCGTGATTGAAGCGCAGGCGGGTCCACCTCAGCCTCCCAAACCCAAGCCAAGAACCCGGCCCTCAACACGGGCCGCAAAACAACGGCGCTAGGGAAGCAATGGCCGTGCCCCCGGGTTGACGCCAGTGGCTGTGAAAGGCCGCAGCATTTTTCGAAGACATATCCGTAGTACGCACACCACTGGATGAGACCTAATGCGCGCAGCCGTTCGGCTTATCGTTCAATTCCACAAGCATCCAGACTCGGACGTTCGTTTCAATTTGGCGTTCGCACTGGGTTGCTATCCCGATGACCGGAATCTAGTGCGTAGCGAGCCAGGCAGCAGCGTTTTGCACCGCAGCTTCGTTTTCCACTTGAGTGAGCCGTGAGCGGACATTCGGCAGTGCGGGACCCGGATCAAAGCCCCGTTGACGGGCAATCTCAAGCCAGGTAACAGCCACAACGCGATCTGATTCGGATGCCTGTGCGTCGGAGAGCACGATACCCAAGTTCAGCGCAGCCCGAAGATCGCCGTTAGCGGCCGCTGCCCGTAACCATTGCAAGGCTTCCAAGCGATCAGGACTTCCACCCAGTCCCGCATAAAGCAGATGTCCCAGACTGTTCTGGGCGTCCGGATCTCCACCTTCCGCGGCCTTCCGATACCAGTACCGTGCTTTGTTGTAGTCCTGGGCGATTCCGGAGCCAGTTTCATAAGCCACAGCTACATTCCATTCAGCAATGACAAGTCCTTTTTCTGCTGCGGCGCAATACCATCGCACCGCCTCGGCCTTGTTCTGCGGGACCCCCTGCCCCGACTCATATAACGCACCGAGATTCAGTTCCGCCTCGGCGTATCCGGCGTCCGCAGCTTGCCGATACCATTTCGCAGCTTCTTCGTAGCTCTGCGTCACTCCGCGGCCCTTTGCGTACATCAATCCGATGGAGAACTGGGCACGTCGATCTCCGTGGTCAGCGGCTCTACGAAACCAGCCATCAGCCTCGCTCGCGTTCCCGCCTGATTTCTCGGCCAGCAATCGGCCCAAGCGATACTCTGCTTCCGGGTAATCATAGCTCGCAGCTCGCCGATACCATGATTCAGCGAGCCGCGGATTCTTCTCGACGCCGTCTCCCAACTCATACATCGTACCGAGATTGCACTGCGCGAAGGCGCTGCCATGCTTGGCAGCTAGCAGACTCCATCGCAGAGCCTCGGAGTAGTCTTTCGGTACTCCCCGGCCAGTGAGATACAACACTCCCATGTTGCCTTCGGCGTCGGGTACACCTTTCTCCGCTGCCTCACGCAGCCAGTGGACACCTTCTCCGTCATTTGTTGCGACACCTTCGCCATGAAGATAAGCAATACCGAGATTGAATTGAGCCAAGCGAAATCCGCTGCTGGCCGCGCGACGAAGCCACCGCACGCCTTCAGCGGAATCCTTGGGAACTCCAATGCCTTGAAGATAAAGCAAAGCGAGCTTTGTCTGGGCCCACGGGTCTCCCGCATTGGCGGCATGCTCATACCAAGTCGCTTCTTGCGCGGCATCGGCCTCAGTTCCTGCCCCTTCCTCGTAGGCGTGAGCGAGTTTGAGCATCGCGTTTATGTCGCCCGACTTGGCTTTCTCTTGCAAAGCACCATTGATCTTTTGACCAAACCCCGATTGTGGCCACAAAACAATGAGACTAATAACCAGAATCCCCGAGAAACAGCCGCGGTGCATACCTGCCTCACATCCCTGCATGAGACACCGTGATTTCGTAGTCCGTAAGTACTCATCGGCGAGTCAGCAGCTCGATTGTGCAAGTAGACGGCAGATTGGTTAGGTAGATAGCACGTCAGACACAGCCTAACCATGTGCTCGCGCTAGATCTGGATCGAACCGTCCCAGCCATCGGTTGCGCTTGCCGGACTCATGCAAATTAGCTCTCCATTTGCGACAGATGGTGCGACTTAGATCTAGAAGCTCGCCGAGTCGCCTTCACCGAACACCTGACCGACGCCATTGATGGTGCCCAACGTCATTGGCAGGGCGCTTCCGGTGTCACGTGCAGAGTGGGCATCTGCACCTTGGTGTAAGAGGAAAGGTCAGCCTAGTGAA